>ERZ857629.2293-NODE-2293-length-18392-cov-5.849703_pt1 | contig 18392 bp, 11 predicted proteins | sample MGYA00519700_ERZ857629 | MGnify/ENA primary metagenome ERZ857629 (study PRJEB31778, sample SAMEA3449351) | human gut metagenome | biome: human gut; feature: human-associated habitat; material: faeces | place: United Kingdom | collected 2010/2012 ...
GGTATCATGATGCGCGCAGCCCAAAACTTTAGCATGAGATACCCTATTACTGAAGTAAAAGGTAATTCAGGCACGCTCATGAGTTCTGGCAGTTGGTCGGCAGAGCGTTATACATCTACAAGGTTAGCAGAAACTTGTAATTATTTATTTGCTGATATTCAAAAAGATACTATTGAAGAATGGCATGATAACTATGCAGACAATCTACAATATCCATCTGTTTTGCCAAGTAAAGGTTTCTATAATCTTGTAAATGGTAGTAGCGGCATTGCTGTAGGTATGGCAAGTTCTGTTCCTCAATTCAATATTAGAGAACTCAATGAAGTTCTTATCAAGTTGCTTTGGGAACCAGATACTCCCGCAGAAGATATTGTTATTCTCCCTGATTTTGCTACTGGAGCAATTATTCTCAATCCGAAAGAGACAAAAGAATCACTTCTCAATGGTAGAGGATTTGCTTGTAAACTTCGTAGTCTTGTTGAATATAATCAAAAAGAGCGTTGTTTTATTGTCAGCGAAGTTCCTTATGGAGTTTATACCAATACAATTTGCGAGCAACTTGAAAAAATTCTTGAAAGCGAAGAAAATCCAGGCATCGAACGTTTCAATGATTTGACTGGTAATAGTGGGTATAGAAGTAATTTGAAAATTTATCTTACTAAACACGCAGCGCCAGAAAAGGTATTGAAGTATTTATATAAGAATACTTCCTTACAAAGTCATTATACTATCAATATGACTATGCTTGAAAATGGTCGTTATCCCAAAGTCTTCACATGGAAAGAACTTCTTCAATCCCATCTTGACCATGAGCGCGCAGTATATATCCGTGGTTTTGAATTTGACCTCAACAAAATTCGCGCGCGGCTTCATATTATTGATGGTCTACTCAAGGCAATCAATATGATTGATGAAGTTGTTCGCACTATCAAGCAATCTTCTGATACTCGCGCAGCGAATGTTGCTCTTCAATCTTTACTCTCTATTGATGAAGCGCAAGCAAAAGCAATTCTTGATATCAAACTATCTCGTCTTGCTCATCTTGAAATCAATAAACTCGAAAATGAAAAAACCGACCTTGAGAAAGAAGCCGCGCGCATTGAATCTATTCTAAATGATGAAACTCTTCTCAAAAAAGAAATTGAAAATGGGCTTCGTGAAGTCGCAACTAAATTTGGAGACGCGCGCAGAACACAAGTTATGGATTTACAGTCTAATGAAGAGGGCGAAGTTATTGAACAAAAGTCTCTCATTGTAAATCTAACTAACTATGGGAACATCTATACCAATGAGCAATCCACACTAATCACTCAGCGCCGTGGTGGAACTGGGAGTAAAATGAAACTCCAAAATGGAGAATGCGTCATTGAAAGTGTCGCAGACACAAATCTTGGAACACTTATGGCTTTTTCCAATCTTGGTAAATGTTATTCCTATCCTCTATCCGAACTTCCTTTAGATACATTTATCAATGTAAGTGAAATTTTGAAGTTATCAAATAATGAACACATTACAAATATCACTTCCTTTGATAAAGCAAACGCGAACAAGTTCATTCTTTTTGTCACAAAGAATGGACTTGTCAAAAAGACAGCAATTACTGAATATAAAACCAAAACAGGCCGTGGTTCTTCCGCTATCAAATTGCGCGAAGGTGATTCTCTCTGTAAAATTCTACTTATGAATGATGAAGACATTGGACTTCTTACTGCGCGCGGACAGTTTATGCGTTTTGAGACAGTAGACATTACTCCTGTTGGTAAGATTGCTATGGGTGTTCAAGGCGCAAAACTCAATGATGGAGACGAAGTCATTGATGCTCAAGTAATCAGTAGCTCTGCGCGCGAAATTGTGTCATTGACTTCTGATGGTATGATTAGCAGGACTCCTTTGAGTGATTTACCTAAGACCAATCGTAATGTCAAAGGAACAAAATTGCATAAGGCCGCGGATGGAGAAAAACTTGTTGGATTCCTTCCTGCTTCTGATGCTATGGAGGTAGTTGCTACAACTGGCTCTGCAGCGATTAGGTTCTCTACGCGCGAAGTAACTTTGACTTCAAAGGGTAGTCTTGGTGTGAAAGCATTGAAGTTGAAAGCAAAAGAAAAAGCAACTTCAATTTTCTCGCTATAAAAGTTAGAATGAAATTTTGACTTTGGAGAAAATTTAGAGTATAATATTTATAGAAAGTGAGAGAGAAAGAATTGATTATCAAGTATCAATCACTTCTATAAATATTATATTTCTTTCTTGGAAAGTAAGGATGAAAATTTGATTTTCTGAGAAATATTTGGTATAATGTTTATACAATGAAAAGAAGAAAATTTATGAAAAAGTAAGAAGAAAATTTGACTTTTCTTCAAAAGTTTGATATAATAAATATATCAAATGAATAAATAGTATTTAGTGGCTTATGCCATTAAAAATATAAAAATTTATAAAAAACAAGGAGATTCTAAAATTATGACTGAAAATTCTCGCAAGGTATTCGACTTCCTCCATGACAATTATGGCACTAAGCTAACCAATCGTGACATCGCTGATGCGCTTGGCGTTTCTGGCCCCACCGTTGTTGGTAGTGTTACTGGTCTTTGCAAGAAGGGCTATGCTGTTCGTACTGAGGAGCACGTTGCTGGCGCCGACGGTAAGGACGTTGTTGTGAAGTACATTTCTCTAACCGAGGATGGCATGGCTTTCGATCCCGATGCCGAGCCTGAGAAGAAGTAATTTTCTTCTCAAAATCCAAATTGAATAACTAATAAATATGGGAAGAACACATATTAAATTGATTGGTTCTTCCCATATTTTTATGTTATCACAATCGCATACAACTACTACAAAATTTTGAATATAAAATAAAATTGTAGAAAATAACTAAAATAAATTGTAAAGAGGTAAAATATTTTTATGCGTATTAGTGAAAATCAAGTAAAGATTGAAGGTATTCTTTCAGAGGTCGGTCTAGAGACTGCTACTTTTAATCGTAAGGGCCAGACTACCGAGTGTATCCGTGGTACAATCAAGATTCGTGTTGAGCAGGATATCAATGGTACTATGACTACTATGGAAGTTCCTGTTTCTGCTTTTGCTTCTCGTTATACCAATGCGGGCGCAGAGAATCCTGCCTATAACTCTCTAAAGGATGTTATGGAGAATTACAAGTCCATCGCGGCTTGTGGTAATATTGATGATGCTGACCGTGTTCGTATTACGAACGGTTCTCTTCAGGAGAATGTGTTCTATGCCAAGAATGGTGACCTTGTAAATACTTCTCGCATTAGCGCAAGTTTTATCAACAAGATTGCTAAGAATGAGTGCAAGCCTGAAGCAACTTTTACCGCCACCATTGTTGTTGGTAATAAGTCTGATGAGCTTGACCGTGATGGTACTCCTACTAATCGTCTGACTGTCAATGGCGTTATCATCCAGTATGGTGAGCGCGCAGACCTAATCAAGTTTATTGTCGCTAAGCCTGATGCTAAGAATCACATTGAGCAGTATTGGAATGATGGTGATACTGTTCGCGTTCAAGGTAAGGTAAATTTCTCTTCTAAGACTGAGTATATTGAAGAGGAAGTTGGCTTTGGTGAGCCTATTAAGACTGCTAAGACCACTTCTGTCCATGAACTGCTTATTGAGTCTGGTTCTGCCGGTTGCCTTGAAGGTGATGCGGCTTATGATATTAAGGACATTCAGTCTGCTCTTGCTGCACGCAAAGTGCGTATTGAGGAGACTAAAAAGCCCGTGGTTACTGCCCCTTCTAAGCCTGATTTTGGTTTCTAAGAGAGGTGAGTAGTAATGGCAACTATTGATATTCTGAATATTGAGCCTACTACTATTAGTCGTGACCTTAGAGGTAAATATCTCTGTCTTTATTCACAGCCTAAAGCGGGGAAGACAAGTTTTGCGGCACAAGCCCCAAACAATCTTCTTCTTGCTTTTGAAAAAGGTTATAATGGCATCGCAGGTATTCATGCTCAAGATATTACTAAATGGTCTGAGTTCAAAACTGTACTCAAACAGTTAGCAAGCGATAAGGCCAAAGAAATGTATCATACGGTTACTATTGATACAGTTGGTATTGCATGGGAACTTTGTGAAAAGTTTATTTGCACACAGAATAATGTAAGTAAAATCAATGATATCCCTTGGGGTCAAGGTTTTACTGCTTGTAAGCGTGAATTTGAGGATGCACTTCGTCAAATTACTCTTATGGGTTATGGTTTGATTATCATTGCTCATAGTGAAGAAAAGGTTATCAAAAATGATAAAGGTGAAGATGTAACCATCATTGGCCCTGCGCTTCCTAAGCGTGGTGCCGCTATTATCAATCAGTTGGTTGATATTATTGGATATATTGGTGTTCAGTTTGATGAAAATGGCGAGGCTCATCGCTATTTATACACTCGTTCTACACCTTCTGTTCAGGCAGGTAGTCGTTTCAAGTATCTTCCTGCGCGCATCCCATTCGGGTATAAGGAACTTACTGAAGCACTTGCTAATGCTATCGAGGAAGAAGCAAAACATGGTGCTACGGTAGTGGATAATAATGACAAAAGGGTCGAAGATTCTACTCGTTCTTTTGATGAAGTTCGGGCAGAAGCAGAAAAACTTTGGAAGGAGTTAGTTGATAAAGACCAAAACAACGCAGCAAGAATTATGGCGATTGCCGAAAAGATTTTCGACCGTCCCATCAAGCTTTCTGAAATTACTCCTTCCCAGCAAGACCTATTTGAGCTTGTTATTTCTGGAATGAAAGAGCTTTAATATTTAGGGTGAGGGAGTAAATCCCTCACCCATTTGGTCTATATAAAGGAGTTCTTATGGAAGAAAAAAAGTTAGATAAAAAAGATTACCGAAATGGTTATTGGAAATGCCGTTGGTGTGGGAAGCTTATTCCTAAAGGCGGTATTGATGGATATGACTATATACAATATCCAGCAAAATGGTATTATCATGTTGAGTGTTATGAAGAGAAAAAAGACCGTAATAAAGTTATGGTAAAATCTCCACTCAAAGATGCTTCTGCGCGCGAAGAACAAATTCATTTGTGTGCTGATGCGATGTATAGATATATAAAAGAGAAGTTTCATAAAGAAATGGATTTTCAAAAAGTAAAAGACCAACTTGGGAAGATGTTAAAGAAGCATGAAGATGAAGGTTGGACTTTACAAACTATATATAAAGCATTCAAATACTACTATGAAGTGCAGCATGGAGATTATTCTAAGTCCAAAGATGGAATTGGTATTATCCCATATATTTATGACAGTGCAATGAAGTATTATGCCATGCTTGATAAAAAGCAAAAAGAGATTGAAAATTCTATTAGTAAAGAAAAACCGAAGCAAACTATGCTTATCGTCCCTCGTATGGAAAAGGAGAGAAAAAAAGAAATTTATAATATTGAAGAGTGGTGAAATAATTGCTCTCTGATAAAAATGCGGTTCTACAAGTTATTGGTTCACTTATGAAGAAGCCAAGTTTATTGAGTGAAAAGGATAAATATAATCTACAGCCGAATGATTTTGAAAGTAGATTTGAAAGATATATTTTTATAGCTATACTAAATTCTTATACCAATGGCGCGCAAACTTTGAGTGAAATTGATATAGATAATTATTTGATGGAACATAAAGATCAGTATTTATTGTTCCAACAGAATAATGGTATTAGTTATTTACAAGATGCTCTTGATATGAGCACACCAGAGAATTTTGAGTATTATTATAATAGAATAAAGAAGTTCAACTGCTTGAAAGATTTAAAAAAAAGTGGTTTTGATATTTCTGAGTTTTATGAAGAAAATGAATTGAATCCAAAACAGTTTGAAATCAATCAAAGATTTGAGACTTTGAAACCAAAAGATATTTTTGACGGTTTGAAGAGAAGAATTTACAAGGTTGAAGGAGAATATGTTGAGGGTGACGCGTCGATTACTACTGATGTTTCAGTTGGTATTGATGAACTATTAGAAAAATTGAAAAATTCTCCAGATGCTGGCGCGCGATTCCAAGGCAAATATTTCAATACAGTTACTCGTGGCGCGCGAAAGGGGAAATATTATTTGGTTAGCTTTCCAAGTGGCGGAGGCAAGACAAGGCTATTACTTGGCGAGGCTTGTTATCTTGCTTTTCCAATGAGATATAGTTGGGAAACTATGGAATGGAAAATAACTGGTAACGCAGAAAAAACCTTATTTATTGCTACTGAGCAGACAAAAGAAGAAATCCAAACTATGATTGTTGCTTATTTAACAGGTATCAATGAAGATGTTATTCTTTATGGACATTTTACAAAAGAGCAACAGACAATTATTGACCAAGCAAAAGAAGTAATCAAAAAATATAAGAATAATTTAATGATTGTTCAAATTCCAATGCCATCTGTTGAGATTGTAAAATCAGTAGTTAGACAAAATTGTATTGTAAATGATATAAAGAATGTATTTTTTGACTATATTTTTTCTAATCCAGCACTATTAAATGAGTTTAGAGATTTAAAAATTCGTGAAGATGTTGCTTTACTTATGCTATCTACTGCACTAAAAGATTTAGCGGTAGAACAAGATGTATTTATGATGAGTGCAACTCAGTTGAATAGTAGTCAAGATACAAATGAAAAAGGCATAAAGAATCAGAACTCAATAAGAGGTTCTAAGAGTATCGTTGATAAAGCAGATATTGCAATGATTGGTGGGCTTGTCCCAGATGACCAACGAGACCAAATTGCTCCCTATGTAGCAAAGTATGGTATGCCTACTCAAGTTTATGATGTTTATAAAGTTCGTCGTGGTAAATGGACTAACCTAAAAATTTGGTCTAATGTCGACTTGGGCACTTGCCGTAGAAGTGATGTATTTGTTACAGATTCAAGTATCAAAGAAATTGAAGTTCCTATTATGGAAGTCAACTTTGATGATAATTATGGTCAATATGATGAATTTGTTCACCATCTAAACTCTAGCCGTTCTCTTTCTCCGCGCGCGGATCAAACTTTTAGCATACAGCAAGATAACGTTTTAGACAGCGCGCATAGTGAAAGCACAGAAACAGAGGAAGACGAAGAAGAAATGGATAAGCAATCTCCATACTATTGGGAGAAAGTCGTAGAAGAAAATAATAAAAATGGAGTATTATTTGGAGGTCTACTGTGAGTCGGTATAACTTTTTATTATAAATGAACTAAAAAGTTATACTTACTTCTATATTTAATTACTTATAAGTAGAAGAAATATAGGAGGTATTTTTATGCTTGAGAATGAAAAAATTCAAAAAATTCAAGAATTGTATAAACTTGGATTGACAAAAAGCAAGATAGCCAAAGAAATGAATTGCTGTGTAGCAACAGTGACCAAATATACAGAAAAAAGTTATCAAGAAGATGATTTATTAGGTAAAAAATTTGGTTATTTAACAGTTTTAAAAAGGGCAGAAAAAAATCCTAATCTCGCTAGTAGATGTAGAAGATATATTTGTCAATGTGAGTGTGGAAAAATAATCGAAGTTAATAGTAATTCATTAAGGACTGGACATACAACAAGTTGTGGAAAATGTTCTCGAAAAAATACTATGCTTGAAAAATTTGATTTGACAGGAGAAAAATTTGGAAAATTAACGGTGTTATATCCAAGTTATTCAAAAGATAATCGTATTTTTTGGATGTGTCAATGCGAATGTGGAAATAAAAAAGAAGTTCCCACTAAAGAATTAAGAAATGGAAGCACTAAATCTTGCGGCTGTTTAAGATCTTGGAAAGAAGAAGAAATTAGTCAATTATTGATTAAAAAAGATATAAAATTCCAAAGAGAATATATTTTTAAAGATTTATTTGATGAAGAATATTTACGTTTTGATTTTGCTATTTTTGACAATGAGAAAATTAAATTTTTAATTGAATATCAAGGACAACAGCACTATGATAATAGCAGTTCTTGGTATACTGAAAAATTGATTAAACATGATAAAATGAAAAAAGAATACTGTGAAAACCATAGTTATACTCTTATTGAATTAAATAAAAATAGCAATTTAGAGGAAGAAATTGAGAAAATTTATGCTGAATTACGAAATAATAATTGATAACTTAAATGAAGAATATGTAAAAAAATTGTTAGAAAAATTAGACATTCCTTATGAAGATAAAGGCAGTTATTTAATTATGCCAACTTATTGCCATCACCATAAGGATGAACAGGCTTCTAATAAACTATATTATTATAAAGATAATAAATTTTTTATGTGTTATAGCCATTGTCAAGGAATGTCTATTTTTTCTTTTCTAAAAAATTTCTATGATTCTCAAAATATTGCCTATGATTGGTATAGAGATGTATATTGTGTTCTTGCTAATCTAACCAACATTTCCAGTCTTTCTTCTTTTGCTACTCCCGCTTATAAATCCAAAAAAGATAAATACGCGCGCAGGAACAAAAATATTCAACTTCCTACTTATCCCAAAAATATTCTCTCTATTTTCTCTGATGACCTTCCAACAGAATGGCTTCTTGAAGGTATTACCGAAGAATCAATGGTAAAGTATGATATCAAATATTCAATATCGCAAAACAAAATCATTATTCCTCATTATAATATAAATGGAGAACTTATTGGGATTCGTGGCCGCGCGCTAAATAAAGAAGAAGCCGAAGAATTTGGTAAGTATATGCCAGTAAAACTTGAAAATAAATGGTATTCTCATCCTCTTGGCTTGAACTTATATGGTCTGAATATCGCGCGCGAAGCAATAGATAAAACCAAAAGAGTTATCGTGGTAGAAGGGGAGAAGTCTTGTCTCAAATATGATGGCTTCTACCGTGACAATAACTGTGTTGCTGTTTGTGGTAGCAACTTACACAAAACCCAACTTGACCTTTTGTTGAAATATACCAAGGCCGCAGAAATAGTCATAGCTTTTGACAAAGAATATGAAGTTCCTGCTTCTCCACAAGGTGAAGAATATTTCAACAAACTATATTCCCTATGTAATAAATACAAACAATATTATAATTTCTCTTTTATATATGACAAAGAAGGCTTACTTAGCCTAAAAGATAGTCCAGTAGATAGAGGAAAGGAAGTGTTTGAAGAACTACTAAAAAAGAGAGTGATAATAACATAATGAATTATAACCTAATCAATGAAAATTTTAGAGAGAATTATGGAGAAAACTTACTCCGCGCGCGAGGAGTAATGGATATTGAACGCTTTATGAATCCAGATAGTTTTTGTCTCCAAGATTCTTCTGATTTAGATAATATAAATGAAGCAGTAAGTCTATTCCACTGGGCAGTAGAAGAAGCAAAAGTAAACATCATTACTATTACTGACTGTGATACAGATGGATATTGCTCATGCAGTATGCTTTATCAATATATCAAACAAATTTCACCGGAGGCACACATAGATGTTCTTTTTCACAGTGGTAAACAACATGGTTTATCTGATAAAATTGACGAAATTCTTGACTCCGAAACAAGTTATGGACTCTGCCTTATTGCCGATGCTGGTAGCAATGATTTTGAATACATTGAGCGACTTGGTGAGAATGGAATAAAAACACTTGTTATTGACCACCATATCCTTGAAACAGAAGTATCTAAGTATTGTGTAATTGTAAATAATCAGGCTTCGCGCGATTATGAGAATAAAGACCTTTGCGGCGGAGGAATGGTTTATCAATTTCTAAAGTATTACGATTGTAAATATGGATATTATTATGCCGATAATTATCTCGACCTTGCCGCGCTTGCTGAAATAGGCGATATGATGGATATGAAAGAGTTAGAAAACAGATATATTGTTACTAAAGGTCTGTCTAACATTCATAACAAATTCTTTCTTGATATTATTGACCGTCAGTCATATTCAATGAATGGTAAAGTAAATCCAATGACTGTAGCTTTCTATATTGTCCCTCTTATCAATGCGATGATTCGAGTTGGCACTCAAGAAGAAAAAGAACGTTTATTTTGGGCTTTTGTGGATGGACGAAAAATGGTTCCTAGCCATAAACGTGGTGCTGCAGGGACTGAAGACTTTGCTTCATTGGAAAGTATTAGAGAATGTACCAATGCGAAAGCGCGCCAAGGAAGACTGCTTGATCAAATTACCGCGCAAATTGACCAAAAAATTATTGAAAATGATTTACTTCGACATAAAATACTATTTATTGAACTCACGGATGAAGATAACTTTCCATCAGAGTTGAATGGACTTGTAGCTATGAGAAGCAGTGCTAAGTATAAAAAGCCAACCATTGTAGCTCGTTGTAATAAACAAGGAGAAATCAAAGGGAGCGCGCGCAATGTCCCTAATTCAAAAATACCAAATTTGAAGAGTTTCTTCTTAGATACAGGTTATTTTGAATGGGCGCTTGGCCATGAAGGCGCTCATGGACTCTGCCTAAAAGAATCAAAATTAGACGACTTTTTAGAATATACAGATGAAAAATTAGAAGATATTGATTTTGGTGAAGGTGTCTATGATGTAAATTTCATTCGTTATGCCGCAGAGCCAGATATTAGAGACATTATCTTTGATTTATCACGATATGAAAATGTATGGGGACAAGGTAATCCAGAGCCATTGATTTATATTGGTGACTTGAATATAACTAAACAAGATATTCAAATTTTAGGTAAAGATAAAAGCACTGTAAAAATTACTAAAAATGGAATTGCCTATATGAAATTTCATGCGAAAGAATTGATTGAAGATTTAGAAAAATATACACAAATAAAATTGAATATTATTGGTAAAACTAATGTCAATGAATGGATGGGGAATTTGACCCCACAAATTTTTATTGAAGATTATGAAGTATTAGATGATACTTATGGATTTTGAAGTAATTTGACATTTTGACAATTTTGTGATATAATTATTATAGAAAATAAAGGGAGGCTAATCTTTGAATAATCAAAATTTAACTACATACCCAGGCAGTCTCCATAATCATACACAATACTCAAATATTCGTCTCCGTGATTGTATTATCAAAGAAAATGACCTTATTGATTATGCCATTCAACTTGGGCACCGTGCAGTAGCAATAACTGACCATGAATGCATTTCATCTTGGGTAAAAGTTGAAGAATATGCTGATAAAATTCACAAAACTAATCCTGATTTTAAAGTTATTCGTGGTAATGAAATTTATTTATGTCGTAATGGACTAAATGCCGAAAATTTTAATAAAGATTTTGATAGCTATTACCACTTTATTCTTCTCGCGCTCGACCGTGAAGGTGCTAAGCAGCTTATGGAGATTTCTACTCGTGCATGGAAACGTTCTTATATGGGACGAGGAATGAGACGAGTTCCAACTTACTATCAAGACCTCATTGACATTATTGGAAGCAATCCAGGTCATGTTATTGCTTCAAGTGCTTGTTTAGGTGGCTGTTTACCAAAGCAACTCTTAAAATATGAACAAACAAAAAGTATCGAGTTATATAATAAAATTGTAAATTGGGCTAATCAAATAGGCAAAATTTTTGGTAAAGAAAACTTTTATATTGAACTTCAGCCAAGCGCAACAAAAGAACAAACCCTCGCTAATCGACTTTTGATCAATTTCGCTAAAGAACAAGGTTTCAAATATATTATTACAACTGATAGTCATTATCTCAAAAAGGAAGACCGTCTAATTCATAAAGCTTATCTAAATGCTCAAGACGGTGACCGCGAAGTAGATGCTTTTTATATGACTACCTATATGATGGAAACGAAGGAACTTGAAAGTCATCTTGATTTAACAAGAGAAGAATTAAACAAAGCATATTATTCAATCAATGAAATTATTGATAAATGTGAAGAATTTAGTCTACGTCGTCCACTTCGTATCCCAGACTTGCTTTGGCGTCCCTTACTTGGAGAAACATATGATTACCAAGAAGCTTTTAGATTGATGCCAACTCTTGAAAAATTTTATAACTCAGAATATAAAAGTGACCGCTATCTTGTCGATGCAATTCTTGATGGTATCAAACTTCATCCAGATTTACAGAATGAAGAGGCATATGCGAACTTAGAGGATAACCTCCAAAGAACTTGGGAATCTTCTGAAGTAAATAAAGCAAGATGGAGCGCTTACTATCTAAATCTTCAACGTAATATTGATGAATTTTGGAATGCTGGTACTATAGTTGGCCCCGCACGTGGTTCTGGTGGTGGTTTTCTTTTATTATATTGTCTTGATGTTATTCAAATGGATACATTGAGAGAGACAACCAAAACATATCCTTGGCGTTTTCTTAACCCAAAGCGTGAATCTGTTCTTGATATTGATACCGATATAGAAGGTGGACGCCGCGCACAGGTTCTTCAACATCTTCGTAAAGTTTATGGTGAAGATTATGTGGCCAATGTCGCTACTTTTAGAACAGAAAAATCAAAGTCTGCAATTCTTACTGCTGCGCGCGGACTAGGGATTGATGTTGATATTGCTCAATATATAGCTTCACTTATTCCCGCAGACCGTGGACAGTTGAGGAGTCTATCTCAATGCTTTTATGGTGATGAAGAAAATGGTTGGCCACCAATAAAGCAATTTGTTAATGAAATGACAAATAATTATCCAGAACTTTGGCAAGTTGCACAAAATATTGAAGGTCTTATTTGTGGTTCTGGTCTTCATGCTGGTGGTGTCATTTTTGTTGATGAACCTTTTACAAATTCAACCGCGCTTATGCGCGCGCCAGATGGAACTATTTGTACTCAATTTGAACTTCATGATGCAGAAAAAGTTTCACTTATTAAAATTGATGCTCTTTCTGTTGAAGCGATGGATAAGATTCATAATTGTCTTGATTTACTTTGTGATGCTGGTTTAGTAGAAAGAAAAGCAACATTACGCGAAACTTATGAAAATGCCATCGGTCTTTATAAGCTTGATAGAACTAATCCCGATATGTGGGAAATGGTTTTGAAGCATAAAATTCTTTCTCTATTTCAAATGGAGAAACAGTCAGGCATTAGCGGCATTGCTCTCGCAAAGCCACATTCTGTTGATGAACTCGCTGTTCTAAATTCAGTTATTCGTCTTATGGCTCCAGAAAAAGGAGCAGAGCAACCTCTTGATATGTGGGCACGTTATCGTAATAATATCAATGAATGGTATGACGAAATGCGAGACTATGGGCTTACAGAAGAACAAATTGATTGGCTTAGTAAAAGTTCGGCAATTAGTTCAGGTATTTGTGAATCCCAAGAAGGACTTATGCAACTTCTTCAAGAACCAAGACTTGGTGGTAATGATTTGTCATTTGCAGATAAATGTCGTAAAGCTATTGCTAAAAAGCAAGGCAAGCTATTTGAAGAATGTGAACAAGAATATTTCAAAAAAGCCGAAGAAAAAGGCTGTGAAATGAAATTAGTTCATTATGTATGGGATGTTCTTCTTAGGGTTCAAAGAGGTTATTCTTTCTGTCGCGCACATACTTTAGCTTATAGTCTTGTTGCTCTACAAGAAATGAACCTAGCACATAATTATCCAGTTATCTTCTGGAATTGCGCTTGCCTTATAAATGACGCGGGCGGTAATGAAGTTGAAGAGAGCGAAGAAGATGATAATGTCTATAATTGCATGGATGAAGAGTATTATAATGAGATGGAAGATTTTACAGAAGATGATGAATCTGATGTAGAAGATTCTTATGATGAAGATGAAGATTGTGATGGTTATCCAGTAGAAGTAAAAGTCTTAAAGAATGGGAAAAAGAAAAAGAAAGCTAAAACCACTAACTATGGTAAAATTGCAACTGCTATTGGTAAAATTCGTCAAGAAGGTGTAGATATTACTCCTCCAGACATCAATCGTTCAACTTATACTTTTTCTCCTGATATTGAGACTAATACCATTCGTTATGGTCTTAGCGGTATTACTCGTATTGGTGAAGACCTTGTGAAGCAAATTATAGCTAATCGTCCTTATTCTAATTTATCTGACTTCCTCTCTAAAAATAAACTCACCAAACCTCAAGTAGTAAATCTTATCAAGAGTGGTGCATTTGATTCAATTTGTGAAGACCGTGTAACTGTTATGTCTGAATATGTTGACAGTATTGCTGATAAGAAAAAGCGTCTTACCCTTCAAAATATGCAAATGCTTATTGACCACAATCTCATTCCTCACGAATTTGAATTTGAAATCAAGGTATATAACTTCAATAAATATTTGAAGAAATATTGTAAGGATGGAACAAACTTCAAATTGGTTGATTATCCTCTTGAATTTTATCAATCTCATTTTGATACTGATTTGCTCAATTATTCCTCTGATGGCGCGGTCGCGATAATTGGACAGAAAACATGGGATAATATTTATCAAAAATATATGGATAATGTTCGTCCTTATATTAAAAAGAACAATGAAACCTTACTTGACACTTTGAACGAACAACTTGTTCAAGAGGTTTGGGATAAATATTGTAAAGGTTCAATTAGCAAATGGGAAATGGATAGCGTTAGCTTCTATTCTCACGAGCATGAATTGGCAAAACTAAAAGATAGATACTATGGAATTGTTGACTTCCAAAATCTTGGTCCAGAACCAGAAATTGAACGAGTTTTCACTACGCGCGAAGGAAAAACTATTCCAATGTTCAAGTTAGTCAAAATTGCTGGTACTGTTCTTGATAAAAATAAACAAAAGAAAACTGTGGAACTTTTAACCAAAAGTGGTGTAGTTACTGTAAAAGTTTATGGTGTATTTAGTGAATATGACCGACAAATTTCTATGAAAGATCCGACCACTGGTAAAAAGAAAGTAATTGAAAAAAGTATGTTTTCTCGTGGTAATAAACTTATTATCACAGGTATCCGCCAAGATGATAGTTTTATTGCTAAGATGTATAAAAATACTCCAGGACATCGTATCGTTCAAATTCTCGATGTCAATGATGATGGAACCGCAGTAATCAAAGAAGAACGTATGGAGGTTCCAACATGATAATTGGTTTGTATGATGTAGATTTTGCGAGGTATCGAGATAAGATACCTCCAAACTACACTCTTATGAAATATGCAGCCTATCATAAGAAGCATAGAGATATAGTAAAATTTCTAACTGACCTCAAACGTGCAGACTTCTATCAAAAGATTTATTATAATCAAGATTGTTTGGGTGATTTGGAGAAAGCAATTATTACTCATCCTGATGCCGAACTTAGTGGCCGCCGCATAGATGGAGGTATATGGAAACCATTACCACCAGAAGTAGAAAAATGTGTCGCTGATAGTTCTATTTATCCGATGCCAACAGATAATAGAAGAGAAGTGAAACTTCGTCAGAAAAAAATATATAGTTCTCATAACGTATTAGCAAGCACGAATGAAGATACTGTATTCGATTTCAATAAAAAAATAGTATTCTTCCATGACTATAATATATTTGCCACTCCAAATTGGCAAGAACGTATATTACAATGTACTAAATTTGATGATAAACTTTTTCAAGCAACTTTTGCTGCACGCTTCCCACAATTTATTCCAGATTACAATGCTTTGAATTTCTTTTCATCAATTCCTATTGATGCTGATTTTACTCACTTCAGAGTAGATTTTCAAATGAGCAATGAAGAGTTTGAAGATTATGTATTAAACTCACAATCTTGCGCGCCGTCTATAACGACTTTTTGTATCAATGACCAAACAGTTTATTCTGCGCGCGAAGTCATAGATTTATTCTTACAAATATTATACCGTAACTTTTTTAGTAGACTTCATAGTAAGCGATTTCTACTTTATAATAAGGGTATCTGTATAAACCCTAACTTGGATAGTTTCTTTGATTTACTTATAGCTTGGAATAATTCAAAAACTACTAAATTTACCAATTTTTATGATTTTATTATGTATAAGGGAATAAAAAAAGGTGAAGAATCAAAACGAAAATTAGTTCGAGAATTATTTATCCAAATCAAAGATTTAGAGACTTATTCAAAAATTGATGTACCAGAACTAATCAAAAAAGGAGGCGAATGGCCTTATGACAAATGACGAGATTAGAAATAGAGTTGACCGACTCTATCATTTAATTGAAGAAGGAATTGACCCTTGTACATTCGTACTAAACCCGAAGACGCGCGAATATGAACTTGAAATCGAAGGACTTCGTCGCCAATGTAAACATCATTTTATAAATGGTCAATGTCAGTATTGTGACGAAATTGAAAAGTAAATAAAAGTAAATTCTATCCGAACTACTTACATACTGGAGGAATGAAATGAAAACCGTTATAAAACGTGATGGCAGAGAAGTAGCTTTTGATAGCGAGAAGGTGCGTTCTGCCATTAGAAAAGCCTTTTTCGCAGTAGATGGAGAAGTTAGTTCCTATGCTGAGGAAAAGGCTAATAATATTTCTAGGTATATTGAAGAATTAGATGAAGATACACTTACTGTTGAAGATGTGCAAGACTACGTTGAGAATGGCTTGATGGCTTCGAAGAGAAAAGATGTAGCAAGAGCGTATATTAGTTATAGAAATGAAAGAACTCGTATGCGTGGAAATACTACTGATGAAACTTTCATTGAATTTTTATCAGGTCAGAGTGATTATTGGAATAATGAAAATTCTAATAAAGATGCAAAAGTAGTAACTACTCAACGTGATTATATGGCAGGTATTGCGAGTACTGATATTGCAAGAAGATTTTTACTTCCAAAAGAAGTATGTGAAGCACATGATGCAGGAATTATTCACCAGCATGATATGGATTATATGGCTCAAAAAGCACTTACTAATTGTTGCTTAGTAAATCTTGAAGATATGCTATATAATGGAACTGTAATCAATGGAGTAAAAATTGAAGCTCAAAAGCGGCTTCTAACTGGAACAACTGTTGCTACGCAAATTATTACCGCAGTTGCAAGTTCACAATACGGTGGTACAACAATTACTCTTACTCATCTTGCTCCACTTGTTAGAAAAAGTTACGAGTATTATGTAAATAAATATACTACTTGGGGTTTCGAGAAAGAAAAGGCAGAAACATTTGCCTCTCTTGATTTGGTAAAAGAAATCAAAGATGCTGTTCAAACTTTCAACTATCAAATCAATTCAATGAGCACCACCAATGGACAGGCACCTTTCTTATCTGTATGTATGTATATTTCTGAAAATCCAGAATATGAAAAAGAAACTGCTATGCTCATCAAAGAATTTTTACTACAACGAATCCAAGGACTAAAAAATGAAAAAGGTGTTTGGGTTACTCCGGCTTTCCCTAAGTTGCTATATGTTCTTGATGAAAATAACGTCTATGAAAATTCTGAATATTGGTATCTAACAGTTCTTGCTGCGGAATGTACTGCGCGTAGAATGGTTCCTGATTATATTTCTGCTAAAAAGATGCGTGAATATAAAATTTCTGTGGCCAATAATACTCATGATGTTTATGGTTGTATGGGTTGCAGAAGCTTCCTTACCCCCGACAGATGCACCGAAAATTATGCTAAAGCCTTGAATTATAAGCAAGGTGTTAGTAAATATTACGGTCGTTTCAACATGGGTGTTACCACAATCAATCTTGTTGATGCCGCACTTTCAAGTGAAGGTAACTTTGATAAATTCTGGCAACTAATGGAAGAGCGTTGTGAACTTTGTCATAAAGGACTTCGCGCGCGAATCAATCGACTTGAAGAAATTACTTCTGATGTTGCTCCTATTCTTTGGCAGCATGGTGCTTTTGCCCGCTTGGATAAAGGAGAAAAACTTACAGAACTAATTCATCATGGTTATAGTACCGTGAGTCTTGGATATGCAGGATTGTATGAATGTGTAAAATATATGACTGGACATTCTCACTCTGATGGCGCGCAAGGTGAAGAGTTTGGACTTCAAGTTATGAAGTTCTTAAATGATAAATGTGCTCAATGGAAGCAAGAAGAAGACATTGATTATTCTGTTTATGGTTCTCCTATTGAGTCAACTACTTACAAATTTGCTAAGTGTCTAAAAAAGAGATTTGGTAATGATGTATTTGTTAAACTTGATGGAAAAGATAGAAACTATATAACTAATAGTTATCATATCCCCGTTTTTGAGCATATTGATGCCTTTGATAAACTTGAGATTGAAGCTAAATTCCAAAAACTCAGTCCAGGTGGTGCAATTAGTTATATTGAATGTGCCAATTTGACTGGAAACATCCCAGCAGTTCTTCAAGTAATTCAATTTATATATGACCACATTATGTACGCAGAACTAAATACTAAGTCTGATTATTGTCAAGAATGCGGTTATGATGGAGAGATTTTGATTGATGAAAATATGAATTGGTATTGTCCTAATTGTGGCAATAAAGACCAATCAAAAATGAATGTTGCAAGACGTACTTGTGGTTATGTTGGTAGCCATTTTTGGAATTATGGCAGAACTCAAGAAATAA
>ERZ857629.2295-NODE-2295-length-18383-cov-5.666903_pt1 | contig 18383 bp, 10 predicted proteins | sample MGYA00519700_ERZ857629 | MGnify/ENA primary metagenome ERZ857629 (study PRJEB31778, sample SAMEA3449351) | human gut metagenome | biome: human gut; feature: human-associated habitat; material: faeces | place: United Kingdom | collected 2010/2012 ...
GACTGAACACCGTAAAGGCAGAGGTCCGCGAGATGAGCCGCGACGAGGCCATTATCTTGATGGTTGAATCTAACCTACAGCGTTCCACCATCCTCCCGAGCGAAAAGGCATTTTCGTACAAAATGCGTCTCGAAGCCATGAACAGGCAGGGCCAGAGATCAGACTTAACTTCTGGACCAGTGGTCCCAAAGTTCTCCCGAGACCAGTTGGGCGACAGGGCAGAAGAAAGTGGTCGTCAGGTGTCAAGGTATATCCGGCTTACGCAGCTTATCCAACCTTTGCTTGGCCTTGTTGACGAGGGACGTATTGCGTTCAGACCGGCAGTTGAATTGTCCTACCTCAAAAAGGAGGAGCAGGAAGACTTGCTGGAGGAAATTTCCTATGCGGACGCAACGCCATCCCTTGCCCAGGCAATCAAGATGAAGAGATTCTCCCAGGAAGGTAAGCTCTCCAATGAGGTCATTGAGTCCATCATGAGTGAAGAGAAGCCAAACCAAAAGGAGAAGATCCGAATTAAGTACGAAGATGCAAGACGGTTCATTCCTGACAGCGTTCCGTACAACAAAACCGGTGAGTATATTATGAAAGCGCTTGAGTATTATCACCGGGTACAGGAACGTCAGAAAGACCGAGGTGAAGCAAGATAACCCTTACGCCAAGGGAGTAGTGTACCCTTTGGGAGAAGCTTTGCTGTTTCCCCCTCTCACACTCTCCCCCTGTTTCACCAGCTTACCAGCTCAAAGGAAGAAGAGTAAGGAGATAGGCGTACCTTTGCCTTACAAAACGGATGACCGTACAATGATGGTGAGAAAAATCAAGGAGGCGATCCTATGAGAAAGTCACTTATCATCACGGTTGTCATTGTCCTGCTGTGTTTATGCGGATGCGAAGCCGTTGTAACGGTTCCGGAGAGTCCTGAACTGACAAGAGCAAGCGAAATGCTGCTGACAACGACTGCCGCAGAAGAAAGCACAGATAAGCTGGAAGCAACCACCACATCAAGCGTTGAAATAGATGTGCCTGAAAAGAACGAAGAAGAATCAGAAACCCCGACAGAAGTTGTTGTCTCTGTGGACAATAAAGCTGACCTGGCAGAGAAGAATGGCCCGGTAAGTTCAGAAAGCACTGTCCCTTCTTTTGAGGAAGTAAAAGCGGATAAGCCTTCGGAGCAAACCGAGACTCAACTGTCAGCACCGAGTGAACCACCCAGGGAAACGGAACAGTCCAAGCCTACAGAGCAGCCGGTTGCCACTGAACCCGATGAAGCACCGGCAGAACCTACGGCACCTACGGAGCCAACTGCGATAACCGAACCACCGATCCCTTCTGAGACAGAACCACCGGTGGAGACACAGCCAAAGACCGCATACGATTATGAGTTTGATATCAATGCGATCCGTTCTGACTGCATTGCTATCGGTCAGGGTATGGGCTACACGCTGAATACCTCGCTGTCTCCGCAGAATGCGACATGGTGGAACCCGATAACAGCATCGGAGTCCAATCAAGGAAGCGGACTGCGGTCCAGGCTGGAACAGTATATTCGCTTCCACACCGTAGAAAACCTCAGTGCCTATGGTCTCGATGAGATCACGGAGTTCAACATCTGCTGCGAATCAATCGGCGGTGGCTCTTACGTCATCTACTTTGTATTCGCATAACATCAAAACACAACAACAAGGACGAAGTCCTCTGCTGAAATAGCGGAGGGCTTTTTCTTTATCAAAAAAATGAAAGGATGAAAAGTCGATATGAATGGTATTACCAAATCCAAGAGCACGAAGCTGCTCTCGGCACTTCTTGCTGTCCTCATGATCGTCGCAATGCTTCCTACAACGGCGTTTGCATGGTCTGTCGAGGAAGGCACGAAGTGTACCTCCACGTATGGAGATCATTATGTCGGTTCTGATGGAGAAATGTTCTACAGCAAGCCGACCACCACGGCCATCTTCTATAACGATGACGGCAGTTTCTATGTGAAGACCTACAGCTCCGGCAATGCCAAGTACAAATATATGATGATCGACGGCAACGGCAATCAGCATCATGTGTACTGCATTGAGGGCGGTGTGTCCTTCGACTACAGCGACACCTACAATTCCACCAGCGGAAAGAACAGCAAGTATTTTCAGAATCTGCCTATTACCGTGCAGTACGGAATCATGATGGCGCTGATGTACGGCTATCACGAAGGTATGACCAGCCCGATTCCCGGTACGAACAATGATGACTTCGCATTTGCAACACAGTGCATCATCTGGGAGTACCAGCAGCAGCTCCGCACGAGCCCTACCTCCATTGCCTCCAACAACGGCATTGATGCGGATATGTACAACCACACCATCAAGGGCAGACCCGCAGAGCAGTGCTACAACTGGATTCTGGAGCAGATGTCCAAGCACTATGTTGTGCCGAGCTTCTCCTCTCGCAATCAGAGCAACGCACAGACCTACACCATGAAATACGATCAGGCGAATGACAACTACAGCATCACCCTGACCGACACCAACAACACCCTGGCCGATATCAACTTCTCTGCCAGCGGCATTACCGTCACCCGCAGCGGAAACCAGTACACCTTCACCAGCAAGAACATGATTTCCAATGCTGTGATGATCTCGGCGCAGAAGAAGACCAATCTCGGCATGGGCAAAATGCTCATTTAGGGCTGCCCCGGCAAGCAGACAATGGCCTCCGGCGCAGAAGACCCTGTGTTCTTCTACCTCAAACTGAACACAGAGACCTATGGCGTTGGCCACATCGTAAAAACCAGCGAAGACGGCAAAGTCGAGGGTATCAAGTTCAATATCTCCGGCAATGGCGTCAATGAGACGGTTACGACCGGTAAGAACGGTACAGTCGATCTGGATCTGCTTCCCGGCACCTATACCGTTACTGAGCAGACCGATGATAAGTATGAAACGCAGTCCGCGCAGACTGTCACTATCGTCAGTGGCAAGACCTCTACCGTCACGTTCAATAACACTCTGCGCCGTGGAGATTTGAAGGTCACGAAGACTTCTGAGGATGGTCTTGTCGAGGGCATGAAGTTCCATCTGTACGGCACCTCCTATTGCGGACTGCCTGTGGATGAGTATTCCGTAACTGATGCCAGCGGTATGGCGGTATTTGACGATGTGCTGATCGGAACCAGCTATACCCTGGAGGAAGTCGGTACTCCCGACCGCTATATTGTCCCCGACGATCAGACGGCGGCAATCGAGTGGAACAAGGTCACCAATAAGAGCTTCGACAACGACCTGAAGCGCGGCGACCTCAAGGTCACTAAGACTGCGGAGGATGGGCTCAACGAAGGTCTGAAGTTCCACCTGTATGGCACCTCCTACAGTGGCATTCCCGTTGATGAGTATGCTGTAACTGACGCCAGCGGCGTTGCGACCTTCAGCAGAATTCTGATCGGCACCGGCTATACTCTGGAGGAAGTTGAGACCCCGATCCGTTATGTCGTCCCCGACAATCAGACGGCGGCGATTGAATGGAATAAGGTGACCAACAAGAGCTTCGATAACGTGCTCAAGAAATGGAACCTAACTGTTACCAAGCAGGACGTCGAAACCGGCTCTGCTCAGGGCGGTGCGAATTTGGCAGGCGCCAAGTACGGAATCTACAAGGGCGACGAGCTGATCGACACCTATGTCACCGACGCGGATGGCAAGTTCACCACCAAATACTATGTCTGCGGCACCGACTGGTCGATCAAGGAGCTGGACAGCAGCGAGGGCTATCTTGTTACTCCCGGCAACGAGCAGATCGGCGTCAGTCCGAAGAACTATACCGCAGAGTATAACAGCGAGGCCATGAAGCAGTACGAACAGGTTAAGAAAGGCAATATCGCTATCATCAAGCACACCGATGACGGCCAGACGCAGATCGAGACTCCTGAGGAAGGCGCTGAGTTCGCCGTCTATCTCAAGAGCGCAGGCTCCTATGACAATGCCAAGGACTCCGAGCGCGATTATCTGATCTGCGATGAGAACGGCTTCGCTCAGACGAAGGATCTGCCCTACGGCAGATACACCGTCCAGCAGACCAAGGGTTGGGAAGGTCGAGAACTCCTGAAGCCGTTCGACGTGTTCGTCAGCGAAAATGGAGAAACCTACCGCTACTTGATCAACAACGCCAACTTCTACTCCTATGTAAAGGTGGTCAAGATCGACAGCACGACCGGTAAGACCATTCCGGCTTCCGGCATCGGCTTCCACATCTACGATCCTTCCGGCAATCAGATTCAGATGACCTTCACCTATCCGACTGTCACTACCATCGACACCTTCTACACGGACGGCGACGGTATGCTGATTACGCCCGAAAAGCTGGAGTACGGAAAGGGCTATTCGCTGGTCGAGGTCTCGGCTCCCTATGGCTACGTCCTCAACAGCGATCCTGTGTATTTCGACATCACCGAAGATAACTCCACCGAGGAAAACGCCGTGACTGTGGTAGTCGTGACCAAGGAGAACACGCCTCAGATGGGCGTCATCAACGTGGAGAAGACCGGCGAGTATCTTGCCTCTGTCGTGGACACCAAGGACAGCAAGCGTTTGGTTTATGCTGTCGGCGGTCTGGCAGGTAGCGAGTACACCGTAACCGCAGCGGAGGATATCTACACGCTGGATGGTACTCTCAGATACAGCAAGGATGAGGTCGTGGCAACACTTGTTACTAAGGAAGACGGCAAGGCCGTAACCGAGCCTCTGTTCCTGGGCAGATACCATGTTGTTGAGACGAAAGCCCCTTATGGTATGATCCTCAATCCTACTGTTCAGACTGTGGAGCTGACCTACGCTGGCCAGGAGGTGGAGATTACCGAAACCTCCACCGGATTCTACAACGAACGTCAGAAGGTCGAGATTGATCTGAATAAGGTCATGGAGCAGAACGAGGTCTTCGGTGTTGGCAACAACGGCGAAATCACCTCTGTCAACTTCGGCCTGTTCGCCGCAGAGGAAATCGTTGCGGCAGATGGCAGCAGTATCCCCGCTGGTTGGGTGCTTGAAGTCGTTGAGTGCAACGAGAACGGCTATGCAGCCTTCAGCACCGACCTTCCCGTTGGTGCTAAAACCTATGTCAAGGAAATCAGCACCGATAAGCACTATGTCCTGTCCGATAAGGAGTACCCCGTGGTATTCGAGTACGCAGGCCAGGAAGTTGCTACTGTTCACATCGCCGTGAACGACGGCAATGAAATCCCCAACGAGCTGATCTACGGCACGATCAAGGGTTATAAGGTCAACCGTGAAACCGGCGATAAGATCTCCGGCGCTCTGTTCGGACTCTTCCGCGCAGACGAAACCAGCTTCACCGAGAACAACGCTCTGCTGACTGCTGAATCCGGCGAGGATGGCGTCTTCACCTTTGAGAATGTGGTGTACGGCAGCTATACCGTGCGCGAGCTGCGTCCTGCGGCCGGCTATCTCGAAAACGAGAAAGTCTACGCCGTGACTGTGGATGAAGACGGCGACGTAGTTGATATCACCGTGGTAAACGATCTGATTCCCGAAATCGGAACGACTGCCACCATCGGCGAGGAAAAGGAAGTCTGCGCCACCGAGGTGTTCACGCTGACCGATACGGTCGAATACAAGCACCTTGTCCCCGGCAAGGAGTACACCTTCAAGGGCATTCTCATGGATAAGGCCACCGGCGAGCCGTTCCTCCAGAACGGAGAGCAGATCACTTCCGAGGTGACCTTTGTTCCCGAAGCTCCATCCGGCAGTGTGGAGGTGCTGTTCACCTTCGATGCCAAGCTCATCAAGGCTGATACGAACATCGTCGTGTTCGAGAGCCTCTACAGCGACAGCAAAGAGTTGACTGTCCATGCGGACATTAAGGACGATGAGCAGACTGTGACTGTTATTGTCCCCGAGATCAAGACCGAGGCTTCTACCGACGGAAAGAAAGAAACGACCATCGGCGGCGAGATCACCATCGAGGATATCGTTTCCTATCACAATCTCACTCCCGGCAAGGAATACGTTGTCAAGGGAACGCTCATGAACAAGACCACCGGTAAGCCCGTGACGGTCAATGACGAGCCTGTGACTGCGGAAGCCGCATTCACACCCGAAACCAGGGACGGCGAAGTCAAGGTGGCTTTCACCTTCAATTCCTATGTCATCACCGAAACGACCGATGTTGTTGTGTTCGAGAGCCTCTACCGTGAGGATGTTGAAATCGCAGTTCATGCCGATATCGAGGATGAAGGCCAGTCTGTGAAGGTATATGTCCCCGAGATCAAGACCACTGCTTCCATCGACGGCAAGAAGGAGATCACCACCGCTGGCAAGGTGACGATTGAGGATGTGGTGTCCTACACCAACCTTATCCCCGGCACCGAGTACACCATCTGTGGCACTCTCATGAATAAGGCGACCGGCGAGGTCTTCACCGTGAACGGCGAGACAATCACCGCAGAAGTGAAGTTTACGCCTAAGGGCAGAAATGGCGAGGTGAAAGTGAAGTTCGTCTTTGACGCTTCCGGTATCACCAAGAGCACGAGCCTGGTAGTCTTCGAGAGCCTGTATCGTGATGACGTGGAGATTACCACGCATAAGGACATTGAGGACAAGGATCAGACGGTGACGATCACGCCGCCGCCCGATATTCCCAAGACCGGAGATACCACGAACATCCCGCTGTGGGGTGCTCTCACCGGTATTTCTCTCCTGGGGGCTGGCGTAGTGGCGTTCTTCACCTTCAGAAAGAAAAAGGAGGAAAACGGACATGAACGCTAAGATGATTATCGGCATCTGCCTTGTGGTATTCATTGTCGCAGGGCTTATCGTTCTTCGCCTGAAGAACAGAAAGTGATGGACAAGGGCGGCACCCGTCAAAAGGTGCCGCCCGATTCCATAAGGAGGAAAGATTATGGATGAAAAAAGAATGGTCGGTGATTACACCGTCATCAACTCCATGTATATCGGGCACAGAGAGATCATCCTGGGCGAGAACCCGAAAGCAGCCAGCGGAGAGAGATATGTCTGCTGCTATGCCGAGCGAGTGATGTTCTATGAACAGTATCTTGAGGCACAAGTCAGTGATGATTTTGCCGAGATCGTAAAGCTCTATGGAGAACGAGTGACGCAGGCCGCAGACGAGATCATGAAAGAAACGGAGAAGGTAACGTCCGAGATCGGTATGAACGACGAGATTACCGCAAAGGATTGTAAGCCAATATCTCATGATGACGCTATCGAAGATAAGGTCATCGTGATACGCGGGAACGTGCTTCGCCCGGAGTTCAGACACGCCTCTCACCAACTGATGCTTTGCACAGGAGGCTTCGGGGCACAGAAAAACGCCAGAGGACGAACCTGTTACTGCATCTCCCTCTATAGCGGAAAGCAGACGTCGTTTTATCGCGGTGATGTCCTTGGCGTCATGGATAAGCGCGCCTTGCCTGAGTGGGCCAAAATCGGACTTCAAAACGCCTTTGAAATAAGGCAAAACGAGAAAAGCCATCCCAATGAAAGAGGTGAAGCCAGATGATCGACTATGAAAAGCGAGCCATGATTGAGGCCGAGGATAAATATACCTTCCGTCAGAGCTCTCAGATTTCTTCGCAAACCGGCTTGATCGGTTATCTTCGCGCTGATATGGATACTGACGGCAACGGCTTCTTCAGCTCATGGAACGACTACCGAAAAGACCTCAAAACTGATGAGTTCAAGCAGGAGTTTGACGAGGTTATCAATTCTTTGCGTGAGGAAGGAGATATTCTTCACAACCGGAAGGACCTGACTTATTACTGCTACACGAATCCGCAGAGCAAAATGCCCACCGAGCAGGACTATTACGGCGTCCGTGTCGATACAGACAAATACACCTATCTGTTGCGCCTGAACCCGAATAAGGGCGAATACAATCTCTATTGCTATTGCTACGTCAAGGACTGGCTCAATGGGCACATGAAGGATGCGGCAAAGGGTATCCGGTTCATTAATAGCCACTATAAGGAACTGTTCCGCATCCCCGATGGGGGCAAAATCAAGATCCACCTTGCCTGGAATGAAGACCAGGTGCGAACTTGCAGATATATCGACGACTACCATGTTGAGATCGGTGACAACCTTTACCACATTTGCGAGTTTGCCGAGCGGATGGAACAGAACGGACACACCTATGAGCCTGTTCGCACAGAGCTTCCGGAGCAGTGCTACAGCGTTCTTCCCGGTTCCGGAGAAATCATCGTAGTCAAGCGAAATGAAAAAGGCTACTACAATCCCCATATTCCTGCTTCCAGCCAGGAACAAGCGAGGGAAATTGTCGATGAATACAACGGAAAGCTGGGCGTTACCAGAGCCCAAGAGGAAGCAATGAGAACTGGCTCCATGTTCGGCTTTCATGTTCCCGGCGCTGATCCGAAGAACTACGACAAGGACGGCAAGCCCCTGCCCCCGAAGGACAGAGGTGACGCCAGATGAGCGAATACTGTGTCTGCTGCGGGGCAGAGATACCGGAGGGCAGAATGATCTGCCCTATTTGTGAAAAGGACGGAGGTGAAGGAAGTGGAAGACAGACACATCATATGGAGCAACGAAAATCTCGACCTGGACGACTGGCGCGAAGACTTGCGGGAGCAGTATCCCGACTGTTCCGAAGATGAGCTCTATCGCATCATGTGCGAAACAAACGCCGAATATCTCTCCGACGAGCGTGTGAACCTGAATATCCAGTTATCCCAACCGATCCTTGTGATTGCTGACCTTGGCCTTTGGAACGGGCGGCGCATGGGATATAAGGAGATTTCAAGCGGCAATATTCGTGACTGCCTATCCGGAGGATACGATTACACCACCTGGTATGTGGACAAGAAGGGCGACTTCCGCTGTGATGACATTCACCATGATGGCACCAACCACTATCTCTACCGGGTTTACAAGGACGGAGTTTCCGAATATCAAAAGGACCGGCTAAAAGAGAAACTATACGAAGGCACCGCCACAAGATCCGATGTTACGAGGATCACGAGACGCCTCGGTGATGAGATCGGCAAGGTGTATGGCTGGGAGTTTCCGACAAGGCAACCGGATCGAGGTGAAGCCAGATGAGAGTAAACGCTATGACAGAGCAGTTTGAGGATGTAACAGTTCTGGGGCATCCGATGATCTTCACCTGTCTGAGAGTGGATCGGGATACAGTCCCGGAGGGCTTGTATATGTACGAGGTCAGGCACGATGATGACCAGCAAGGCGACCCCGTACAGATCGGCAACTGGATCATGGTCAATCATTGGGGAACGATTATCTCCAACAAGCCAATCCGACTGGAGCCAAGCCCAAACAGGAATAATGCCTACCGGGATATTGACCCAGAAGAGGACTGGAACTATGAAGGAACTGTCACAACGGTAAAGGAGTATATGGAGAAGCATCCTCCTGTACTCCATAAGGAAAAAGAACAAGAACCTGTGAGATAGGAGAAAGCAATGGATAGAAAGAAAGCCATCTGCGAATATCTCCGCCAGAATCATATCGGCAAGGAAAAAGCCATCCACAGCAAGGATCTTGAAAAGCTGTTCATGCTTGACGGAAGAAATATTCGCCGCAAGATCAGTGCTCTCAGGCAGGATGGCTTTCCTATTTGCAGCGATGAGACGGGATATTACTACGCAGACAATCAGAAAGAAATCAACCACACGGTTTGCAGGCTCAATGAGCTTGTTACGAAGGTGTCCAATGCCAGAACCGGCTTGCTGTTTGCTTCGGTTCTTAGTGAGAAGGAACAGACCATAGAGGTCACAATCAAAGTAAAGTAAGGAGGTAATCCCATGCCGAGCAAATACCAAATCATTTCGGAGCTGGCATCCCAGACCGCAAGGGATATCACCTCCAAGGCAGAGCGATACACGGACTTTCTCGTTACAGCCGCCAACAACTATAAGTACAGCTTTAAGGAGCAACTGCTGATCCATGCCCAGAAGCCGGATGCGACAGCCTGCGCGGAAATCGAGACTTGGAACCGGCTCGGTCGCTGGGTGAACAAGGGCACAAGAGGCATTGCGCTCCTTGTCGATAGAGATACCCCATACAAGCTGCGCCATGTCTTTGACTACTCGGACACGAACAGTCGTGCCGGTCGGGTGGTCACGCTTTGGCAAATGCGTCCGCAGTATGAAGAACCCGTAAAAGAAAGCCTCCAGGATAGCTTCGGAGAGGTGGAGCTTACGGCAGACTTTCCGCATTTTATTATGGAGATTGCAAAGAATGCTGTTGAGGATAACTTTTCAGATTACCTTTCCAATCTCCAGTCTGTCAAAGGTGACAGCTTTTTGGAGGAACTGGACGATCTCAATCTGGAAGTCTGGCTGAAAGACACTCTGCGAAGCAGCGTCGCGTATATGGCGCTGGTGAGAGCAGGTTATCAGCCGAGCCTCTACTTCACACGGGATGATTTCTCCCACATTTACGATTTCAATACGATTCCCGTGATCTCTGTTCTCGGTGCGGCAACGAGCGATATTTCCGAGATGGTGATCCGAGAAATTGCAGAAACCATAAAAGGACTGGAAAAAGAGGAAAAACAGAGTAATCGCACATTTGCGAGAGACCGATCCTCTGAGTATCATGAAAGCAGAAACAATAAAACCGAAAGGAGCTATGAAGATGGAACTGACCTATACGATGCAGGGAGATTACCTGATCCCCGACCTGACCGTTCCGGAGAGCCCGAAGATTGGGAAGTATGGAATGCTGCGTCGGACCTTCCTCCGCGAGCATCGGGACGGAATCTATACCGGGATGCTGTTGGAAGGAACGCTGAACAGCCACTTGGAGGAAGTGGACGCTCGGGCCAATCGGATGATGGACAAGCTGACCGAGCAGATGAAGACGCTCAACGGCGTGACCGAGCAGATGAAGGCCGAAGACCAGATGAAGTGGGTTCAGCTGATGAACTCGATCCGGAACTCGGCGGAGGAAGTGGTCCTGAGAGATCTGATCTACGCGTAAGTCTTCCCTCTGAGGAAGAACAACAGGAACTGATTGCAGAAGCGGAGGCTGAAACGACCTCCGCTTTTGCTATTTCTCAGGAAGATATTGACGCTGTTCTGACTCGTGGCAGCGGTATCCATGATGGAAAGTACCGCATCTATGAGCAGTACCTGAAGCAAGAAACCCATGAAGCAAATGTCGCTTTTCTGAAGGATGAGTACGGCATCGGCGGTGCGTATCCTGCTGTTCCGGGCAGGCAGCTTGATGAGAACCATGACGGAAAGGGCATCAAAATCAGTAGGGGCAGTATCATGCACCCTGATGCAGAAGTCCTTTTGAGCTGGAAAAAGATCGAGAAGCGCATTGGAGAACTGATTGCCACGGACCAGTATCTCAGTCAAGCTGAGAAAGAGCACTATCCTGCGTATCGTGCCGAAGCGGAAGCCCGTAGAGGGCGGTCAGCTATTTCAGAGGAGTTTCGCTCCATCGTTTATGACTACAACGACTATGTGACGCAGCTTGGAGAAGAGAATAAAAAGCTGAACCTTTATTATCTGTCAAGCTGCTGGGGTGCTTTTTCGGTCGGTGATAAGAGGATGTATGCGCGTACCTCTGACGGCGATTTCATCCTTCCGATGATGCGCGAAGCGATGAATACCATCATTGCTGACAACACGCATCTGACTGAACGCTGCGAAGCAATGCTGACGGCGTTGAACAGCGATCTGGCGAGACCGCTGGAACCTTCTTATGACGAGCTGAACCCTCCACCGGAGCCGGAAAAAGAGTATCGTTTCTCCCTTGGCGATACCGTCTATCTTGGAACGCATGAGTATGAAGTGCTTTCCTTCGACGAGAATGAAGTGGTCCTGTATGATACGCAGTTTCCTCTGTTCAACAAGACCATGACACGCGGGGAGTTTGAAGACCGGCTAAAGGAAAACCCGTTGAACGATCACTTGCTTCACGCGGTAGAAGAACCTCAGATTGAAGCGACTGACGAAACAGCGGTTGCTGTGGAAGAGCCAGAAGAATCGGTAGAAAGCGGTCCTTTCATCGACCACTATTATGTTGTCGAAGACCTCTCTGCAGCGCCATTATCGGTAACGGAATACCCTGATCGAGAAGAAGCGCTGGAAGCATACTTTGCTCTGCCGGTAGATACCATGAAAGCCTTTGGTGTAGTCAATACCAAGGAGTTGCCCGGCAGTCTGGACTTCATTCAGTGCAGAGATGGCAAAGACACTCTGATTGAGGACTATGCCAAAACGGATGATGACTCATGGAGAAACCCTGAAATTGAAGGGCTCGTTGACCAGCTAAAAGAAAAGCTGGCCGAGCGCGACAAGCCGATTGCACCGCCTCCGCAGAAACAGCGCGGCGGCAAGGTGACGCCCCATGTACTGCTTCCCGAAATCAATACCGACTACAGAACCAACTTCAGAATCGAACGTGACGATATCGGTGTTGGTACACCGCTGGAACGGTTCCACCACAACAGGATGGCGATCCAACTTCTGAAAAAACTGGAGGATGAACACCGACTGGCAGATACAAATGAGCAGCGTATCCTTGCGGATTACGTCGGCTGGGGCGGTCTGTCAGATTATTTCAAAGAGGACAATCCCCATTATCAGGAGCTGAAGGAGCTTCTGACAGAAGATGAATACGCTTCTGCCAGAGAGTCCACGCTGACGGCGTTTTACACGCCTCCAGTCGTTATCAAGGCGGTCTACAGCGCACTTGAGAATATGCACTTCAGGACCGGCAACGTGTTGGAGCCTTCCTGCGGCATCGGCAACTTCATGGGGCTTGTGCCGGAGTCTATGGCAAGCGCGAAGTTCTATGGTGTTGAGCTTGACAGCATTTCCGGCAGGATCGCCCAACAGCTTTACCAGAACTCCAGCATTGCCGTGCAGGGCTTTGAAGACACCAACCTTCCGGACAGCTTTTTCGACGCGGCTGTAGGCAATGTCCCCTTTGGCCAGTTCAAGGTGCCTGACAAACGCTATGACAAGCACAACTTCCTGATCCACGATTACTTCTTTGCCCGCACCCTGGATAAGGTTCGCCCCGGCGGTGTGGTGGCGTTCATCACATCAAAGGGAACGATGGACAAGGAAAACCCGGCAGTCCGCAAGTATATCGCCCAGAGAGCTGACCTGCTTGGGGCGATCCGACTGCCAAACAACACCTTCAAGGATGCAGCAGGCACAGAAGTCACATCGGATATCATCTTTCTGCAAAAGCGAGACCGTCTGATCGACATTGAGCCGGAGTGGGTTCACCTCGCAACAGACGAAAATGGCATCCGCATGAACTCATACTTTGTCAGCAACCCGGAAATGGTGCTTGGCGATATGCAGATAATCAGCGGTGCACACGGTCCGGAGTCGGCTTGTGTAGCTTATGAGGACGCGGAACTGGGAGATCTGCTGCAGGACGCTATTCAAAACATCCACGCTGAGATTACCGAGTTCGAGCTGGATGATCTCGAAGCTGAGGATGAAGACCTCTCTATTCCCGCAGACCCGTCCGTCCGAAACTTTAGCTATACGGTGGTAGACGGCAAGCTCTACTTTCGAGAGAACAGCCGAATGAACCCTGTTGAGGTTTCCATGACGGCGGAAAACCGTATCAAGGGCATGATCGCCATCCGCGACTGTGTAAGGACGCTTATTGAGTATCAGACGGAGGACTACTCCGATGCTGAGATTCAGGCGGAGCAGGCCAGGCTGAATGAACTCTACGATGACTTCAGCAAAAAGTATGGGCTGATCAACGCAAGGGCAAACAATTCCGCCTTCAGCTCCGACAGCTCCTACTGCCTGCTTTCCTCTCTGGAGGTGCTGGACGAGGAGGGCAACTTCATCCGAAAGGCAGATATGTTCTCCAAGCGGACAATCAAGCAGAAGGTTACGATCCTCTCTGTGGATACAGCTTCGGAAGCGTATGCACTTTCACTTGCCGAAAAAGCCAAGATCGACATGCCCTATATGATGGAGCTGACTGGCAAGAGTGAACAAGAGCTGTTTGAGGACTTGAAGGGAGTTATCTTCCTGAATCCCATGCACACGAGCGACGAAGACGGCAGGCCGAAGTATCTCCCTGCCGACGAATACCTTTCCGGCAATGTCCGCGAGAAGCTCGAATGGGCGCGGCGCAGCGCAGAGCTCTATCCGGAGGATTATTCCGAGAACGTGCGAGCGTTGGAAGCTGTGCAGCCCGTTGACCTGACGGCAAGCGAGATTTCTGTCAGACTCGGTGCGACCTGGCTTCCTCCGGAGATTGCAGAGCAGTTCATGTTTGAGCTGTTCGGCACACCGAGGTACTGCCAGTGGAACATCCATGTTCACTTCTCTCAGTACACGGGTGAATGGAACGTGGAGGGTAAATCCTACGACCGCACGAATGTCAAAGCGTACAACACCTATGGTACGAGCCGGATCAACGGCTATAAGATCATGGAAGAGACGCTGAACCTGAAGGACGTGCGGATCTTCGATTATATCGAGGATGAGAACGGCAAGAAAACGGCTGTGCTCAATAAGAAGGAAACAGCAATCGCGCAGGGCAAACAGGAGCTTATCAAACAGGCTTTTGCGGACTGGATTTGGAAAGATCCTGAACGGCGCGAAAAGCTGACACGGCTCTACAATGAAAAGTTCAACAGCACACGCCCGCGTGAGTACGACGGCAGTCACATGAGCTTTGTGGGCATCAACCCCGAGATCACGCTCAGACCGCACCAAGTCAACGCCATCGCTCATATCCTCTACGGCGGTAACACGCTGTTAGCGCACGTTGTGGGGGCTGGGAAGACGTTTGAAATGGTTGCGGCAGCGCAGGAGAGTAAACGGCTGGGGCTCTGCCAAAAGAGCCTGTTTGTCGTTCCCAATCATTTGACGGAACAATGGGCAAGCGAGTATCTCCAGCTATACCCCTCTGCGAACATCCTCGTGGCAACGAAGAAAGACTTCGAGACCAAAAACAGAAAGAAGTTTTGCGGCAGAATCGCAACCGGCGATTATGACGCGGTGATTATCGGGCACAGCCAGTTCGAGAAGATCCCTATGTCAATTGAGCGACAGAGAACTATTCTGGAGCAACAGCTCGATGAGGTGCTGGAAGGCATTGCTGAGCTCAAAAGAAATCGAGGCGACAACTTCTCTATCAAGCAGTTGGAGCGCACAAAGAAGACGGTCAAGCAAAGGCTCGACAAGTTGAACGACCAATCCAGGAAGGATGATGTCGTGACCTTTGAAGAGCTCGGCGTTGACCGTATTTTCATTGATGAGGCACACTACTACAAGAACCTCGCCGCGTTCACGAAAATGCGAAACGTGGGCGGTATCAGCCAGACGGAAGCGATGAAGTCGAGCGACCTCTATATGAAGTGTCGGTATCTGGACGAGCTGACCGGAGGCCGCGGCGTTGTGTTTGCGACCGGTACACCGATCTCCAACAGCATGGTTGAGATGTACACCATGCAGAAGTACCTCCAGTACAGCACCCTAAAAAGGAATGACCTGATCCACTTTGACGCCTGGGCTTCGACCTTTGGTGAGACAGTTACTGCGATTGAGCTATCTCCGGAGGGCACCGGCTACCGTGCAAAAACGAGGTTCGCCAAATTTTATAACCTCCCGGAACTCATGTCTATGTTCAAGGAAACGGCGGACATTCAGACATCGGATATGCTGAATCTACCTGTGCCGGAGGCGCATTATCACAATATCGTCCTGAAACCGTCTGAGGCTCAGAAAAAGATGGTAGAAGGGCTTTCCGACCGTGCGGAGCGTGTCAGGAACAAGATGGTGGATTCCTCCACCGATAATATGCTTCTGATTACCAACGACGGCAGGAAGTTGGCACTTGACCAACGATTGATGAATGATATGCTTCCAGACAGCGAAACCAGCAAAGTCTCAGCCTGCGCCGATAATGTCTTCGATATTTGACAGCGCACAGCGGAGAGCAGATCCACACAGATGGTCTTCTGCGATCTGTCCACGCCGCACAACGACGGCAAATTCAACGTGTATGATGATCTGCGAAAGAAGCTCATTGAGAAAGGAATCCCCGCTGAAGAGATCGCCTATATCCACACGGCAGAAACTGAGGCTAAGAAAAAGGAGCTGTTCGGCAAGGTTCGGTCAGGGCAGATCAGAGTGCTCCTTGGTTCCACACAGAAAATGGGCGCAGGCACGAATGTCCAGACTAAGCTGGTGGCACTCCATCATTTGGATTGTCCCTGGAGACCGTCCGACTTGCAGCAGCGGGAAGGCCGCATCATTCGGCAAGGCAACGAGAACCCGGAGGTGGATATCTACACCTATGTTACCGAGAACACCTTCGACAGCTACCTCTATCAGCTTGTGGAGGGCAAGCAGAAGTTCATCGGCCAGATCATGACCTCCAAGAGCCCTGTTCGCTCCGCAGAGGATATTGACGAAACCGCTTTGTCTTATGCTGAAATCAAAGCCTTGTGTGCCGGTAATCCGCACATTAAGGAAAAGATGGATCTGGACATTGATGTTTCCCGCTTGAAACTTCTCAAAGCCAACCACCTGAGTCAGCGTTATGCGCTGGAGGATCAGATCATCAAGGAGTTCCCACAGAAGATCAAATCGCTGGAGCAGCGGATTGATGGCTATAAGACTGACATGGCACAACTTGCTCAAAACACGCTGCCAAATGAGGATGGGTTCTCTTCTATGATAATGGCGGGAGGAACGGTAACGGACAAAAAAGCAGCCGGTGAAGCCATCATCGGGCTTTGCAAGTCCATGACAAATCCAGGCCCAATTCACATCGGTGAATATCGCGGCTTTGATATGGAGCTGTTCTTTGACAGCTTCAGCCGGGAGTATAAAATCACCTTGAAGCATGAGCTGCGGCATACGGTAACGCTGGGCACCGACATTTTCGGTAATATCCAGCGACTGGACAATGCCCTGAACAGCTTCCAAGAGAAGCTGACAGCCTGTGAAGCGCAGCTCGAAAACACGAAGGTCCAGCTCGAAAACGCAAAGCTTGAGGTTCAAAAGCCGTTCCCCCAGGAGGATGAACTGAAGACCAAGACGGCGCGGCTCAATGAACTCAACGCTATGCTCAACCTCGATAAGAGAGAAAATGAGATCGTTGACGGTGAGCGAGCCGAGGAAGAACCGAGCCGGTCCAGCGATGACAGAGAGCGATAAAAAAACAATTTGCACATTTGTAATGTCGGGCGTCTCTCGCTACAATGAAGTTAGAAAACAGATGGAGGTGCTTGAGATGTTCCGGCATAAAGCAGAAAAGCGAATCGTAGAGCTGGGCTCCGAACAGCTTCGGCTTGCCCAATATGCGCTGCTTGCGTTCCGAAATAAGCTGATCGCGCAGGGCAAGCCGACAGAAGACATTAATGAACTGCTACTGAAAATCATGAAATAAAACCGTGACAGCCGCAGGTGAGAAATACTGCGGCTGTCATTTGATCAAATAACGAATACCTCTTGAAAATTGGGGAACATTATGATATAATAGCTTCAATAAATGTTCCCTACAAGGAGGGCGCTATGAACAACAATTATCCGCAAATTCAGGAGCTGCTTCATCAAAGGGCAGATTTTCAAGCAAGACTGAATCTACTTCCTTACGATGGCAACCCTGAAATAAAAGAACGTGATGGAAAAAAATATCTCTATATTCGCAAACGTATAGCGAGCAGGCTGACTTCCACTTATGTGGGAGAGTACTCCGATGAACTGTATCAGTTGCTTCTGAGAAATGCCCGTGAAGGCAGAGAGCTGAAAAAGAACATTCGGAGACTCGACAAGGAACTGGCGCAGCTTGGATACTCAGATGCAGAGATTTCAGCGAGAGTCCAACTCAATCTGGACTTTGCCAGAGCCAATATGAAGTCCAATATCTACGATCAGGCTGTATTGGAAGGTGTTGCAACAACATTCCCCCAGACGGAGGACATTATCGAAAACGGCAAGGTGTCCGGTATGTCAGCTTCCGATGTGCAAAAGATACTGAACCTAAAGCACGCATGGGAGTTTGTTCTGGATAAGGATGTTATCAGCTACCCTACCGACTATTCGATCCTTTGCCATATCGCCAAGCTGGTAAACGAAGGCTTTTATCAAGACGGAGGACGTATTCGCGGAGTGCCTGTAACAATCGGCGGTACGAGCTATATTCCGCCGCTGCCGATAGAAAGTATAGTCAAAGAGAACATTGAGGCGATCCTTGCAGATTCGATTCCTTCTGATGAAAAGGCCATCACTCTTTGCCTGTACTGTATGAAAGCGCAGATATTCAACGATGGCAACAAAAGAGCTTCCGTGATCTTTGCGAATCATTACATGATTTCGCAGGGAGCAGGCATGATCATCATCCCGGAAAAAGAGGTTCCAGAGTTTAAGCGTCTTTTGGTTGCTT
>ERZ857629.2298-NODE-2298-length-18367-cov-3.531509_pt1 | contig 18367 bp, 14 predicted proteins | sample MGYA00519700_ERZ857629 | MGnify/ENA primary metagenome ERZ857629 (study PRJEB31778, sample SAMEA3449351) | human gut metagenome | biome: human gut; feature: human-associated habitat; material: faeces | place: United Kingdom | collected 2010/2012 ...
TACATTTGTGGCCGCCAGTGTTGCAGCCATGTCGTTAGTTTCATGCGAAAAGGACGACACTCCTAAAATCGAGTTTGAGAAACAGATTTACGTCATGTCTTCCAGCAACACAATGGAAATTAAAGTCATTGCGTCTGAAGCTCCGGAAGCAGATATGACCATTCCTTTGACATTCGGCGGAACTGCCGTCAAAGGTGATGATTATACGGTTGAGCCGGAAGCGGTAACGTTCACTGCCGGAAGTACGGAAAGTGTTTTCACCATAACAAATGTCAATCTGGATGCAGATAAAACCATTTCGGTAGGTTTTGCTGAAATCCCTGTCGGGTTCAAGGCAGGAGCAAGAAGCCAGACCGTCGTAAGTGTGGACCCGAAAGAAATCATCGTATATTCATTCGAAACCACAAAGGGAGACGCTGTCGGCGCTTATTATTTGAAAATCAATGTCAAAGGAGCAGTTTCAGGTGACAATCTCCACCTTTCCGAAGACTTGAGCATTCCTCTCAAGATTACAGGAGATGCGGTTTCAAATATCGCTTTCGAAGATGGTAAAGCTCCACATGCGGTATTGAAGCCGGGCAAGACCATAGCTACCGCAAGATTTTCTTTGAAGGACGGATTCACTACCGGAAGCAAAGTCACGATAGCAGTCGACACTGAAGCAGAGCCTCGTTTCACTCCTGGTGACAACGAAAAACTTGAACTCACATTATACAAAGTAGAGGTTCCTGATGCTCTTCTCGGAACATGGGTTTTCGATAGAGTTTTCGATGTTGATGATTTGAAGGAGTTCTTCTCTGAAGAAGAAGACGATACCAGCTTGCTTCCGTTGAACAATACAGGGTTAAAGCTGACATTCTCTAAAGAAGCCGATGGCTCAGTAACACTCACACCAAGCGGCAGCGGCGACTTCTTGAATTTCTTCAGAAAAGCAACTGTCACACCGGCAAACCCTGTAAATTACTCTTCCGAAGGAGTCGTATCAGGAAAGAATACCGTATCTGAATGCACAATGTTCATGAGTTTTGAGGGATATGACGTCCACACGAACATGTATTACAGCCTGTCTTCTGCAAACCGCGCATTCAGCGCGACAGAGGAGCAGCTTGGATCATCTACCATAGTATTTACAATCGTAGATGAAGGTCTCGCTGTCGAATTCAGAGACTACGACAAGCCGCCATTTGGTGAGAACTGGTGGTCTACCAACAAATTTGACGCTGACATGTTCAGTTTCGCATCACTCTTCACCAAAGAAAAATAAAACAATCCTAAAATAACCCAAACCGCCTCGGGCATGGACCAGTTCCATATCCCGAGGCGGTTCGTTTATATATAAGTCATTGGCTTACAAATATTTCTTAACAGACTCCGGAATCATCCAATCAGCTGCCTTGTCAGTGAATTTCATGCAGAGACCGGTCAAAAGCGCTGACATTACGGTTCCTTCACGGATGACATTTTCCTCTCCGTTTCCAAGGACATTGCCGAAGCAGAACCAGGCGATGGCCGCAGCTGCAACGACAAGGAAAATATCGAAACCGATCTTGGCATTGCGGAACTTGATCCCCATGAAGTCTGCGATAGCTGCATCCGTCATCTCGCCGGCAAGCATCCACGCATTGCCCTTCACCTCCAGACTGATACCAAGGGCCGTGATGACAATGGACAATGCCATGAGCAGCAGCTGCATGGCGTAAGTGCCCGCGGAGATCCAGCTGAACGCCCATATCGAGGCATCCGTCAAAAGACCGAAAACGATGGCTGCCGGTATCTGCATAAGATGCTCAAGCTTGAAGCGGCTGCGGAGCAACAAGATTTGCAAGACAATGAAAATCAGATGCATGAGCATCGTGTACTGTCCCACAGTGCCGATTGTAAATGAGCCTATCTGGAAATGTCCCGCCAGAGAAACCACATAAGGCGGACATGATATAGGAGCTGTGCCGAGATCCGATTTGATGGACAGGGCGACGCCGATTGCGACTAGAATGAGCCCGAAGGTGCCGGTAGCATAACGGGCGAATGACGACTTGATATTTAAGCTGTTCATAAAATTTTAAATCTTGATTGTCAATAAAACGGCGTGCATTCCGCAGCCGAGAAATCAGGCAAATATCGCATAAAATTACTAACTTAGCAAAGATTTGGACGTCAAGAAAACATAAACATTTATATATGAACAAGTTAACAAAAATTGCAATGCTCATGGCAGCTACGGCTCTCGCAGCAGGATGCGCTGAGGGCAATCGTGAAAGAGTCAAGGCAATAGACCTTTCCTACCTTGACACTACCGTATCTCCGGCCGTTGACTTCTACCAGTACGCGACAGGAGGATGGCAGAAGAACAACCCGCTCAAACCGGAATATGCGCGCTTCGGCTCATTCGACTATCTGAACGAGAACAACGAGAAAAGGATCAATGACCTTTTCAAGTCAATGACCGAAATGAAGGCAGCGAAAGGCTCTGTGGAGCAGAAAATCTCAGACATCTACAAGATGGGACTGGATTCGCTCAAATTGAACGAAGAGGGTTTCACCCCGGTAAAGAAATATCTGCACCAGATTCTGGTTGCGGAAAGCAAGGACGAACTGGTGAAAGTGATTGCGGACCTGCATGACAGCGGTGAATCGTCATTCTTCGGCACATTCGTCATGTCCGACCTCATGGACAGCGAATCACAGATTCTTTACATCGGCCAGGGCGGTCTCGGCATCGGCGACAGGGACTATTACACGGAGGCTGAAAATGCCGAGATAAAGAAAGGCTATGAGAAGTTCCTTACACGAGTATTCGAGCTCGCAGGCATTCCTATTCCGGAAACAGCTGCAGCAAACGCACTTGCAGTAGAGGACGTGCTCGCAATCAACTCATGGACAAGCGTCCAGGAACGTGATATGGAGAAGCTCTACAATCCTATGTCCACTGAAGAGATAGAGGCGAAATACCCCGGATTCGATTTCAAGGCTTATTTCGCTGCCAGAAACATTCCTGACCAGAAGAAAATCAACGTCAACGAGCCTTCATTCTTCGAAGCATTCAGCAACTATTTCGCCGAGGCGGACCTGAACATGCTCAAGCATTACATGGCCGGACAGCTCATTCAGGGCGCATGCGGTGCTCTCAGCGATGATTTCTACGATGCCAGCTTCGATTTCTTCAACCGCCAGATGTCCGGTGTGACAGAGCAGAAACCGAGATGGAAGAGGGCAATGAGCGTTCCTAACAGCATCCTCGGCGAGGCTGTAGGCAAGATGTATGTGGAGAAATACTTCCCTCAATCATCCAAGAAAAAGATGGTCGAGCTGGTAGCCAACCTCCAGGCCGCTCTGGGAGAGCACATTGACGCGCTTGACTGGATGAGCGACTCCACCAAGGTGAAGGCTCACGAGAAACTTGACAACTTCACCGTAAAAGTCGGATATCCTGACAAGTGGAAAGATTACTCTACCCTCAACATTGATCCGGCTCTCCCATATTATGAGAACCTCCGCGAAGCCGGCAGATGGTATGTCGCAGACAACATGAGCAAGCTCGGAAAGCCGACGGACAAGACAGAGTGGGGAATGTCTCCGCAGACCGTGAACGCCTACTACAATCCGTCCACAAACGAAATCTGCTTCCCGGCAGCTATCCTCCAGCCTCCTTTCTTCAATCCGGATGCTGACGATGCCGTAAACTATGGCGCTATCGGTGTCGTTATCGGACATGAAATGTCACATGGCTTCGATGACCAGGGACGTCTCTTCGACAAAGACGGCAACATGGTGAACTGGTGGACAAAAGAGGATGCCGACAAGTTCAATGCCAAGGCCCAAGTGCTTATAGACCAGTTCAATGTAGTTGAGATTATTCCTGGACTCATGGCAAACGGACAACTTACCGTAGGTGAAAACATCGGTGACCACGGCGGTATCAGTATCGCTTATTCCGCTATGCACAAAGCCATCAGCAAGCACAATCCGGGCCTGATCGACGGCATGACTCCTGACCAGAGGTTCTTCCTCTCATATGCAATCATCTGGGCGCAGAACATCAGGGATGCAGAAAAGGCACGCCTCACCAAACTCGACGTACACTCTCTTGCAGTCAACAGGGTCAATGTCTCTCTCCGCAACTTCCAGGAATTCTTCGACGCATTCGGAATAAAGGAAGGAGACCCTATGTACAGACCTGAAAGCGAAAGAGTCCACATCTGGTAGTGAACGCATCGTCTTTCATATCACATAAACTTCGGTTTCAAGGAAGGATAGCGGTGGTGACCATAGCCATCGCTTCCTTCATCATGATTTTATCGGTAGCCGTATCATCGGGATTCAGAAAAGAACTGCGAAACGGCATCGCATCCATATCCGGGGATATCAGACTGACGTCCCCGGATTTGAATTATATAAATGAATCATCTCCAATAAGATCCGATGCAAGTTACATGGCATCGCTGGACTCATTGGAAGAAATAAGCAGCATTGTTCCGGCGATATACCGCGCCGGCATTGTCAAGAACGGAAGCAACATTCATGGTGTCCTCTTCAAGGGAACTCCCGACGGGGGCGACAGTCTTCAAGTTTCGGTGCCGAGGAGATTGGCGGATATTCTGGGATTGAATGAGGGCGACGGATTGACAGCTTATTTCGTGGGCGAGAAAGTGAAAGCCCGGAAGTTTCATGTCAAGTCCGTTTATCAGGATATTCTCGGCAATGATGACAAGCTGGTCGTCTACGCGGGACTCTCTGATTTACAGCGGCTTAACGGATGGCAGAGTAATGAGGTTTCCGCAATCGAAATCCAACTGAAAGACAAATACCGGTCACGGGACATGATGCGTGAAATGACGCAGGAGGTCGGAGCCAGGGTGCTCTTCAACACTCCCGAGGACGAAGATACGGTCGTGGCTTCTTCAGCATTGAACATGTATCCGGAAATTTTCTCTTGGCTGGACCTGATTGATTTCAATGTGCTTTTCGTCCTGATCCTGATGACCATCGTCGCCGGATTCAACATGATTTCAGCATTGCTGATAATGCTTTTCCGCAACATCCCGGTAATCGGACTGCTCAAATCGCTCGGCATGACGGACCGTTCGATAGCATCCGTTTTCCTGCGCACATCATCGTCGGTGGTCCTTAAAGGCATGGCTGCCGGAAACATTCTTGCCTTTCTTTTCTGCGTCATACAGAATGCCACACACGTCATCGGACTGGACCCTGAAAACTATTTCGTATCTTTCGTCCCGGTGAATATCAATGTCTTGCAAGTTCTGGCCGCAGATGTGGTTTCTTATCTGGTGATAATGCTTCTGCTCCTCCTCCCATGTCTTTTCATATCAGGAGTAGACCCTGCAAAAACCGTCAGGGCACAGTAATTCACCTAATTCAACAATCCTGCAAAAGTCCGGCTCAACGATTCAAGCTTAGATACGTAATTTATGGTTTCATAGCCTTGGAACTTGCCAAGTTTCACGGTATCTTCTTCCAGAATGGAATCTTCGCGCATATCAGGAATTATGGCGACAATGTCTTCCCACCGGCCATGAGGCGCATTAATGGAAGCGGCATAATTGATACAGTCCATAATCCTCCCCTCGCCCGCATTGTAAGCGGCAAGCGTAAACTTGGTAAGTTCTTCATCGTCAGCAGCATAGCCTCTGAACATATTCTGAAGGAGACTCAGATACTTGACTGCCGCACGGATATTTCCTTCGGGATCAAGCATGTCATCCGCCGCGAATCTTCCTGCTGTACGTGGCATCATCTGCATCAAGCCCACTGCCCCACGCTTTGAATGCGCCTCGATATGAAACTGCGATTCCTGCCAGATAAGTGCAGTAAGCATTGACCTGTCCCACCCGAGTACGGATGCATATTTTTTTATCAGGTCATCATAAGGGCTGAGGGTCTTGTAAGTTCTGCCGCTCCGCGCCCTGCCATAAGGTTCATAGGCAGGAGTAAACCGCCCTACAATGGTCTTCTGCTGTTCGGAAATGCTGAAACGCGCCAGCCAGAGATTGATTTCCTTATGTTCCACCCTAAATTTGCCGTCAATCACCCAAGAACAGCTGTCCGCCAGAGGCACTGAAGCATAATAATCCTGATTGTATACCAATGAATCCGCATAAGGCATGACAAGGATATCAACATTGCCGGTTGCCAGTGAATCCAGATATTCCGGCCCGCCGAGCGATATGTCCACGGTCTTTCCCATCTGCCATGCGAAGAGCGTAAGCATCTCATACTCAAAGCCTACCGCATAGTTCATCGGGGATTTGCCATCGGTGGAAATCACGCATCGCAGTTCATCTTTTTCGAACGGCTCCCCATCTATGACAGTTTTCTGCAGCAATGGTATCCCCACCATCACGATGACGGAAGGGACCATGTACTTCAAAACTATTTTCAACCTCCTATGAATTTTCATTCGCGTCGGTTTTAGTGTTACACAAGTTTCGCAAGGGCGAAACACCGATTATAGAGCCCGCGAGGGCGAAAGTAAGTCCCTTCCCCGAGGGGAGGGATTTAGGGTGAGGTAACGTGCACATAAAAAGTGCGTTGGGCTTACAAGCTTCGAACGAGTGACGACCCTCAAATTCGCACTGAAATTCAGCAAGTTGACAACTTGCGAAACTTGAAGTGTTATTCTCTAGAAGGACGACCTGGATTTCTGCAGTCCTCCACCAAGTCCGCCGCCGAATCCTGACATTCCTCCTCCAAATCCTGAAGAAGCCGAAGAATCAGAACTTCCGGCTGCACTGCCTCCACCTGCATTGCCGACTGACTTGTTACGTCCCGACTGCATGTAGAATGGCCAGAAAATTCCCAGTTTGAACGCTCTCTGCGGCCTGATATAGCCATGGGCACTAAAATAATCAGCATGTTCCATAGGCCAGCCCATTCCCACATTGACGAACTTCACGAATATGCATGCACGTTTCCACTGGATATTCACGAACGCATCAATATACGGACAATTTCCGTATTTTTCAACTTTCTGGTTATAGAACATTCCCAATGCGGGACTATATCCCGGCGCATACCAATTCGTATTGTAGGTCACGTTGGCACCTATCTGCATCTGCATGACCTTCTTCACGACATTGAACTGCCAATACCAACGCGCATTGATCGCGACCATCGGCAGCGGTATGACGTCCTTATTTGAAGACAGTTGGAACAATGCCTGATTATCAAAATGCAGCCCCCAGAGCTTGAAATTCTTGGTCAAAGCGACATTGAACACACTGACGGCGGAAGCTTCCTGCTGCGCCATCGCCTGCCCGTCATAATAAATATGGTTCTTTATCAGCGTCCAGCCGGCATCAATGTTCAGTTTCCAATGCGGAATGCTGATCGTACCGTCCAGCGTCGTCGTGGAAATCTTGCGGAAATCATTGTCCCATTTGTAATGGTTCGAATAATAGTGCTGCTGATAGTAGTCAGGCTCCTTCAGGTTCGTGCCGAAATGTGCATTGAAAGAAATCGGGCTCTTGCGGTAGCGCCTGAACGGATAGATATTGAATCCCATATTCGCATCAATGCCGAAATCATTGATTTCCTTTCCGAGGAAAGTGTAGTATCCGTCGGCATCCCAATGGAAATAATTCTTGTACTGTCCTTTCACACCGCCATAGAGATAAGTCGAGTTCCACACAGTGTTGCCTTTCTTCCTATAAAGATAGCTGTCCGGCGTGAACATGTAATAGTTCATCAACTTGTCACCGATACCGACATTGATGGCGGACACGATGGCATCGCTCGCCCATGGCTGCAATTTTATAAACAGCTTGTTCTCGAACTTCATGACACGGATAGAGTCGGCAGAAGCGGTAGGATTGATATAGAACTTGTTGTTATACAGGTTCCTGGCCTCGGTATCTTCCAGCCCTATCTTGTCCTCGTAAATCTTCCTGTAAGTAGAATACTCGCTGGAATGCCCGATGAAAGCGGTCGTGATATCAGTATTCAGCGTATCCGCCGACTTCGCCGCGCGCGACTCCTGTTTCTCGGCCAGAAGCACCTCCATTGCAGCTATCGCAATGCTGTCGCCGGTGGCAATGACGCTGTCCCTGTACGCATTCTCCTTTTTCAGGACTTTGCGGTCCTTCATCTTCTGGATGAAATTGAACGGAATACGGTATGTCTGGTCCAGGAAAACGGTATTTTTCTTTATCAATGTGGATGCATCCTTGAGGCGCACGTCGATTTCCCTCGAACCTACCGTAGTGTCCCTTATCCAGAAATTGTCCACGATGCCTCCGTTCTCCCCCTTGGACATCTTGTTGTAGATGTAGCCGCCATGCATCTGGTACTTCTTTCCGAGATGGTTCACCGCGGCCATGAATGTCCTGTTGTCCACTTTCTCATTTTCCAGCATGCCGTTCGCACCCACCCTGTCATATTCCAGAGTAAAGTTGAAAGACGGGAAAATGTTCTGCGTGGTCATGATATGCAAGTCATTCTCAGCCCTTTCGTCATTGGCGAAAAGCGTCCCCCAATATGCAAGTTCCGTATATGGAGTCTTGGAATTGTACATCGGCGCGGTGTACGGATTATATGAATAACATTCGTACGGCTCATAGAACGACACTCCCTCTACGCTCTTGCGCTTCCTGAAATTATAGGTCTGCACTGCCGAACCGACAATTCCCAGATACGACACGTTCAGGTCCTTCCGCATGAACGGATAATCATTGTAATAGTAATTGTATGACGTATCTATGTCATGAGGAACGACATCATTGAAGTAACGTCCTTTGTTCCAGGTGAATATCCTCTTGTAGAACATGGAATCCGGAACGGAGAACGTCTCCAGGATGCGCGGCGTGTTCTCCCTGATGCTGTCCCGTATCGCCATGAGGCTGTCCTTCGCATTGAGCATACTGTCAATCATGTGCTGACGCACCTTCATTTTCTGCTCGAAGTCATATTTCTTCCTCGCAGCCTTGTCCAGTGAAGCGTACCACTCATTGAACTTGCGTATCGCAGTCTCCGTCGAGTCCGCCAGATAAAGCGAATCCAGCTTCGGCCAATCCAGGCTGTCGCCGGCCTGTTTCAATGAATCCCTGACAATGACATGGGTCAATGAATCCTTGATGGCGACGTAGTACTTGAATCTGAAAGGATCCGTATATCGCAATGAGTCAGGGACTTTCATCGTATCCCTGGCAGAAATGAACACCTCGGCGCTGTCAAGCCCCAACGTGTCGGCAGCGGCAGAATCCGCCATTGCCCTTTCATATTCCGACCTGAACTTGGTATATATGTCATTATGGTATATGACCGTGTCCTGAAGCGTCGTATTTTCGCTCCAGTTTCCGGTCCATGGAAATCCCGCCTCAACTGCACGCGACCAGTCAGCCGCGAATCCCTGCAAAGCAACGATGCCGACCAGCAGCGCCGGAAACCATATCTTGGATATCTTCGATAAAATGCGTTTCATACAAACTACAAAGATAATACTTTTATGTATTTCTCAATGCGGCGGAGGCGTGCAGATTACTTCTTGTTCAAAAAGTCCAGTCTTGCTTGGGCTGACATCTTTTCGCTTTCGGAGGTACTGTACTTGGCGAGAAGAGGAAGATATTTCTTCTCCAATTTCACATTTCCGGAATTACGCGCCATAATGATGATATTCTTGATGGCCGTAATATCATCTGCCTTGATTTTCAGCACTTTAGTATAGTATTTGAGAGCAGTCTTGTTATCATGCTTCACTACCAGATAGTACGACCCGAGGTTATCGAGGAACAGCACGTCAGACGGCTGGTAAGATACCATCGTGGCGGACAACTCACGGAAAGCCTCGTAGGAAACCGGAGAAGCATAACGGAAGAAAAGATAACAATATTCCTGGACGGTCGCGGAAAAGAATGTCTCGTCCACTTTTTCCACGCCCGGATATTCCCATTTCGGATGCTGGGTCTCATTGTAGATTATGAGCGACTTCAAATCCGAAAGTGCCATGTCAGGGCTTTCCTTCTCATATCCGATAAGCGACGCTACCTTGAGAATACGCATGTCAAGCCTGTCCGGATTCAGCTGTATGGCCTTCTCCAATGCTTTCTGCGCCTGACCGAACAACTCGTCGTCGAAAGTGTCTTCCTGGAAATAGTACACGTCATTTCCGATACTGTCCTTCAACGTGAGCACAGGATTTTCCCCGAGATACCGTTTCTGGTCCTTTTTGACTACAGATGTTGTCCTGGACTTGTCCATATAATAAGAGAACTTGCCTATAAGCATCTCAGAATCATCAGGATAAGCGGCAGCCCACCTGTCGAGCAACGTCTCGATTCCCACGCCTGAAGGGCCGAGTTTCGAAACCAGAAGCTGATAACGGTCATTGAATTCCTTGGCCGACGGCGTCTGTGCAAACATGGCGGCAGCAGAAATCGCGAAAGCCGCGGCAATAGTCAAAAATCTACGCATAACTGTCAAATATTCATCCGGATACGCCGATTCTGCGGGTGCAGGTTGTTACAGCGGTTTCCGAGGTTTTTCACGAAGCCAAGAGGGTGCCCGCAATACGTAACCAGCACAAACCCCCTTTCGGCTCCGGTCAATGTCAATGTATCTTTATGAAGGAAGGCCAACGCCTGTTCCTTCGTCAATTCGGCTTCAGGAAATACTCCCCTCGCAAAGATTATGCTCAATGCGAGATCGGCATCCGGGACAATGTCCTTTCCTTTCAACTGTCCCGCGGCAGTGCCCCGCAAAAGAGGATGCAGATAATCCAACTGTTTGATTTCCAGCTCCAATGCTTCCGGAACAGCGATTATCATATCTCCTTTCAATGCAAGCGTAACAGGCTCATTGAACCAATCCCGTATTCCTGAAGCGATGTTTTTCGGCAGCACCGGCTCCTTCACATTCCGTGCGCGGACCTGCGATTTTCCGGAACCGTAATCTGGTCCGCCTGTCTTTTTCAATGCCGCGCAATATTGTCCTTCACCGGGAACCAGACCCGGAATCAGACTGAATCCGCAATTCGTTTTCAGAACTCCCTGACTGTCAATGGCCGGAGCCATGACTTCCGCCCCCAATTCAGAGGCCGCCCATTCCACATTGACATCATTCTCGAACTTGTTGAACGTGCATGTGGAGTAAATCATCACGCCGTCAGGGGCCAATGCAGGCCATACGTCAGCCAATATGCGGCGCTGTCTCGCCTGACACAGGGCAACATTGTCCGCAGACCATTGGGCGACAGCCTCTTCGTCCTTGCGGAACATGCCTTCTCCAGAGCATGGAACGTCGGCGACGATGATGTCAAACCATCCCGGCATGGATGCAAACGCCTTGGGGTCAGCGGATGTGACAACGACGGAAGGGTCGCCCCATATACCGGCATTGTCAGCCAGAACGGTGGCCCGCTGTTTCATTATCTCATTGGAAACCAGGATCCAGGACGGGCAACCGGACATTCTGAGTGAGGCTGCGATGTCCGTGGTCTTGCCGCCGGGCGCAGCACATAAATCCAGAATCCGTAAGGGACGGGTTCCGTCATGTGTCGCAAGTACCTGCTCCAGAACATGTCGGAACACATTGCCGACAAACATTGCCGAAGAATCCTGCACATAATAGCAGCCGGCATGCATGAGCGGGTCCAACGTAAAGACCGGACGTTCAGGCAGAAAGAAGCCGCACGGGCTCCAATCCACGTGGGATGTCGGGGTGCCGGCTATTTGTCCGGCGGCATTGTCCCATGGCTTGTCCGCTTTCGAAGGGTTAAGCCGGACCGATACGGAAGCCGGGCCGGATAACGCATCCAAGGCGACGCGGGCATTGTTCTCCCCCGCCGCCTCGGCAAGATATTCTTCAAAAGTCGGATTGAATGTCATCAGGTCCGTCAGTTTTTCCCGTATGGGTTCATGCCGTCAGGGAACATTGACGGATCGAAGCCCTCAGGCATTTTTCCTTCTGCCATGTCGGCGACGGCATCCACCATCTTGTCCACGGCATCCTTCAGCTTGGAACCGAGCAACATCTTCATCATGAAGTTCAGGTCAGCCTCGATGTCGATATGAAAGTCAGTGCTGTCAGGATTTCCGCCGTCAGCGTCAAAACAGATATCTACGGTAAACTGGAACGGCGCTCCGTCATCCTTGTAAGTAATTCTGGAATAAGGCACACGCTCATGTACCCTTACGCCGACATTGAACCCCTGCACGGTGGCATGGATAGTGTCATAGTCGGCTTCCACGCCCTGTTTCTTGTCTTCCGGAAGCATGGCCACGAAATTGCGCATGTCCGAAAACGGCATGTAAAGCATATATGGTGCACGCGCCACCGATCTGTGCTTGCTCTTGATCTCCATATACCTATATAATTAGCGTCCCCACTCGGACGGGTTCTTCCTCCATTCGTGAAGAAGTTCCTTGGCAGCAGGTGTAATGTAACCTGTCTCGCCTGCGACTTCCACCAGTGCCGAATAATTGGACAATGTATCGAGTTTGACTTTCTCTTCCCCAAAGCGCTGTGCGGCGATGTCGAATCCATATGTAAAGATGGCAACCATGCCAAGCACCTCGGCACCTGCATCACGGAGAGCCTTCACCGCAGCCAGACTGCTCATACCGGTAGAGATAAGGTCCTCGATGACAACGACTTTACGTCCCGGCTCCAATTCCCCCTCGATCTGGGAACCGGTTCCATGGTCCTTCGGTTTGGGACGGACATATACAAAAGGCTTCTGCATCCTGTCAGCGGCAAGTACGCCATGAGCGATAGCACCTGTAGCTACACCTGCAACTACCTCAGCCTCAGGGTACAGTTCCATGGCTTTCTGTGCAAGCCATTCAGCTACCTGGGAGCGCAGTTCCGGATGGGAAAGGATCCTGCGGTTATCGCAATATATCGGAGAATGCCATCCGGATGCCCATGTGAAAGGGTCATGAGGACGTAGAAGGACCGCACTGATGTCCATGAGGGACTTTGCGAGTTTCTTGTCAACTGATACTTCGTTCATAATGTTCTTATATTAAAACATCCACAAATTTAGCCATTTTTCGTGACAATGCAACCGACATTCAGACACCGCGTCCGGCATTCAGAAAGACCTCCCGGATGGAAGGATATGTATTTTTCAAAAATGGCGGCAGACTGGATTTCGCTACCCACGCGGCCTTGGTTATGTCTTCCTCTGTCTGAGGCGTCAGATCTACAGGATTCATGTAATTCATGTGATACCACCATGTGTGCTTCAGATGCCACAATCCGTTTCTCAGATAGCAATGGTCCGTCACGCAGATCAGGTCACCGAGTTCCAATTCGTTCACGCCGGTTTCTTCCTGCACTTCGCGCAATGCCGTGACACTTATATCTTCCCCGGCCTCCTGATGTCCCTTCGGAAGGTCCCATAGCCCGTCCCTCCTGATCAGCAGGTAGTCGCCGCGCCTGTTGGAAACCAGGCCGCCGGCAGCATTGACCTCCTTGAACTGACCGCAAACAATCCGGTAACACTCCTCCACAGAATCGGAAGGAATGTAGATACGCTCGAGAGTTGTCGAAGTCTCGAACATCTCCACCAGCGGACGGATGTCGTTCCTGTCGGTAAAATGAAACTCGACAGCATTGGGGTCTGTCAATGCTGCTTCCTCCGGAGTACATATTATAATGGACCTGCGGTCAAAATATATCTTGTGCATATTCCGCAAACTTACAAAAAAGAAAGGACGAGATGAAACAAATTCGATATTTTCTCGTATATGATAATGTTTTGACTCAAGTTTCGCAAGGGCGAAACACCGCTTTTGGAGCCCGACAGGGCGAGGGCAAGTCCCTTCCCCGAGGGGAGGGATTTAGGGTGAGGGTAATGCGCACATACAAAAAGCGCGTTGGGCTTACAGCCTCCGGACGAGTGACAGCCCTCATATTTCCGCTGAGGTTCAGCAAGTTTGACAGTTTGCGAAACTCGAGTAATGTTTTGACTATATATTAGAGGACAATATAATGAAATTATCACAGTTTCAGTTTCAGCTTTCGCTCAAAAACGACGTTGCACACGAACCTACCGCAAAATGGAGAGACGAGAGCCGCATGATGGTGCTTCACAAAGACACAGGTGAAATCGAGCACAAGATTTTCAAGAACATCACTGACTATTTTGGAAAGGGCGACACATTCGTTCTGAACGACACAAAAGTTTTCCCGGCCAGACTTCTCGGAAAGAAAGAGAAAACAGGTGCCGACATTGAGGTATTCCTGCTCAGGGAACTCAACAAAGAGCAGAGACTCTGGGATGTGATTGTCGAGCCTGCAAGAAAAATCAGAATCGGAAACAAACTCTACTTCGGAGACAACGACATGCTGGTGGCCGAAGTGATAGACAACACCACCTCGCGCGGCAGAACGCTGCGTTTCCTTTACGACGGACCGCACGACGAATTCAAGAAAGTACTCTACCAGCTCGGCGAGACCCCTCTGCCGAAATGGGTGCGCAGCAAGGTGGAGCCGCTGGACGCAGAGCGCTACCAAACCATATTCGCGAAAAACGAAGGCGCCGTAGCCGCACCGACGGCAGGACTTCATTTCAGCAAGCACCTGCTCAAACGCATGGAGATAAAAGGCATCAATACGGCCGAAATAACGCTTCATGTCGGTCTGGGCAACTTCCGCACCGTCGATGTGGAGGATTTGACCAAACACAAAATGGACTCCGAGCAGATATTCATAACCGAACAGGCCGCATCCATTGTCAATGCCTGCAAGGACAAGGGGCGCAAGGTCTGCGCCGTGGGAACGACCGTGATGCGTGCAATCGAAAGTTCCGTATCCATAAACGGACGGCTCAAACCCTACGAAGGGTGGACCAACAAGTTCATCTTCCACCCCTATGAATTTTCGGTCGCCGACTCGATGATTTCGAACTTCCATCTGCCCTACTCCACGCAACTGATGATGGTGGTGGCTTTCGGAGGTTACGATTTGATTATGAAAGCATACGACGAGGCAATAAAGGAGGGGTACCGATTCGGCACGTACGGCGACGCCATGCTGATTTTATAGACGCAAAACTTTTCTTTACCCGTTTTTTTCCTTACCTTTGCAACCGGATACAATTACGTCTTTTCCAGCATTATGAGCAAAAGCAAAATTCTGTACGTATGTCAGGAAATCTCTCCCTACCTGCCGGATTCCGACATGGCGAACCATTGCCGGCATATGGTGCAGGCAATGCAGGAGAGAGGCAACGAGATTCGCACTTTCATGCCCCGTTACGGCTGCATAAACGAAAGGCGCAATCAGCTGCACGAGGTCATACGTCTTTCAGGCATGAACCTCATAATAGACGACAACGACCACCAGCTGATAATAAAGGTGGCCTCGATTCCGTCTGCCCGCGTACAGATTTATTTCATCGACAATGACGACTACTTCAACCGCAAGGCCACGTTGTGCGACGCTTCGGGCACGGAGTTTGCCGACAATGACGAGCGGGCGATATTTTTTGCAAGAGGCGTTCTCGAAACGGTGAAAAAGCTGAGATGGCAGCCCCAAATCGTACACTGCCACGGATGGTTCTCGTCGGTGATTCCGATATACCTGAAAAATACGTTTGCTGACGACCCTCTGTTTCAAAATGTGAAAATCGTAGCCTCGCTGTACGACGACGGTTTCGTCCGGAATCTGAACGACGATTTCAAGACCAAGATAGAAAACGAAGGAATCGACGACCCCAAACTGCAAATTATCGAGAACCCTTCATACCAAAATCTCGCCAAACTCGTTATCGACTATGCAGACGCAATAGTCATCGAAGGTAAAAACGTGGATGCCGGCATTTTGGAATATCTGGAAAAGAGCGGCAAGCCGACACTAAGTCTACCGTGCGACAGGTCTGACAACCAATACGTGGATTCATACCAGAAACTCTATGATGAAATTATCAAGTAAATTCTCGGACCTCGCAATAGCACTCTCGACAATCGCGGTTTTCGTCTTTTCGGCCAACGGATGCACAAAGGTGGACGACTCGATTGGACACAACATAGTGCCCAACGACCAAAAGATGACCGTGCACATAGACACATTGAGCGGAGTCAAGACATACTTGTACCGATTCGATTCGATAGTCTCGTCCAATCTGGAATACGCCTACGCCGGCAAAGAGTATTCATCGGTGTACGGCGAGCGCCGCAACAGTTTCGTCATACAGTTCCTTCCCTCGTCGATACCTTATAAGACCGGTTTCGGTCTGGACCCAATCGTGGACACGCTCTATCTGGCACTCGCAATCGACAACACTCACGGGAACACCGACGTGGAGCAGACTTTCGAAGTGCTGCGCGTGTACTGCGATACGCTCAGCGTCGATTCGACATATTACTCCAACTTCCCTATTTCGCGTTTCATCAAGGAGGATGAGGTGCTCTTCACTTTCAAGCATTCCGGAAAAGAGAATCTGGTGACGGCTCTCGAACCGACGGCCTTAGGACGCGAATTCATGGAGTCGCTGGTAAAGCTCGACACCGCCATATATCGCAACGACTCGCTTTTTCATAAAACATACAACGGTCTGTACATCAGACCGGTAAACGAGTCGCCGCGCGATGCCGCCACTTACGTCTGGTCGCTTTCGTCCTCCAAGACATACATGGTGCTCAACGTAAGGGACCACGATTCTATCGACCATACGCTCATCCACGACACTCTTTCCGCCGTATACAGCATACTGGACGGAACCAAATACGGCAATCTGTCTATCAACATCGTGGATTTCGACTACACGGGGACCCCGCTCGGCACACTGCAAGCACAAACCGACGATTTCACCGACACCGTCACCGTTCAGCCGGAATGCTACGTACAGATGATGGGCGGCGTGGATACACGTCTTGCTCTGGACGATGTGGCACAGCAGCTCTACAAACTCCGCATAATCGACGGCGACACGCTCAGCATAATGATTAATCAGGCGACCATGTACATACGCATAGCCGACCAGACGGTGGACGGACTCAACGCCGCACCGACACGTCTTGGCTCCTATCTGAACATCCGCAACATGACCCCCATTCCGGACTACATGTACGCCTACGAGAAGAGCACGCAAGCATCCGACGCATCATACGTGCTGCCATACAACGGATACCTCAACAGAAGCAACTATTACTATCCGCTCAACATCACATCCTATATACAGCATCTTATGGCGAACGAGACACTGCCAGAGGACAGCGACAGCCGCCTGTCGGACGTATTCTACCTCTCCTCTTCGGCATACGACTTCTTCGGATTCGGAGATGTGGCGCTGAAAGGATACGGAAGCGATCAGCCGATAGATATCGTAGTGACATATACGTTGATAAACAACAAGTAGGCATATCGTAAAAGCATTTGTAACCATATAATTCATGCAAGACCTAAAACAAAGTTTAGGTCTTACTTTTTGAAATTAAACTCATGCAGGACAATTTAGTAATCGTAGAGTCTCCATCCAAAGCCAAAACAATCGAGAAATTCCTTGGCAAGGACTATGTCGTCAAATCGAGTTTCGGACATATCCGCGATTTGGTGAAAAAAGGTATAGGCGTGGATATCGCCAACGGCTATGCACCTAATTACGAAGTGGCGGCTGACAAGAAAAAAATAGTCTCCGAACTGTCCTCCTTGGCACGCAATGCCAAAAACGTCTGGCTCGCATCCGATGAAGACCGCGAAGGGGAAGCAATCGCATGGCATCTGACGCAGGTTCTCAACCTGCCTGTGGACAAGACCCGACGCATAGTTTTCCACGAGATTACAAAAAACGCGATTCTCAACGCCATAAAGAACCCGCGGACCGTAAATATGGACATCGTGAACGCCCAGCAGGCCCGCAGGATTCTGGACCGGTTGGTGGGCTTCGAACTCTCGCCGCTGCTGTGGAAAAAGGTCAAGCCAGCGCTTTCGGCCGGCCGCGTACAAAGCGTGACGGTAAGGCTCATTGTGGAGCGCGAGCGTGAGATAATGAATTTCAAATCCACGGAATATTACCGCGTAACGGCCGAATTCTACCGTACCGACGACCCCGAAAAGACGCTTTTCAAGGCCGAAGCGACGCACAGATTCGACAGCAAGCAGGCAGCCGAAGAGTTTCTCGCCGCATGCAGCGATGCCGCTTTCACGGTTTCGGGTAGCGAGAAGAAACCGGCCGTCAAGTCTCCCGCCGCACCTTTCACGACATCCACACTGCAACAGGAGGCCGGACGAAAACTTGGCATGTCGGTGTCCCAGACCATGTCCGTCGCCCAAAAACTCTACGAACAGGGTCTTATAACCTACATGCGTACCGACTCCGTAATTCTCTCCTCGCAGGCCATACAGGCCGCCAAACAGGAGATAACGGAACTGTTCGGAGAAAAATACTCGGCCCCGCGCAATTTCAAAACCA
>ERZ857629.2299-NODE-2299-length-18363-cov-7.501420_pt1 | contig 18363 bp, 23 predicted proteins | sample MGYA00519700_ERZ857629 | MGnify/ENA primary metagenome ERZ857629 (study PRJEB31778, sample SAMEA3449351) | human gut metagenome | biome: human gut; feature: human-associated habitat; material: faeces | place: United Kingdom | collected 2010/2012 ...
TCTCTTCCAGTCCGATACCGATGCCTTCCTCGAAAGTGATTTTCTTCTTCGCACGGTCGTTGCGTTTCTTGCTGATGAACTCCTGCTGGCTCCGTCTTGCCGAAAACAGATTGTTGTCCGTAGGCTGGGTCGTGTCCCAAGAGCGTATCAAGTCCGGCAGTTCCACGGTGTTCGCTTTCACCTCGCTCCGCACGTTCTCTATCTCGTCCGCCATGCGGCTCTGCGTCGTTTGCGACAGCACGTCACTAATCTCGATGTCAGCCTCCGTCGGGCGCTCCAGCTTCTGGTCCACAACCGTTATGCGGCTCTCACGGTAGCCGCTCGCAAAAAAGCGGTCACTCTCCAACCGCACCCTTTGCCCCATGCACGGCACAACGCCGCGTTTCTTCAGCGCCACATAGTCCGTCGAGCATTTGTACACGCTTTTGTCCAGGCAGTGCTCGTCCATGTATTTTTCCACCGCCGTCGCATACTCCTCCTCCGCTATCGGGTAATACTCGTCCGGCATCCGCACGTTCCACAGTATATAGGTGTCCCCGGCTTTCGGCTCCAGCACTCCGCCCGGCACCTGCGTGTCGTCATCGTATGGCCATATCGTTATCAGCTCAAACTCACGCGTCGCACTGTTATAGTTCACCTCAAAGTAGTGCTCCCCGTCCTCGTCGTTGCCCAGACCGGCCAACTGCCCCGTCTGGAACGTCACACGCTTCACCAAGCCTCCTATCTCATATTCGTTCGGATCGAAGTTCATCTCGCCGTCCGTGAAGTAGTATATGTCGAATGGCTTGCCGTCATCGCCCTTTTTCGTCTCCTTCCTCACCGAGCTCACCTTGCCCGTGCGCCGCGGGTATATCTCCTGGAACGCCGTCTGCTCGAAGTGCTCCACAATGCCCAGTTCCGTGTTCCGTTCCACATACGTCGCACGGCTCGGCAGTAGCAGTCGGCTGCTGCCGTATTTCTCAGCGTCTATGTTGCGGCTGCTGCCTATCGGGAACAGTCGGGTGAAGAACTTCACGTTGTCAGCCGAGTCACGCTCTATGCTCAACAGACCGTTGCCGTAGCCCAGCGTCACCTCGTCACCCCTCTCGCAGCGGCACACGTTCACCGTCATGCCCTCTATCCACCATTCCGTCCCGGCCTCGTCGGCTATCTTCTTCAGAGCGTCGTTCCCGTACAGACCCTCCGAGTAGTCCACCACGATGTTGCCCGTAGCCTCCACCTTGCCCACCTTCCAGTCCGTTATGCCGCCCATCCAGCGGTTCAGGTTCTTCACCACCAGAGCCACATGCTCACGGGCCGTCGCCGTGTAGCTGAATACTGGCGAGTCCTCCGTGTTCAGCATCAGCGCCTGTTTGATCAGGCTCGCCGCACCGTACAGTTTCACCGAGTATGTCCATTTCCTGCGACCCGTCTGCTTCGGCGTGTACGTCTCCACACACCAGAACTTCCGCCCTTCCCACACCGTCCAGTCGTTCAGCTCCAGTGTCACGCACTCCTGGCTGTCCAGCGACACGCTCAGGTAGTCGTCACCGCCCACCTCCTCGTGGTGAGTGCTGCTACTGTCGGGTACCAGCGTTGTCCTCAGCCGGTTCCGTTTGTCATATATCTTCAGCTCCATGTCCTTTGATGTCCTTTTTATCGTTGTTTTATCGTTGTTTGAATACCTTGCAAACGCCGTTTCAGTACAGAGGCTTCGGCTCCCTGAATTTCAGCCGCATCCTGCTGCACACGCCGCCTTCGCCTATCGGGGTCAGTTGCTCCGTCTCCGTTGCCCCCAGATACCGCAGTCTGAACGTGCGGTCTATCTCCGGCAGCCTCACCTCCAGCCATCCGTCCTTGCCCGTCCGCAGCATCGTGAAGAACCTGCCGTAGTTCACGAAGTACGCCTGCGCCGACTCAGCCCATAGGCAGAAGTACAGCTCCACGTCACGCGCCTGAAGGTGCAGCTCTATTTCTTCCGGTAGCTCCTCCCCGTCAGCGTCAGGGTTGTCCACCACCGTCAGCTCCTTCGTCGTGCTCGGCTTCAGCAGAGCCTCATAGTTAGTCCATTCTCCCTCCTTCTTCTCCGTCAGGAACACGCCCCATTCCTGGGCTGCGTCCTTGCCGTTTATGTACAGCAGACCTTTCGTTATCTCCATGCTCTTTCCTCCTTTTTTCTTACCTTGTTTTAATGCCGTCCCTACGCAGCGTAGTCAGATCATCCTTCATGTCACGCATGTCCTTGCGCATCAGTTTCAGCGTCTCGCTGCACTCGCCCGTGTTCGTATCTATACGTTTCAGGTGCCCCAGAGCCGTCTGCATGCTCCCAGCCACATTCTCCACGTTCGTGTCTATGTTCGTCTCGTGCACCAGCATCGCCGTGTACAGACCCTCCAGTTTCGTTATGCTCTCCTGCGAGGCCGTCGTGTATGCACCGCTCTTTCCCGTCTGCGTCGTGCTGTCCCCCTGCCACAAGTCCAACCCCTTCTCCTTCGCCATCTGACGATACTTCTCCAGCAGCGCGTTGAAGGTTCCCTGCTGGCTCAGTGCATTGTCCGTCATGTCGTCCAGAATCCGCACATAGTTGCCAAACTTCTCCTCGTCCGTCAGGTCCTCGCGCTTCATCACGTCCAGCATCTCCTCCTGAGCCTTCTCCAGCAGTGGGGCTATCGTCACCGTGTATATCATCTGCTCCGCCAGCTTCTCCAGCATACCCGTCAGCGAGTCCGCAAAAGCCTTCCCCGCATCAGTACCGTTCTTGAAGGCATCCACCAGCGCGTCCGTCAGCGTCTGACCAAGGTCGCCGAACACACCCTCAAAGTAGTCCTTCACAGACTCCCAAGCCTCCTCAGCCTGGTCATATAGGTCTATGATATACTGCAGCGCCTCCTTGTCATTCTTCGCAAACTCACGGCTGTTCATGATGCTCTCAGCCAGCTCGCGGTTAAAGTTCCCCGCACTGTCTATCAGCTCAGGATAAACGTCCAGTATGCTGCTGTACGTATCCTTGCCCTTGCCCCAGCCGAACAGACCCGTCTTCTTATGTCCCGTCTTTATCTCAATGTCAGCCAGTCCGGAGTAGGCATCCTTCAGCTCCGAGTAGCCCTTGTTCAACATCTTGTTCCAGAAGGCACTGCCAGTCTCAGTGTAGCCGAACTTCTTCTGCTGCTCCGCCGTGCCCGCAATCTCCGCCTTCAGCCCGGCGTAGGCATCCTTCATCACCCTCACAGCGTTCGCAGCCTTCCCGTAAGTGTCCGTGCCGAATATCGTCTGAGCCTTCTCCAGCTCCAGGTTCTGCTCCATCAGCAGCAGGTTATACTCACGCTGCTGAGCCGTCACCTCCTCCATGATCTTCTCCAAAGCAGCCTTATGACGCGCACTCGCCTGAAAAGCCTTCGTCACCCAGCCGATAGCCTCGCCCGCGGCAGCAGCTATGCCGCCAACGACGCCGCCCTCAGCAAAGCCACGGCCTATATTGCTCACACTCGTCATCACACCCTGCACAGCATCAATCGCCTCAGCCATGCCATCGTTACCCGCCGCCTCAAACATCTCGCTCAACCTCCCGGCCAGGTCGCCCACCATCTCAGCAGAAGCCGCAGCAGACTCACCAAGGCGCTTCAGCTTGGCCTCAAGGCCCTTCTCCTCACCATCCTCGCCGTGCTTGAACAGCTCCCCAACCGCATCAGCCAGAGCCCTGAACGGATTCTTACCTAGCACCTCCTTCTTCAGCTTCTCATACTGCTCAGTCAGAGCCTTCAGCTTCTCAGGACTCTTCTCCAGAGCCTTCAGCTCAGCCGGCGAAAAACCAAGCCCCGCCATATCCTTCTGCGTGATCCTCCGCTCCGTCCTTCCGTTCCCGTCCTTTATCACAGCCGTGCCCTCAGCGTCCTTCGTCCCACGCAGATAGTCCATCAGCACCTTTATACGGTCTATTATCTTCTGAACCTCAGCCACACTCTTCTCCGAAGTGTCAGCAAACAAGTCCACAAGCACCTTGTTCTCCTTGCCAAGCTCCGTCAGCTGAGCCTCGTCCACAGACTTCAACGCAGCACGCTCCTGCTTCGCCAGCTCTGCCAACGCACGCTCCTTCACATCCTCGCCTATAGGACGCCCCTCTGAGTCCACAGCCTTCTCTATCTGAGCACGATCCTTAGCAAACTTCTCGCTGATGCTCTTGCGCTGCTCCTCGTAGTCTTGGTACTTGGCGAGCAGCTTTTCGTACACCTTGGCTTGCTCCTTCACATCTGCCTCTCCGCTCACCTTGTCCAGATACCTGCGGCTCTTGTTTATCTGCACCTGCACGTTGCTTCGCTCATCATCCACGCCGATGATAGCGCCAAGCCAGTTTCTGCGCTCCTGCCAGCGTTTCAAGTCTTTCAGCAGCTCATCCACACGCTCGCCTTCGATGTTCTCCGTTAGCCGGCCGTCGTTGTCGCGCATATACCGGTTCATCAATGTACGGTCGCTGCTCAGTTTCCCGTCTTTCAGAATATCGTCGTTCCAGTTACGAAGCGCAAACTCAAGCATGTTTACCATGTCCTTCACGCCCTCATAGCTCTCGGTCATCGTTTTCAGAGTCTGCATAGCGTCGCTGCCATCGTCAAAATCGTTTTGCTGCAACCATTTACGGTAAAAGTTCCAGTCGCTCGTGCCGAAGTATTGGCTCATTGTCTCGCTCGCCACAAGACGCTCGGCTAGAGTGTCTACAGCATTCCCCATGCGCTCCAGCTCGTCTATAGGCTCTGAAAGGTCTAGCTTTGTCAGAGTGTCGAGCATTTCCGAAAAGTCTAGACGCTCTACGCTTTCGTTTGTGCGCTCGCTTACAAGCCGCAAAGTTTCAAAAGCCTTCGCTATGCGCATTTTCGCACTATCTATCTTTGCGCTGTCCTTTATCAGACTTTCTGCTTTATCGTCCATTGCCTTCAGGTCCTCTATCCTTACACCTTTGCTCATAGCTTTACATATTTGGGGTTCGTTCGTGTTAGTTCCAAAGCCGCACGATAGCAGTATAGAGCGTTAGAATAAGTCTTAAACTCCTTCCAGCGTCTGTAGCCATAACGCTTCACAAGCAAGCGCCGGCCGCTAGTCTTCAATAACGTCATGCCGTTCTTGCGGCAGTTTCTCTGAGAATATTTATCCATAAGAAATCATTTTTTCATTTACGTTTTTCTATTACTTGCCAGCTTCTAGTCTGTCTTTGAAGTTTTTTTCGTACCTTTAGCCACATATTTATCATTAAATGTTTTATAAAAATGGATTACAAAGAACTAAAAGCCCTCTTTACCCCCCCCCGATGCCCTTGGCTCTTCGAGGTTCGTCACAAGTACATCAACGAGAATGACATCTACATCTTCGGCGACCGCCTCATTCATCGCGTCTATCTAGTTTGGCACATGATAGAGCGTCCTGGCCATTGGCGCGTACTCTCCAACAAAGGCGACAATCTCACGCTCCCGGAGGATATAGACAAACTTTGGTAGCCTTTTACTTGTACAGCACGATTTTTTTTCGTACCTTTGCAGTGTTCAAATTCAAAACATCGTGCATAGCACAAGCGACGCCAATCTAATGGCTTAACATAGGCGCTTATTGCGTCGGTTTTGACCTTAGCGGTGCGCCAACCCCGTTCTGTAGTTGTAATGGCTGCAGAAGGTTTGTTTTGAAACCTGAACAGCGGGAAGTGGCGCACCGCTTTCTTTTTGTGCCGCATGTTCAAATTCAAAACAATATGTCTAACAAACAGATTTTTGATTTTTCCTTCAACGGAAATCTCCTCTCCGTCCGTCAGCAGAAAGACGGGCTGGTCTTCAACGCAAAGCAGGTTTGCACCATCTTGGGGATGAAAAACACTGCAATGGCTCTTAAAGCGCTCGACGACGACGAAAAGGGTATAAACAATGCTTACACCCTTGGAGGCAAGCAGAAGATGCTTTTCATCTCCGAGTCCGGACTCTATCATCTCATCTTCATTTCCAGAAAGCCGCAGGCTAAAGCCTTCCGCCGTTGGGTCACATCCGAGGTATTGCCGTCCATACGTCGAGGCGGTGCCTATGTAGCAAAGGCTGTATCTGAAGATAAGAAACTTTTTGCTGCTATGAAGCGTTTCATCGCGCCGGCTGATTATAGGGATGTTGCTAAGGCTTTCGGCGTTTCCGTCGGACACGTTCAGAATGTTGCGTCGGGTCATTCCCGTTCCTACGCCATTTTTCAGCATCTTCGTGACATAGCTATCTCCAACAGACAGCAAGGTATTGTTTTCGATGCTCCGCAGAGGGTTTCCGCTGAGCAGTACAGGCAGCTTCTCATCACCTTCGCACCCGATAGCATGAAAGGGGGCGAAGAATGATAAAGCAAAAACAATTTGAAGCAACGTTAGAGTTGCTCGAACATCTTGATTCAAACGAACTTCCATCGGCAATAATAGATTCTATTCAACATTACACAGAAAGTCTTCAAAATGGCAATTACGTAGTTTCTGAAACCGACAATTCTAATATTTATGTCATGCTTTCTTTGCTGCGTGCCTTGCTTAAAGACTTATGTGGTCTATCTTTATAACTTTTTTCTTTGCAGCCTCGCTTTACCTTGGTAGAGTGGGGCTTTTTTTTATTTCTTCAGTCTTGTTTGAAAACACTCCAGGATCTCCTGAGCGGTCCGCTTCCCTTTCACTTTACGCGACGGCACAGAATCTTCCTTGCCCTTCACCTTCACATACCGCGGGGCATCGGCAAGCATCAGCACCAGAGTCTCCCAGTTCACACCCCACAGCATATAGTCCACGCTCCAGCCTGTCGCCTGAGCCACCTGCCAAAGCATACCAAAGAGGCTATGTGAACTCTCATACTTAGTTCTTAACTCCCCTTCTTTTAATGGCTCGCTATCGTCGGCTTCAGCGGATTCGTCGCCGCCGACAATGCGATAATACTCTCGAAACCCCGAGTACCCAGCAGAAGCGTCCAGCGTCGGAAAGCAGCCTCAAGCCAAACGTCATCCACCCACCAGCGTAGCAACCAAGCCACAACGCCCGACAGCAGCAGCCCGCTCCACTTCCCCCTGCATATCGTCAGAGCAACAATCCGGCTCACAGTGCCCCCGTGCTCCCCAAGCCAAGCCAGACGCTCTGACTCTGTCATCGCCTCCAGCTCCGCGTGAGTCACGTTCATGCCGGCAAACAGACGGGCTATACGTATCTGACCGCCAAGACGCGGACGGCCCATCCTGAAACGCAGACGTATCGCCTCCTTGCGCCACGGCAGACGCAACTCCTTAAAAGGAACGGAGACACCCACGTCCAAAAGTGCCTCCGCTGCCTCCTTCTCAATATGGCTGTCCTTCATCGCTCTCGGTGTTTATCTATCCAGCCACATCATCAATGCTGTAAGGCTTGCTACCGTCGTCCGGAATCATCACCTCAACCTCAACCTTCACCTTCGACACACTGTCCAAGTTCAGGTCGCCGTCAATGTATGCCGAGATGAAAGCCTTCCGGATGTTTATCTCGTGCGACGAGTCCGTCTGTATCGTCAGTGGACTCGTTATCTGCACCAGGTCCGATGGAGCTTCCCAGCCTGTCGCTTTCTCCGCCGTCTTCTTCACCACACCGCCCATCAGAGCTGCCATGTTCTCGTAGTCCATCTGGATAAGGTCAAAGCTCGGAGCAATCGTGCCGTTCGACTTCGGAATCACAAGCACAGGGCCGCCATGCTTCTGGGCAGCGTTAATCTTAGTCACCTCGCCCTTCGCACCGTTCAGCTTGAAGCTGTTTTCCTCGATGTAGCCAAGCTTTTTTTCGCCTACCTTAACGACCGCCAGGCCGTACATAAAATCGTTCATAAATCTTCATTGTTAAAATTGTTATTACCGTGCAGACTATTCCGCCTGCAATAAATACACACCAGTCCACCCACCACAGCCCTCGCTCTTTCGAACGTTCTTCAACCGCCGTTTGAGCACTGTCCTGAAGATGAGCGTTCTTCACGCTCAGGCGCTCGTTCTCCGCCTCATAATACGCACACAGACGCGCCAAACTGTCGCAGCCGCTCTCTATCACCAGGGTAGGAGGCTTGCCGCCCGTGTTCTGCTTCACACTCGCCTTCACGTGCGCACGGCCCGAGCTCGCAGCATAGCTCGCTCCTTCAGGCAGTCGCCACAGACCGGAGTCAAGCGCTATCTCCAGCAATGCCGTGTCCGCCTTCACCGGCGCCGTCCACCACGCCTTCATCACGCTCGTCGCGGCGCTTGCGCTGTCCTTTCGCACTGCGCTTGCCGACACTTTGTTTTCCGACCTCACCGTCTGTCTCGTCGAGCTGCAGCTCGCTGCTGACAGGACAAGCAGCCCTGTGAGGACATAGCTGAATAGCCTCAATGGCACGCGACAGACGGTTGACAGCACGTCGCGTGAGGTTGTTCTCAGCCACCAGTTTCTCAGTGATCTTTGTCGTCTCTTCATATTTCTTCTGCGTTTCAACAAGCAGAGTCGATACGTCTTCGTACATCACCTTGTAGGTGTCATGCACGCTCTTCGCCGTCTCGGCCTCCTTCACCTTGCGGTTCGCAACCCAAGCGATGGCGGCACCTATGCCGCCCGAGGGTATAGCCCACTGCAGGATTTGCATGATTACTGTGTCCGCCATCCTTGTTTTCTCTTTATTCGTTATTTACTCTGTTTTCACACTCTCCTTACTGCCTGATGCCGATGCTCTCTAACCATGCCTTCACGTCAAAACTCGGGCAGGCTTTAGTCACGCCTGGCAGGTCACGGTGACCCACAATCTTGATCTGTGGGAACCTTTCATGAAAGTTCCTCACGTAGTCAGTCATAGCCTTCAGCTGTGCCGCCGTGCGCGTGTCCTTGGCCGTCTTGCCGTCCTTTGCCAGACCGCCGGCATACACCACATGGCGGCTCACCGAGTTATAGCCCGCAGCACCGTTGGTCACCTCCCAGGGGTCCACCTCCGCATCCTCGTTGTTCTTCACCAGGCGCTCCACTGTTCCGTCCAGATGGAACAAATCGGTGTAACCCACCTGCTTCCAGCCCCTGCCGCCCTTCTTCACCGGGTCAGTGTGCCAGTGGCGTATCTCTTTAGAGCTTACCTCACGACCTTCTGGCGTGGCTGTGCAGTGCAGCACCAGATATTTCATCCTTGCCATAGCCTAGCCGATGGGGTCAGCATACTCTGCCAAACCGCGGTCCACAACGTCATGGGCACGATCCAGCTCAAATTCAAGCACCTCGCCTGCCTCGTGCACCACGCTCAGGTCTTCCTTGTCGCGAAACTTTGCCACGACCTTCACACTCACTGTCTTTTTCTCTGCCATAATCTTTTTTTTATTTTAGTTGTATTTGTTACCTGGGCGGAGGCGGTTCCACGCACTCCGCCGTTCCCAGTTTCTATCCCTCGGGCACGTAATTGAACTTCTTGGTCTTTCTCCAGTCCATCACCACAATCTCCTCGCCGAAGCCAACGTTCGTGTCGGCCTTCATCAGCAGCTTGAAGAAGTACAGCTCCGATGGGTTGCTCAGCTTGTCTATCTGGATTACGCTCTCGTCGTCCTGAAGGTTCACCGCAGCGAAGAAGTTGCCGTCCGCATCGGGCGAGCACAACGTCGCCATGATGAGCGAGTCAGGCCAGGCGGCCACAGTCTCGATGGCGATGCCCTTGAAGCGCTTGCTGTTCACCTCGCTCTCGTTAGAGTTCTTGTGCTCGCGCTCTGTCAGTTCCTTGTCGTACTGGTCAAAGTCGTCAACGCTCATCAGAATGCGCAGGTTCGGGTTCTCGCGCATCGCCTTGGGGATGGCGTTGCGCACAGCATACAAGCGGTCTATCATCGAGGTGGGGCCCTCAGGGTTCACCACAATTACGTCGCTTGCCTTGGCTGCTTGCGTCAATATGCCGTCCATCAGCTGGTCGTCGGTGCCGCCGCTCACATACTCGCCGTTCACAAACAGGTTGCCAAGCTCAAACTGCACCTGCTTCGACAGCGCCTCCAGAAGAGCGTTCTGGGCCTCGGGAGGAAGTTCCGCAAACACCAGGTTGCCCTTAGGCTGCCACTTTCTCCATATCTGCTCAAAAGCTCGCGGGTTAAACACCGTGAACGCCATGAAGTCGTGGGGCTCCAAGGTCTGCTCGCTGTAATTGAAGTCGCCCTGGGCATCGCTCTTCTGAGGGTCTTCCTTGCGCTTCTGCAGCATCTTGCCCGCCTTTAGGCGTGGCACGCTGATTTTCTTTTCCACACCGGGAATCACCATGATGAGTCCCTTGTCCACAAGCTCGTTGCCCGTGGTCGCAACGGTCAGGATGCGCTCCAGCACCTCGCCGTTGTAGTTCGTGTTCTTTACTACTATTGCCATTTGTTTTCCTTTTTATGGTTTTTCTGTCTCTCTCGTCCTTTACTGGAACTGGCGCTTCATGCGCGCTTCCCTGATCTGCTTCTGGCGCTGCTCCCATGGTCCGTCGCTCACGCCGGGCTGCACATGCAGGTCGTTCATCACCTTGCGCTTCGGGGTCAGCGCGGAAAGCACCTTCTTGCCCTCGGCCATGTTTCCCTTCAGAATGTTCTCGAAGGTCGGGCGGCTTTCAGCGTTGATGCGGCCGTCCTGCTCAGCTGCGTCCAACAGTTCCTTGCGCTCAGCCTCTGCGTCTGCCTCGGCTTTGTCCTCAAAGCCCTTCAGCTTCGTCTTCAGCGCTTTGTTCTCGTCCTCCAAGGTCTGTGCCTTGCCGGCAAGGGTCGCATAGTGCTGAGCCCTCGCCACCACTTCTTCATCACTCTTGCAGTCCTTAAACTGCGCCTGTTTCTTCAGTTCTTCTAATGTCATATCGTTCGCTTTTTGTGGCTCGTTCCTGAGCCGGTTGTTGAATGTCGTGTATATCTCCTCTGGAGTGCTGTCCTCAGCCACGGGGTCCGCATCATAAATGCCGTCTATCAGACCCATCTGCAGGGCCTCCTGCGCCGTCAGCCAGTGGTCTGTCCCGTCAAAGTATTGGGATTTCACTTCTTCTTTGCTCATGCCCATGCGCTGGGCGTACATCTCGCCCAGACTGTCCTCCAGGCTCTCTATCTCCGCGATGCACTTCGCCATCTCTTGCTTGTTGCCGTAGCAGCCGCCGCTCACGCTGTGAAGCATCAGACGCGCGTAACGGCTCATCTCCACAGGCTTGCCGCATAGCGCTATCACGCTCGCCATGCTCGCCGCCACACCGTCCACGTAAAGACGTATGTCTGCATTGCTCTGGCGGATGGCGTTGTAGATGGCTATACCGCTGAACACGTCGCCGCCGTTCGAGTTGATGCGGATGTCTATACGCTCACTCTCCTCGGCGCAGGCTGCCAGCTCGGCGGCTATCTGCCCGCTCGCCACCTCGTAGCCGATGTCACCATACATGTAGATGGTGCTCACGCTCGCCGCTTTCTTGATATTGAAATATTTGCTCATTGTCTCCTTCTTTGTCGGGCAGTTTGCCCATGTTGCGGTTGCAAAGTTAATGGCTTTCCAACCTCATTCCATACCCACGGATTTATCATGAAACGTTATGGCGGCATCATAACATCGCAACTTGTCATCATGCTTTTCACCCCCACGGATTAGCACCTTTTCAAGGTAACTTTGCATTGATTTTTAATACTGATTTATATGGCAGATATAACTAATAAGCAAAAAAAGGAATGGGCGCAGACACTATATCTGCGCGAAAACCTCACTCAGCAGGAGATTGCCGAACGCGTCGGCGTATCACGAGTCACGGTCTCCAACTGGAGCAAAGCTGGCAAGTGGGAGCAGCAGAAGGTCGGACTCACGCTCACACGGCGTGAACAGGTACAAAGCCTCTATCGTCAGGTAGCCGAAGTCAACAACGCAATACAGCTCAAACCAGAGGGGCAACGATACCCTGATGCTAAGCAGGCTGACACTATCGTAAAGCTCACATCTGCAATACGAAACATGGAGCAAGAGGTGGGCATCGCCGACCGCATCGCTGTGCTCACTGATGTCATTGAGTGGATGCGACCGTCTGACCTCGACAAGGCAAAGGAGCTAACCTCGCTTTTCGACGCTTACATCAAGGACAAACTCTAACAGCGTATGAAACAGACTGACCGTATAGCACTACAAAACTGGGAAAAGTTCAAGGACAACATCGCGCGCGCAACGCCCGTCGATCGCTCCATGTCACAGGCCGAAATACAGAAGCACCGTGCATGGCTTGAAGCACGCCCGCTCGAATGGATAAAATTCTTTTTCCCGAACTTCGCACAGTATGAGTTCGCACCTTTTCAGAAAAGGGCCATACGACGCATTCTCTCCAATCCCGAGTGGTTCGAGGTAATCTCATGGAGCCGAGAGCTCGCCAAGTCCACTTGTGCCATGTTCTGCATCATGTACCTCACACTCACCGGGCTTAAACGAAATGTCATACTCACATCCAATTCCTTCGACAATGCCGTCCGCCTGCTCGACCCGTTCCGGGCCAACCTCGAGGCCAACGGGCGCATCATCGCCTACTACGGAAAGCAGCAGTCGCTCGGCTCATGGACGGAGGACGAGTTCATCACCAAGCAGGGCGTGGCATTCCGGGCACTCGGTGCAGGACAGTCACCACGTGGCTCCAGAAAGGATGCCGTCCGCCCGGATGTATTGATTGTCGATGACTTCGACACAGACCAGGACACGCTCAATCCCGACATCATACAGAAACGATGGGACTGGTGGGAGAAGGCGCTTTACCCAACGCGCTCTGTCTCTGAGCCTACACTGGTGCTCTTCTGCGGCAACATCATCGCCAAGGACTGCTGTGTCGTACGCGCAGGAGCAATGGCCGACCATTGGGACATCGTTAATATCCGCGACAAGGACGGACACTCCACATGGCCCGAGAAAAACTCTGAGGAGCACATCGACCGTGTACTCGCCAAGATTTCCAAGAAGTCAGCGCAGGGCGAGTACTTCAACAACCCCATCTCAGAGGGCGAGATATTCTCCGAGATGGCTTTCGGAAAGGTGCCGCCGCTCTCCAAGTTCAAGTTCCTCGTGGCTTACGGCGACCCCGCTCCGGGCGAAGGCAAGGGCAAAAAAGGCAAGTCGTTCAAGACGGTCTCACTCCTCGGCAAGCTCTCCGGCAAGCTGTACGTCATAAAGACGTTTTTGGCTCAGGCGCTCAATGCCGAGTTCATCGACTGGTATGTGCAGCTGCTCGCATTTGTCGGAGGTCGTGCTCCAGTCTATTGCTACATGGAGAACAACAAGCTGCAGGACCCCTTCTTTCAGCAGGTATTTAAGCCGCTCGTCGCCAAGGTGCGACGCGAGCAGGGCGTACAGCTCTACATCAGGGGCGACGAGGAGAAGAAAACCGACAAGGCAACACGCATCGAGGCCAATCTGGAGCCCATGAACCGTGCCGGTAATCTCATACTCAACGAGGCGGAACGCGACAATCCTCACATGAAGGAACTCCTCGACCAGTTCACGCTCTTCACTCTCTCCCTACGCTATCCGGCCGACGGTCCTGATGCCGTAGAGGGCGGCAATCGCATCATCGACGAGATTCAGCACAGGGCAGAACCGCCCGTCACACGCTCGCGTGCCGACATACGCACACGCAACAAACGAAGATTATAAATTCAAAACAATGTATATATGAGCCAATTCGTACAACTTTCCGACTACGATGCCTCCATTCACCGAGAGATTCTCGATGCGCTCACCAGAGCCGACGAATCGGTCATCGAGATTTGTGAGGATCGGGCCATCGCCGAAATGAGGTGCTATCTCTCCAAACGATACGACTGCGACCGTATTTTCGCGGCCACTGGGTCCGACCGACTCCAGCTCGTACTCATGATGGTCATAGACATCGCCGTATACCACATCTTCTGTATTCACAACCCGCAGAAGCTTTCGCAGCTGCGCAAGGACCGCTACGACCGGGCAGTCGAGTGGATGAAGGCGGTCGCCGCAGAGGACATCTCCATCCAGGGGGCACCGCTACTGCCCGAGGAGGTGCGTGCAGCACATGCGCCATTCCGCTTGAAAAGCAACCCCAAACGGGTCAATCACTGGTAACTGACAATTAAAAATTTTGATTATGACAAAACGAAAGTATAGCAAAGCCCCAAAGGGCAAAATCACCATTGGCGGAAACATTCCGCAGCAGGGACAGCAGCGCCCCAATGTCATTGTGCTCACGCAGCCGAAGCGCTTCGGAATCGACATCGCCGACTTCACTTCGGCTGTCCGGGCGGCTGAGGATGTCGATTTCTCGCGACGATACAAACTCTACGACCTTTACTCTGACATACTCATGGACACACACCTCTCGTGCGTCATCGAGAAGCGACGCAATGCAGTACTCTGTGCCGACATCGAGTTCTGGAGAGACGGCAAGCCCGACAAGGCGGTCAACGAGCAGATTAAGTCACCATGGTTCTCACGACTCGTCACCGACATTATAGATGCCAAGATGTGGGGCTTTTCCCTCTGCCAGTTCTATCGTCAGGGGGAGTGGGTCGATTACGACCTCATCCCAAGAAAGCACGCCGACCCTGTGCGCCGACTCATACTACGACACCAGACCGACATCACCGGCACCTCATGGGACGAATACCCCGACCTGCTTTTCATCGGATCGCCTTCTGACCTCGGACTCCTCGCCAAGGCTGCACCATGGGTCATATACAAGCGCAACACCACCGGCGACTGGTCACAGTTCTCCGAGGTCTTTGGCATGCCCATTCAGGAGTACACTTACGAGACCGATGACGAGGACTCACGACAGCGAGCCATCGACGATGCATACAATGCCGGATCGCTCGCAGTTTTCGTGCATGGCAAGGACACCACGCTAAACCTCGTTGAGGCGGGCAACAAGACGGGGTCGGCAGATGTCTACGAGCGGCTTTGCGAGCGCTGCAATAACGAGATTTCCAAGCTCATTCTCGGCAACACGCTCACCACTGAGTCCTCCGAGAATGGCACACAGGCGCTCGGCACCGTCCACAAGAAGGTGGAGGACCGCGTGGCGCAGGCCGACCGTCGCTACATCCTCGATGTGCTCAATTACGACATGACGGACATATTCCAGCGTATGGGCATCAACACCGCTGGCGGCAAGTTCTGCTTCCCCGAGCAGAAGGACATCGACCCGTCCACCAAGATGAACATCCTCACGCAGCTGCGCGCCAACTTTCAGCTGCCTGTCTCCGACGACTATCTCTATGAGGAGTTCGGTGTCGAAAAACCTGCCGATTACGACAAACTGAAAGCCGAACAGCAACAAAAAAAGGAGGCGCTTGCCTCCATTGCCAATCAGCAGTTCCCTGCCGATGATGATGACGAACCCGATAACAGCGACGACAAAAAGAATTCCGAACCGTCGCCCAAACAAAAAAAGTCTTTCAAAAACTGGCTGCGCTCTTTTTTCGCAAAAGCCCCGCAACACGTCGGGGCGGATTTAGAGTGGTAGTCAACAATCTCTACCAGGCGAAGACTGACGATGTGGCTGCGTCCATGGAGTTCTCCGACGACTTCATCGCGCAGGTTCTCCACGACATCTACCGTCGGGGCAAGGCGCAGTCTCCCACCGACCTTTCGCCCGAACTGTTCCGTGCCATCCTGCGCAGATTCAATGAGGCAACAGCACAGGGCATGGCTGCAGCCGATGGGCCCGACATGGATGACGACTTCCGTCAGGCGCTACGCCATTCCAACGAGGTCTTCTCTGCCTTCAAGGTCCACCGTATGCAATCTGATATGGCAAGACTTCTCACCGATTCAAACGGCGATTTAATGCCGTTCAATCAGTGGGCAAACGATGTCCTGCCCATCGCCTCGCATCAGTGTGGGGCATGGCTGCGAACAGAGTACGACACGGCGGTCATTCGGGCACACCAGGCTGCCGACTGGCAGCAGTTCCTACGGGAGGCAGACGTGCTGCCCAACCTCAAATGGATGCCATCCATATCGCCCAATCCGGGCGCCGACCATCAGCTCTTTTGGAACACGGTCCGACCCATCAACGACCCGTTCTGGAACGAACACCGACCTGGCGATCGATGGAACTGCAAATGCTCGCTTACATCCACCGACGAACCATGCACTGCTGCGCCTTCTTCCGACAAGGCAAGCAACCCGCAGCCCGGACTCGATTCCAATCCTGGCACCGACAAGGCCACGTTCTCACAGTCGCATCCGTACTTCCCCAAATCCTGCAGCTCGTGTCCTTTCAACAAGGGCATGAAAAATAGATTGATGAAGGTCTTTCGGAATGAGGAGAAACATTGCTACAACTGTAGCAAAATAAATCGTGCCATACAGCAGCCTGGAGTCGCCACGGCAAAGTCGCTTGTCGATAATGTCGCAAAGGATATGATAGCCAGAAAAACGGCTTGTAGCTTCTATTCGTTCAGTGATCGTGAAGTCGCAAAAATCAAGCAGCAGGGGGTTGAGTTGGTGTCAAGGGACATTTTCCTTTCTGACCAAAGAATACTTCATGCCTTGCGAGATTTCAAGAAGAATAACGGAAAATCGGTAAGTCCTGACGAGTTGAAGTTCTTTGTCGAAAACATAGCATCATGCAGCATGTACTTCGACACGGAGAAGGCTAACATCATCTTTGCCACAAATCAGAACGGCAAGGTGCAAAAGTTCGTGGTCGAGCCAAACTATAAAATAAAAGCCAATGGTACAAAATTCACGGCAAACGCATTCATCACAGCAGGTGTAACACAACAATATAATTTGGATGAAGATAAATATATAAAAATAAGGTGATAATAACGGTAGGAATCGAACCTACGATATGCGCTCCGAAGACCGCTCGGCTACCTGCTGCCATCATCGTTATTATCACCTTTGCCGCAAAGATAACAATAATAATTTAATAAACAAACGTTATGAACAAAATTTTTTCTTTTTTCGCAGCATCCAACCGATACAAGCACCTCATCGGCGGCATCATCGCAGCACTCATGTTTTACGTCTTATTCCCAATGGTATGGAACTAAAGGATTTCTCAAAACAACTAAAATCGCATAGCAAACAAATCGACCATCTTATGCGAAGGCGACTCCCCGTCATTGCAGGACGCATGGCAAAGGACTTCTTTCAGAACAGTTTCCGCATCAGTGCCTTTGTCAATGGTGGGGTCCACCATTGGCAAACTACCGGGAGACAGCTCGCAGGAGGCAAGACGGCAGTATCGCGCTATGGACCGCTCCTTTCCTCACGCAACCATCTGTTCGCGTCCATAAAGTACACGCCGTCAGACTATCGCGTCAAGGTGGCAAACGACCTGCTATATGCTCCCATACACAACTGGGGAGGAACACTCCACCCCTCTGTCACACCTAAGATGCGACGCTTTGCATGGGCCATGTTCTATCGCGAGGCGGGAATCAAGCGAAACGCCTCCAAGAAAAGCAAAAAGAAGCGTACCGACGAGGCTGCTGCAAATCCACGCGCACAGAAGTGGCGTGCCCTCGCTCTCACAAAAAAGAAGAAACTCTCCGTACATATCCCACAGCGACAGTTCCTCGGAGATAGCCGAGAGCTGCAGGACATGATACACGAACGCACAAAACAGGAAATTATCAAGATATTAAACTCACAAAAATAAAATCATTATGGAAGAATTGTTCAAACTCATTATCGAACTCATCACTAACAAAATGACCGGTCTCTCACTCGTTGACGAAGACTGTGGTCAGTTGGAGGCTGGCATTGAGGAAGATGCCTACCCAGTCACCTTTCCGTGCGTCCTCATCGGCAATCTCGAAGCCGATTGGACTAATGTCGGCATGGGAGCCCAGAAGGGGCAGGTGCAGTTCTCTGTACGTCTCGCCGTCGATTGCTATGACGATACGCACTACGGATCGGGAACCGAGTCAAAGGTGGCAGAGCGTTTGCAAATGGCAAACAGCCTCTACACCGCATTGCAGTGTTTCCGCCCATTCGGATATATGTCGCCGATGATACGCACCAAGTCGCGTTTCTATTCTATGCCCGGTGGCATAAAGGTCTATGAGTACATCTTTTCGTTCACCATACACGACGAGTCTGCTCTTCTCTCACAGCGTCGGGAATAGCTCCAGCTGGCTCGCGCTCAGCCGAGGAACTTTCACCTTCGGCAGGGGCTTCACGTTTACCGTACCGCCCTCCCTGCATTTGCGTCTGATGATGCTCATGATGCGCTCTTCCGAAATAAAGAACTCACGTTCTGAAAGAAGCTTCAGGGCATCATCAAAACGTAGGCGCTGCACCTCCGTCCAGTAATAGTAACGGCGGTACAGAGCCTCGTTCCTCAGCTTTATCAGCTCTTTATTCCTTCCTTTTTTCATAGTCTGCAAAAATAAACTTTTTCCCTTAAACCGCAAGCAAAAAGCCACCTA
>ERZ857629.2302-NODE-2302-length-18338-cov-2.866324_pt1 | contig 18338 bp, 17 predicted proteins | sample MGYA00519700_ERZ857629 | MGnify/ENA primary metagenome ERZ857629 (study PRJEB31778, sample SAMEA3449351) | human gut metagenome | biome: human gut; feature: human-associated habitat; material: faeces | place: United Kingdom | collected 2010/2012 ...
AAACATATTATAAGCGTTAGGGAAATTATTGATGTCAAAGCCCAATTTCTTATAGGCAGTCATCATTGGCAGCGGTTTATAGTGAACATTCGTTGCGATGCCACGTTCCGCCATCTTTTCAATCACCTTGTTCGTTTCTTCTCGTGTTTTACCCAAAAGACGAACCAAATACAAGTGTCCAGAAGATGTATGCTCTTCATTATAATGATTCAGCACTGCTACGTTTAATGGTTCTAATGCCTCGTCATAACGCTCTATCATCTTGCGTCTGCGCTCCAGCATACCATTGTAACGCTGCATCTGCACCAGTCCTATGGCAGCCACAACATCCGTCATATTACACTTATACCATGTGCCGATGATGTCATACTCCCAAGCACCAAGCTTAGTCTTAGCCAACGCATCTTTGTTCTGGCCATGCAGACTCAACAACTGTGCCTTGCGGTAAAGATTCTCGTTCCAAGTCTCTCCCTCAATCTCAGGCACACCACTAAAGGTATTATCTACATTCTTGTCAAGCACCTTCACCACCTTCTCGTTACCGAAAGGCAAGTTCCACGACAAGGCTCCTCCCTCAGCTGTAGTAAGATTCTTCACAGCATGGAACGAGAAAGACGAGAATTCGGCAATAGCTCCCACCATCTTTCCCTTGCGCGAAGCGCCAAAGGCATGAGCGGCATCACAGCAAATGGCAATACGGCCAAGCATTTTTTGCAGGTCAGTCTTAGGAGTGAAGATGTCTTTCTTGCCTTCCACGATGCTAAACAGCCTGTCGTAGTCGCAAGGAATACCAGCCAAATCAACAGGAATGATAGCCTTCGTATTAGGAGTGATAGCTTTCTCAACAGCCTCGTAGTCCATTTCAAGGCAATCTTCCTGTACATCAACAAACACGAGTTTAGCACCCACATGTTCTACGATAGAAGCACTTGCTGTATAGGTATAAGCTGGCACGATCACCTCATCGCCATCACCAATGCCCAATAGTCTCAGAGCCATCTCGCCGCAAGCAGTTTGAGAATTCAAGCATACAGCTTTATCTACACCTACAAATTCGGCTACTTCTTTTTCTAACTTCTTTGTGCGCGGTCCAGTTGTTATCCAACCAGACAAAATGGCATCACGCACCTCTGTTGCCTCGGCCTCCGTCATATCAGGCGGAGAGAAAGGCACATTACGCAATTTCATTGTCATAATATGTATTTGTTGTTAATAGAATTATTGTGCATTTGTAAGACTCTTGATTATTTCAACATACCGCGAAGTGCCGTAAGCCTTTGTAAACTTCTGAAGAATCAGTTTTCTGGCATTATCTCCCATAGTCTTACATTCTTCTCTATTTTGAGCCAAATGCTTTATTAATCCTGCAAACGCATCCGCATCACCAGCAGGAGCATACATTCCACACTTATGATTCTCCAATATATATGTCAGTTCGCCCTTATCAAAACTTGCTACCACAGCACGACCAGCCGACATAATAGAAAGCATTTTGCTTGGCATAGCAGCACCACCAAGACCAGGTTTGCAAGTTACCACACAAACATCACCTAAACCATATACTTGCGACACCCTTTCCATGGGCTGCAATGGGAAGAACTTTACATTGTCGAGTTTAAGCTCATTTACCTTTGCAACAAATTGATCTTTAAGTCCACCTGTACCAAAAATTAAGAACTCAACATCGTTCTCTTCTTTCAGCACGTTAGCAGTATCAATTATAACATCAATATTCTGAGCATTTCCCAAGTTTCCAGCATATACCACATGAAACTTGTCACGACTAATTCCAAACTCATCAAAAAGCGGATTGTCCTCTTTTGCAACAGGAACGACCGCGTTCTCATCCACCCAATTATATACGACTTCTATTTTTTCTTCGGGGACACCCTTCTCCTTAACAAGATTATTCTTTATGTCTTCTGAAATACATATAATCTTATCAGAATTGCTCAGTGTTACCTTGGACACCCAAGTCCCTATTTTCCATAATAAGCCACTTTTTTTTGCTAACCCTGTTCCACTCAACGAATCGGGGAACAAATCCTGTACATTATGAATAACAGGACGCTTTCTAAAAAGTCTTACAAATGGTATTTTAAGTCCTTGTATAGGCGGAGTACTATCCAAGAATATGACGTCGTAATCAGAAAATATTAATTTATAAGTATATACAATCTCACAAAAGACATATCTTAATGCTCTTAAAATGGAATTTTTCCCTTCTCCATACATTGAGAATCTATGCACATGCATCATCCCATCACACAAGAATTCATCCTTTTGCCATTTTGCATTTTCAGGTACATTTCGCGTGGGAGTCGGCACATACAAATAAGATTGCACACCATGCTCAGCACAAACTTTCAACACATCATCAATAATGGTCAATCCTGCACATTGTTCAGGAAAATAATAAGAGAATGGTACAATAATCTTCATTTCGTTTCCATCTTTACATTATGAATAATATGCTCTGCTAAACTAATTGCCTTTTGAGGGGTTTCTTCAGTAACAATCACATGTCCTGAACGACAAAGACTGCTTGTAACTTCAGGAATAACATCACCAACTTTATGATATATCTCCCAAAGATACACACGAGGGTCTTTCAATATTTCCGTATTGCCAATACTTACCAATTTTCCTGGCTTTGGACAGAAGTAACGAATACAAACGCCTTTGGGCTCTTCTTTAGGATTCAAATTAGGCTCAACGCCTAATGCAACATTAATAGCAGCTGCCACCATATCAATACCCGTACTAAGGTGAGTCAATTCAGTTGAGATAAAATCTCCACCAAGACGAGCACCTATCTCCATCAAGTATGCCTTACCATCCATTAGTTTTGCTTCAGCATGGCAAGCACAGTTGTTTACACCCAAAGCCTTTACACCAGCAACTGCAGCTGCCTTCAGTGTTTCTACCTCAGTAGCAGAAAAACATGAAGGTTGATTATGTCCCAACTCCACAAAATGAGGAGCTCCTGTTGTTTTTTTGTCTGTAACAGTAAGCACATTCACTTTACCATTCCATACTATAATCTCTATTGAGAATTCAGGACCTTCAATAAACTGCTCTATCAATACCGACTTGTCACGACTTTCATTAAGAGTTATATCATAAGCCTTAACAAAATCAGCCTTGTCCATATCACGAGAAACCTTAGCAATACCTCTCGAACCCGAATTTCGAGAAGGCTTCAATATGCCATCAGTTGAAAAATCATTCTGCAAATGCATCCAAGCATCCTCAGCATTCTCAGTCAATATACTTTTAGGAGAAGGCGCATTACCTTTTTCAAAAGCCTCACGCATCAAATGCTTATTTGTGGCGCGTATAGCTTGTTCACGGGTAATGCCCGAAAGCCCCAACTCATCATTAAGCCTCCCCATAACATTCATGCTCACCTCCGAACAAGGATGTATCACACCATCAATATGTTTTTCACGAGCCACCTTCAATACATCCTCTTCAGATGTTATATTTACCACAATGGCTTTATCGGCATATTTAAGTCCAACAGCATTAGGATCACCATCTGCAGCTATGACATATATACCCATTTCTTTGGCTTTCTTTATTACAGGTACTTGTAATATACCTGCAGCTAACACCAATAGTCTTTTTTGTTGCATATAACTACGTTCTATACATTATTTACCACATCGCAGATGATGTCTGCAATATCTTCGATGTCATCCCAACTAAATCTCTGATCAATAGGAACCGACAACATTTTTTCGTTCATTTCTTTCGATACATGGCATATGCTAACGGCTTCATTGCACAATGGCCACAACCATTGGGTATAAACGCCCCTCTTAGCCAATGCACTCTGTACCTCATCGCGTTTCTCCACTAGAATAGGCAATGAGAATGGAGAACTGCCTTCCTTTTCAAACGACCTCTCCAATCCTGCCACCATTCTAAACTTCTCTGAACCATTCTGAACCTCCAGTTCTTGGAGTCTGCTCCAGAGATGTTGCATATTCTCTCTTCTCGCAAATGCAATCTCTTCACCATTTACCATTGCAAGCATTTTCTTTGCATGCGCCGATATAGGATGAACAGCCGAGAACTCATCAATCAGCCCCTCACACTCACGTATTGTACCAAGGAATCCTTGCTTCTTCTCCTGATCTTTGCTCCAAGTGTAACGTCTTTTGTCCAACTGTGCAACGAATCGCTTATCGGCAAAGTCAGCCAACTCTTTCTGGATATACTCCTTCTTCATTGGCTTCTTGCTCAGTATCACAGCACCATCGCACACGCCAATCGACTTACGTATGCTCGATACATAGAAATCCACCTGCTCGTTAAAGATATTTTTCAAGCAGAACGTACAATGACTGAAATCCTCAATCACCTGTATCGTCTCATCAAAAGCCTTCACCAACGCTACTGCCTCTTTAGTGCTTGCCGAGCCATAGTAGTTCATCGTCAATACAGCCTGAGGTTTATATACTTTCAGTAGATTTCCAAGATATGTCAGATCCACCGTCAAGTCTTCGTTCAGTCTATAATACACCAAATTATAACCCAACTTCTCAAAAGGTGCACTCATTGACCAGCAGCAGTAGGCAGGAAATAGAATAACCTTATTTTTACTGTCACAAGCATTGATGCCAGCAAACATCAAGGCCTCACGACCACAACGCAGATACATCACCTCACGTCCATAATCGTTGAAGCTCTCAAAATATCCATCTGGCAATACTATCGCAGGATGTTCGCTTCCATATTCTCGCATAATCCTATTCTCTCGTTACATTTACATTCTCACGAAACAAAACAGTCTTGATTGTTTTGAAGATAATCTTCACGTCCAGCGCAAAACTGATATTTTTTGCGTAATACACATCGTTATCTATCTTCTCTTGCGCATCGGCACTGTTACGGTAATAAGCCTGATTGTAGCCAGTAATACCAGGACGTACATTCAAGAACACACGCTCCTCCTCCTTATACTTATCCAACCAATCCAGAGGATCAGGACGAGGGCCAATCCAACTCATATCACCCTTCAAAACGTTCAGTATCTGCGGAATCTCATCTATACTCGTCTTACGCAGAAATCGACCGAGACTTGTCACTCGAGGATCATCATCACCATTATAGGTCGAGCCATCCTTCAGACGAATGTCAGGCGCATTCACCTTCATCGAGCGGAACTTATGCATCGGGAACGGCTTCCCATACTGTCCAATTCGCTTACCAGAATAGAACATAGGTCCCCTGTCCATGAAGAAATAAAACGGAGCCAACACGATGTAGATGACACAAAAGAACGGAAGCGCACATAACGCAATCAAGAAGTCAAAAACTCTTTTAAAAAAAGTCAAGTACATATTATTTATATTTAGAAGATGTCATCACTTATTATTATTCATCAAAATATAATTTGTAATATTTCATTTCTTTAACATCATCATATCCATGTTCTATAAGATCATTATTTCCATGAATATTGATATTAAATTATTATCGGATTTCAGAATGCTTTACAGATTTAACAAATTCATTTACATCAACTATTGTTATATTCTCTTTCTGAAAAAAGCTAATATTTTGCTTCAAAATGTCATCATCTAAATTCCACCATTCAATCTCAAGGAGTTTATCAATAACCTCTTGTGAAAAACGATAACGAATAATTCTGGCAGGAACTCCACCTACTATTGCATACGGTGGAATATCTTTTACTACGACAGCACCTGCACCAATTACTGCGCCATGTCCAACAGTAACACCTCCATTTATGAGCACATGTGAACCAACCCAAACATCATTTCCCAAAACTACCATTTTGTCTTCTGCAGCATTTACATCATGGTCAATCCATTGTGATCTTGTACCATTTATGGCCTCTGTAAAAATTGGAGATGTTGATAATAAATTCAAGTTATGACCCCCCATTCCAATTCTACAGTGATCAGCTATAGAACAAAACTTACCAATATCAGCACACTCAACGTCTGTATCGTTTCCAATATAAGAATATGCACCTATTTTAGACATCTTAACCTTAGTATACCTAAATATAGACACCGTTTTATGAATTATATTATCTGTTGACACGAACGCAAATACTGATATGCGAGGATTGAAAAGGTTCAGGAAAGCACCTTTAAGAAAACCGATTTTTGAAGACATAATACTTACCTTTTAAAGTACAAATTATCATCAACGTCCATAGTATAAGCATCAATAAGCGAGCCTTTTGTTGAATTCACAATTTCCACTCCCAACAATTTGGCATACTTTGCAAGTTGCAAATGAACAGTCGCATCAAAACTATAGCAGAACAATTCAAAATCAAGAGAAATTCTCCTAGTAGCTTTATTATCTTTACCTCCATCATAACAATGAATTTCATGAGGAAATGCGAACGAGTTGAAATCACATCCAAGTAATACTATTTTTTTATAACCTACACCAATCGCAAAAGCAATAGCCGCACATATAACATTACCAAATGCAGGCATAACCTTTGTTATGTCTATTTTCTTAGGACTTATATAATAGCCATTATACATCGCAATAAATAATTTATTACAATTATAATTGACAACATTTGGATTGATTTTCACAAACGAAGAATTCCATACGAAAGTGGTCTTTTTATACATATTTATAGCTCTTTCAAACGCATCAATATGCTTTGGCGTCATGAAGCCTGCGTCTGCCATTAAATAATAAGTTGGTATCAACTTAGTCTGTTTTGACATTTTGAAAAAGTGATTAACAACTAATGTGTCTGTCTCTTTTTCTGCGACCTTATCTAAATCAACATCAGCAAGCGATGGACCTAAACCACATATATATATAGTGTCATGCTTGCGATTGATTATTAATTCCTTATTTTTCTTTAATAATGCTGTTGTTTTATTCAATGATGGCAATCGCAACAAATACTTGAACTTGCCACCTGCGTTAACAAACTGGAGATTCAATTTATATAAACTTCTAAAATTCATAAAATCATTTTTTTATTATTGATGAATATAATTCATAGTATTTGTGTGCTATATTATCCCAAGTATAAGAAATAATAGACTCAGAAACCTTCTTCCTATTCCAGTTTTTACTTTTTAATGAAGGTAATACTGACTTTATTGAGGTCGAAGAACTGTCTGCAATTCGTATGGAATTACTATTATTAAGAATATCCCCCTCCATAGCAAGAGGTAAATGCTGGGGAATTATTACAGGAACTCCACAAGCAATAGCTTCTAGATAAACCAAGCCAAAACCTTCTGACGAACTCGGAAGAATCATATAATCACAATCAGCTAAAATAGAACGAATCTCATCAGAACTTTTAACACCCAACCAATGAAAATCCAATCCTTCGGAAAGTTTTTCAAGTTTCTTTTTATCTTCTTCAGATATTTGGCCAATACAAAGATAGCGATAATCGCATCCACAATTCTTTAAAGCTTGGATAACACGTTCTTGTCCTTTTAACTTTGAGAAAGAGGCAATTGTACAAAGAGTTAATTTATCATGTTTTTGGGACTCTATATAGCTAAAAGCTTTATTATCATAAGCATTTAGAATAACATTAACAGGAGGAATAATAGTTCCATATGTTTCTTTTAATATATTGGGAATTGTTGTGGAAATTGTACATAACTTGTCAATTTTATTTGAAATACAAAGTGCATTTTCTAACTTAGCATATATTGTATGATTCGGAAGATTATTATCAGTCCCAACATTTCCATGAATAGTAACTACCACCTTTATTTTTGAAGAAATAATTGGAAGATAATACATTGCTACCACGCCATGCAAATGCACAATTTGAGGTTTCACTTTGCGAATCGCATAATCAAGTAAAAGACTTTTAAAAAATAGCCCTGGAACTGACACAATAGGCGAATACTTAATTTTACAACTAAGCGCATTGACTAGTAACCGCACTGCTATAAATGGATGTTTCATTGCATATTTTAGCAAACAACTCTTTGTCCATCCGAAGATTGTGAGATTATCCTTGTGTAATTCTTGTACATATACATCTGTAGCAGCCAAATACATTTCCACATCATCATGTTTAGCAAGATGATACGATAACTGAAAAATGACATTTGCAAGCCCACTACTTTGACGTCCCCCTGCAAAGGAAGGAATATGACCAAAAGATAAAATTCTCATTTTCTTATTTCTTAAAACAGTCACTTAAGCGAGTTGGAACCGCCCCATTAGCAATAGCATAGTCAATAAAAGTAAAGAAATCTTTGTAATGTTCTTCATTATCGCGCATATGCCAATAATGCACATTGATGGCAAGTGGCAAATCTCTTTTTTTACAATAAAGAAACAAATTCTTCAAGAAATCAAAAGATGTGCGATTGGTTGCATTAACCTCTAAATGTGTACCATAGTCCATTACACCTGGATATGGGAATCCCAAGAATAAGCGAATATACCAACGCTTAATATAATTCATAAGACTCTTGAAAGAAAATGCCCTATCGAAAGAAAAGCCTATAATGCCTGAATAATTCATTTCATTTGAATATACAGCTTCAATACCTTCCTTCAATATTCGATTACTTGGAGCTACAAAACAGTTGATAGGATAGTCAAAAACTTCCTCTAAATACTTCTTGTTTTTTCCAATGTTCTCAATCAAATCAGGCTCGTTATTTCGCCAGATCATTTCTGGGATTTTCGTCCCATTTTTATCAAACTTATATCCATGGTATACTCCATGCAATGCAATATCACACTTACCATCAATAAGTTTTTTTTTAAGGTAATTAACGAGTTCTTTATTTTCACCTACAGGACGAGGCTTTTTATTATTCATTGTCTCTGGACAGCCCCCATAGACATCTGTCACAGTTGGAACAACTGCAAAAGTAACGGGAAAATCTGGGATAGAACGATATACATTTTCCAAATCCTCTGGACGAGTAAAAAAGTTACAATCGTCATCTCTTATTATCAATCTTACCATAATTATATACGTATTTTTTTCTTTATCATATCAAACAAAATTACAAATATAGGTACTCTCAATATGAATACACTTATTAAATAGCATATGGCACAGCATAATACTCCTAAACTAAAACGTATTATATCAGATACATCACTCAAAAAATATCTACATCCTATCAATACCAAAGATGTTACAGCTGCCGCAATTACTATTCCTTTCAGATTTCTAAAGAAACTAACAAGTTCAAATTCTTTATACTTCTTTAAAAGTAAGAATATCAACATCCCTGTAATATATATAGCCGACAAAGCTGTTGCGAGGGCCAATCCATTTATTCCCATGACAAACGGAAGAGACAGATTTAGTACAAGATTTATAAGCACACCTATTGTTGCGTTTTTGGCAGGAGTAGCACTATCTTTAAGAGAATAAAAGACATTTGTTACTGTTCCCCTCAAAGCTAGGAACAATAAACCAAGTACATAGAATCCCAATAACTCTTGTGTTAAATCAATAGCTGAACTATCAAAAGCCCCTCTTGCAAAAGCCAAAGTGACAACCTCACGTTTAAAACATAACAAAAATGCCATTACAGGAAGTAGGAAAAAAGCATATGCAGACAATGTCAAATTAATTCTACTATTTAATTGTTGAGTATCTCCTTTAGCAGCAGACTCTGCATATAACGGATACACTATAGTAGCAATAGCAGATGTAAAAAAAGAAATAAAAATAGTATTCAGTTTCTGCGAATAGCTAAGTGCAGCAATTGAACCAACAAAAAGAAATGATGCGACCATTCTATTAATCATGGCATTTAGTTCTGCAACACTTATACTCCAGAATACTGGCAATGACATTTTCAAAGCTTGTTTGGTTTTTTCGTCTTTGGGATTTATGTAAAAGGAAAAAGCAAAATATTTTCTTATCAATAATCCTAAGAAAGCGAATTGAAGCAAAGTGCCAACTATTTGCCCAATACAAGCAGCTACTATTCCATATAAAGCATGCAACAATACTATTGACACTATTAACCCTATATTAAGCAATAATAAAGACAACTCTGGAATTACATATTTTTTATTTACATTTAGAATTGCTGTATACACTTTTACTATTAGTGAAAAAAACACTGTTGGCAATGTTATTCTTAACAGAGTAACTGCAAGATTATGTACTTCGGTATTAAAACCAGGTGCAAACAAATATATTAACTCGCTTGCAAAAGTTTCACCAAGAATAAAAAACAGCAATACAAATAATGTAACTATTACAATAAGATTACTTGCAAATAAATCAGCCTTGTTTCTGCCTTGATTATAATAAATATCTGAGTAAATTGGAACTACTACTGATTGTATTGCTACTGCAACAAATGAAAACAGAATTACAGGTACTTGAATTGCTATAGTATATGCATCAACTTCAGGAGAAACGCCAAAATAATATGCAACAACGGTTTCTTTTCCAAACGATAGTAAATAACCTATTATCATCACAATAGTTACCCCTATCGCTGACTTTGCAATATTTTCTTTACTCATTTCTTTAAGTGTAGATGAAACAAAATTGAACTAATTATTTTCTGCATTGGCGTTACTAATGGATACATTGTCTTATACATATCCACAAAAGAATAAGATTTATAGTCCTTTTCAAATTGTTTCATACGTTCTATTTCCATTGATTTAGTTTCATTGGACGTTTTATCAGTATAGCCCTTTATAACCTTCAATGCGGAATTTCTATTTATTTCCTTAATAGTCAAATTACAATCTGCAAGAAACGTTTCACCTCTAGACGTATTAGCTATCACAACGGAAGCGCCTTTCTTCACATCTAATGTTGGCTCAATATTTTCAATCCCCCAGAAATCACCTATAACAATATCAGAGTAACGAGAAACAGTTCTATATGGACAATTAAAACAAGACTCTCGCATCATATAATGACGTCCAAACCAACTATGAAAAATATTACGATAAGCAGGTTCTTCTTTTTTTTCGCCATTTGCAAAACTATAGGAAACTCTCAGTTTTCCCCATCCCCTACTTTTAGAACGGAAATTGTAATATGTTATAGGTGAATTGTGGTCTTCTTCAAGATGTCTTTTGTAATCATTCCAAACTAATGGCGAATTAACTCCATGACAGATAATCTCACAAAGAATTAAATTACCTATTAACCTCGATGGTATGCAATTTTTTAGAGCATCGGCTTGACAAGGAGTTCCGATAAACAAAACCTTCTCATCTTTTACTAATAAATCTTTTATAGTCTTGTATACTTCATCTGTATTACTTTGAAGATACTTAGAACCTCGAATTTTATTAATTATTGATTTATCATTTGAGACAATATGCGCAAGTTTCCAATCTTTATCAAACGCAGCTCCACATACATACCATCCTTTTTTCAAAGCAAGTTTGGCTAGAGCACTACCTACGCCTCCCGATGTTGACGAATAGCGTTCATCTGTATCTATATTCCATGCACAGAAATATTTTGCACTTGCTTCTGACTCAGCAGGATGGTTTTTCTCCCATTGTAAAGGCGAGCAGACACTTATGCATTTTCCGCATTTAATACAAGAATCCTCATTTATTTTAGGATAATAGTGCAAACCATCTAACTCAAAATGGACACTTGAAGTTGGACAAACATTCGAGCAAGCTCTACATCCTGTGCATTTAGATTTATCTACAAGTCTAATTTGTTTCTCCATATAATGCATTTTTTAAAAACTTAATAGATCTCTCTTTATATGGGACAAAATTTTCTTCAGCCCTTGAATAGTCTACAACCATCGATTCTGAAGTCATTGTGTTAATCTTTTCTTGCGTAAACATACGATTGTTCAAACCAAACATTTCCTGTAGGCTCTCCATACGTGCATTTGCAAATCCTTTTGGAGCTACAAAATAATTTTTACGGAAAATAATAGAAAAAGCCGAACAATGGAAAGAATTCGTACATATATACGCAGCGTTTTTAACAAGCCCTATAAACTGCTGAGGTGATACGGCACGTAAATTATAATTTGAATTAAATCTATCTCGAGCATTCAAATTAAGATGCACAATCTTATATCCCGTTAAATCCTTTACTCTATTAACTAAATTAACAGCCAAATCGTTAGTACCAAGAAAATAACAAAAAATATATGGCTCTTTTATATTTACTTTTTCGGAAAGTTCGTCCCAATATTCTGTAGACTTTAAAAACACAGGATCAACCACATGAGTCACACGCTTTCCTGATATTTTTTCAACAACCTCTACATCACTTTTTTCACGAACAGATATAAAATCCATGTTTGCAAGATACCCTCTAAACTCGTCCCATCTTGACTCTGGCCATGGGTCTGCAATGCTTGGAGCATATCCTATTCTTTTTACATTCTTCATTGACTTTGTAAAATCAAAGAAATATGTAGGATCATCAAAACACTTTACAAAGTTCCAAACCTGATCGCTACCACATATATATGCATCAGCTAAAGGTGGATTTGTGTGAATAGTTTCCTTGTTATACTTAATATGAGTCAAAGGAAGAAGCTCAGATATAGCTTTATGCATAATACGATTTTTCTCCTTATACTCCTTTTTGTACTTCAAATTGAAAAATACATAGATATTGCGAAGTAATACACGCAAATCCGATACTCTATAATACATTTTCCAAGAAGCTTCACTACGATCAGGCCAATACTGAATGATTTCACATTCTTCATGCAAATCATTTTTTATGTAAGAAGACAACGCGTGAGCCTGCAAAATAGCTCCATAGTTCTTTGCGAACTGAAAAGTAAGAATATTTATTTTCATATAGTTATATTAATTACAAGTTACTACTTTCTTATTTGTTATAAATGTGTACATTATCATTAATTGAAAGACATATGCTGCACCTAAAATATCAGGATTGGAAAAAAGTCCTATTATAATACATACCAAATATGGCAATACTGTACGATCTTTTTTTAATATATCCCAGTAAATATTTAAAAAGAAGAATAATCCTATAAGACCTTGACAACAAAGACATATCCAAAACGCAGAGACAAAAACTTCTCCATCAGCATGTATGATAAGATTATTTTTAATATAACCAGCTTCATAAGCATCTTGCAAATTTGCATAAGGCACTCCAAACAACCAATCGAAAAAACTCATATCCTTAGCTATAAGCAATCCATTAATTGTTCTGTTGTTTTCTTCCATGTCTGTATTTTGCAACTTTTCAAGTCCTGCCGTTGTAAATGAAGAATAAAGCAGGAAATAAACCAACCCAATAACGGCAATTATTCCTAATAATCGATATTGCATCTTTTGTTTTTGTGTTACCATATAGAATCCTATCATAAACAAAGCCATAATAATTCCTGTCGTTGATGTAGACAATATCATAGTGGCCGCAATAGCAAATGCGCATATCAACTTCTTTTCTCTTAGTAAAAAGAACAGAGGTACTAACATAAACGAAGCATACGATTGTGGTTCCCAAAAGAATGAAGTAGGACGATCTAAAAAAGAATACAAACGTGCTTTAGAATCCATATCTGGCATGAAAGGTAGCTTAATTGGTTGAATTGAGTGACCAGACTTTATCATAAAGACATGATAAAGCATACCAACAGCACAGACAATTGTTACTATATATATAGCATTTTTTAGTTTATCAAAATCGACTTGTGGAACTATAATAACAATAGATATAAGATATATAATATCCGCAATAAACGAGTTTACAAAATAACTTGGTATTGATGGCATTACCAATAACCATATAGCACAATGTACGACTATGAATGCCATATATTGATATATCTTACCAAAAGAATATTTATGCTGCCTTTTTCTATTTATTAGGAATATATCAACAATTAACAAAAATCCAAAAGCTAGTTGAAACGAGCCATATCCATAACCTGCAATAATAGGATATAGAGCAATTGCTAACTCTAAAATACCTATATTAAAAATACTACCTTCTTTTTTCTTCGATAATTCAAACATTACTCTAATTGCCTAATTTCTTTTGCTGGCACACCAGCATATAACCTATTTGATTTTAATAATCCTTTCATGACACTTCCTGCTGCTATAACACACCCTTTTTCTATAACTGTACCCTGAAGTATTGTACTATTTGCACCTATCCAACAACCATCATGAACCACAATAGGGATAGGTAATAATTCCCCCCCGTCTATCATTACATCTAATAGAATGATTAGATGTAATAAAAACGACATTATATCCAACAGCACAATTCTGTCCTATACTCACATCTGTATTATTATCAATAAAACAATTTCGGTTGATGAATGAATTTTCTGCAAGTTTCAATTTCTTAGTAAGGATTGTGCAATGCCCATGAAGTGCTCCTTTCACATTGGCTCCCATACAATTAAGACAAAACCTACGAAATCCAATAGGCACTACATAAGACATTAAAAAATCATTGATCCATAAATTCCACATATATTGTCGAATACTTGACAATTTTGAGGATTGTAGCAATTTATCTATGATGAGAATACGCTTCGCCATATATATTAGATTTTAGTGCTTATTTCTTTAAATGTTTAACCAAATCCTTTGCCTTCTGATACTCCTGTGGAGTACCTATATCAATCCACGTTCCATTTAGTGGATAACGTATAACCTTCTTGCCTTGGGCGATGAGCTTTTCAACAAGATGAGTGGCATGGAAGAATGTATTTTCTGGTATTTCAGCAAGAGCACGCTTCTTTATAAGGTAGATGCCTGCATTGGCATAGTAGTTATACTTCGGTTTCTCCAAGAGTCCTTTGATGTTACGACCATCCAAATCAAGAATGCCCAATTCTATACTAACATTATAAGGAACTGCTGCAACTGACATTTCTGCATCATTCTGTTGAAAATGAAGGAAGAAATCTTCATAATCAATATTGGTAAAAAGGTCGGAATTCATCACGAGGATGGTATCATTATAAAATGTATCTACAAACTTTATGCTGCCAATAGTTCCTAAGAATTTTGGCTCTCGGAAAGTACGAACCTGTACTCCATCACGAGGAGCGGCAAAATGTTCCTCCAACTGCTCTGCAAGATAGTTTACAGTCACATCTATATGCTCTACGCCATACGAAATTAAACGGTCTACATTATGGTCGATAATACACTTACCTCCTACTTCCAACAATGGCTTAGGAGTCTTTTCCGTTAAAGGACGAAGACGTTCACCCTTTCCTCCAGCCATAAGAACTGCATCTATAGGAAGTCGAGTGATATACTTTTCCAGATTAATAATATCAACAATATGATTATCAGTGTCAAGAACTGGTACTAACTTCATTTGCTTCTGTTTCTGCTCACGAAGATGTTGTACATCGTCATCTACGCCTTTACGTAGAAAGTTAAAGTTACAATGCATCACCTTATCTACTTTATCGTTTACAGAGACTCCTGAAATTAAAGCACGACGAGAATCTCCATCAGTCAGAGTTCCAACCATATGACCATTATCGTCAACCACACAAAGCACCAAAGGCTCTGCTTTTATAGAATTCAAAGAACGTAAAGCATCAATCAAGGATGCAGATATTTTAATAATATGACTATTCATAAATCATTTTTTTGAATTTTTCATTATGGCTTCTACAAGTAAAAAATCAACAATATCGTCAATGTCTATGGAATGTTCTTTGCTCATTACATATTTTATTTTTCGTGTAAATCCTTTCATTCCTTTTTCTAACAGAGAATTTATATTTATCACATAGACAGCTCCATTGGTTTCATACATCTCCCGTACATATTGGCGTCCTAATCCATCTTTATTGAATACAGAAACCATAAAACCATCTTCATTTTCTTCATTTAAAATAGATGGAGCATGTGATTTAGTCATACCATATACCATATCTATATCATCTCTATATAGATTAAAAGCACCCTCTACATCCTCTACAGTACGTAAAGGAGATGTGGGCTGTAATAAACAAAGACGACGATATTTTTTTCCTTTCTCCTTGTAAAAGTTTACAGCATGCACTAACACATCGTTTGATGTAGCAGAATCAGTTGCCAAACAAGCAGGACGGATAAATGGTACTTTGAGTCCATAATTTTCAACAACATCTATAATTTCTTGAGAGTCTGTACTAACACAAATATTCTCATCGTTAGTGAAGGCCCGAGCCACATCAATACTATATGCAATCAAAGGCTTACCGCATAGATTCTTAATGTTTTTGCCTGGGAGTCCTTTGCTTCCTCCACGAGCAGTAATTACAAATAGTGTATCTGTCAGTTTCATTTTATATCATAGAAATGTTTTTTTGTTATTCCTTCAAGTGGGAATGTTTTAATTACTTGAAAAACAGTGTCTACGGAGTTCTCTTTTTCGTAAGGACTAATGGTATTTAAAGCAATCTTTACAAACTCAGAAGAAAGCACTCGCAATAAACCTTTTTTAATATCATTATAAAAAGGAGATACATCAACAATACTTTCACAACGAGTTCGACCTTCTTGCCTATTACCAATATTAAGAGTCGGAGTCTTAAAAATAGGAGCTTCAATTATACCACTTGAAGAATTTCCGACAACAGCCGATGCATATTTAAGAGCTGAATAATAAAGTCTTTTACCAAGTGAACAAACAGCAAATGCTCGATCAGGATTACTTGTTACATAATCTTTTACTTTAGCAGAAATGACTCGCCCATTTGTATCTGAGTTTGGAAGAGTAAAAAGTACTTGATAATCAGAATTAACTTCTTCCAGCGCACTTAATAATGCATCACATTGATTCGCAGCTGATTCGTTTTCCATCGTTACAGGATGATATGTCACTAGTAGAAATTTACTACCAAGTGAGAAATTAATGCTTTTTTCTAATTCTTCACGTGTTAATATCTCTTCATTACGGATATTATCAACGCCTAAAGAGCCTGACCAAAAAACCCTATTGGGTTGTTCTCCTAATTGTATTACACGATTTCTATGCTCTTTTGTTGAAGTAAAGTGAAGATGCGACATTTTTGTAATACAATGACGGATCGCATCATCATAAGCACCCTCTGTTATACCACCTCCTGCAATATGTGCTATAGGTATATTATAAATCAAACATGCTTGAGCAGCGCAAAGCATTTCATATCTATCTCCCAGTATAACAACTAAGTCTGGCTTTAAATCTTCCAATGCATCTGCAAATCCAATAGTTGCAAGCCCCATAGACTTAACTGTACCATTGCTTGTATCAGAAGAAAGAAGCATTTCTACTTTTTTATCTATATGAAAACCATCTGATTCAATTTCCTTATAAGTAAGACCAAACTCTGGAGATAAATGCATATTAGTTGCAACAATTTGTAATTGCAACTCTGAATCATCAGCTATTTTGCGAATAAGCCGAGATAAAATGCCATATTCCGCACGTGTACCTGTAAAAATACAAACTTTTCTCATAGCTCAATTAATTCGTCTTCTTGAAAATCTCTCACAGCCTTTGTTCCTAACACATAATTCCAACGCATTGGTGAAATACCAGATCCTGGACGTTTGGCTATAATGTTATCTTCAGTAAGGATATCACCTTTTCTAATATTAGTTTTGGCAACAATACTTTTACGAGCTACCAGTTTATTTTTCTTCTCGATTTCTGTCACCCGTTTTACTCCATCTCCAATTGCAGCCTCAATATTGCGAATCTGTTCTATCATTTGTTTTAACTCATTCGGCTCAAGTGAAGCTTTGTGGTCAGGACCTATCATATCGCGCGAAAGTGTAAAATGTTTTTCTATAACTTTAGCACCCATTGCAACAGCAGCTATTGGTATCTCAATGCCTTGAGTATGGTCAGAATACCCTACAGAAACCTCAAATTCATCACGTAATGTCTGAATACACTTTAAATTTACTTCAGATTTTGGAGCTGGATATTCTGTTGTACAATGCAATAAAGTTATTTTGTTGGGATTAAGTCCATTTGCAGTAAGAACATCAAAAGCATCATGAACTTCTTCCATAGTCGCCATTCCAGTTGAAAGCACAACAGGTAAACCTGTTTTTGCAATATGAACAAGATAGGGGTAATCAGTAATAGCTCCAGAAGGAATTTTCCAAAAAGGCATATCCAAATTAAGAAGGAAATCTATTGCTGGAATTATAAATGGAGTGCAAAGATATCTTATACCTATGCTATCACAATAAGTCTTCAACTGCATATGATCCTCAAAAGAGAGTGCAAGTTTTTTTATCATTTCAAGTTGACTCTCTTCTTTTCCCGTATTGCGTTTCTGATATTCCGCTTGTTTTGCACATTTTGAGATTAGCAGTGAAGGTATACTAAGTTGATACTTAACAAAATCTGCACCTGCTTCTTT
>ERZ857629.2306-NODE-2306-length-18321-cov-8.285448_pt1 | contig 18321 bp, 10 predicted proteins | sample MGYA00519700_ERZ857629 | MGnify/ENA primary metagenome ERZ857629 (study PRJEB31778, sample SAMEA3449351) | human gut metagenome | biome: human gut; feature: human-associated habitat; material: faeces | place: United Kingdom | collected 2010/2012 ...
ACTATTGATAGTATTAATATTTCTATAGATTTATTAAAAGAAAAAATTATTTCTTTAAAGGAGGAATTAAGTGGTACTAAAAATGATACAGATTCTTATTATATAAATAAAAATATTAAAGATTGTATTTTATGTATTGCTGATTTATATTTTATTAATAAAAGTATAGATAAAGGTATTAAATATTTTAAAGATAATTATTATGAAAGATTTGATGAAGTTAAAGAATATATTCTATTATGTGAATTAGAAGATTATGGATTATATGATGAATGGATTAAAGAATATGAAAGTAATATTGGTAAGATTGATTATAGAGATACTTTAATTGAAAAATATAATGAGTTAAAAGGTATTGTTATTTCATAGGTGTTATTTTATATAGAAGAACTTGTGTTTCACCAAACTAAGTTCTTTTATTATACTTTGATCTTCTTAAGGTGGTTGGTTACTAGCGTTCAGTACCGTTCACATCCGTTCACTAAGTAATATAATATATAGCATATATATTATTTAGATAGATATTTTTACAAAAATGTGATAATTTTGCTGAAAAAGTGTGCAAAAGTGTGATAAAATGTGTTATATTCTTTGCAAAAGTGTGATATAATGTTATTGAGGAGATGATACTATGCAAAGATTTATAACTGAAAAACTTATTGATTGGAAAAATAGTAAGGATAGAAAACCTTTGATTTTAAGGGGAGCAAGGCAAGTTGGTAAAACATATATATTAAAAGAGTTTGGTATTAATAATTATGATAATGTTGCTTATTTTAATTTTGATCATGATGATGGTTTATCTGAATTATTTTTAAATACTAAGGATCCTAAAAGAATTATTGAGCAATTATCTTTAGCAAATGGTAAGAGTATAAATCCAAATACTACTTTGATTATATTTGATGAAATACAGGAATGTTCTAATGCATTAAACTCATTAAAATATTTTTGCGAAGAGGCTAATGAATATCATGTAGCTTGTGCTGGATCACTTCTTGGTATAAGGCTTTCAAAAACTTCTTTTCCTGTTGGTAAGGTAGATTTTTTAAACTTGTATCCTATGACTTTTAGTGAGTTTTTAATCGCAGATGGTTCAAGTAATTTAGTTGATGTTATGAGGCAAACTAAAAAAATAAACGAAATACCAAAACTATTTGAAGATGTGTTAATAGAAAAGTTAAAGGTATTTTATATTATTGGTGGAATGCCTGAGGCAGTATATAGTTGGGTTAATTATAAAGATATAGAAAAGGTTAATAAAATACAAAAAAATATATTAGATTCTTATGAAAATGATTTTTCTAAGCATACAGATGCAAATGAAGCTAATAAAATATCTTTAATATGGAATGGAATACCATCACAGTTAGCAAAAGAAAATAAAAAGTTTGTATATCAAGTAGTTAAAGAAGGAGCACGTGCTAGAGAGTATGAAGGGGCATTAAATTGGTTAAATGATGCTAATTTAATTTCTAAGTGTTACTTGGTAAATAAGTGTTATTTTCCTTTAAAAGCGTATTATGATTTATCTGCTTATAAGATTTATATGAATGATGTTGGTTTATTAAGAAGAATGTCTAATTTAGATAGTAGAATTATTTTAGAAGGTGATAGACTTTTTAATGATTTTAAAGGTTCTTTTACTGAAAATTATGTTGCTAATACTTTAAATTATTTATTTGATGAGGCTCCTAATTATTATACTTTTGATAGGAATGAAATAGGTTTTGTTATACAAATAAATAATGATATAATTCCTATAGAAGTAAAATCTGGTAAGAGTACTAATAATAATAGTTTAACTAAATATAATGCTAAAAATAATAATAAAGTTTCATTAAGATTTTCATTAAATAATTTAAGTAAAGATGGTAAGATAGTTAATATTCCGCTTTATTTTATAGAGTATATTAATGAAATAGATTTAGATTAAAAAAAAATAAACTAGAACTTGTGTTTTGTCAAACTAAGTTCTTTTATTATTGCTTTTTTTTCTTTTTTTATTGTATAATCTTTTCGGAGGTTAATGATATGAATGATTTAATTATAAAAGAAATGAGTAATGATTTAGGTATTAGTGTATCTAGAGTTAGTAATGTTTTATCTTTGCTTAGTGATGGGAATACTATACCTTTTATAGCTAGATATCGTAAAGAGGTTACTGGTAATATGAATGAGGATGATATTAAGAAGATTAATGATGTTTATATGTACCAAGTTAATTTAATGAAGAGAAAAGAGGATGTTATTCGTCTTATTGATGAGAAAGGTATGATGAATGATGATCTTAAGAGGAAGATTCTTTCATGTTCTAAGCTTGTTGATGTTGAAGATATTTATTTACCATATAAAGAAAGAAAAAAGACTAAGGCAAGTGATGCTATTGCTAATGGTTTAGAGGGTCTTGCTAAGATGATTTTGTCTTTTCCTATTAATGGTAGTTTAGAAGATCTTGTTAATAATTATAAGTGTAAAGTTTCTTCATATGATGAAAAACTTACTGGAGCGGGTTATATAATTTCTGAGTATATTAGTGTTAATAGTTATTATCGTAAGTATATTAGGAATTATTTATATAAAAATAGTGTTATTAGTTCTAGTAAAAAGAAGAATAGTGTTGATGAGGGTCTTGTTTATGAGATGTATTATGATTATAGTGAGTCTATTTCTAAGATTAAACCTCATCGTATTCTTGCTCTTAATCGTGGAGAAAAGGAAGGTATTCTTAGTGTTAGTATAGATAGTTTAAAAGATAATGTTTTGTCTTATCTTAATGATAAGGTTATAAAGAATAAGTCTTCTTTTGTTTGTTCTTTTGTTTTATCTTGTATACAGGATAGTTATAAAAGATTAATATTTCCTAGTATTGAGCGTGAGATAAGGAGTGAACTTACTGATAGGGCTAGTGTTAGTGCGATTGATAATTTTTCTAGTAATTTGAAGAGTTTACTTATGACTCCACCGATGAAGGGTATTAATGTAATGGGTTTTGATCCTGCTTTTCGTACTGGTTGTAAGTTAGCTGTTTTGGATTGTACTGGAAAGGTTTTGGATATTAGTGTTATTTATCCTCATGAACCTAAGTGTTTGTATGAAGAAAGTAAAGAAATAGTTCTTTCTTTGATTGATAAGTATAGTATTGATGTTATTGCTATTGGAAATGGTACAGCATCTCGTGAGAGTGAATCTTTTATAGTGGATGTTTTAAAGAGTAGTAATAGTGATTGTAAATATATTATTGTAAATGAGGCGGGTGCTTCTGTTTATTCTGCTAGTAGTCTTGCTAAGAGTGAGTTTCCTTTGCTTGATGTTTCAGAGCGTAGTGCTATTTCAATAGGAAGAAGGCTTCAGGATCCATTGTCTGAGCTTGTTAAGATTGATCCTAAGAGTATTGGAGTTGGTTTGTATCAACATGATGTTAAGCAAAAAGAACTTAGTGAAGCTCTTGATTTTACTGTTTCTAGTGTTGTTAATGCTGTAGGAGTTAATGCTAATACTTGTAGTGCTTCGATTCTTTCTTATGTTTCTGGTCTTAATAAAAAAAGTATTTCTTGTATACTTGATGAAAGAGATAGACTTGGTAAGTTTAATAATAGGAATGATTTAAAAAGGATTAAGGGTATTAGTGATAAGGTTTATGAGCAGGCGATTGGTTTTATTAGGATTAATGATGGGGATAATCCTCTTGATAGGACTAATATTCATCCTGAGAGTTATTTGGTTGTTTATAAGTTACTTGATGTTTTAGGACTTAGTATTTCTGATATAGGAAAAGAGTCTTTTAATAGTGTTTTAGATAGTTTTGATAAATCTAGTATAGATTTTGTTGATGAGTATACTTTGCTTGACATAATTGATAATTTAAAGAAACCTCTTCTTGATCCTAGGGATGAGCTTGTTAAACCAGTTTTGAAAAGCGATATTTTAAAGATTGATGATCTTAGTGTTGGTATGAAGCTTCAAGGTACTGTTAGGAATGTAGTGGATTTTGGTTGTTTTGTTGATATTGATCTTAAGAATGATGGGTTAATTCATATATCAGAGCTTAGTGATGGTTATATTAAGCATCCTAGTGATGTGGTTAGTGTTGGAGATATAATTGATTGTTATGTTTTAGAGGTGTTTAAGGATAAGAATAAGGTTGCTCTTACTTTGAAAAAGTAATGCTCTTAGTGAACAATTTTCTTATTTTTTAAAAATTGTTCAGTTGAGTGAACAATTTTCTTGATTTTTTAAAAATTGTTCAGTATAATTATATTGGAGGGATAACTATGATAAAACGTGAACATTATATTGAAGATATACGTGGTTTTTATGATTCTGATTTGATAAAAATTATTACTGGTATACGTAGATGTGGTAAATCAATTATTCTTGAGCAAATTAGAGATGAATTGAAAGAAAAGACTGATAATATTATTTATTTGAATTTTGAAGATGAAAGGATTCTTGCTAACATATCTTCTTGTGATGAATTATTAAAGTATGTTAATTCTAATAGGAAAGATGGTTTATGTTATGTTTTTCTTGATGAAATACAAGAGGTTACTGATTGGGCTAAGGCTTGTAAGACTCTTAGATTGGATAATATTTCTTTGTTTATAACTGGTTCTAATTCGAAGATTCTTTCTAAAGAGTTTACTAATTTTTTTAGTGGCCGATACGTGTCTTTTAGAATAAGACCATTTGTTTATAAAGAAATACTTGAATATTGTGAAAGTAGTAATATATCTTATAGTATTTCTGATTATCTTGTTTGGGGTGGTTTTCCTAAACAATTAGATTTTTCTAGATTGGAAGATAAGAAAAGATATTTGGATGAAATATATAATTCTATTGTTTATAAGGATCTTATAGTTAGATTTAATATTAAAAATGTAGAATTGTTTAAAAAAATTACTAATTATGTTTTAAAATCTAATTCTAGGATATTTTCTGGTAGATCTATTGAAAAGTATTTAAAGGATGAAAAGGTTAAAGGTTCTATTAATACTATTGTTAAATATGTTGATTATTTAGAACAAGCATATATTATAGATAAAGTTAAAACTTATTCTAATTCTACTAAAAAGGAATTATCTTATTATTATAAAGTGTATGATTCTGATGTTTCTTTTAATTCTATTTTATGTATGGATAATAGGTTTGATATTAGTCATAATTTAGAAAATATAGTTTATAATGAATTATTATATATGGGATATGTTGTTAATGTTTTATCTGTTGATGGAAAAGAAATAGATTTTGTTGCTTTTAAAGATAATAAAAAATATTATATTCAAGTTGCTTATTCTGTCGCGGATGATAAAACTTATGATAGAGAGTTTAGGGTTTTTAATAATTTAGATAATAGTTGTAAGAAAATACTTATTACTAATGATGATATAGATTATTCTACTAGTGTTGTTCTTCACATTAAGTTTAAAGATTTTTTATTAATGAATTCTTTGGATTAGTTTTTATACCTACCTTTATGGTGGGTTTTATTTTGGAAAAATGTGTAAAAATAGTCGTAAAATGTATGGAAAAATGTGAAAAATTGCTATTGAAATGACCGGAAAAATGTGATTAATGTAATATTTTGGTTAAAATATAACTATAAAAAAGAATGAAATGTTTTATATTTATAAGTTTTGTAATGGTTTTATTTTACTATTGTTAAAAGTACTTGTTTGGTGTTATAATAGGTTTAGTTATATGGAGGTTTTTATATGAGGTATTTGTGTTTATTTATTATAACTTTTATACTTGTTATGTTTTATTATTATTTAATAGAGTTAAGAAAGGTTAAAAAGATTACTAAGAGGGGTTTGCCTGTTGAGTTAAAGTTATTTTTAAATATGTATAATGTTGATACTAAGAAGGAATCTTATAATAGTATTATGAAAAAGCTTATTGTTATAATTGCTTGTGATACTGGTATTATGTTGCTTATTACTGAGTTGTTTTCATCTATTATAGTTAAAATAGCAGTTGCTATTCCTTGTGTGTTGTTTCTTTTAATTATAAGTTACAAATTATTAGGATTTTATTATAAAAAGAAGGGATTGATTAAGAATGAATCATAGTGAAATAGAAAAAAAATGGAGAAAGTATTGGGAAGATAATGATACTTTTAAGACTGATGTATGGGATTTTTCTAAGCCTAAGTTTTATGCGCTTGATATGTTTCCATATCCATCAGGAGTAGGTCTTCATGCAGGGCATCCTGAGGGGTATACTGCTACTGATATTGTTTCTCGTATGAAGAGAATGCAAGGTTATAATGTTTTACATCCAATGGGGTTTGATTCTTTTGGGTTACCTGCTGAGCAGTTTGCTATTAAGACTGGGAAGAATCCTAATGGGTTTACTGATACTAATATAAAGACTTTTGTGGAACAGTTGAAATCTTTAGGTTTTTCTTTTGACTGGAGTAAGTGTGTGTCTACTCATGATCCTAAGTTTTATAAATGGACTCAATGGATATTTAAAAGAATGTATGAGGATGGTCTTGCTAAGTATGTGGATATGCCTGTTAATTGGTGTGAGGGGCTTGGTACTGTTCTTGCTAATGATGAAGTTATTGATGGTAAGAGTGAAAGAGGAGGGTATCCTGTTGTTAGAAAGAATATGAAACAATGGGTTATTGATATGCCTTCTTATGCTGAAAAGTTACTTAATGGACTTGATGAGGTTGATTGGCCTAGTTCTACTAAGGAGATGCAAAGAAATTGGATAGGTAAGAGTGTTGGTGCTTTAGTTGATTTTAAGGTTAGTGATAGTGATTATAAGTTTACTGTTTTTACTACTAGATGTGATACTTTATATGGTGCTACTTATTGTGTTCTTGCTCCTGAGCATGAGCTTGTTGATAAGATTGTTACAGATGAATGTAGAGATAGTGTTGATTGTTATAAGAAGGAATGTTCTTTAAAGTCTGATCTTGAAAGGACTGAGTTAAATAAGGATAAGACTGGTGTATTTACTGGTAGTTATGCTATTAATCCTGTTAATAATAAATTAATTCCTATTTGGATAAGTGATTATGTTTTGGTTACTTATGGAACTGGTGCTATTATGGCTGTTCCTGCACATGATGAAAGGGATTATTTGTTTGCTAAGAAGTTTGGTATTGATATTATTCCTGTTATTGAGGGTGGAGATATTAGTACTAGTGCTTATACAGGAGATGGAGTACATATTAATTCAGGATTTTTGGATGGGCTTAATAAAGAGGACGCAATTAATAAGATGATTTCTTATTTAGAAAGTGAGAATCTTGGATGTAGAAAGATTAATTATCGTTTAAGGGACTGGATCTTTGCACGTCAAAGGTATTGGGGGGAACCTATTCCTATTGTTCATTTTGAAGATGGTAGTAGTTGTGCTTTAAGGGATGATGAACTTCCTTTGGTATTACCTGAACTTGAAGATTATAAATCTAAGAATGGTAAGGCTCCACTTGATTCTGCTTCTTCTTGGGTTAATATAGTTTATAATGGTAAAAATGCTAAGAGAGAGACTTCTACTATGCCAGGATCTGCTGGGTCTAGTTGGTATTTTTTAAGATATATTGATTCTGATAATGATGATTGTTTTGCTAATTTTGAACTTCTTAAACATTGGATGCCTGTTGATCTTTATGTTGGAGGACCAGAACATGCTGTTGGACATTTACTTTATTCTAGAATGTGGAATAATTATTTGTATGATAAGGGACTTGTTCCTGTAAAAGAACCATTTAAGAAGTTAGTTCATCAAGGTATGATTTTGGGGGAAAATGGTATTAAGATGGGTAAGAGATATCCAGAGTATGCAATTAATCCTAATGATATAGTAAGAGAGTATGGTGCTGATACTTTGCGTCTTTATGAAATGTTTATGGGACCTTTAGAAGCTGATAAGCCATGGAGTAGTACTGGTGTTATTGGTGCTAGAAAGTTTATTGAAAGGGTTTATCGTTTATATACTGAAAGTGATAAGATTAAGGATATAGATAATTCTAATTTAGATAGAATATATAATGAGACTGTTAAGAAGGTTACTAATGATTATGAAACTCTTAATTTTAATACTGCGATTAGTCAAATGATGATATTTATTAATGCTGTTTATAAGGAAGATGTTTTTCCTAGAAAGTATGCCTTAGAATTTATTAAGTTGCTTAATCCAGTATGTCCTTATGTTACTGAAGAGTTATGGAGTTTAATGGGTCATGATAAGAGTATTGCTTATGAGGTTTGGCCTAGTTATGATGATACTTTACTTGTTGATTCATTTAAGAAGATTGCTGTTCAAGTAAATGGTAAGGTAAGGGGAGAAATTACTGTGTCTTTAGATTTAGATGAAGATGCTATAAAGGAAATGGCTCTTAATGATGAAAATGTAAAAAGACATATTGATAATAAGGAAATAGTTAAGGTTATTGTTATTAAAAATAGAATAGTTAACATAGTTGTAAGATAAAGTTTTAATACTTTGTCTTTTTTTCTTGTTTTGGTTTATTAAATGTGGTATCATATATGTTAGATAATAGTATTGATTGTAACGATAGAGGATGATATTATGATTGATAGATTTTTAAGTTTAAATAAAAAGATGAAATTATCAGTTATATTATTTGGTGTAGGTTTGATTGGACTTTGTCTTATTTTAGTAGGTCAGTCTTATGCGATATTTTCAGGGACTACTACTGATTCAAACAATCAAATAGTTAAACTTGGTAGTTTAGAAGTTGTTCTTACTGAACCATCAACTGGTATAGATTTAGGACTTAGTTCTATGTCTGATGTTGATGGATTGCTTCAGAAAGAAGTTTATAATTTTACAGTAGAAAATACTGGTAGTGCTAATGCAATGTATAAAGTTTTATTAATTGATGATGAGGCTAGTAAAGCGTCTTATACTGGCACTTTATTAGATAAAGGTTTAGTTAAGATAGGTTTAGAGGTAAATGGTAAAGAAATTGGACCACTTACGTTGTCAGAATTAGATGATTTATTAAATGAAAAAGAATTAAGAGCAGGTAAGAAAGATACATATAAATTAAGATTATGGATTAGTGAAGATGCTAATTTAGATGAGATATCTGAACAACAAGTATTTTTGAAGTTGAAGCTTGAGGCTGAGCAGTATTTTAGTGAAATTGTAGGTAATTTAGATAATAGTGGTGCAAATGAACCAGTATTATCTAGTAATATGATACCAGTTTATTATGATAGCACTAAGGATGTATGGAAGAAAGCTGATGTAAATAATATTGATAGTAATAATAAATGGTATGATTATGATAAAAAGATGTGGGCTAATGCTGTGACTGTTGATGAGAATATTAAAAAGGAAGATGTTACAAGTAATAAGAGTGTTTCTATTTCAGGTACTTCTAATCAGTACAAGACTTATACTTCTTTTACAAGTGGTGGTTACAATGTAAATAATGCTAATAGTATGTCAAAAATAACTGTTAATATAAATAGTGCTGGTACTTTTGGGTTTAAGGCTACTGTTTCAAGTGAGAGTGGTTATGATAAATTGACTGTTACTGTTAGTAAGAATGGTGGTAGTGCTACTACTGTTGCTAATGCTATAAGTGGTACCAATAGTAATACTTATTCTGATAATGCTAGTGTTGGGGATGTTTATTTAGTTACTGTTAAGTATGCAAAAGATAGTAGTGTCAATAAAAATAATGATAATGGTGTTTTGGATACTTTTACTTATCCTAGTAATTCTCATGTAACTTATACTGATAGTGCTACTGCTGGTGGTACATCTGGTCAGAATTGGACTGCAAGTGGTGAGACAACATCTACTGTTTATAGTACTAAGGTTGGTACTGGAGCAACTTATAATTCTACTACTAATAAGTATGATTTGATTAGTCCTACTGGTAGTGCAATATCTAGTAGTTTAGTTGGTAAGTATGTGTGTCCTAATGGATCTGATACTTCTTGTGCTAGTGTTTACAAGATAGTTAGTGCTTCTACATCAATTACTAAGGTTGATGAGTATAAGATGGTTAGTGCTGGTACTCGTAGTGATTTGATTAATGCTAAAGCAGGTACTGAGATACCAATGGATGGTATTAATACTATGTGGGTATGGATACCAAGGTATACTTATACTTATTTAAATACTAATACACCACAAGAAATAAATGTTAAGTTTGAGAGTGGTACAAATAGTTCTGGTACAATAAAATGTACTGATGCGGTAACTGGAACATCAAGTACAAGTGAAACATGTACAGATAGTACAAATGGAAGTTTAAAAGCAGGAACAAGCACATATACCCATCCAGCATTCTGGTGGGATAAGAATGATAACAACGTAAGAGAAGAAAATGAAGAATTAACAGGAATCTGGGTAGGTAAGTTTGAAGTATCAAGTGATACTAGTTGTACACCTTCACATAATGTAGCAGTAGGTTCAGGATGTAACTTACAAACAATAAGACCTCAGATAAAACCAAATGTAACATCATGGAGAGGAGCACAAGTAGGAACATTCTTTAATGGAATATATAAAATGAGAGAAAACAAAAACCAATATGGATTTACAACCACTGATGAAACACATATGATGAAGAATATGGAATGGGGAGCAGTAACATATTTATCACATAGTAAATATGGAATAAATAAAGAAGTAGCAATAAATAGTGCAAATACATATACAACAGGATGTGGACCACAAAGTGAAGGATCTACATCAAGTGGTGCAACGTGTAATTCTTATACAACAACATTAGGACAAAGTGCATCAACAACAGGAAATGTATATGGAGTATATGACATGAGTAGTGGAGCAGAAGAATATATGATGGGTAATATGGTATATAGTAATGGACAACAAATGAGTGGATATACGGCAACTAATAATTATAACTCAGCATTTACAGGAATCTTAAATGATGGTGGTACATCATTTACAGGAACATATGCATTCCCAAGTAAGAGATATTATGATAAATATAGTTATGATGCTTCATCATTCACTACATATACAAGAGGAAAATTAGGAGATGCAACAAAAGAAATGGCACCTACTGGAAACATAGGTAATTGGTATTCAGATTACGCTGTCTTTCCTTACGCTTCCAGCCCTTGGGTAGTGCGCGGCGGTTACTACTTTGATGGTGCTAACGCCGGCGCCTTCGACTTCAACACCAACAGAGGTTACGCTAGCACTACCTACTCTGCCCGCGCAGTCCTTCTTGGTCCTGGCGCTTAGGGTCTTTCAAAGTCAGTCTTGCTCTGTTGATGTAGTTAATTAATTTTGTAATTTAGGAGGTTTCTTATGAAAAAGAAAAGTAAAATAATAGTTTTGGTTTTAATAATAGTTTTATTACTTGGAGTAATAGGATTTATATCTTTTAAAGATTCTTTTAGATTTAGTAAAGAGTATAATGTTTCTAAGTTTAATAAGTTTTCTTATAAGAGTTTATCTGATGTATTTGATATGTTAAATGATAAAAAAAGTGGAATAGTGTTCTTTTGTTATAGTGATAATTCTTGGTGTAAGAGTTATGCTAGTATTTTGAATAATGCGTCTTTAGATAATGGTGCTAAAGTGTATTATGTTGATATTAAGAATGATATGGATAAGAAGAGTGATAACTATAATAAACTTGTTACTTTATTAGAAAATAGGTTATATAAAGATATTACTGGTAATGAAGTTTTATATGTTCCATATTTGATGTTCTTTAAGGATGGGGTTATTACTTCTTATGATAATGAAACTTCTTTAGTAGTGGGTAATGTGACTTCTGATAGTTATTGGACTGTTGATGGAATTAAAAACTTTAATACTAGGTTTAAGTCTTTTTATAAAGAAATTAAATAGTGGGGTGATGTTATGAAAAATAAAATATTGTTTATTCTCTTATGTTTGTTTGTTTTACCTCTTTCTGTTTATGCAGGTGGTGAAGTAAGTTGTTCTGATGTTAATGATGGTACTGTTTTAAATAATTGGGGTAAGGATATTGGAACTTTAGCAGGTGGATCTATTTTCTATTGTAAAACTCCTGATAAGAGTGAGGGTAGTTTAAATAGTGGTGGAAATATATTTGAACTTATTTATGATGGTTCTCAAGGAAAGCAAAGAGTTTATTGTTTGAATCATGGTCTTAATGCTCCTTCTGAATCTACTTTGACTAAGGCTGTTACTGCTTGGGATGTTGGGCCAGCTTGTGCTTTTTATAAATATAATGGTACAGGTGAGACTATAAGACATAATAGAATTAGGTATATTCAAAATAAATGTACTGTTAAGTGTTCTGATTCTGATGATACTTCGAATACTTGTTGTTCTAATGAACAATGTACTGATGATTTTATATCTGATGATTGTGTTGGTAATAGAAAAAGTGAACCTAGTGATGAAGGTAATAGTATTAGTGTAAGTAGTGTCACTGAAGAAAGTTCTACTGGTAGTTATTTTATATATAAAGCTAATGTTAGCATGAATGGTAAGGTTAAGAGTTATACTCCTAGTATTGCTCCTTCTATTAGTGGAGCGTTTGTAACTGATAGTCCTACTGGTACTAGTAGTGTTACTAATACTACTGCTAGTACTATATATATTAAAGTACCTAAATATGCTGTTACTACTAGTATGACTTCTAATTTAAAGGTTGTTGCTAATTATGAAATTAGTTGTACATATAAAAAGTTTGGTCTTACTTATTATAAGCCTACTAAAGGTGGAGTGAGAGTCGTTGATGAACAACGTATTGCATTTAGAGAGGTTAAAGAGTTTAATCCAAAGAAAAATAAGACAAAGGAAGATACTTCACTATTTTCACTTACTCCAGAACAATCAACTAATGATTTTATAATTATTAGTAAGATTGATTCTTCTACTGGTAGTAAGTTACCTGGTGCTGTATTTGGTCTTTATAGTGATAGTAGTTGTACTAATTCTGTTGTTGATGTTTATGGAAGTAGTACTGTTACTACTGATGGTGAAGGTGCTGGATATTTCTTTGTACCACAAGGTGGAGAATATTATTTAAAAGAAGTAAGTGCTCCTTCTGGATATTTAGTTTCTTCTAGTTGTATAAAAGCAGAGCTTAATAATTCTGTTACTGTAAAAAATGATAAGATTCCTGAAGAAGAATATGGTAAAATAATTATTAATAAGAAAGATATGGCTAGTTCTAGTCCTATTGAGGGAGTAAAGTTTGAGCTTTTAATGGATGATAAAACTACTAGTGCTACTGATAAAGATGGAAATACTATTGGTGCTCTTACTACTTCAAGTGATGGTAAAATAGAGGTTTCTAATCTTAAGTATGGTACATATTATTTGAAAGAAATAAGTGCACCAGATAAGTATATTGTTACTTCTGAGTTGATTGAAGTTGTTGTTAATAAAGCTAGTGTTGAATTAGTTGTAGAAAATGCTTTGAGAAATGTAACATTTATAAAAATTGATAATGAAACAAAGGAAGCTATTTCCGGTGGTAAATATAGAATAGTTGATGAGGCAGGAAATAGTGTTTCTGAATTTGCTATGGATAATGGTACATATATGCTTAGTTTAGCTGCTGGTAAGTATACGTTTATTGAGATTAATCCACCAAAAGGATATGTGGATGCAAATGTTTCATTTGAGTTTGAAGTTTCTGATGAAGGTCTTGTTACTATTGCATCAAATGATGATAGGCATTATTATATTAGTGATAATTTAGCTGTTACTGTTGTTAATGACAAAGAAGAAATTGTTCCTGATGTTCCAAAAACTGGAGTGCTTAATAATAAGATGGTTATTGGTTTTGGTGTATTGTTAATTATTGGTGGTGTTTCTTCAATAATAATTATTAAAAGAAAAAGAATCAATTAGTTTAAAAATCTCTAATAATTAGGGATTTTTTCTTTATTTTTATATTAAAAAATGTTATATTTATACTAGAGGTGTTTGTATGAGACTAGAAAACTATGACAAAAAAACTTTGTTTATAATAATTATAGTTGTGGTTGTTATAATTATTTTATTTGTATTATTTATGTTTAGTGATTCTATGAAGTTTAAAAGAGAGTATGGTGTATCTTTTAATAATAAGTTTGTTTATACTGATATATCCTCTGTATTAGAGTCTGATTTTACTGGAGTAGTATTCTTTTGTGATAAGGATAATTCTTGGTGTAGTAGTTATGCTAAGTTACTTGATTCTGTTTCTAAGAAGAGCAATGTTAAGAAATTATATTATGTGCCTATTAATGATGTTTCTACTTCTAGTGATGAGTATAAAAGCCTTATTAAACTGCTTACTGGTACTTTACATTTGGATGATAATGGTAAAGAAGTTTTACGTGTTCCATATACATTGTATTTAAAGAATGGAAAGGTTATATATTATGATAGTGAAACTTCACTTACTATTGATGGAGATACTCCGGATAAGTATTGGACTGATTCTGAAAAGAAAGATTTTGCTAATAGATTTAATGATTTTATAAAGGGGGTTTATTAGTATGAAGAAGAAGTTATTGTTTATATTTTTGATTTGTGTTTGTTTTATTCCATTTAGTGTTAATGCTCAAGTTAGAGGTGCTAGTTGTACTACTTCGAATAATGGTAATATGTTAAACGATTGGACTTTGACTAGTAATAATAAGTTATTACCTTCTAAAACAGTTAATTATTGTAGAAATACTGATCAATCTGATTCTAGTACTGGTGGTGATATTTTTGAACTTTCTTATGTTAATGGTAGTACTAGATATAGACTTTATTGTTTGAATCATGGTTTTAATGCTCCAGTTGATAATTATCTTTTATATGATGCAACAATTACTGGTGGACCAGCTTGTGCTTTTTATAAGTATACTGGAACTACTACTAGTAATAGACATAATAGGATAAGATATATTCAAGCTAAATGTCATACTCCAAGTGATAAGTGTTTAAATACTGATTGTGATGAGCCTTATGTATCGAGTGATTGTGGTGGTAGTAAAAAGGATACTCCAGTTGATAAAGGTAATACTATTTCTTTGAGTACTACTAAACAACCTGATTATGAAAATTATTTTGTTTATAAAGCAAGTGTTAGTATGAAAGGTAAAGTTAGTTCTTATACTCCTAGTTTAACTACTTCAATTAGTGGTGCTATTATAAGTGATAGTCTTTCTGGTAGTAGTAGTGTTTCTAATACTAGTGCTAGTACTTTGTATGTTAAGATTCCTAAGGATTCTATTAAGCAAGTTGTTAGTACAAAGCTTCATTTGAAGTCTAATGAGTATACTAATAGTTGTACTTATAAAAAGTATGAACTTATTGCTTATTCTCCGATTAAGAGTAAAACTAATACTACTAAGGTTACTAATTTACAACGTGTTGGTTTTAGAAATGTTATTGAAAGGCATCCAACTAAGTCTTTTTCTAAGTCTGCTAGTTCTAGTATAACAGTAATACCTAAAGAAGCTGGTAAAGTAGAGCTTGCAATTATTAAAAAGAGTGATGATGGAAAGTATTTAAGTGAGGCAGGATTTGGTCTTTATAGTGATAGTAGTTGTTCTACTAGAATAGATAGTGCTACTAGTGAAGATGGTAGTTTAGCATTTGTTGTTGAACCTAATAAAACATATTATGTAAAAGAAACATCTGCACCAGATGGATATCAATCATCTAATGAATGTAGAAGAGTTGATGTAAAAGAAAATGATGTTTATGAAACATTTACTAATACAGAAATTGGTGTTGAACCAGAATATGATACTATTGATATAGAAAAAGTTGATAAGACTGATAGTAGTAAAACTTTGGCAGGGGCAGAGTTTGGTCTTTATAGTGATAGTAATTGTAATGATTTAGTTAGTGATGCTGATGGAATTAATAAAAAAACAACAGGTGATAGTGGTATTATTTCATTTAGAGTAGAAAGAGGTTCAAGTTATTATATAAAAGAGTTAAGTGCTCCGAGTGGTTATTCACTTAATTCAGTATGTATGAGGGCTTCTATTGGAACTAAGATGGTTATTGAAAATGATTCTTATAAGGAATCAACTGTTAAGAAAGTAGATAAGACTACTAGGGAAGGTCTTAGTGGTGCTAAAATAGGATTGTTCTCTGATTCTACTTGTAAGACTATTACTACTGATGTAAATGGTAAAGATGTGTTAGAAACAGGAGCAGATGGTACTTTAACATTTGTACTTGAATCTACTAAGTTATATTTTGTAAAAGAAGTAGTGGCACCATCAGGTTATGAAAATGATATTGTTTCTTGTAGACAAATTGCTCCAGGTGGTTCTGTTACATTTGAAAATGAGGAACAAGAGTTACTTCCTCAATATGATTATATAAATATTAAAAAGGTTGATAAGAGTGATAACTCTGTACCAGTTGAGGGAGCAGTATTTGCTTTATATTCAGATAGTAATTGTACTAATTTAGCTTTTGATAGAACTGGTAAGTATAAATCTAAATCAGGTAAGAGTGGTTTATCATTCTTTGATGTTGATAAGTCAAAGACATATTATGTAAAAGAGATTGAAGCTCCACCTACTTATCAACTTGATTCTACTTGTAGAGTAGGTATTATTGGTGGAACTATTACAGTAGAAAATGATGTAAAAGAAATTGAGTATGCAGATGTTAGTATAAAGAAAGTAGATAAAAATGATAAGAGTAAGGTTCTTAGTGGTGCAGCGTTTGGTATATATTCAGATAGTAGTTGTAGTAATGCTACCGAAGATGCTGATGGTAATAGTACAAAGATAACTGATGCATCTGGAATTGCAACATTTAATGTTGATAAGTCAAAGACATATTATACTAAAGAACTTAATGCTCCTTCTGGATATACTATGGATAGTTCATGTAAGAAGTTAGTGGCTGATACTACTATTACAATGGAAAATGAAAAGAATAAAACTTACAAAAAAGTAGATGTAAAAAAAGTAGATAAGGCTACTAATGCAACACTTGGTGGTGCAACATTTGGAATATTCTTAGATAAATCATGTAGAATTCCTTATTATGATAAGAATAGTGTAACTAATGTTACTACTTCGAGTGATGGTATTGCTTCATTTGAAGTGGATGATTCACAGTCATATTATATAAAAGAAGTTTCAGCACCAGATGGATATACTAAAGATAGTGATTGCCATACTGCAACAGTCGGAGGAAGTATTACTATTTCTAATACAAAAGAAGTTACTTATGGTACTATTGATATTTTAAAAGTAGATAGTGATGATGATAGTGTTGTTTTACCTGGAGTAGAATTTGGACTTTATAGTGATAATAGTTGTAGTGTTAGTGTTACTGATTTTGTTGGTAACAATAAGGGTAAAACTGATGGATATGGTTCTTTATCTTTTGTAGTAGATGATTCAAAGACCTACTATATAAAAGAAACATCTGCACCAGATGGGTATACGTTAAATGATAAGTGCTTACTTGCGGATACTACTAATGTTATTGTTGTTTCAAATAAAAAGATTGTTGCTGATACTGGTAAGATTATTGTTAAAAAGATAGATGCTAGTGATGAAAAACCTATTAAGGGTGTTAAGTTTGAGTTATTAAAATCTGATAAAGTTAGTCGTGCTACTGATAAGGATGGTAATGAAATAGGGGTTCTTACTACTGATGACAATGGTAAAGCTGAGGTTTCTAATTTATTATTTGATACGTATTATTTAAAGGAACTCGAAACTGGAGATATTTATATATTAAATGATGGGTTAGTGGAGATTACTTTGGATAAAGAAAGTGTTTCTAAAAAGGTTGAAAATTTGAGAAGATCAGTGTTGTTCTTAAAACAAGATAGTGTTAGTAAAGAAAGTATTAATGGTGGTAAGTATAGAGTAGTAGATGAAGAAGGTAATAAAGTAGCTGAGTTTGCTATGGAAGATGGGTATTATACTTTGAATATGAAATCAGGAAATTATAAGTTCATTGAAGTAGAACCTCCTAAAAATTATGTTGATGTTAATTTATCATTTAACTTTAATGTTGATGAGAGTGGTATTGTTACTATTACTTCAAATGAAGATAGGCATTATTCTGTTTATGAAGGTAGTGGTATTTATATAGTTAATGATAAAGAGGAAATAGTGCCTGATGTTCCTAAGACTGGTGTTTTTGATAATAAAATGGTTATTGTAATAGGGACATTACTTATTGTCGGAGGTGTTTCTTCGATATTGATTATAAAAAGAAAGAATAAATAATATAAGACTTCATTTTTGGAGTCTTTTTTGTAATTTTTTAAAAAAGTGTAATTCTATATAAAACAGACATTTCAAAAAATATTCGTTATTAAAAATGTAGTCATAATACATTTTTGATACTTATAATTAAAATAATTGAATCAAT
>ERZ857629.2308-NODE-2308-length-18311-cov-3.006628_pt1 | contig 18311 bp, 19 predicted proteins | sample MGYA00519700_ERZ857629 | MGnify/ENA primary metagenome ERZ857629 (study PRJEB31778, sample SAMEA3449351) | human gut metagenome | biome: human gut; feature: human-associated habitat; material: faeces | place: United Kingdom | collected 2010/2012 ...
GCAGGCCTTGGCGCAGTGATGGGCTCGAAGAAATGCAAGGCTCTCGTCGTTGAAGGCAACGGAAGCGTGAACGTGAAGGACCCGCAGGCCGTGGCCGCGTATACCGATATTCTGAAGTCCGAACTGAATGTGAAGGACGTTGAATTCTGCACGCTGGAGGATGCCGGTTCCCAGGGCCTGACGATCGTGAACGAGCTGCGCGTGAACGCGCGTGTGGCCGGCAAGCGCCTGCGTAAGGACGTGCAGTTCGCCATCAAGGCGTCCAAGAGCGGCGCCTGGCATGTGAACGAGGCCGGTGCGCCGGTGTGCGAGACCCCGAACGGTGAGATCGCGCTTGAGGAAGGCGAATACGAGCTGATCAACCGCGTGGAGGAGGAGAACGCGCAGGAGGCTGCGAACTCCGTGTCCGCCGCGCTGCCGACCGGTGGTTTCGTGATCCTCGACACCGAGCTCAACGATGATCTGCTGGCCGAAGGCTACGCCCGCGACGTGATCCGCGCCGTGCAGGAAGCCCGTAAGGCCGCCGGACTGGAGATCTCCGACCGCATCACGCTGAAGGTGACCGTGCCCGCGGACGATGTGGCCAAGGTCGAACAGTTCAAGGACCTCGTGGCACACGACACCTCGTCCGACAGTGTAAGCGTCGAAGCCGGCGCCGAGCTGAGCGTGGAGGTTGCGAAGGCCTGAGGTGGTTGGCTGACTTTGGGAGGTTTGTGCGGTTTTGCACTGCCCAAGTTAAGCTAGTCTGCCGAAACTCTGCCGAAGCATTGTGTTGATGCTTCGCTGATTCTCGCGTGAGGGGCTGTCCATTCCTTGTGAATGGGCAGCCCCTCGTTGCGTTTGAAAAATGTTTGCGATAACTATGATGTGTCGGTAATGATAGCGCTTGGCCGAAATGGGCGGGGAATGTGTTTTTGTGCGTTCCGTGGTCTATGCTGTTTTTAGATATCGATGGGGAAGTCGGTGACTAATGGTGGTTGTTGATTCCTGTTGACATATATCGAAACGGGGTAAAGGGGAGCGTATGACAGCTGATGAATTAGGGTTGTCGGATCGAGCGAGATCAATTTGGGGGAAAACGAACCGTGTAGATGATTCGGAATGGCTGCCCCTATATGTGCATATGGCCGACTCCGCTGCGATGTCCGCAAAGATCTGGGACACATGGGTTCCGCAAGGAACGAAAGCGGTAATAGCACGCGATCTTGGCGATGACTATGATCTGGCAAGAAAACTGATGATCTTCCTTGCGGGAGTGCATGACATCGGCAAGGTAACGCCTGTGTTTCAAGCTAAACCCATTTCATTCGGTCCCGATGCGGAAAGCCTTGCCTGGAAGCCGGAACAAGCAGGGCTTCCTATGATCGCGGGACTTAGGGATACCAGTCATCCCAGTCATCCTATTGCCGGGCAGGTCATTCTCGAAAGATATTTTTCACTGGTTCATAAATGGGGTGAAAGAGAGTCGAGACAATACGCTTGCGTTGTGGGAGGCCATCACGGAACTCCGCCGGATAAAAGCAAGCTTGAAAGCGCGAGATTAGGGAAAACGGAATCCGGTCTGGACTCAGAAGTATGGATGACAACTCAGAACGAGCTTATAGAATTCATTGCCGGAACCGTTGGCATAGGGGATGAAGAGTGGAAATTGCTCTCCAAGAAGAGATTCAGCGCTCAGTCCGCTATGCTTGCAACGGGTTTGGTCATTATGGCCGATTGGATTGCCAGTAACAGTGATGCTGATATGTTTCCCCTGGTACGGGTGCATCCTCTGTGGGACGATGATGAGCCATTCGTCATGACCGGGCGAGAAGATGATGATATTCAGTCATGGTCAGGGCTGCAAAGAAGAGCAGAACGCGCATGGGCGTGTGTGCAATTGCCACATGCGTGGGAGCCGGCGGATATACCGTCATCCTGCCAAGATCTTTTCTTGACTAGATTCAGGCTGCCTGAAGGTGCGCAGCCGCGTCCTGTTCAAGAACAAGCTGTTCGTGTTGCTCGTGACACGGATGCTCCGGGACTGCTAATAATCGAAGCGCCCATGGGCGAAGGGAAGACTGAGGCCGCGCTCGCAGCTGCGGAAATCTTGGCTCAGCGCACAGGCAGGGGTGGGGTATGCGTGGCGTTGCCGACGATGGCTACCACGGATGCCATGTTCTCACGAGTGCATCGGTGGCTGGATGCTTTGCCGTCCTGTGATTCGACTGATGAGAAAACGGTTTGGTTGGCGCATGGTAAAGCGAAACTTAACGATGATTTCCAAGGCATCATCGCAGCTTCGCGTCGTCATTTCTCTTCGATTGGTCAGGATGATACCGATGAGCCGTATTCAAGGAAACATGGTGGGATCCCTCCCGAAACCGTCGTTTCCGATTGGATGTGGGGACGCAAGAAAGGAGCGCTCGCCAATTTTCTTGTGTGCACGGTCGATCAGGTGTTGATGGGTGCTCTGCAAATGAAGCATGTGGTGCTGCGCCAACTTGCGATGGTAAACAAGGTCGTCATTGTCGATGAATGTCATGCTTACGATGCGTATATGCGCGAGTATCTCAAGATGGCGCTGGAATGGCTTGGTAGCAGTCGAACGCCGGTCATCTTGCTATCTGCGACATTGCCGGAGAGGCAGCGTGAGGAAATGACGAAGGCGTATTTGAAGGGGCGGAAGAATAGCGTGCTTGTGCTTCCGACGGGAGCAAAGCGTGGAGGAATTCGGGAACTCAAAAGAAGGCAGCTTGCGGCGAAGGCTGAAGGAGCATACATCAACGAACCTAAATCGGTTCAAGAAGGGGAAGTTTCCTCTGGCCACAAGGTTTCGACTGCGTATCCGGTGCTGACATACACTTCCGATACGGAAATCAAACACATGGATGTGAAACCTTCTGGCAGATCGATGAATGTGCGTTGCCAGATTGTTGATGACAGCGATGAAGCGCTGATTAGCTTACTTGATCGCCTGCTTGAAGATGGCGGTTGTGTAGGAGTGATTTGCGATACGGTCGGTAGGGCGCAGCATGCGGCGAAACTGCTAAGTGATTATTTCGGCAGTGAGTATGTGAAGTTGACACATTCGCGGTTCATGGATATCGACCGTATGTCCAATGAAGCCGAACTACGTCAGTTGCTAGGTCCGGATAGCACTGTTGGGAATGGCGAGCGTCCTCAACGTATGATCGTAGTTGGGACGCAAGTGCTGGAGCAGTCGTTGGATATTGATTTCGACGCGTTGGTAACGGATATTGCGCCGGTTGATTTGATTATGCAGCGTCTCGGAAGGGTGCACCGTCACAGGCGTGGTAACAACGAGTGCGACCGTCCAAGTCTCTTGCGGGAAGCGGCATGCTACATCCGAGGCATTGCATTCTGGAATGATAATGGCCCCGAGTTCGCTAAGGGGGTCGACGCGGTATATGACGCTGCTTCCCTGATGGAATCGCTTGCGGTTCTGGAATTGACTGGTTCTTCCGCTTCCTGTGTGCAATGTTTGCCGAAGGACATAGCTCGTACCGTAAGGAATGCGTACGGCGATGACGTTCGGAGCCTCGTGCCTACGGCGTGGAATATGCAATATGACAAAAGCTGCGAGGAGCGGGCGAACAAGCAAGAGAAGAAGAGAGCGGATGCTCACAGCTATCTCATTCAATCGGTAGCTGTCATGAATCGGAAACGCTCGCTGGTGGACTGGTTTTCTCCTCAGATCGATGAGACTGATGATGACAAGGGACAACGTGCCGTAAGAGATACGCAGGACACTGTGGAAGTGATGTTGCTTTGCAAACACGATGGAGAGGCATGTTTGTTGCCTTGGGTCGGTGATAAGCGTAACGGCATAGAACGAGGAGCGGTTATTCCTGCCGATACAGTTCCTTGTGACGATGTGGCTAAAGTTGCAGCGCAGTGTTCCGTGAGACTGCCCGTGGCGTTGTGTGCGTACGGGCGGATTGATTCGTTGATTGCTGCGCTGGAGGAAGGCTGTGGGACTGAGGCTGCGTATTGGCAGGAATCGCCTTGGCTTGCGGGAAAGCTTGCTTTGTTCCTTCATGAGGATGCGGAAAAGCACCTGTCCTCAGATGAGTTGTGTGGGTATGTGATTTCGTATTCGCGTGACGGCGGATTGACATATGCGAAGAAAGAGGATAATTGAGATGTCCTCATTTCGGGATGATCCCATAAAAGATTTGGGATTCGTAGTGTTCCCCGCGTCTGCGGGGTTGGATCAACGGGATTGCCGATTTCATGCTTTCCCGTTGCGTCTCTGGAAATTCACAAAAACAAACTCTTTTATGTTGACAGGTTTAATCTTCGGATATATACTCTAAAAAGAACCTGCAATCAAGGCTGATGTGTAAAGGAGTCGGGGGAATGGATAGAAACTTCTCGTTACTCGATGATGGCTGGATTCCGGTTTCCTATGTCGATGGGCATCCTGACGAAGTGTCGCTTCGACGGCTTTTTGAGGATGCTTGGAAAATCAAGGAAATACGGGGTGATATTCCGCAGCAGGCGATAGCGATACTTCGGTTGGCGCTCGGCATTTTGTATCGCGCGTATTACGTTGAGAATCCTAGCGAGGAACAAATGAGAGACATGTGGAATGACATATTCCGCATAGAGCACTTCGATTTGGATATCTTGGAGGACTATTTTGATGAATGGGACGATAGATTCTTCCTGTTTGGGGACAGGCCCTTCTTCCAAGTTCCCGGACTGGAATATGTTGGGCAGAAGCCATATGATCCCGTTTCCGAGATGATTGCGGACATGCCCAAGCCTGAAAAATACCTGTTTGCCATGCGCGGTTTGGAGACTACAGATACGCTTTCCCTACCGGAGGCCGCACGTTGGCTGGTGTATTTGCAGTCGTTTGATACGGCGGGCATCAAAACTCCAGTGAAAGGGAATACTCATATTAATAAGGGGAAGATTTACCCTCTCAAGGGCTTTCTGGGTACCGGCTGGCTCGGTGGCATCGGCGGTGTGTATGCGGAAGGAGCGAACCTCTTCGAGACACTGATGCTCAATTGGGTCCTGTATGACGATCGGTATGACTCGGAATATTATCGTTTGTTCGGCAACGCGAACGATATTCCAGTATGGGAGAAGAATGAAGTTCCTTCTGCGGATATGGATGATCAAAACAGTTTTGCCGGTCCCGTTCAAGCGATGACATGGCAGTCGCGTCGTATTCGACTGGTGCCGAATGAAGACTGCACGAGAGTCATTGGCGTTGTGAACTGTTACGGAGATGCCGTAACTCAATACAACACTGACGGTTTCGAAAAGATGACTGCTTGGAGGAAAAGCATTCCGCAGCAGAAGAAGTTAGGGCTTCCAGTTCCTCCGCATATGCCTGTTACCCACGATGCGAGCAAGGCATTGTGGCGTGGTCTGGAACCCATCCTATGTGTGGGAGATGATGGTGATTTCCGTCCTGGAATTATCAGATGGCTGGAAGAAATTCGCACCGAGGTGCTTGACTCAGAGGAGCATGTGCTGAATATGGTGGCAATCCATGCTCAAGGCATGACTTATGGCACGCAAAGCAGTGTGTTCGAAACCGGCATCGATGACAAGCTGTCTCTCAACATGGTGATGTTCCGTCATGATTATGCGGGTATCGCCGCTGTGGTGGATGTGGTTAAGAGCACGGATAAAGCAGTGACGGCTTTGACGATGTTCGTTCGGAATCTGCGATCGGCGGCGGGTGACCATAGTGGAAAAACCCAAGAGATAGCCGACCAGATTCGTGAGAGCGCGTATGCGGATCTTGACTTGCTTTTCCGTGACAGATTGGCGAACTTTGACGAGTCTCAAGACCCCGTGACGTACTCCAATGCATGGTTGGATGAGGTCCATCGGTTGCTGTTGACGATGGGACGGGATTACTTGAGTCAGTCGCCGGTGCCGGTTTTCGAAGAACATGAATCCGGAAGGTTCGGCGTGATGAGTGCCGCTCTTGCGCAATTGTTGTTCCGCGGATCGCTAAACAAGGAACTTGGTCGTATCTCAGACTAGGGGTTTCGACCGCATTTGACCAAAGGAGGAAATGACTATGGCGTCGTTATCAAGATACGATAAGGCGAAAGCCGTTGGGAAATATGCTGCCAGTCTGGTTTATGATGTGCAACGCGAGTACGTCTCAGGCAGCGGCAGCAGCGCGAGAGGTAGGGCCAGACTCTCGAGGCTGCACCGAGATCTGGACGGGGTATCTCCATCTTGGATGCTGATCGGTGATGAACTGTTTTCGAATTGGCCGGCTGAGCTTGATGCGCCAGCGGATAATTCGCCTGAATTCGAACGCCAGAGCAACGCAATCAGAGCCGCGCTGGGGTTATACGCAGTTCATCAGCGTTCGAAAAAACAGGGAGTCGCACAAAAGTTCCAGAGCAATCCGGGTCTACGTATGACCTTTGGACGCGCATGCAGAAGGATTGAACCTGATACTGATAACGCTAAAGGCATTCTGCGACGGCTGAGGGTCGCGGAGAACGCTCCCGATTTCAATGGAATCGTTCGCAGTATGCGTGCTCTCATTATGCTGATGCGCAACACCGATATTCAGGTTGATTATGGTTCCTTGGCCAGTGACCTGTACCTGTTGCAGTTCTCTGATAGCCGTGGACCTGTGTTCCAGCGATGGGGCAGGGATTACTATGCCAAGCTTCCGTCAACGCAAAACGGTCAAAAGACTGACAAGTAACTATCCATTTTTTCAAAAAACTTCACGATAAACCGATTAGGAGGAAAAATATGTTCGTAGATATCCATTGCCTTCAGCAGGTGCCGCCGAGCAACATTAATCGAGACGATACCGGCAGTCCGAAAACTGCATATGTTGGTGGGGCACTGAGAGCTCGTGTGTCCAGCCAGTCCTGGAAGCGTGCCATGCGTGAAATGTTCAGCAGTAAGTTGGACAGCAGCAAGTTGGGGAAGCGTACTAAGAGTGCGGTGGCGTTGATCAGCAGTGTTATCGCTGAGAAAAGGCCGGATTTGGTGGAAGAGTCCAATAGTCTGGCAGAGAAAGTGCTGACTGCTACGGGTGTCAAGGTTAAGGCGTCTGACCGTGCGGGAGCGGACAAAGGTTCCTCTGCCACGGAGTACCTGATCTTCATCGCCAACCGTGAAGTTGAACAGCTGGCCGATATTGCGATTACCGCATTCGATGAGGGGAAGGATCCCTCAAAGATGAAGAAGGAAGTAGCCGCAGTATTCCATGGCGAGCAGGCTATCGATATCGCATGCTTTGGTCGTATGTTGGCCGATGCTCCGGATCTGAATACGGATGCCTCGGCTCAGGTCGCCCATGCGTTCTCCATCGATCAGATCACGCCTGAATATGACTACTTCACCGCCGTTGATGATTGCGCATCGGACGACAATGCCGGTGCTGCCATGATTGATACGATTGGCTTCAACTCCTCGACCTTGTATCGCTACGCGACGGTGAATGTTGATGCGTTGAAGGATCAACTGCAGGATGCAAACGCAGCGGTGGAGGGAGTTGCCGCTTTCGTGGACGCCTTTATCAAATCCATGCCGTCCGGCAAGCAGAACACGTTCGCCAACCACACGTTGCCTGAGGATATTGTGATCGTGCTTCGCGATTCGCAGCCGATTAGCGCAGCTGACGCCTTTGAGGATCCCATCAAGAGGAAGGATGGGATTTCGGTCTCCAGACAAGGCATCGAACGACTGGGTGACAGGTTGAACGAGATTCGTATCAATTACGGCGAGGAACCGGTTAAGGCTTGGCATGTTGTGTCCGGTGGTTCTGTGCACAGTCTGGATGAATGGAGCGAACAGGTTACGCTGCCGGAGCTTGAGCAGGGTTTGCGAGAAACGCTGAGTGCCGCGTATTCCGCGTGATGCTCGGAAGGAGTTGAAATGAGCGTTCTGTTATTGCAATTGGCTGGCCCATTGCAGTCATGGGGCGATTCTTCGCGATTCGTTCGGCGTGAGACTCGTAGCGAGCCAACCAAAAGCGGTGTGATTGGCATGCTGGCTTCGGCGCAAGGGCGTACCCGGGAGGATCCCATAGAGGATTTGCTAGGCATATCGTTTGGTGTGCGTGTGGAGCAACGCGGCAGGGTAATCCGTGATTTGCAGACCGAAAAATCCTTGACAAGGAAACGTAACTCCAGAAAGTTCGACAAGGAGATGCCGTTGACTTATCGGTATTATCTGGCTGATGCTTGTTTTCTGGTCGCGCTCGGTGCCGATCGTTCAGTTCTGGAAATGTTGGATAATGCGATCCATTCGCCGAAATGGCCGTTGTATCTAGGTCGACGTTCATGCCCGCCGAATTATCCGCTGTCGTTGGGCATCCATGATGAGTATGAGGATATTCGTCAGGCTCTGAATTCTGAGACATGGCATGCTTCGGAATGGTATCGGAGGCGTTACAGGTACCCGGATCTGGAAATTGTCTGTGACGCGGAGAAAGGCGAAAGCATAACGACGCAATCTGACTTGCCGTTAAGCTTCAGCCGAGAAGGCCGACGTTATGCGAATCGTGCGGTGCGCCGTTACCGCATTCCCAACCCTGATAAGCCCGTGGAAGAAGGTGCAAAGGATAGTACACGACCTCCTTCCTTTGAATCTACCGGTGAATCGGATCCGATGAATTTCATCTAGGTGGGAGATAGGAAAGACAGCGATGTTTATCTCGAGAATACCTTTGAACCAAGCGCGATATGGGGCTCGTCAGCTTATCGGTTCGCCATATAAGCTGCATGCAGCAGTGGAATGCGCGTTCCCTCCCAATGCGGTTCGGAACAATGATGAAGGACGTATCCTGTGGAGGCTGGACACGTCCGTAAATGATAGCGCTGTTTGGCTCTATGTGGTGAGTCCGGAAAAACCTGACTTCATGCATATCGTCGAACAAGCTGGTTGGCCGACGCATGTGGAATGGGAAACGAAGAACTATGAGCCGTTGCTTGAGCGTATCGCAAAAGGGCAGCAGTGGCATTTCAAGCTTCGTGCGAATCCCGCTCGAAAGGCAAAGGAGGATAAAGGCCGGAGACATAGAAGCGATGGAATCGTCGGCAAGGTGCAAGGCCACATTACCGTTGATCAGCAACTGCAATGGTTGATTGATCGTTCGACAGCCCATGGCTTCACCATTCTGAACGATCAGAATGATCAGCCTGACGTGGTGGTGAAGGAGCGGCATAAGGAAAATTTCAAACGTGCCGATGCCACCGTTACTTTGGTCACTGCGGTTTTTGAAGGCCGCTTGGAAGTCACCGATGCGGTACTGTTCCGCAAGGCCCTTTGCCAAGGTATAGGAAGGGCGAAAGGTTTTGGATGCGGATTGCTGACAATTGCTCCGGATTTGAACAATAAGGCCGAATGATGAATACGCAAACCACAGACGGTGACAAGCCTACGGACGATTATGCTAAGGCAGCGGAGCGCCAGCCGAAGAGAACCGGACACTCTCATATGGGTACTCCGCCGCCAGAAATCAGTGAACTTGTCCGTGCAGAAGGCCGTCTGTCGTTTGCATATTTTGAGCATTGCACCATCGGACGTGATGACAATGCCATTACCGCAACGGATAGCACCGGTGTGACACATATTCCTGCAGCGACGTTGAGTGTTTTGATGCTGGGGCCCGGGACACGGGTGACACATCAAGCAATGACAGTCATAGGGGAGAATGGCGCAACTGTGATTTGGGTGGGGGAGCGCGGTGTCCGGATGTACGCGTTTGGTAAGCCTCTGACGCACTCATCCGCACTTCTACAAAGACAGGCGGCTCTTGTGTCCAACACGAGAAAGCGGTTGAACGTTGCGCGCTTAATGTATCAGATGCGTTTCCCCGGCGAAGATGTGAGCGGATTGACCATGCAACAGCTTCGAGGCCGCGAAGGAGCGCGTATACGCCGTGTATATCGTCAGTGTTCCGCTCGCACTGGAGTGGAGTGGGACAAAAGAACATATGATCATGACGATTTCATGGCTGGCTCGGAGATTAACAAGGCTTTATCTGCCGCGCATACGTGTCTGTATGGCCTAGCGCATGCTGCAATAGTGGCGTTGGGCTGCTCTCCAGGCCTAGGATTCGTGCATGTAGGGCATGAAAGGTCGTTCGTCTACGATATCGCCGATCTTTACAAGGCTGAATTATCGATTCCCGTTGCGTTCGAAACTGCGGCATCTCATCCTGAAGATATCGGTTCGGCGACTCGTCATAACATTCGTGACGCCATATACGACCTTAGTTTATTGAAGCGGATGGTAAAAGACATTCGCATGTTGCTGGGGGAGCCTATCGTAGATAATGATGGAAGCGCTGATGACCATGTTGGGCTATGGGATGAGCAGGTAGGAGAAGTGCCTGCGGGGAAATCCTACGCCGATGACGAGTGGGATGGCGAAGAATGGTAGTTGTTGTGTTGACAGCTTGCCCAGTAGGTTTGCGCGGTGATCTAACCCGGTGGTTGCTGGAGATATCGCCTGGCGTGTTTGTAGGACATTTGGATGCACGTGTCCGTGAGAAATTGTGGGAAAGAATCGTTGAACTTTCGAAAAATGGTCGTGCCATTATGGTCTATTCGGCGAGAAATGAGCAACATCTGGCATTTAAGGTGCATGGGGCTGACTGGTCTCCAACGGACTGTGATGGGTTGGAACTTGTTAAACGGCCATCCAATGCGAAGGAAGTGTCTTTTGGCGGTGCTCTTCGTCGCGGATGGAGCAACGCCAGTAAATACCGGCAAGCAAAGAAGTACTCAAAATGAAACTGAATAAAAAACAGACAGAACGAATCAAGAAACCGCGGTATTGTGCTAATCTCGAAGTGTGTTCCCCGCATGCGCGGGGATGATCCCAGGATTTTTACGCCCACGCTACGTTTGAATCCGTGTTCCCCGCATGCGCGGGGATGATCCCGGACTTGACGTCGATTACGTGATCGATAAAGCGTGTTCCCCGCATGCGCGGGGATGATCCCGTTTCACGGCGCGTTCGGCGTCGCCATACGATGTGTTCCCCGCATGCGCGGGGATGATCCCAACAGCAAGATGGAGCAGTATCTGCGGCCTGAGTGTTCCCCGCATGCGCGGGGATGATCCCGACTGACCTACGTGTGGGCTGGATACGAAACAGTGTTCCCCGCATGCGCGGGGATGATCCCCGCAGCTCGTGAACTGGGCGAGCGGGAAAAGAGTGTTCCCCGCATGCGCGGGGATGATCCCCGGTCATGATGGCCTGGCCGGCGGGGATGAGCGTGTTCCCCGCATGCGCGGGGATGATCCCCTATTTCAATGGTGTTGCCGTTACGACATACGGTGTTCCCCGCATGCGCGGGGATGATCCTAATACGATACGGTACGTCGGCCTTATCCAATTGTGTTCCCCGCATGCGCGGGGATGATCCCACGACACAGCTCAACATCCAACTGGACGTGTGGTGTTCCCCGCATGCGCGGGGATGATCCCGGGTGTTAGGCGTCCATTTCATATACGAAAAAGTGTTCCCCGCATGCGCGGGGATGATCCCTGTGTATCACTATAGCGCGTGATATCCAATCTGTGTTCCCCGCATGCGCGGGGATGATCCCCCGTCGGCGGTCAGGAGTCCTCCGCTGGTTTCGTGTTCCCCGCATGCGCGGGGATGATCCCGACATGCGTAATACGTCGGTGGAAGAGTATAAGTGTTCCCCGCATGCGCGGGGATGATCCCGAGGATGCGACGGCGCTCGTGTACGTCAACCCGTGTTCCCCGCATGCGCGGGGATGATCCCCATCCGCACACGCCCTGCCACTTGGTCTGAGCGTGTTCCCCGCATGCGCGGGGATGATCCCTACAACAACCCGACCTCGTTTCAGCCGGTTGCGTGTTCCCCGCATGCGCGGGGATGATCCCTATCCCGGCCGCACCTTGGAGGTGTGGGACAGGTGTTCCCCGCATGCGCGGGGATGATCCTCGGACTACCGCCCTCAACGTCCGTGTAGTCTTGTGTTCCCCGCATGCGCGGGGATGATCCCGCACGGCGACGTGTACACCTGTCCGAAAAGGGGTGTTCCCCGCATGCGCGGGGATGATCCCTGGGTGGTTCCATAAAGGGTGTCGCGTACCTGGTGTTCCCCGCATGCGCGGGGATGATCCCGTTCAATGGCACGCTTACAGTGTTCTCGGACGGTGTTCCCCGCATGCGCGGGGATGATCCCGGGGTCGCGCCGTCCAAGTGCGGAAATTTCATGTGTTCCCCGCATGCGCGGGGATGATCCCATGGGCATTGAACGTGTCGATCATGTATGCAAGTGTTCCCCGCATGCGCGGGGATGATCCCAGACAATTGTCAGTGGATTAGAAGGTCTGCAGGTGTTCCCCGCATGCGCGGGGATGATCCCGCCAATTCGCAGGCAAGCGCGCATTACGGTATGTGTTCCCCGCATGCGCGGGGATGATCCCGTGACCACCCCGAAAAAAATCACGTTCGATGAGTGTTCCCCGCATGCGCGGGGATGATCCCAATTGGGCGCGTACTCCCATGCGAACCTTGCGGTGTTCCCCGCATGCGCGGGGATGATCCTCACGCCATTCAAGGAATTGTTGAGCGAATCGGGTGTTCCCCGCATGCGCGGGGATGATCCTATCAGTGTCCCGCTGATTATCGCCACGTCGGAGTGTTCCCCGCATGCGCGGGGATGATCCCTGCTGGCGGCAATCGAACGACTGACCACCCTTGTGTTCCCCGCATGCGCGGGGATGATCCGGACTGGCGCACCTGTTGTTACTTCGTCGCACTGTGTTCCCCGCATGCGCGGGGATGATCCCTATTAGAAAGGTAAAATCATGTTCCCACTACCGTGTTCCCCGCATGCGCGGGGATGATCCCAATACGAACGCAAGCAACGCCACGAACACGAGGTGTTCCCCGCATGCGCGGGGATGATCCCTGCGTGGTGCCATACAAAGTGTCTCGCACCTGGTGTTCCCCGCATGCGCGGGGATGATCCCTACAACAATCCGACCAGCTTCCAGCCGGTTGCGTGTTCCCCGCATGCGCGGGGATGATCCCGTCTGGCGATACTCTTGGAGCAATGCCGATCGGTGTTCCCCGCATGCGCGGGGATGATCCCCCGGAGCCGAGGGTCACGCCACGAAAGTAAGGGTGTTCCCCGCATGCGCGGGGATGATCCCGCAAATCACCAACCGCCTTATAAGGCGCGGCGGTGTTCCCCGCATGCGCGGGGATGATCCTCTGCGAGCACGTTATCGTCATCATCGACAGGTGTTCCCCGCATGCGCGGGGATGATCCCACCACGAGTGTATATCGACATGAACCAGGATAGTGTTCCCCGCATGCGCGGGGATGATCCTGGGCGAGGAATGCCCAACAAAACCAGCAAGACGTGTTCCCCGCATGCGCGGGGATGATCCCCGGAGTGCTGAGAATATCAGCTTACCTACACTGTGTTCCCCGCATGCGCGGGGATGATCCCGACTATTGCCGCTGCCATCCCAAAACAGCGGAGTGTTCCCCGCATGCGCGGGGATGATCCCTGATCGCCATGATCGGCAATAGCCGGATTATCGTGTTCCCCGCATGCGCGGGGATGATCCCACTCAACGCGATCGGCGTGCTTATTGGCTCACGTGTTCCCCGCATGCGCGGGGATGATCCTTGCCCTGGTCGGTGACGATGGTGAGAGCTTCGGTGTTCCCCGCATGCGCGGGGATGATCCCATGGCGTTGTCGGCTTTAGATTCCAACAGTGCGTGTTCCCCGCATGCGCGGGGATGATCCCAGGCTGGGTACATCCAACCGGAACGCCATGAAGTGTTCCCCGCATGCGCGGGGATGATCCCGGTCGACAAGACCGGCAAGCTGACCGGCTCAAGTGTTCCCCGCATGCGCGGGGATGATCCCGGAAAATAAAAAACCGCCGGATAATCGACGGTGGTGTTCCCCGCATGCGCGGGGATGATCCCGTGACGAACTGCTGATCGAGATGATCGAGGACGTGTTCCCCGCATGCGCGGGGATGATCCCGTGTCGGCGGCACCAAAGCTCACCATCAAAGCGTGTTCCCCGCATGCGCGGGGATGATCCCAATTCCAATGCGGCATCGAATCAAATCTACAAGTGTTCCCCGCATGCGCGGGGATGATCCCCATCTCCGCTATGGTGTTCCATGCGAAGCGAAGTGTTCCCCGCATGCGCGGGGATGATCCCACGCTATCGGTTCCGGCGAGGTGTCCTACCATGTGTTCCCCGCATGCGCGGGGATGATCCCAAAAAAGGACAGGTGATAAAACAAAAAACAAAGTGTTCCCCGCATGCGCGGGGATGATCCCGCAATGTACCTCTTGCAGCAGGATTATGTGCTGTGTTCCCCGCATGCGCGGGGATGATCCCTGAGAATAGAAGCCCGTGGCATGCGTCCCGCGGTGTTCCCCGCATGCGCGGGGATGATCCCTTGACCGTGACCTTGGCCGTGCCAACACTCGTGTGTTCCCCGCATGCGCGGGGATGATCCCGCATCACCTCGCCCTACCCCTCTACACCGACAGTGTTCCCCGCATGCGCGGGGATGATCCCCTTATCACGAAGCCAGCCAATCGAATTGCTGAGTGTTCCCCGCATGCGCGGGGATGATCCCGGGAACCGTATCTTCCGGCTCCCACAGTGGGCGTGTTCCCCGCATGCGCGGGGATGATCCCTCTTCACACGAATAGTCATAAAGCTCACCAAGGTGTTCCCCGCATGCGCGGGGATGATCCCAACGCCGCACAGATGAGCACCGATCTGGCCTTGTGTTCCCCGCATGCGCGGGGATGATCCCCTTAACTCACGATCTTAGGCCAATTGCTTGGCGTGTTCCCCGCATGCGCGGGGATGATCCCGCTGGAAGCCGCACGGCGAAGCTGGTAGACGTGTGTTCCCCGCATGCGCGGGGATGATCCCTTCCAGCCGCGCACGTGTTCATATATGCTCACGTGTTCCCCGCATGCGCGGGGATGATCCCAACGCCTCGACTTCGCAGGCCAATGCCTATAGGTGTTCCCCGCATGCGCGGGGATGATCCCAACGCCGCACAGATGAGCACCGATCTGGCCTTGTGTTCCCCGCATGCGCGGGGATGATCCCCTTAACTCACGATCTTAGGCCAATTGCTTGGCGTGTTCCCCGCATGCGCGGGGATGATCCCTGCACCGTCTTGCAATAAGGCACGTCGTACTGGTGTTCCCCGCATGCGCGGGGATGATCCCCGAAAGGAACCACCATGATGCTCACCCCAAAGGTGTTCCCCGCATGCGCGGGGATGATCCCCAACGCTCGAAGGACGCATTTATTATAGCGTCGTGTTCCCCGCATGCGCGGGGATGATCCCGGAACCGCAGAGGAATCCGTCGGCATCGCCGAGTGTTCCCCGCATGCGCGGGGATGATCCAGCGTCTTGCCGGGTGGGATGACTGGCAGGTGGTGGTGTTCCCCGCATGCGCGGGGATGATCCCCAGACGGATCTCATGATGATGCGCCGCGACATGTGTTCCCCGCATGCGCGGGGATGATCCCCCCCACGGTATCCTCCGCCATTGGAAGCCTCTTGTGTTCCCCGCATGCGCGGGGATGATCCCCGGCCGTGGGTGAGCGGGTGGATGACGGCGATGTGTTCCCCGCATGCGCGGGGATGATCCCGCGAAGGCTCGTCGGACGTGGACATGGGAGGAGTGTTCCCCGCATGCGCGGGGATGATCCTGCAACCGTCCGTGTTCGCGTACAGCAGCCGGTGTGTTCCCCGCATGCGCGGGGATGATCCCCAGCTGGTTGAGGTCGGCTCCGTCCGTGTAGGGTGTTCCCCGCATGCGCGGGGATGATCCCGAGATGCGCGTGCCTCGCGAGGCGTTCATGACGTGTTCCCCGCATGCGCGGGGATGATCCTGCCGAGGACCTGACCCGCATCACCGTGTCAAGCGTGTTCCCCGCATGCGCGGGGATGATCCCCGTGTTCCGTGGCGTGCAAGTGCTGCAAACCGGTGTTCCCCGCATGCGCGGGGATGATCCACGGCGGGACGTTCACACGGAACCTCACGACTGCGGTGTTCCCCGCATGCGCGGGGATGATCCCGTCAATGTATAATCCGCCATATCATCCTTGACGTGTTCCCCGCATGCGCGGGGATGATCCCCGTAATTCCACGGGCGCGATTGCCACCCGGTAGTGTTCCCCGCATGCGCGGGGATGATCCTCCACATGCCCCGTCGGACGGGGCATGACACGGGTGTTCCCCGCATGCGCGGGGATGATCCCGATCTGCGCTATGTCCGTCTGTTCGATAAGCGGTGTTCCCCGCATGCGCGGGGATGATCCCAGTTGGGCTTCGTCGCCAAGTCGGATACGGTAGTGTTCCCCGCATGCGCGGGGATGATCCCTCATGCAGGACGGCATCACGTAGGCAGTCACGGTGTTCCCCGCATGCGCGGGGATGATCCCGATGGCGAAACCGCCAGCCGAGGAACCCTTGTGTGTTCCCCGCATGCGCGGGGATGATCCCGTCTCTTTCTTATGCTGTTCGACGTCGGTGCGGTGTTCCCCGCATGCGCGGGGATGATCCCGCGGAGAAGAGGGCTTTTGCGAAGGCGCAGGAGTGTTCCCCGCATGCGCGGGGATGATCCCATGCCATTCATGAAGGCATTCTCGACCACAAGGTGTTCCCCGCATGCGCGGGGATGATCCCGATGCTAGTTCGACATCCTTGTCCATTTAGAGCGTGTTCCCCGCATGCGCGGGGATGATCCCAGAGAGTTCAGCATCATCTTCGCCATCATCCGGTGTTCCCCGCATGCGCGGGGATGATCCCCAACAGACTGCGCTGCCGAGGATCTACGATCAGTGTTCCCCGCATGCGCGGGGATGATCCCTGCACCGTCTTGCAATAAGGGATATCGTACTGGTGTTCCCCGCATGCGCGGGGATGATCCCGGGGTTGAACGTCACCGATCATGTCAAATGAGGTGTTCCCCGCATGCGCGGGGATGATCCCCGGCGGCGCACCACGTCCTCCACGATGCCCGAGTGTTCCCCGCATGCGCGGGGATGATCCTAGCACGACCATTGTCAGGCCTCCTGCGAACCGGTGTTCCCCGCATGCGCGGGGATGATCCCATGATGCCCACCAATGACAGCGGGACCGCTGCGTGTTCCCCGCATGCGCGGGGATGATCCCGCAAGGATGGGAAAGGGTGGACGCTATGCCCAGTGTTCCCCGCATGCGCGGGGATGATCCCGCAAAGCTGGTCAAAATCCAGCACGAGTTGAAGTGTTCCCCGCATGCGCGGGGATGATCCTATTGTGGACGCGATCGTGGAAGCACTACAGAAGTGTTCCCCGCATGCGCGGGGATGATCCCTTGTCATAGATGCCATCGATGCGTTCATCGATGTGTTCCCCGCATGCGCGGGGATGATCCCTGCACTTGTCGGCTGAATGGTATCCGATTTTCGTGTTCCCCGCATGCGCGGGGATGATCCCTTCACGATCCGGTATCCCGGCGAGGTTGTTATGTGTTCCCCGCATGCGCGGGGATGATCCCTCGTTCCGGTGCGTCCGAAAGTCGCTGTATGAGTGTTCCCCGCATGCGCGGGGATGATCCCGGAAACCCCGAATGACCCGCCAAAACAGCAGGGTGTTCCCCGCATGCGCGGGGATGATCCCTACTCATACCTTGAGGCGCTTGTTTCTCGGGTGTGTTCCCCGCATGCGCGGGGATGATCCCCACATCCTCCACGGCAGTCTCGCCGACGAGACGTGTTCCCCGCATGCGCGGGGATGATCCCAGGCGAAATACGCCGACTACGACGATCTGAAGGTGTTCCCCGCATGCGCGGGGATGATCCCCGCACCATGTTATCGTGGCACAGCAGTCCCACGTGTTCCCCGCATGCGCGGGGATGATCCCAGATCGGCTACAAGGTCAGCGTCCTCAATCTCGTGTTCCCCGCATGCGCGGGGATGATCCCCGAGACACGGCAAGCATTTCAATCAACTTGAAGTGTTCCCCGCATGCGCGGGGATGATCCCGAAAGCGCCCAGAAGGCCGTCATGGCCAACGCGTGTTCCCCGCATGCGCGGGGATGATCCCTTCCAGTTGGTGCACTCAGTGCCACGAACGTCGTGTTCCCCGCATGCGCGGGGATGATCCCGTGCCGTATCGCATCATCCCTATTCCTGAAGAGTGTTCCCCGCATGCGCGGGGATGATCCCCGAAACCCGTTGGCCTCATTGGTCATATGTTCGTGTTCCCCGCATGCGCGGGGATGATCCCCGTCTGATCGACCTCGGGCGTGGCC
>ERZ857629.2309-NODE-2309-length-18308-cov-9.540623_pt1 | contig 18308 bp, 13 predicted proteins | sample MGYA00519700_ERZ857629 | MGnify/ENA primary metagenome ERZ857629 (study PRJEB31778, sample SAMEA3449351) | human gut metagenome | biome: human gut; feature: human-associated habitat; material: faeces | place: United Kingdom | collected 2010/2012 ...
TTTCTAATTCTTTTCCAATATTATTATTTACATATTTCTTAAAATCATTATATACTGCTTTAGCAATATCTTTATCAGCCATTACAGAGAATATTACATTACCACTATTAGTGATATATAATTGTTCTGCAGAAACACAAATCCAACGTCTCATATCAATATTATCAAGCATCTCTTGTTTAATTTTTTCTACATCTGCATTATCTTTAACCTTAACAATAGCCACTGAATAAGCTTGTGCTGTTATCAATGGTACTGATACAACAATTGATTCGATACCATCATTTGTTTTTAAACCAGTATAACTAGTAACTTCATCAATATTCTTTATATCTACTTTCATAGTTTCAAGTTCGGGTAAAACATTTTTGTTATTTTTATTTATAGTATTAATAATGTCTTTCGGTGTATAACCTCCGCCTTTGTTTCCGCCACTTGATACTAATATGATTATTATAAATGATATAACTGCTAATAATATCAAACCTATTATTAAAAAATTTTGTTTTTTCATTTTTCTCCTCTCTATATATAAATTATAGCATACTTTTACCGAAATCAATAGAAAAATATTGTGCTTTACAAATATTAATTTTAACTATTTAAAGAGCAATCTATTTCTTATTTATTTTAAGTATATTTACGTGATGCTTCTTTATTAATATAAGGTTTATTTATACCAAGAAAACTATATGAAACACCAAAAAAACAAAGTCCCTATTGGATCAAATAACTGTATATCACCTTCAATTATTAAAATATTTTTCATTTCACATCACAACATAATAATATCAAATAATATAAAAGTTAAACATTACATTTTTGTAACTTATTACCTCTTATAGTTACTAGCATTTGCGCCAGTATCTATTTTCAAATCTTTTCCATTACTTATAATAACAATATTACCACTAGTTCCACTAAAATATATGGATGCCCCTATATTTCTTAAATGTGCTTCTTCAGTACTACTTTGCATTTGTCCACGATTACTTGTAACAACAACATATTCTGGACTCATCGCATCCATAAGAGCATTAGTAAGTGAATCATATCCGTGATGAGGATATTTTAATACATCAACATTTAAAGTATTCGCATCAAAATTACGAGTCAAATTAGATGACTGCATGTGATCACCAGTAAACATAAACTTAGTGCTTCCATAGGTAACTATAAAATTAAGTGAATTATAATTTTGTCTATATATATTTTGACTCTTAGTCTGAAAATCTGAAGGTCCAACACAAAGTATACTCATATCACCAACAGATATTCTATCATTTACTTTCATAATATTATAACTTTTACCATGTCTTTTTATCGCATCAAGTATATACTTTTGATCATCACTATCACAATAAGTAGCTGAAAGACATGATTCTAAATCTTGTGGATAATATATAGTCCCAACATCAAAATTATCAAGTAAATCAGCCTGTGCTTGTATATGATTAAAATGTAAATGAGAACCTATCATTACATCAATTCTGCTTACACCAAGAGCTTGTAAGTATGGAGTAATTTTACTCTTGTTGCTATAACTACCACCATCAATAAATATAACTTTATTATTGCTCCTAATAACTATCGCATCTTCTCTACCAACATTAATAAAATGAACTTCCATAACACCACTAACATTATTGTTTCCACTATTACTTGAATTATTATTTCCGCTATTGCCATTATTTCCATTACCATTACTACTATCATTTCCAGTATTATTACCAGTATTATTTCCTGTACTACTATTTCCATTATTATCTGTATTATTAGGTTTATTATTACCACTATTTATCAAATCATCTTTAGCTTTATCATTATCTTTTATGATATCATCATAATCATTTTTCTTATCTTCATCATGCTTTTCTTTTAAAGAATTTATATAATCTCTATTAGCATTTAAATAACAATTATTTTCACTATTAAACCCTATAATGGATATAAGCATATTAACAATCGTAGGCACTAGAAAAATAATAATCGCAGCCATTATCTTATTAATAACATCTTTACCCAAAACCTGATTCTTTCCATCCCCTTTTAATACATCAGAAGTATACTTTATAACTAAAGAAACAATTAATATTATAGGCACAAAAACACTAACTATTTTAATAACAGTTTTAATTAAATATATAACACTTAAAACTCTATAGTCTTCACATAGCGATAAAATATACATATACTTCTCCTTCAAACTAACTATATAATACTATAAAACCAAACTTTTTACAAGTTAACCGCTCATTAAATCTAAAACTAAAAATATACTTAACTATGAACACAATATCAAATATATTATGGTTACCATTATCTATAATTATATTACTTACAAGTATATATTTTTTATTTAAATTAAACTTTATCACTCTGAAATTACACAAAATAATCTCATCACTAAACATAAAAAGTTTTAAAGAAACAAAATCATTACTTTTAACTTTATCAGGTAAAATTGGTATAGGTTCCATATCAGGTATAGCTATAAGTATATTATATGGTGGCCCAGGGACTATATTTTATATATGGATTATTTCATTTTTAACATCAACCCTAACATACGCAGAAACATATCTTTCTATGAAATATAGGATAAAAGATAATGATTTATATAAAGGTGGACCTTCTTATTATATTAAACATGGTTTAAAGAACAATAAACTATCAAAAATATATTCTTTATCAATATTAATTTGTTACATAATAGGTTTTATATCTATACAATCAAACACAGTAATAACTTTAATAAATGATACACTAAATATAAATAAAACTATACTAGTATTTTTCTTATGTTTAATACTTTTATTAGTGCTTTATAGAAGTACTAAAAAAATAACTGATATATCTTCAAAAATAGTTCCATTCATGTTAGCTTTATATATAATAATAACTATTTACATAATAATAACAAATATAAAGTTCATACCACATATATTAAATGAAATAATATATTATGCTTTCCATGATAATAATTCTATAAAAGGTGGTTTATTATTTGTAATAATAACTGGTATAAAAAGAAACATATTCGCAAGCGAAACCTCTGTAGGTACCGCAGGTATAACCTCTTCTTCCTCTAGTAATAAAACTCCAAAACAAGAAGGACTACTTCAAATACTAGGAGTATACATAATAACAATGTTAATATGTACTTGTACTTCTATAATAGTACTATCTTCACCATATAAACTTATTAATGCAAATGATGGAATAAAACTAATATCACATTCACTAACATATCATTTAGGTTCTATTGGTAATATATTTTTAATAATATCTATATTCTTATTCGCATTCACTACAATCATAACAGCCTACTATTATGGAGAAATTAGTTTAAAAGCACTAAATAAACCAAATAAAATAAACATACTAAAAACACTAGTAATTGTTATATGTATTATTTCTTCATACATGAACTCAAATATAATATGGCAAATAACAGACATACTATTATCTATAATATGTTATATAAATATATACTCTATAATTAAATTAAGAAAAGAAATTAAATGTTAATAAACTCTACATACTTATAACTATTAACAATTATTTCATTAACAAAAATAGACGGATTATATAACGAAGTATATAAATAAACATTATTTTTACTTCTTGTAAGAGCCACATAAAAAAGTCTTCTCTCTTCATTATAACTATTCTTCTGCATATCTCTCATAACAAGATTAAGCACTTTATCATTTTTAATCTTACAAGGAAATCCATATTCACCATCATATAAAGATATTATAACAACATTATCACTCTCAAGTCCTTTAGATTTATGAACAGTATAATATATCATATCATTATCTTTATAATGTAGTTTATTATTTTCAAATATTACTTTATCACTAGTAACCTCATATATACTATTATTATTCCTACCAAGTATCATAATATTATTTATATTGTTAATAACTAAATATTCCATAAGTTTCTTAAAATCATTTTTAATATTCTTATAATAAACTATTTTAACTGGTTTACTAATACTTTTACATGATTTAAGTTCTTTATTAATTAATAACTTATCTTTATTAACAAACTTACATGCAACATTTATTAACTCTTGACTACTTCTATAACTATTAATAATTCTTATAACTTCAAAATCACTATTATTAAGGCCTAAAAACAAACTCAAATCACACCCACTAAACCCATAAATAGACTGATAATCATCACCAACAACAATTAAGTTAGAATTACATGATTTAACTATATTATTAATTAAATTAAATCTTATATAAGAAGTATCTTGAAACTCATCAACGATAACATATTTGTACTTAAAATCAATTTTACTCTTAGAAGCAATTAAAATCATATCATCAAAATCAATCATTTCTTCACTATCTAAAGATAACTTATATTCATAAATTATACGTACAACTAAGTATAAGAAATATAATCTTTTTCCAAAACTATTATTAATAAGTTTAATTAAATATTCTATATCATAACCATTAGTTCTAAATAAACATATAAATCTATATATTAAACTTATCAAATCACTTTTATCTATCTTATTATATATTTTGTTAATATCTCCAAAATATATTTTATGATAATATTTAATAACTATTTTAATATACACTTCTTCACCATATATTAATCCATAAAAATATTCATTAATAAGATACCACAAGTAGTCTTCACTACATATTTTATATTTAATTTTATTATTTTCAAGTATCTTAAGAGAAAGCTTATGAAAAGTTAAAACTTCTACATCATAATTATTTTTACTAAGTTTTTCTTTTAAACTATTACAAGACTCATTAGTAAAAGACACACACAATATTTGACTAGGTAATATATCTTTATTATTAATTAAATAACTAATTTTAGAAACAATCGTAGTACTCTTACCACACCCCGCACCAGCAACTACTAATATATTTTTACTTTCACTAACTACAACTTCATATTGATATTCATCATATTTAACACCATCCATATCATACTTATACTACGCATTAAAACTACTGTCAAATCGCACCTTTCATATTTTAATAATTAAAAATAAACACAAAACAAGAAAATTATATACACGAAACTAAAAAATCATAAATAAAAAACACATAAAATCTTATTTTACATGTTTTTACATTATTTCTAAAAGTTTATTATCTCTTATAGAATATAAATAAGTATATACTTTCTTATTAGTTTTACTTTCTATATATTCTCTATATATTTTAAGCTGTTTTTTATATTCTTCATCTTCTATATTCTTAAGTTTATAATCTATTATTTTAATATAATCATTATATTCAATCATTAAATCTATAATACCATGATATCTAGTACCATCTTTTTCACTAATAAACTCATATTCTTTATATATATTTCCATCGATATTACCAAGTAATGAAACCAAATTATTAATTACATCATCCTTACTATTATTAAAATCACTTACTTCTAATTTCCTATGAACTAATGTACCATATTTCATAGCTTTTACTTCATCTTTGGTAAATAAATGATTTACACTCTTAGAAGCTCTACTATTAACTACTATATTATTTGAAACACTAAAATCTTTAACATAATCTATCTTATCACTTCCAGTATTTATACTAGATATCTTCTTTTTATTATTATATTCCTTAGTCACATTAACTTCACTAACATTAACAAACTTATCATATATTATATCTTTAATAGAATAAATAATATCACTAAAAGATTTATAATTACTTCTAACATTATCACTTATAGAAGTACCCTCTAAATTAAAATCACCTACTATAATCATCTTTTCACGTGCTCTAGTAAGCGCAACATATAAAAGTCTAATTCTCTCAGAAACATCTTCTAAAATATACTTATCACTAAATAAACTATGTACTACAGTATTCCCTATCCCATCATCATAAAAAGGTACTATAAACCCATATTTATTATCAAAAGTAAAGCTCTCTTTAATATCATCTCTATTAAAATCACTACTAAACCCAGCAAAATAACATATAGGAAACTCAAGTCCCTTAGATTTATGTATATTCATAAGTTTAACATTATCACATTCACGAACACTCTCACTAATAGTAATATCACCATCAAGATTAGATAGTTCATTTAAATATTCACTAAAAGAATATACACTTTTCCCAAGAGAAGATAAATTATCAGCAAGATTTCTCAAATAATCTATTCTAGTACTAAACTTATCTATATCTCCTACAAGCATAACTCTATTATACATATCAAAACTACTAACTATTTCATCTATAATACCTTTATTAGATAAATAATCAAGTTTCAAAGATATATCAAAACACTTCTTATATACTACACTATCATAATATCCATTATTATTATACATATTAATAAACTCTTCATCACTAATATCACATAAATAACTTCTACATACACTATACATATCATATTTAAACTTGGTATCAAAACACTTATTTTTAATCTTAATAATTAAATCTATAATATTTCTAATTATTAAAACATCTCTCTCTTCTTTAATATTCTCATCATAAAATATCATTAAAGGAACACCATTATATTCAAATATTTTCTTATATAATTCAAACTTACTCTTTCTATCTATTAATATACAAAAATCTTTATATTGAACACTTCTTAGTTTCTTAAGACCCCTATCATATATCTGATAATTATTTTTAATTTTATTTTTAATATCATCACTTATTATAAATGCTTCATATTCACTTTCACTATATCTTTTATTATCTCTATTATAGTTAAGTACTTCTAAATTATAATTACATTCTCCATGATTCAAAGTATAATCACTATTACCAAATATCATTCTATGAGATTTCTTATATAATGCTCCCCCAATCTTATCATCCATTATATAATCAAATATATTATTAATATCATCAAGTACTTCATTTCTACTTCTAAAATTATTAAGTAAATCTATCTTAATCCCACCATCATTATTAGAATATTTATCATACTTATTTTTAAATATATCTGGATTAGCATTTCTAAATCTATAAATAGATTGTTTTACATCCCCTACCATATATACATTATTATTAGATATTAAATTAATAAACTCTTCCTGTATATCAGAAGTATCTTGATATTCATCAACCATAATTTCTTTAAAATTATTCATAAGCTCATTTCTAACATCTGTATTTTTAGATACTACATCTATAGCCATAAAAGCTATATCATTAAACTCATATACATCATATTCTCTTTTATATTCATTCATCTTACTATCAAGTTCATTTATTATTGATATTATTGCTTTAACATAATCACAAGTATTATATAAAGTATTCTTAATATGTTCACTATCTTTATATATTAACTCTTCATTAAGATTTTTAATTTTATCACTGATCTTTTTCTTAATATCACGAACTTCTTCCCCACTACCACTAGGTATTCTAGGTAAAGTAACAGATATATTATTTATAACCTCTTCATAACTTTTACTTGAAAACAAGCCATTTAAACTACTATATACTTTATTATAATATTCAAGATTTACATAATTGTATAAATCTAAAACATCATTTTTAATATCATTAATCTTATCAAAAACACTATCTAAATACATAGAATATAATTTATTAATATTATCTTCATTATAATAATTATCTATATAATTATTTAAATATTCATGTTTATTAATAAGTTTATCTATTTTATCACTTATCTTAAGTATACTTTTTTTAATACTCTTATCATCTTTAATAGTAAAATCTCTAATTAATTTACAAAAATCTTCTTCTTTATTTTTATATCTATCTTCAAATATTTCATCTAAATATTTATTTTTAATACTACTGCAAACACTATTATCAATTATATTAATACTAGAAGGTACATTTAATAAATAATGATATTTTTTTACTACACTCATAGAAAAAGAATCAAATGTTGTTATATATGAAGAATCTACAAGTTCTACTTGACTTTTAAGTTCATCTATTTCACTAATCGCACTTCTAATTCTATTTTTCATCTCACTAGCCGCAGCATTAGTAAATGTTAAAATAAGTAGATTTTGTATATTAATTCCACTTTTTAATTTAGTTATTACTCTTTCAGTTAATACAGCAGTTTTACCACTACCCGCACCAGCAGAAACAATAATATTTTTACCACTTTCATTAATCGCACTTAACTGTTCACGTGTCCACTTAGGCATCTACTTCCTCCTTAATATCTACTATATCTTCATTACTCATATAACATATATCTTTATATTTACAAAACTTACATGATATATTAACATTTTTATATCTTTTAGGATTAATATCAAAATCACAAGAAAGAATATTATCTATACTCTTATCAATAACACTATCTATTTTATTAGATATATTCTTCATCTCTTCATCACTAATAACTTTACTACGATAATTAAAACTACCATCATTATTAACTTTAAGACCACGTATTACATTAGAATCCCTATAACTACTATCAAACAAACTCAAAACATCACTATCAATATTAGAATAACCAATTAATCTCATATTTTCTCTCTTACGAATAATTAATTCTTTATTCTTATCATACTTATTATCACTAGGAAGAACTCTTTGTATATAAAAACCTACAACTCTAACATTATCATAAATATTATTAATTAAATATAAATATATCGGAAGCTGTAAATTAATACCATAATCTATTAAATCCATTTTAACATCAATATCACTAGTTTTATAGTCAACAATAACTGCAAGTTTACGCCCCATATATTCATAAAACATAATCTTATCAGCAAACCCCTTAAAAACACAATTAATCTTTTTATTCTTATTTACAAGCAACTTATTCTCAAAAGAAAACTCATTAAACTTACTATATCCCATCTGATATTTAATAGTATTAAAAGCAAACTTTATATCATCTCTAAGTTTATCTATATAAAATGTCTCTTTAAAACTAAAACTTTTAACTTTTATAAAATCATCTATAACTTCATCTATATCAGATTCTTTTTTCAAACACACTTCAAACACATGATGAAATAAAGTACCTATAAAAGCACTAAACTTCTCTTCATTAACATCAAGTTTTAATATATTATTAATATAATATTTAAATGAACACTCATTATACCCCTCCATCGCAGAATAAGATAAAACAAGATTATTATTAAGTATTCTATTCACATCATCAAAACTAACACCAGTAAACTTATTAGAATAACTCTTATATTTTGGATTATACGTATTATATAATTTATTCATATTACTATCAAATATATTATATTTATAATACATATCTAACATAGAACATAATTTATATTTATTATAATTATTTGAGTATGAAAAAGTTATATCCTCATCTATAACCTTCATATTAAGTTCACTAATTAATGTAGAAGGATAACATACTTTACCTAAATCATCATCTTTATATGTAATAATAACATTCTTAGTATGATTAATAATATTAATAGTTTTTTCTTTAGAAATAATATTCTTACGTAAAGTATTTTCTATACCAAGAATATCACATTCTGCATCACTTAAATATTCTTCATCCCTATATATTTTAGGTACACTATTTTGTTCAAAACCAACTATAAATACATAATCATCTCTATCTATATCATCAAATGTACACATCTTACATGAATTAACATATTCACTTTTATTTATATAGTTATTTTTAAGGTCATGAACTATCATATCTCTTACAAGTTTTTTATCATCCACAAAAGTATACTTATTAATAACACTAACTATTAAACTAACTATATCATTATCATACTTTTCATACATATCATTAATCACACCTGATAAATCACTATCAAAATTACTAAGAAGATACTCTGAAGCACTAGTATAATATAATGGTACTTTATCACCCTCTATAGGTATATTATATAAAAGAGATAATCTCTTAAATACATTATTATAATTATTAGTTGCATTAACTATCTTAATACCATTTAAATCTACTCCACTATTATATAACTTAATAATATTCATGCAAACAAAACTAACTTCATCTTCTATATTCTTAAAATGATAAACACTGTGTTCATAAACTTCATTATCTTCTTTATATCTATGCACTCTATCAAACATAGATAAAGTCCTATCAAAAAACATATCTATATAATACCCATAAACATATATATCAAAAGAAGAAACATAATCCTTAAACCCATAATCATATATTAATAAATCTTTAACTTCATCCTTAAGAGTATCTAAATATTTTAGTTTATTATTACTATGCCTACGGTTGTCTAAATATATAAGCGATCTAATATAAGTTAAAGCAATATCATATTTTATATGATATTTGCTCATTAAAAAATAAATACTCTCTTCATCATATTTAAAGTAACATCCTTCTAAAAACTCTTCTCTAGTCATAAAAGTAACAGGAAATAATCTATCATAATTATTCATCTCTTTAAGTATTCTTTTTTTATGAGAATTAGAGCAAATAATTAGTGTTTTACTTTTTATATCATCTAACAATTTCATACTTTACCTCTAATAACAATTATACTTTAAAATATATTTATTGTAAAATTATTTACAATTGATTATAATGTTTAAGAAAGAAGGTAATTATGTCATTAGTAAAAGTTAAAAATTATTTTAGTAAATATAATATGGAGAATAGAATATTAGTATTTCATGAAAGCACAGCAACAGTAAAAGAAGCAGCAGCCGCATTAAATACAGAAGAAGATAGAATAGCAAAATCAATGTCTTTTAAATTAAAAGATGGAAGTATAATTATAATTGTTGTATCAGGATTATCAAGAATAAGTAACCACAAATACAAAGAATTATTTCACGAAAAAGCAAGAATGTTATCTCATGATGAAGTAGAAGAAAAAACAGGACACCAAGTAGGAGGAGTTTGTCCATTCGCCGCAAATGATAATGTTAAAATCTATTTAGATAATTCATTAAAAAAATATGAAACAGTTTTCCCAGCATGCGGCTCAGCTAATAGTGCTATAGAAGTTACAATAAAAGAATTAGAAAAATATTCAAACTATACTTCTTGGATAGATATCACAGAATAACATTTCTTTTAATTGCATCATCAAGAAATAAAATGATGCAATTGGCAATAAAAATGATGCAATTAAAAACTACACAAATATATAAAATCATGTAGTTTTTTTATTTTAAATAGTTGGAAACCTTTTAGTTAAACTAAGTACTCTATCATTACATTCTTCAAGTATTTCTTCATCTTGAGTGTTTCTTAAAGCTTTAATAATTATATTTGCTACTTCTTTAAACTCTTCACTTCCAAATCCACGAGTAGTCATCGCAGGAGTACCTACTCTAATACCACTAGTGACACTTACTTTTTCAGTTTCATTTGGTATAGTATTTTTATTAACAGTAATATGTATTTTATCAAGAACAGTTTCAGCTTCTTTACCAGTAATACCAAAACTATTTTTAACATCTACAAGCATTAAATGATTATCAGTACCATTAGATACAACCCTAACACCATTATCCATAAATGTTTTACACATCACTTTAGCATTCTCACATACATTTTTAATATATTCTTTAAACTCAGGTTGTAAATCTTCATAAAAACATTGAGCCTTAGCACCTATTACATGCATAAGTGGTCCACCTTGAATACCAGGGAATATAACTTTATTAACCTTCTTAATAATTTCTTCATCATTAGTAAGAATCATTCCACCTCTAGGACCTCTTAAAGTTTTATGAGTAGTTGTAGTAACCACATCAGCATATTTAGTAGGATTCATATGATAGCCAGCCGCAACTAACCCAGCAATATGAGCCATATCAACCATTAAATATGAACCACATTTATCAGCAATACTTTTAAACTTAGAAAAATCAATTGCGCCACTATAAGCACTAGCACCGGCAATAATCATACGAGGTTTTTCAGCCATAGCAATCTCTTCAATCTTATCATAATCAAGAAGTTCAGTATCACTATTAAGTTCATATCCTACAACATCATAATCAATACCACTAAAATTAACTTTACTGCCATGAGTCAAATGTCCTCCTTGATTTAAGTTCATACCAAGTACCTTATCACCCTTTGAAAGTAAAGCTCTATATACTGCCATATTAGCACTACTTCCACTATGTGGTTGAACATTAGCATACTTACAATCAAACAATTTACAAGCATACTCTATAGCCTTCTCTTCAAATATGTCAACATATTCACATCCACCATAGTATCTCTTACCAGGATATCCTTCAGCATACTTATTAGTAAGTATACTACCCTGTAATTCTCTTACCGCAGGAGAAACATAATTTTCTGATGCAATAAGTTCTATATTATCTTGTTGTCTTTTCTCTTCCAATTTAAGAGCTCTTTCTAACTCTTTATCCAATTCTATCACCTCACTATAACAAGTATATCATCATAATAATAAAAGGTAAAATAAATGACATTTTATTTACATTAATTTCTACCTCTATTATTAATCGCACTAACATCTTTATTATCAAACTTATTACTATCTTTAACTTTCTTACCACTATTCATAATCTTATTTTCAAGTTCTAATGAATCTTTAATAGTAGTCTTAGATATTTTATACATTAAATTATTTCTCTTAGAAACTATCATACCTACAATAATACATATTATTATAATAACCCCAAGTATTATAAAAGCATCTTTATTTATAACATATATTTCAAACTCAATACTATTATTCATATCATATATTAAGTTCCAATTATATATATTATTATATTTACTACTTGCATTATTATTACCAACTCTATTATTAGTAGTTAAACTAAAACTTGTAGTAATTCCATTATTAAGCATTCCTGATATTTTATCATAATATTCTTTACTTATTTCTTCTTCATCATTATAAAGTATTCTATTAATAGAATTAACACTATCCATACTACTATAATCTATATTAAAATTAGATTCATACTTGCTAAATAATATATAATTTGTTTCCTTAAATAGTTTATTACTTTCAAAAGTATCAAGAGCAAACCCACCTAAATTAACTCTTTCATTTTTACCATTAGCAAGTTTATATAATTTACCTAGATTCTTACTTATTACATAACCATCATTAGTTTTTTTAACATTAAATCCATTAACATTATATTCATCTGTAACATTACTTAATGTATCATTAAATATTTCAAAACTTTCACTATCAAAAGTAATAGTTTCACTAAACATAACACTATTATTATCAATATTCATTTTAACATCATTTGAAACACATCCACTAAGTAATAATATTATTAAAATTAAACTAATTATTTTTTTCATATTCCACCTATTATAAGTTTATCAGATTTTCATCAAAAAGTCTTTAGTTTATATAAAAATAAAATTAAAAGACAGATAATCAATCCATCTTCATTAATATTTTAACTAATATCTACTATTCCATTTAGAAAAACTAGGACCCAAATATAATCTAATTGCTCTATTGGTTTCTCTTGAAGCACTAACATCTATTTTTCTTATATTATGAAGCGCAGCACAAAAATATTTACTAGCAGTTTCATCATCAATATTAGGATAAACTTTCATTATTTTGGAATATATTGCCTTAACTAAATCTAAATCACAATCCATAAAAGTATCAATACCTTTATAATATATATTACCGGGACATTTACTATCTTCTAGTAAAAAGTCATACACAATTTTTTGATCAAATGAAAGTAAACCATCATTTAATTGACCAAAGTAATTTACTTTTTGATCTAACCCACACTTGATACAACCATGGCACTGATGAGAAGGAATTACTGATTCATCACGAGAACGGAATGTTCTTACCCAAATATGATTGCATTGTGTATACTCTTCACATTTAATTTGAATATACAATTTTTGTGCTTGTTCTAGCAATTGTTCATTTTTAGAAGCTAATTCTAAATATTTCTTTATTATTTCATTTTCTGTTAATTCTGCAAGACGCCTTGAAACTTCCATATTTTTAAGTAATACTCTATCATATTGTTTTTTTAAAGATTTCATATTCTAAAAACCTCCCTTACAAGAAAAATTACATCATGTAATACACGCAATTTCAAAGTGTAATTTTTGCACTTTGAATAATTTTTTTGCACTTTGAAATAATATCAAATAAAAAGAGTAAACAATTACATATATTTACTCAATCTATCAATTTCAACTTTTAAATATTTAAGATAATCTTTTGCTATTTTAAGTATCTTTCTATCAGCTACTCCCTCATACTTATTAATTTTACTAGTCAAACTTGTTGACCCCATGGTAAGCCCTTGTACTATCATTTGAGCAAGAGCACTATCACTATTATCTTTAATAGTTTCTAAATTAATGCCTATCTTGCTACTAATTTTACTCATCTGACTCGTACCCTGTGCTTTCTCTTTATACTTTTTAAGCATCTTCAGAGCATACGCCATATGTTTTTCATACTCTTTAATTTCAGTTTGAAGAAGACCTTTAATCTTATTTTCTTTCTCTTTAAGAATATTAAGTAATAAAGTAGTAGTATACTTACCCATCTCAGCATTTTCATAAATAAACTGCAAAAGTTCTATATTTTCTATCATAACATCCTCCACAATTATTATGATAAATAAATATAAAATTATTCATACATTTTACTTACACATAATATCAGCTATTATATTACTAATTTCATTAGGATTACTTACTTCAAGACCTGAAGTTAATCTTGCTTCAGCATATAATACTTTAATATACTTATTAAACTCATCTTTATCATTATTATAAAGTTCTTTAAGTTTACCTGCTATTTTATGATTCTTATTAATTTCAAATACTAAATCAGCATTAATTTTCTCACTACCAGGCATTCTATTAATTACTTTAGCCATTTCTGTAGATAATTCACCCTCAGTAGTCAAACATACAGCATTATTATTAAGTTTATTTGTAAATCTAGCATCTTTAATATCAGTTAATGTTTGTTTAATAGCCTCTATTATATCTTTATTATCTGAATTATATTTATTTAACTCTTCCTTTTCCTCTTCACTATCTAAATCAACATTACTATTACATACATTAACAAACTCTTTATCTTCATATTTCATTAATGCTTTAATAGCAAACTCATCTACATAATTTGTCAAATATAATATATCATATTTCTTATTTTTAACTTGTTCTACTTGAGGCATATTATCAATTCTATCATTAGATTCACCGCAAGCATAATATATTTTATCTTGAGATTCTATCATATTATCTACATACTCTTTTAAAGTTACATACTTACCTTCTTTAGATGAATAAAACAATAATAAATCTTCAAGCTTATCTTTATCCATACCAAAGTTATTATATATTCCATACTTAATTTGAGTACCAAACTCTTTAAAGAACTCTACATATTTATCTCTATCTTCATTTAACATATTAATAAGTTCTTTATGTATTTTACTTTCTATACTTTTAGCTATTTGTGATACCTTCTTATCATTTTGAAGTGTTTCACGTGATATATTTAAACTTAAATCATCACTATCAACAACACCCTTAACAAAACTATAATAATCTGGTAATAACTCCTCACACTTATCCATAATTAACACACCATTAGAATATAAACTAAGTCCCTTCTTATATTCTTTAGTATAATAATCATATGATACTTTAGAAGGTATAAATAGTATACTCCTATAACTACATAACCCTTCTACATTATAATGTATTACTTTTAATGGTTCATTATAATCATTAAACTTATCCATATAGAAATTATTATATTCTTCACTAGTTATCTTATTTTTATTCTTATTCCATAAAGGAATCATACTATTAATAGTCTCATTATCTATTTTAATAGGATAAGTAATATAATTAGAATATTTAACTATTAGATTTTTAATATATGATACTTCTAAATATTTATCATATTCTTCTCCTTCTTTAATATGTAAAGTAATACTTGTTCCTCTACTATCTTTTTCACTTTTAGTTATATTATATCCAAGAGAGCCACTACTTTTCCATAAATAAGCATCATTATCATTTGTTTTAGATAAAACACTTACCTCATCACTAACCATAAAAGCAGAATAAAATCCAACTCCAAACTGTCCTATTATATTAATATCTTTCTTTTTATCATTTTCATTTTTAAAATCAAAAGAACCACTTTTAGCAATAGTACCTAAATTGTTTTCAAGTTCCTTTTCATCCATTCCTATACCATTATCACTAATAGTTATAGTTCTATCCTCTTTAGAAATATTAATTAATATTTCTAAATCATTCTTTTTAACTTTAAGACTCTTATCAGTTAAACTCTTATAATACAATTTATCTAATGCATCACTAGCATTTGATATTAATTCTCTTAAAAATATTTCTCTATTTGTATAAACAGAATTAATCATCATATCAAGTAATTTTTTAGACTCACTTTTAAATTGTTTCATTTTTATCACCTTCCAAATATTATTATACCAACTTTTTAGCACTTGTCAATATTAAGTGCTAAAAAATGCTATAAAAAAACTCATATAAAGTTTATAATTCATATGAGTCTATAATATAATTATCAATATTAAATCCAAGAGTAATCGCAAAATTAACTATTTCTTCATCACTATATTTATATATATCACTAAGTTCTATTATTGCTGCACCAAAGCCACAAAAGAAAGCACTAGTATAATAATCATAAATATCTTTTCTAAGTCTACTAATATCTATATTCATAATTAAAACTTATACCTTACACTTAATGTAACATCATCATTTAACTCAGTACTAATAGTATCTTCATTATATAATCCACGTTCTCTATTAGCTTTAGCATACTTAAAGTAATCATTTAAAACATCCATTTTATTCTTAAGTACCTTTAATTCCTCAACGCTAAGAGTATTAACAAGATCATTAAAACTAACATTAACATTTTTACCATTACTATAACTTAAACTATAATCATGTTTAGGCATTCTTACTTCTTTAATTGCAAGCTCATCTATTAAATTATCTTTTTCATGTTTTTCTTTAGCAGTTTCTTTTTTTATTAATTCATCAATTTCTTTTTTTGCAGAAGGTATAGCAACCAATCTTGGTACAGATGCACCAATAATTACTCCGATACACACATCAATTACATAACGAAATACAATTGTAAATGTACTTGCCGGTAAGGCACTTATTACAAAAGGACTAAGCAAAGAAATTAACACCGCAAATGCTATATTATTTAATGATTCCCATTTAAGAGTATCCAACAACTCTTTCTCTGATTTTAACCTATCAACATTATTAAACTTTTTAATATTATTAATTTTTTCTTTATCATACTTGTCATAACCAAAAGCAACATATAACTTTCTACCAATTTTATTAAATAATTCCATTTCCCATTCCCCCCTTAAATATGGTCATATTATATCACATAAACCATAAAATGTCAAATAAATGTTCACATATGTATATCTAAACTATACATATATTATTACAAATAAAAAGACAGTCACCTCTAACTACCATCAAAAACTTCTTTTTCAAAATTATTACCACTAACAGTAACAAAATTAATTTTATTAATTCTAAGTATATCTTTAATATCAATATACCTCTTAACACTATAACAATAACTCTTCTTAATGTATTTATACTTAAACAAAGAACTAATAATATAAGCACTTCTATCAAATACAAAATAACTACTACCAAACTTATAGCTATCAAATGTTTTTGGTCTGCACCAGGAAATAGTTTTGTTTTCCTTTGAGTTACCAGAGTCTTACCATAACATATAATTATAGATCTGGAGCAGTAGTTATAAAAGGAAATTACGGAACGAGCGCCACCATTGTTATTAGAATTATTGTTACTGAAATTGCTATTGTTATTCAAATTAGATGAATTAGACAGCCCGCCGGAAAAAAATCTAAAAATTACCTCAAACTATTTTCTTAATATATCATTACAATATATTACACTTTTATTTAAGTCATATTCCTTTCTGTGTATTATTTATTTAGGTGTCAAAAAGAGTTTTGACACCTTATTAGATTCACAAGTTTATATTTTTTATTAGCCACCAATTATGTATGGATCAGCAAGTGTTCCACTTCCAGTGCTAACCAAAGCTGTGGAGTTCAAGGAAACTACGGAACGAGCGCCGCCATAGTCAGTAGAAATATCGCTACTGAAATTGCGATAGTTAGCCAAATGAGAAGAATAAGACAACCCGCCGAAAAAAAATGAGGGACTTAGGGTCCAGTACCAATACCCTGAGTGCGTATATACTTGAAAGTTATAATTATAATATAGACTTCCTGCATATGCTAGTTCATCTGCTG
>ERZ857629.2310-NODE-2310-length-18307-cov-17.474523_pt1 | contig 18307 bp, 9 predicted proteins | sample MGYA00519700_ERZ857629 | MGnify/ENA primary metagenome ERZ857629 (study PRJEB31778, sample SAMEA3449351) | human gut metagenome | biome: human gut; feature: human-associated habitat; material: faeces | place: United Kingdom | collected 2010/2012 ...
GATCGGATTGCGTCCGCCGTCCGATCAGATTGCGTCCGCCGCCCGATCAGATTGCGTCCGCCGTCCGATGATAATATATCAAGAAGTATGGGCATAAGTGAAGTAGCTTATTTTGCTACTTCAGGTTATAGACAGCGTATTTCGCCTTGCCTTTGACCATGACCTTGTTGTAGGGCTTGGTCGGGAATACGAGGTTGGTCATAGCCATGCGACCTTCTGCGTCGAACGCCTCGATGCTGCAGCGGTCGATGAACACTCTGAGCTGAGTCATCTTGCCGTGAACCGGAGCCGTTGTGACGGCAGAGAAGTCGTCGCTGAAGTCCTTCAGTCCGCTCTTTGAGCGGTCGACGGTGAACGTGCGAATCTTGTCGTCGTAGACCATCACCACCTTCTCGCCCTTTTCGTTCAAGAGAGTGATTGTGGCTGTGCCCTTGAGTGTAACCACCAGTTCGCACGACTCGCTCAGCGTCTTTGTAGACTTCTTCGGGCGAGCCGCTGTCATCTCAGGCGACGGAGTTACGCCGCAGTAGGTGTTGCCCTGATACTCGTAGAGATCGAGGTCGCGCGGAATGGAGTTGGCAGAGCGATACTGCATTGTAGGCACCTGGTTGGCATACTGCCAGTTGCTCATCCATGCCATAGCCACGTGGCGTCCGTTAGGAGCGTTGTCGAAGGTCACGGTAGCGTAGTGGTCCTTGCCGTAGTCCATCCAGCGTGTCATCTCAGGCGCTGTCTCGCATGTGAACTTCTTACCGTCGAAGTCGCCTACGAAATACTGTGTAGCCGAACCACCGAACGGGCCGCCGGGGTTGATGTTGCACATGAGAAGCCACTTGTATGTGTCGGTGCCGCGCACGCGCAGTTTCATAAGGTCGGGGCACTCCCATACGCCGTCGTGGTTGCCGTATTCGGCGCCGAACTGGCTCTCGAGTTTCCAGTCCTTAAGGTCGTCAGACGAGTAGATGTTCATGTGCTGACCCTCGGCAAGAATCATGTTCCACTTCTTGATGTCGTCGTTCCAGAACATGTGCGGGTCGCGGAAGTCGGGTGTGCTGCCTGTGATTATGGGGTTGCCCTCGTGTTTTGTGAACGTCATGCCGTTGTCGTTGCTGTAGGCGAGGCTCTGTGTCTGGTTCTCGCCAGCCGATGTGTACATAGCCACTACGGCATCCTTACCGAATCCGGCAGTATTGTTGTGGTCTACCACAGCCGAACCAGAGAATATAGTGCCCCATGCGTCAGGCTCAATAGGCGTACCCTCAAACTTCCAGTGCATGAGGTCGGTAGACGTAGAGTGACCCCATGTCATGTTCTCCCACTGCGATCCGTACGGGTTGTACTGGAAGTAGAGATTCCATACGCCGTCCTTGTAGAACATGCCGTTCGGGTCGTTCATCCATCCGTAAGTAGGAGTGTGGTGGTAGACGGGGCGATATTGCTCGCGGTTGGAGAGGTCGAGCGAGTCGGCGTACTTCATGTTCTTCCAGCAGGTGAAGCTCGCGATGCCGCCATCGTTGCGGTAGGTGCCGTTCACGTGGATGTCGAAAGAGATATTGCTGTTCTCCTTATACTCGTCGAGGAAGAACGGCACATAATAGTCGATGTGGTTCGAAGCCAGGCGTATGTTGAACGCCTTCACCTGGTTGTTGCCGTCTATGACCTTCACGTTGCACATCTCAGCCTTCTCCTGCACCGGCAAGAGCAGGTATTTCTGCGATTTGTCAACACGATAGATGCAGTGGTTGCTACTGAGAAAATGGGTCTGCTGCGCCGAGGCTGTCATTGCAAGTCCTACGAGGAGCGACGCTGCCGCTGTGCGGCTGAAGAAAGATTTGTTCATATTTTATATAGGTTTTTAGAATAATCGAAATTGCCGAGCCGGTAGACTCTCGGTTTCTGCTGCAAAATTAAGCTATATATCTAAATCTGTATAACATTTATGTTTCCTAAAATTGCAGAAAACAGCGTATGAAACAAATCTTACACTAATTGTTTAAAATATTGCATTCACGTTTTTGATAAATTACTTAACTTTGCTGACGAAAACATTAAAGCCTAACACGTATTTATGAAAACCAGAATCTCTAATACATTATTTATATTATTTGCGACGCTTGTTGCGCTCAGCGGTTGCACCAATCACTATAAATATAAAATAGGTGTGTCGCAGTGCGTAGGCGGACGTTGGCGCGAGAAAGCCAACGTAGAGATGCTCTCAGCGCAGCACCTCTACGACACCGACGTTAAGGTGGTTATAAAGAACGCCGATAATAACAATGAACGCCAATGCTTGCAGATAGACAGTCTTGTGGATGAGGGTGTCGACTTGCTTGTGGTTTCGCCTAATGACTACTATGCTCTGAATGGCAGTCTGCAACGCGCTCGCGAAAAGAACATTCCTATTGTTTTCTTCGACCGCACTACAGCATTGAAAGACTATACCGCTTATATCGGAGGCGACAACGTTGAGGCAGGACGCAAGATGGCGGAGTATGCGGCTATGCTATGCCGTGACAGAGTTAAGACTGACGGACGACGCCCTATTGTGCTGGAGATGACCGGACCGCTCGCAATATCGCCTGCCGCACAGCGGCACGCCGGATTTAGCGAAGTCATCAGCAACAATCCGTCAATCGACTATCGCCATTTGCCAAGTCAATGGTCGTATGACGACTGCAAGCGCATTATGCGTGAATGGCTGGAGAACGGCAAGGCGGTAGATGTAGTGTTCTGTCATAGCGACCTTGCTGCTGTGGGAGCTTACGAGGCTGCAAAAGAGTTGCACAAAGAGCGTGAGATACGCTTTCTTGGCATCGACGGACTGCCTGGCGAGGGTCTTGACGCTGTGCAGAACGCGCAGCTCGCCGCCTCGTACATCTATCCTACGCATGGCGAGGAAGTGATAGCTCTCGCTCTGCGCATACTTGAGGGTAAGCCGTTCGAGCGTATGAACAACCTGAAAAGCATTGTCGTCACGCCGCAAAACGTAGCCGACATAGCGCTTAGCAGCAACTCGCTGCAGGAGCAGAACCAATATCTCGCCACTATACAGTCGAAACTCGAAACGTATCTCGGCTTCTACCACATACAGCGCGCGCTGCTCGCTGTGGCATTCCTCGTTATTCTGCTGCTGGCTGTAGCCGTGTTCACTACATGGCGTGCCGTGCGTGCCACACGTCGTGCCAACCGCCGCATGCGCGAACTGAACGCCGAGCAGACTCGATTCTTCACCAACGCATCGCACCAGTTGCGCACGCCGCTCACGCTTATAGCCGGACCGGTCAAACAACTCGCAGAAGGCAAGGGCGACCGGCAGCAGCTCGTGGGTATCGTGCAGCGCAACGTAGAACAGTTGCAGCGCCTTGTGAGCGACGTGCTGCTGTTCCGTCGCGAGAACAGCGCCACCGTTGACGACACCACTGCAACTACCGACGAGCAACTCTTAGCAAGTCGCAAGGCTGTGCAGGAGAGTCGTCACGACACACTTATCAACGACAATGCCGACGAACTCGCCACGGTGCTCATCGTCGACGACAACGCCGATATGCGTGCTTATCTGCGCACGTTGCTGCTCGACCGCTATTATGTTATAGAAGCTGCCGACGGACAGAGCGGACTGAAGCTCGCAGTGGAGAGTGTGCCCGATATCGTAGTGTCGGACGTGATGATGCCCGTAATGGACGGACTCGCCTTCTGCACCCGTCTTAAGCAACACGAGGCAACAAGCCACATTCCCGTGTTGCTGCTTACAGCACGCAGCAGCGAGCAGCAGTACATCGAAGGATTGCAGACCGGTGCCGACATATACATGACAAAGCCGTTCAGCGCCGACTTGCTGCTTGCCAACATCGCATCGCTGCTTGCCAACCGTCAGAAGCTGCGCCAACTGTTCAACACTCAAAATCTCAATACTCAAAACCTCAACACCACACCATCTCAACACCTCACCACTCAAAACTCACCTTCGCCCGACCGTCGCTTCCTCGATACCTTCCTCAAGGCAATGGAGAAGCACATGTCGAATACCAATCTCAAGATAGAAGATCTGGGCGACGAAGTAGGACTCTCGCGTGTGCAGCTCTATCGCAAGGTGAAGGCGCTTACGGGCATGACTCCCGTCGAGATTTTGCGCGAGACACGACTCAAGCGCGCCATGCAGCTGCTCAAAACAACAGATAAAACAGTATCAGAAATAGCTAACGAAGTGGGATTTGCCACCCCAGGCTACTTCTCCTCATGCTTCAAAAAGCAGTATGACAAGTATCCGACAGATGTCAGAGAGGAGATGAAGGTTTAGGTTTTCGTTACAAAATATGAAAACAACTCAACGTTTTTGACTATTTAGTCAACGATTGTTGCATGTAACATGAGTGATATTTTGTGAACGATTCATGAAATATCACTCATTTCTTGTTTTATAACTTTGCAACCGTAAAACTTAAACCCAAAACAAAAAACGTAAAACTTATGAAAAAAGCAAAAGTAGCTTTAGTAGGTATGCTCATGCTCGCTGGGTCAGGCGCATATGCTCAGACCAACGGCATCGGTGGAACAGTGACCGACAACGCCGGTGAACCTATTATCGGTGCATCGGTTAAGGTTAAGGGCTCCACTAACATGGGTACAGTGACGGATATCGACGGCAACTTCAAACTTGACGTGAAGCCAGGCGAAACTCTTATCATCTCTTATATAGGTTGCAAAGACCAGGAGGTGAAGGCAGGCGAAAACCTCAAGATTGTGCTTCAGGACAACTCAGAGGTTCTCGGCGAAGTGGTAGTAACGGGTTATCAGGTGCAGCGCAAGGCCGACTTGACCGGTTCTGTATCTGTAGTAAGCACCAAAGATCTCAAGTCGACAGCCGACACAGATCCTATGCGTTCGCTTCAAGGCAAGGTGCCGGGCATGACTATCACCACCGACGGTTCGCCAATTGGCACCGGTACGGTTCGCATTCGTGGTATCGGTTCGTTCAATTCTTCTCAAGATCCTCTCTTTGTTATCGACGGTGTGCCTACCACCACAACCCTCAACTCGCTCAACATGAACGATATTGAGAGTATGCAGGTGCTCAAGGATGCTGCTTCGGCATCTATCTATGGTTCGCGTGCTGCCAACGGCGTAATCATCATCACCACAAAGCATGGCAAGAAGGGTAGCAAGCTGAATGTAGACTTCTCAGCAAACCTTACTGCTCAGTTCTACAACTCGCAGTCGATGATGAAGCTCTGTAACACCTCAGAGTATGCAACGGCAATGGCTCAGGCTGCACTCAACGATGGTCTCGACCCCGTGGCTTATGCCCACAACTATGGTCTTGACTTCAATGCCTCTAACGGCCGCACCATCAAGGCATACGATCCTGCCTCAAAAAGCTATAAGACATATACCGTAAACGGTGCATACGACGGCTATATCAATGCAAAGAAAACAATGCGACTGTCGGACACCGACTGGCTTGACGAGATTTCGCGCACCGGTTTCATGCAGAGCTACGACCTCTCTCTGTCGGGTGCCACCGACAAGTTCACTGGTCTTTTCTCGGCCGGCTACAAGAAGAACGACGGTATCTTGAAGTATTCTAACTTCGAGAACTTCTCAGCCCGATTCAACTCTACATACAATGTGAACAAGATTGTAAGTGTAGGCGAGAACGCTACGGTTACTTACTCGAAGCAGGTAAATAGCGCACCGATGGAGAATGCGTTGAAGATGTCGCCTACGGTGCCCGTATACGAAGAAGACGGCACTACATTCGCTGGTCCGGTGGGTGGTATGAGCGACCGTCAGAACCCTCTGCGCGAGATGTACATGAACCGCGACAACGCACTTAAGATATGGCGTGTGTTCGGCAATGCCTATGTAGATGTGAAACCGCTGAAGGGCCTTGTGCTCCGTTCTAATTTCGGTCTCGACTACTATCATTCGTTCATTCGCTCGATGAACCACACGTTCAAGTCGGACATCGTGAACAACAACATACCGAGCACCACACTCTCTGCCCACGACGATGTGCGCTGGACATGGAGTAACACAGCCAACTACAACTTCAAGATTGCACGCGACCACGACTTCACGGTGCTCGCTGGTATGGAACTGCACAAGCAGACCGTAGAGGATATGGGTGCGTATGCCCAGAGCTTCGTGATAGAGGACAAGGACTATATGTGGCCCGATGCCGCTACGGGTATTGAGCGCGCTACGGGTATCGGCTCTGGCTACTCGCTGGCTTCGTTCTTCGGTAAGGTCGACTACAACTGGCAGGATCTTATCCTTGCTTCGTTCACCATACGTCGTGACGGCTCTTCACGCTTTGGCAAGAACAACAGATACGGCAACTTCCCCGCAGCTACTTTGGGCTATCGTCTTTCGAAGAACCTCAAAGCAGACTGGATTGACGATCTTAAGATTCGTGCCTCATGGGGTAAGACTGGTAACCAGGAGATTTCCAACACAGCTCGCTACGGCTTGTATGTAGCCGACTACGGATTAGACCGTGTTACATCTACCGCTTACGATCTCTATCGTCAGGGTACAGGCATCTTCCCGTCAGGTTTCCGCGCAACTCAGACCGCGAACGACAACTTGAAGTGGGAGACAACAATACAGTATAACGTTGGTGCCGACTTCTCTTTGCTCAGCCAGGAACTCTACGGATCGGTTGACGCATATATTAAGGATGTAAAGGACATGCTTATCTCGCCGGCATTCCTCGGAGCAGTGGGCGAGGGCGGTTCTACATGGTCGAACGGTCCGTCGCTTCGCAACGTGGGTATGGAGGCAAGCGTGGGCTACCGCCACATCACTAAGTATGGTCTGCGCTACGACGTGACTGCCAACATCGACTTCTTCCGCAACAAAGTGACGTATCTGCCTTCTACCACAACCGGCTCGTATGCACACACAGTGAAGGAGAACCTCGTGCAGTCGAAGAAGCCTTACGGCTCTATCGTGGGCTACGTTGTAGACGGACTCTTCCAGAACAGCGAGGAGGCAAAAGCCTCTGGTCAGCCTAACGCTCGTGTGGGCGGATTGAAGTATGCCGACCTCGACCACAGCGGCACTATCGACGCAAAGGACCAGACATGGATATTCGATCCGGTGCCCGACTTCAACTGGGGTCTGAACGTGCAGCTCGGATACAAGAACTTCGACCTCTCTATGTTCTTCCAGGGAGTATGCGGCGTAGATGTTTACAACAACCAGAAATTCCAGACCGACTTCTGGAGCCTCACCGACGCCGGAAGCAACAAGGGCAACCGTATGCTTGGCGCTTGGACCGAGGACAACACTTCTTCTAAGATACCGGCGCTCACAACCAACAACACCGGTGACGAGGGACGCGCCTCTACTTACTTCGTAGAACACGGCAACTGGATGAAGCTCCGCACGCTGCAGCTTGGCTACAACTTCAGCGACTCGCTCCTGAAGAAGCTCCACATGACATCGGCTCGTGTATATGTTTCTGGTCAGAACCTCTTCACATGGAAGAGCAGCAGCTTCACTATCTCCGACCCCGAGAACCCCAACTGGGCATATCCTCACTCTTCATCAGTGTCGTTCGGACTGCAGCTCAGTTTCTAAGGAGCTATTGATATTACAAAGAAGTCAAAACAATTTAAAGAATCAGAACAATGAAAAATTTATATAAATATATATTTGCAGCGATGCTCACGCTCGGCACTGTAACATCGTGCAGCGATTTCCTCGACGACTCTCCGAAGGGCGTAGTCGATCAGGACAAGGCTTTCAAACTCCCCGACGATATGGTCAATTCGGCATACGCCATGCTCGGCGACTGCTGGTACTCTTATCCGTTCAACCTCTGGCCTTACGGCGATTTGTCGTCAGACGACTGCTTGAAGGGCGGATCGGGCACTACCGACACTGGCTATCATCCGATGGAGATATGGTCGACCATGACTTCTACACCGGGCGAGTTCGACGAACTTTGGTATCGCCTCTACTGTGCTGTTAGCCGCTGCAACCGCGCGCTGCTCTCGCTTGAGCAGTATGGCGACAGCAAGCTTGGCGAGGAGATGACGAAGCAGCGTGTGGCAGAGGTGAAGTTCCTGCGCGCCCACTTCTACTTCAAGCTCATCACCATGTTCCGCCAGGTGCCTTGGATTGACGAGAACGTAATGAAGAACAATCTTCAGGAGAAGACCCGCAACGACGAGTTTACATACCAGGAGTTGTTCGGCAAGATAATAAACGACTTCAAGGAGGCATACGGCGTGCTGCCCGAGATGCAGAAGGAGCAGAACCGCGTCAACCGTGTTGCTGCTGCGGCATATCTCGCCAAGTGCTATCTGACGCTTGCCTACGGCGACGGCTACGAGGCAACCAACGGCTACGACCACGTCAACACGGAGTATATGCAGAAGGTGATCGAATACACAAACGTGGTGAAGAACTCGCCTTACTTCGGCTATCTTGAAGACTACGGCGACATCTTCCTGCCCGAACATAAGAACAGCAAGGAGAGTGTGTTCGCTGTGCAGACTTCCGACTACAAGGACGACAATACCACCTTCGGACGCGCCAACTGGAGCAACGTGCTCAATGGTGTTTGGGGAATGTGGTCGTGCGGATGGGACTTCCACAAGCCGTCGCAGGACCTCGTGAACGCCTTCAAGACAAAGAACGGACTGCCCGAGTTTGACGACTATAACAAGCATATCGACTATCCGGTCAACGGCCAGCCGACCACCCAGAAATGGGATCCGCGTCTCTTCCACACCGTGGGTATGCCTACTTTCCCGTACAAGTACGAGAAGGAGTATACGCTCACAAAGGCTAACAGTCGCACACCGAACACTTACGGCTACTACTGCTCTATGAAGGAGGTGCCGCAGCGCTCTAAGGGCGAGACCTACAACGGCTCATGGCAGGCGTTCGCTATGAACGACTATGTGTTCCGCTTCTCTGATGTGATGCTCATGCGTGCAGAGGCTCTCATCGAGACCGACCAGCTTGCTGAGGCTCGCACCATAATCAACGACATTCGCCAGCGTGCGAAGAACTCTGTTGACAAGCACATCGCTTACGCCAAGGATCAGTGCGAGATAGCGCTCTATCCAGAGTCTTACTTCAAGGACAAGGAGACGGCACGCAAGTGTCTGCGCTGGGAGCGCCGTCTGGAGCTTGCAATGGAGAACGGACGCTACTTCGACCTGCGTCGCTGGGGATTGGCTTCAAAGACTCTCAACGCCTACTTCGCAACCGAGAAGAACGACGTGTACGACGGACAGACATACGCTACGTATCTTAAGGATGCCCACTACACGGCTGGCAAGAACGAGTTCTACCCGATTCCTTACAACCAGCTCTACTATGCGCCTGGCTTGTATAAGCAGAACAAGAACTACTAAAGGACGCTACCGATATTCGGAGTAAATATAAAAACCCTTAATACAAAAAAGCGGAGGATACCACACCTCCGCTTTCTTGTACTGTGTAAAGCGCAATAGTACGAATGTTGCATCTGTAGCAAATATGTTGTGCAATGCGATTATTACAACTTTATGTAACATAATTTTCGCTCTGCTCGGCACGTTTAGCGTAATTTTGCTGCAGAAATTAATTCTCAACTCAACTAATAACTAAAAGTTTCATACGCAATGAACAATTCCAATCAAAGCAAACTGACACTCATCCCGGTGATGATTGCCTTCTTCACTATGGGCTTCGTCGATCTGGTCGGTGCGGTTTCAAACAACATGCAGGAAGACTTCGGACTTTCCGACTCCGCTGCAAACTTCTTCCCCTCGCTCGTGTTCTTCTGGTTCCTTATCTTCTCTGTGCCTACGGGCATGCTGATGAATAAGATAGGCAGAAAGAAGACAGTTCTGCTCTCGGTAGTAATCACAACATTGGCTGTGCTCCTGCCGCTCTTCGACAGCTTTATGCCTACAAAGGAGAGCCAGCTCTGGCTGATGTACATCTCTTTCTCGCTGCTCGGCATAGGCAACGCCATCATGCAGACCGGCATCAACCCGCTCGTGACGATGCTCGTTAAGGGCCATCTGGCTTCTACGCTCACCTTCGGTCAGTTCGTTAAGGCTATCGCTTCGTTCATCGCTCCGCTCATCGCTGCTTGGGGCGCTACCACTACAGCTCCTATCCTCGGACTCAGCTGGCGCATCCTCTTCCTTCTCTTCTTCGTTATAGGTATGGTGGCTACGCTGTGGCTCGGCATGACACACATCGAGGAAGAACCTATCGAAGGCAAGGCTTCTGGCTTCGGCGACTGTCTGAAGATGCTCGGTTCGCCTATCATCCTGCTCTCGTTCATCGGCATCATGTGCCACGTGGGCATCGACGTAGGTACTAACGCCGTTGCACCGAAAGTGTTGTTCGAGCGTCTTGGCGGCGCCGGCGACACGCTCAGCCAGTTCGAGTACGCCACATCAATCTACTTCGCATTCCGTACGCTCGGCTGCTTCACCGGCTCAATTCTTATGCGCAAGCTCAATATCCGCACCTTCTTCACAGTCATCGTGCTGATGATGGCGCTCTCTATGGTGGGCTTCGTGTTCGGCACAGAGAAGTGGGAGCTTTGGGCAGCTATCGCTCTCGTAGGCTACGGCAACTCTAACGTCTTCTCTATCGTCTTCTCGCAGGCTATGCTCTCTGCTCCGGAGAAGAAGAACGAGGTTTCGGGCCTTATGATCATGGGTCTGTTCGGCGGCACTGTGTTCCCGCTCTTCATGGGCTTCGCCAGCGACGCCGCAAAGGCTGCCGGCGCTCAGTATCCGCAGGTTTGGGCTGCTGCTGTGATGGCTATCGGCGTGGTTTATCTGCTCAGCTATATACCTAAAGTAAAGCAGAACTAAAGCCTAAAGCCCCTCCCAACCCGAAAGCCCCTCCCAACCCTCCCCGTCGGGGAGGGCTTAGTTAGCTTAGAAAGGCTTAGAAAGGCTTAGAAAGGCTTAGTTGGCCTTGGCTTAGGAAGGCTTAAGGAGGCTTAGAAAGGCTTGGTTTTCCTTGGCTTAGGAAGGCTTAAGAAGGCTTAGAAAGGCTTAAACGCTGCCTTAGCTCGGCTTATTCAAAAAAAACAATAACTGAAAACAATAAAACTATGGAAAAGAAATATGTAGTAGGACTCGGTGAGGCACTCTGGGACGTGCTTCCTGAAGGTAAGAAACTTGGTGGTGCACCAGCTAACTTCGCGTTCCACGCCGGTCAGTTCGGCTTGAACTCTATCGCTGTGAGCGCTCTCGGCGAGGACAAGCTCGCTGACGAGACCGTGCAGCAGCTCGAGGAGAAGGGCTTGCAGTATTGCATGCCGCGCGTGCCTTATCCAACCGGCACCGTGCAGGTGAAGCTCGACGACGAGGGCATACCTACATACGACATAAAGGAGAATGTGGCGTGGGATAACATCCCGTTCACCGACGAGGTGAAGGCTATCGCCGAGAACACAAAGGCTGTGTGCTGGGGCTCGCTCGCTCAGCGCAACGTGGTGAGCCGCGAGACTATCTACAAGTTCCTCGACGCTACACCTGCCGACTGCATGAAGATATTCGACATCAACCTGCGCCAGGACTTCTACACAAAGGATGTTATCTGCGAGAGCATGAAGCGCTGCAACGTTCTTAAGATCAACGACGAGGAGCTTGTGCTCATTGGCAGAATGTTCGGCTATCCGGGCTTGGACATCGAGAACAAGTGCTGGCTCATCCTTGGCAAGTACGACCTCGATATGCTCGTGCTCACCTGCGGCGTAAACGGATCGTACGTGTTCACACCAGGCGAGATGTCGTTCCAGCCCACACCGAAGGTTGAGGTGGCTGACACCGTTGGCGCAGGCGACTCGTTCACGGGCACCTTCTGTGCTTCTATCCTCGCCGGAATGACGGTGGCTGAGGCTCACGAGCGCGCAGTGAGAGTGAGCGCATACGTCTGCACGCAGAACGGCGCAATGCCCGTACTGCCTGAGGAGGTGAAGTAAAGCCTAAAGCCCCTCCCAACCCTCCCCGTCGGGGAGGGCTTAGGATTGCCGAGGTTCTTCTTGGCTTAAGAAGGCTTAAGAAGGCTTAGCTCGGCTTAAACGCCGCCTATGTTCTTCTTGGCTTAGAAAGGCTTAAGAATACTTAGCTCGGCTTAGAATAATGAAAAGGTTTAGTTGTTAATATAAGTTCGTAATAGTAGAAATTTGTTTTTAGAGTTAGAAGCCGGGGGTATCGTTGCCTCCGGCTTTTTTCGGTTATATATTTTATGTATTGGCGTTGCGTTTCAGATTAAAGCAGTAACTTTGCAGTTGCGTACCCATACGCACATCTAAATAAATATATATATGAAATCAATAAGCCGCATACTTAAAGGCAACCCTACAATGGCGGAGAGCACGGTCTATTCTGTGCTCGTCATCTGCTGTATCTCCCACTTTCTGAACGACATGATACAGTCGATCATTCCGTCTATCTATCCTATCCTCAAGGACAAGTTCGACTTCTCGTTCGCGCAGATAGGTATCATAACGCTCGTCTTTCAGATGACATCCTCCATTCTGCAGCCCTTCACCGGACTGTCTGCCGACCGCCATCCGCGCCCCTATGCGCTTTCCGTCGGCATGTGCTTCACGCTCGCCGGACTGCTCATGCTTGCGTTCGCCGAGAACTATCTGCTCATACTGCTGGCTGTGAGCGTCGTAGGCTTCGGCTCGTCCGTGTTCCACCCTACGGCGTCGAGCGTGACGCAACTGGCGTCGGGCGGCAAGAAGAGTCTTGCGCAGTCTATCTTCCAGGTGGGCGGCAATGGCGGTTCGGCGCTCGGTCCGTTGCTCGCAGCGCTCATCATCCAGCCCTTCGGACAGCACGCCATATCGTGGTTCGCCATAGCCGCCCTGCTCGCAGCGCTCATCATGGTGCGCCTCGGAGCGTGGTATAAAGCCCGTCTGCAGTACGCCGTGAAGCATCCGCGCAAGGCAGAAGCGCTGAACACGCACATCTCCCGACGCGCAAAGTACGGCGCATTGCTCATACTCATCCTGCTCATCTTCTCAAAATACTTCTACACATCCTGCATCACGAGCTACTTCACGTTCTACCTCATCGACAAGTTCGGCGTCTCGGTGCAGGCTTCGCAGATATGCCTCTTCGTGTTCCTCGCCGCCTTCGCCATCGGCACGCTCGCCGGCGGCGTGTTCGGCGACCGCTTCGGACGCAAGTATGTGATATGGTTCTCCATCCTTGGCGCGGCTCCGTTCGCCCTCGCCATGCCCTACGTCAGTCTGACATGGACCATCGTGTTCACCTTCCTCTCCGGACTCATCATCGCCTCGGCGTTCTCCTCGATAGTGGTCTACGCCACCGACCTCATGCCCGACAAGGTAGGACTCATCGCCGGCATCTTCTTCGGCTTGATGTTCGGTCTGGGCGGCATCGGCTCGGCGTTCTTCGGATGGCTCGCCGACAAGACCAGCGTGGAGTTCATCTTCAAGGTGAGCGCATTCCTGCCGCTGCTCGGCATAATCGCCGGACTGCTGCCCGATACGCAGAAGAAGTAGTGCTTTTAAACTCTCTAATACACTTTTCCTACATTTTTGAAGCATCAAAATTACACTTTTCCTATAAAACAAGTAAATGCAGTAAATAGACATGAAAAAGACAATACCAGTTATAGGTATGGCGTGCGTTGTCTGCGCCGCCAATGTAGAGAACAAACTCAGAGGGTTGCGGGGTGTCAACTCGGCTACGGTAACGCTGTCTACACGCACGGTGCTTGTAGACTACGACCCAGAGGTGATTACGCTCGACGACATGAAGCGCGAGGTGAGCAACGCCGGCTATGACCTCGTGGTGGAGAGCGACCGCAACGCCGAGGAGATTAACCGTCGTGAATACACGCTGTTGCGCCGCCGCACGCTGCTTTCGTGGCTGTTCGCCGCACTCACGATGTACTTCGGCATGAGCGGCGACGGAGCGTTCAACAACCAAATCTGCCTCATACTCGCTCTCTTAAACATGTTCTACTGCGGCAGACGCTTCTATGTGTCGGCGGCAAAGCAGATAACGCATCGCACGGCGAACATGGACTCGCTCGTGGCGCTGAGCACGCTCATAGCGTTCCTCTTCAGTACGTTCAACACGTTCTTCGGCGAGGCGGTTTGGGGCGCACGCGGCATAGAGTGGCACACCTACTTCGACGCTTCGGTGATGATAATCACGTTCGTGCTCACCGGTCGGTGTCTTGAGGAGAAAGCGAAAGACAGCACGGCGAGCAGCATACGCCAGCTCATGGGTATGCAGCCCAAGACAGCGCGCATCGTGACGCACGAGAAGATGGAAGGCACCGACGACTACCGCATGGAGGAGGTGCCTATCTCGACGATTCAGATAGGCGACACGATAGAGGTGCGCGCCGGAGAGAAAATTCCGGTGGACGGCGTGGTGTGTACGGCTGAGAGTTTCATGACTGCCGATGCGGCGTACGTAGACGAGGCTATGATAAGCGGCGAACCTACACCGGCTATGAAGAAAGCAGGCGACACCGTGCTCGCCGGAACCATACCCAGTCAGGGCAAGCTGCGTATGCGTGCGCGTCAGATTGGCGAGAACACAGCTCTTGCGCACATCATACGCATGGTGCAGGAGGCGCAGGGCAGCAAGGCGCCCGTGCAGCGCATCGTAGACCGAGCCGCACAGGTGTTCGTGCCGACGGTGGCTGCCATCGCTCTGCTCACGTTCTGCGTGTGGTGGGCTGTAGGAGGCAACGCCGCACTGCCGCACGCTATTCTCTCGGCTGTGGCTGTGCTCGTCATAGCCTGCCCCTGCGCAATGGGATTGGCTACGCCGACGGCGCTCATGGTGGGCATCGGCAAGGCGGCGCAGAAGCAGATTCTCATAAAGGACGCGTCGGCGCTGGAGAACCTGCATAAGATTCAGGCACTCGTCATCGACAAAACGGGCACGCTCACCATTCCAAACCCGAACATCGACTTCACACGCCCATCTGACATACCGCTCGAAGAGCGCGAAACGCTGAAGCCAAACGCCAAGGAGGCGATGGCGCAGCTGCAGTCGGCTGGCATCGAGGTGTACATGATGAGTGGCGACAAGGAGGAGGCGGCTCGCTACTGGGCTGCTGAGGCGGGCATACGCAACTATCGCAGCAAGGTGCTGCCAGGCGACAAGCAGGCGCTCGTGCAGCAACTTCAGAGCGAAGGCAAGCGCGTGGCTATGGTGGGCGACGGCATCAACGACACGCAGGCGCTCGCCCTCGCCGATGTGGGCATTGCCATCGGTCGCGGCACAGATGTGGCGATGGACGTGGCGCAGATAACGCTGATGGGCGACGACCTCATGGCGCTGCCCGAAGCCGTGAAGCTCAGTCGGCGCACCGTGCGCATGATATGGCAGAATCTCTTCTGGGCGTTCGTCTACAACATCGTCTGCATACCCCTCGCCGCCGGCGCACTGCACATCTTCGGCGTCGACTTCCAGATAACGCCGATGTGGGCAAGCGCCCTGATGGCGTTCTCAAGCGTAAGCGTAGTGCTCAACTCGCTGCGCCTGCGCTACGCGTAACGGATTGTTTATTATTGCTGTCAGGTAAACAATTCCATCGTCATAGTATCTGTATACTAACAAAATATGTATCTTTCGCTCTGTTTTAAGAAAAAATTGAAGCGATTCTTTTTAATGACCGGTTTGGGATAAACTGAGCACAGCTTTTGCAGATTCTCTTCGAAGTGTTCTTTGTCGATGGCGCTGTTCTTTAGTGTAGAGCGATAGTTGTATATTGTTTGTAGCGAGTAGGAGAGGATGCCGGCAATCTTAGGACTTTCCGTTACACCCAGTCTTACCAAGGCTGCTACACGCAAGCTTGGAGTCAGCTTGTTGTCTTCCTTAAGCTCGATTTGTGCCTCGGGTATCAGCAGTGAGTTCAGCTCATTTACAAACGAGGGATAGAGCGAGAGGAAGATTTTGTCGAACTGCGATAAGAAGTTCTGATTCTCCTCGGTACTCAGTTTTGAAGACGAGAGAATGCTCAGCAGTTCGTTCTGCTGATTGGCTCTAATTTTACGTATTACCAGTTTGCGCTGACTCTCCAACCGCTCAATATACTGATAGCAGAGCATGATAAAGGCATTAGCCATCAACTCTCGCTTTGTGTTGGTGTTTTCAAGCTCATCATTTGAGTTCCGAAGCGCTTTGTTTGAGTCCTTAAGCTCATTGTTTGAGTCCTTAAGCTCGTTGTTAGAGTCTTTAAGTGCTTTGTTGGAGTCTTTAAGCTCGTTGTTAAAGTTCTTAAGTTCATTGTTATTGTACTTAAGTTCATTGTTGTTGTATTTAAGCTCATCGTTAGAGTCCTGAAGTGCTTTGTTTGAGCCTTTAAGTTCATCATTAGAGTCCTGAAGCGCTTTGTTTGAGCCTTTAAGTTCATCGTTAGAGTCCTGAAGCGCTTTGTTTGAGCCTTTAAGCTCATCATTAGAGTCCTGAAGCGCTTTGTTTGAACCCTTAAGTTCATCGTTAGAGTCCCGAAGAACTTTGTTTGAGCCTTTAAGTTCATCGTTAGAGTCCCGAAGAGCTTTGTTTGAGCCTTTAAGTTCATCGTTAGAGTCCCGAAGAGCTTTGTTTGAACTCGTCAGCTCGTCATTTGAGTCCTGAAGCGCTTTGTTTGAGCCCTTAAGTTCATCATTAGAGTCCCGAAGTGCTTTGTTTGAACTCATTAGCTCATCGTTAGAGTTTTGAAGTGCTTTGTTTGAGCACTTAAGTTCATCATTAGAGTCCTGAAGCGCTTTGTTTGAGCCCTTAAGTTCATCGTTAGAGTCCCGAAGCGCTTTGTTTGAGCCCTTAAGTTCATCATTAGAGTCCTGAAGCGCTTTGTTTGAGCCCTTAAGTTCATCATTAGAGTCCTGAAGCGCTTTGTTCGAGCCTTTAAGTTCATCGTTAGAGTCCCGAAGAGCTTTGTTTGAGTTCATTAGCTCATCGTTAGAGTCCCGAAGCGCTTTGTTTGAGCCTTTAAGTTCATCATTAGAGTCCCGAAGAGTTTTGTTTGAACTCGTCAGTTTGTCATTTGAGTCCTGAAACGCTTTGTTAGAGCTTGTCAGTTCATCGTTTGAGTCTTGAAGTGCTTTGTTGTCCTTTAGCTGTTGTTTGTTGGTAGCGCTCAACTCTTCAGTCAAGGCTTTCAGTACCTTCTCCGACAGTTTCAACAAATGGTTTTTCCGGCTGAAGTACACCACTGCTGCTGCAATGACAACCAACAGCATAAGTATACATATTATCGTCACGTTTTTCCAGATGGCTTCCTTTTGGAGCTTTTCATTGTAAGCTGACAATATTACATGCAGGTTGGTATACAACTCTACCTGTTGCAGACGACTATTATATGCATGTGCGTCTTTCAATGTTTGATTGATATATTTCCGGGCTTTGTCAAGATCATTTTTGTTTTTATAAAGCAACAGAGCAACATCCTGCAATGCCAGACTCTCATTGTTAGCCGACATTACATCGCTAATGGCAGCAAGCAGCAGATAACGCTCTTGTTGTTCCAATTGCTTATTCTTGCCGTAAGCCTTTGACAGAGCGTATGCCGCCCTGCCGTACATGCGGTTTTCCGGTCCGATCATTTGCATTGCCTTATTCAATGAAGCGCTAATCTCATTGATACTCCTGCCTGAGAAAAAGAGATTTATACCCTTCATGTAATAATACAATGCGCTATTCTTAGGACAGTAGTATAGTGCCTTGCCAATATATTCCTTGAACAGTTCGTTATAATGTTTGCTGAACTCCATTTTCTGACAATAGGCATTCAGATTGTAATAAAGTGAACTCTGGGCGCAGTAGAAAAGGAAATTTTGCTTTGGATCGGATTGTGGTATCTCGATTTTGTCCAGATTTTCCTTCGCCTCAACATAGAAGCCTCGTTCAATCAGCAGACTTGCCTTTGTAATCAGGAATCGGTTGCAATAATCAGAATTGCCAGTCTGTTTGGCAAGGCTTATTCCCCTTTGGACATACACCATTGCCGAGTCGTAAACGTATGGGCTATACTCGTTTGCCAACTGTTCATATATGCGTAGCTTGTCTGTTGCAGCTATCACGAATTTAGCTCCGAGCTTAATGTCTTTTAGCCTTTTTTCTTTTATGACATCATAATCCGCACTATGGGCTATTACTGAGTCTAATCTTTCGTAAAGTTTGTTGTTGTCTGCGCGAGCATTAATGAGCGACAGACTGATAGTTATTGTCAATATCAATGTCCTCATAGATCTTTAAATATTAAGTTTTTGCCTTTACAATTTGTATTTAGAGCCTTATAACTAACCATAACTTACTATGACTAACCA
>ERZ857629.2312-NODE-2312-length-18296-cov-5.408037_pt1 | contig 18296 bp, 13 predicted proteins | sample MGYA00519700_ERZ857629 | MGnify/ENA primary metagenome ERZ857629 (study PRJEB31778, sample SAMEA3449351) | human gut metagenome | biome: human gut; feature: human-associated habitat; material: faeces | place: United Kingdom | collected 2010/2012 ...
GCGGCGGCGGCGACGGGGGCGGGGCGCGTTTTCCGGCTCGGCCTTCTGCGCCCGGCGGGCATAGACCTGGGCCGCCTCGGAGGTGGCCTCGTAGGTCAGGCGGCTGACCCGCACGGTGCCGTCCGGCTGGGCGGAGAGGCGCACCCGAATCAGGAATTTCCCATGCTCCGCACAGGTGGCCAGGTCCATATACCGATGCCCCGGCTGGGCAAACCAGCGGGAGCCAAGCATCTGGCGGCCGCACACCGGGCACAGGTTCTCACTCCCAGCCATGGCGGCCAGGGCCTCCCGCTTGTCTGCGTAGTCCCGGAACACCTTGCGCTCCAGGCAGCCGGGCAGCTCCGCGCCATGGAACCCGTTCTCATGGCTGCGCACCGCCTGGTCGTATTCGGCGATGCCCCGCCGCATATCCAGCCTCTGGCAAATCAGCGCGGTGTGGTAGGCGTCCCCCAGGGCGTCGTGGGCCGGGCGGCTGGGCTCGATCTGGAAGGTCTCCAGGGCGGTTTTCAGCGCCCTCTGGGAATTGGAGCCGTCGGTCTGGGCGTTGAAGATCATCTGGGCATTGTACCACCGCTCGACCCAGGCGGTATCCTGGCCGTAGAGCTGCAAATTCTCCCGCAGGATGCCGATGTCGTCAAAGCCCCAGGTGAGGAACACCGGCTCCTCCCCGCACCAGGCGCGGAATTGCTCCATGGCCCGGACAAATGGGATGCCCTCGGCGCGCAGACGGTTTTCCTTAATGCCGGTGAGCTTGCTCACCCGGCGGTTCAGGTGCCGGTAGACCTTGGGTGTGATCATGATCTGGAATTCCTCCATGTCCGCCCCGGCGGGGCTCAGACGCACGGCTCCGATCTGGATGATCTCCCCCCGAATGGCCACCGGCAGCACCTTCTTCGACGAAGGCGACCCCGGCCAGGGCTGGTTCCACTCCATATCCAAAACAATAAAATTCATTGCGCGTTCCCTCTGTTTTCTTATCCTTGCACAATATCATATCACATTACACGCACATCTGTAAACAAGAAGTTTTTGGCCACGTCACGGATGGGGATGCAAGCCGTAGGACACCTCCCAGCGCCCCTGAAAGGGGCGGCTATGTGGACGTCACTCTCTGGCAGCGGATGGCGCAGCGGGTCTGGCCGCTGGTGTTGCAGGTGAAGAGGGTCAGGTCCCAATCGCCGGAGAGCAGGCCCTCCACGTCGCTGGGGCCGACGGTCTCGATGGAGGCGACAGTATAGTAGAATTCCGTCCCCTCGGCGTCGGTGAATTTCACCTGGGTGCCGATGGGGGCGTATTTCAGGGGAGAGAAATGGGTGGGATAATTGTGGGCGCAGATGACCAGATCGTCCTCATACACGCTGCCGGAATAGCGGCAGGGGGCGGTTTTCAGCCGCTCATAGTCCCAGTCCTCCATCACCGGCAGGGACAGCTCCAGGCTAGGCACGTCCAGCTCGCCGATGTAGCGGTAGCCGCCCACCTCCACAGTGGGCATTTCCCGCTGGCCGGGGACGGTGGGGTCCGTCGGCTCCGAAGGTTGCGCGGCCCCGGTATCCGCCGGGGCCTCCTCCGCCGGGGCGGCGGGCTTGGGGATATCCGTCAGGGCGCCGTTCGATGTCATGCCGGGGACCTGGGCGCGGAGGGACTGGAGGACGGACTGGGCCGCCCGGTCGGCCCGGCGGCCGTCCCAGATATTGTAGGCGGTAAGCAAAAGGGCTGCTGCCAGCAGCAGCAGTCCCATTGCGATCAGCACAGAGCCTTTTTTACGCATTCTCGTCACCCTTTCTTCTGCGAACGATCCCGGCGCACAGCAGGACCAGGCCCACCGCCGTCAGGGCGGTGACGGGCCACCAGAGCTGGCCGGTCTGGGGGATGCGCTTATAGGTATTGGTGAGGATGAAAGTGTTGCCCGCCCTTGCGACGGCGGCGGTGTAGCGGGGGGAGGCGTCCTCCCGGATATACCAGTTCTTGGGCGGGAGATCCTCCCAGGTATAGGTCCAGCCGTTGGCGGCGCTCAGCTGGACGGGGTCGCCATAGTCCTTGCCGTCCAGCACCAGGTGGACGGTGATGCCGGCGGGGCGGGAGGCGGCGGTATCGCCCACCCAGCGCTTGATGACGGAGAGGGTCATGTCCATTTCCCGCTTGCCCATGACCTCCACATCCCACACGAACCGCTGCTGTTCGTCCTTCTGGGGGACGGAGAGCAGGAAGGGCGTGGGCCAGTAGTTGACGCCATTCTCCTCCCCCGGCTCGCCGGTGACCAGGTACACCGCCATGGGCAGGTCCGTAAAGGTCGCCCTGCCATCGGTAACGGCGGCATTGGCCAGGGGCTGGCGGAGGCCGGTGCGCTGGATCATTTCCGCCATCGTGCCCGCGGCGGCGGCCATGTCGGAGGTATCCACGCCGGAGAAATCGTCATCCATGACGATGCCGCCGTCTTTCAGGCTACCCACCCGGTAGAGATGGTACACCGTGCCCTCCAGGGGATAGGAAACTGTCAGCTTCCCCGTTTCCCCCGCGGCGGAGGCGGAGGCGGCGAGGGACAGCACCGTGGCCGCCAGCAGCGCCAGGGCCAGCAGGCGGAAAAGCAGCTTCTTTTTCAAATCGGACACAACCTTTCGTTCACATAAGTGCTCTTGGCTCCCCCATTGGGGAGCCAAGGCGCTTTTGCTCAGTTCTTTCCTTCACGGGGTCAATGAGGGCGTTTTTTGCGGGTGGTTGCGGTGAGGGTGAGGGCGGCGGTGAGGGTGAGGGTCAGACCGGCCAGGGTATAGGCCAGGGTCCCCGCGCCGCCGGTGGCGGGCAGCTCATACTCGGGGGACGGCAGGGTATTCTTTATGATAATGGTGCCGGAGGAAATGCCGGTGGTGTTGCTCTCAACGAAATTCTTGCCGTTGTCATAGCTGTACGCAATGTTGAATTTCTCAGCGGCATTTCCGTCCACAAGCTCCACAACATAATAGGTATAGGTCACCTTGACCTTTTCTTCGCCCTCCATCAGGGCTTTCCATTCTTCGGCCAGGAGGGCAAGACCGGCAGTCTTGCTGTCCCAATGCCAGGTTTTTGGGGTGGTGGTATGGGACAGGGTGTAGGTGCTGAGTGTCTTATCCACCGGCTGTTGTCCTTCCGCCGTTGCCACCTGATGCAGCTCGAAGGAAACGCTGCCGGTGCGATTCGTGGTAATTTCTTTTTCCTGATAATTATACCACTGCTTCTCAACCTGAATCGTGGCCGGTTTTTTGGTGAGGATGTTGGTGACGGTGATGGTGCTGTCGATGACCTCTGGGGAATACACGGTGGTGTAGTCCCCGGGCTGCTCGATGATGAAGTAGGTGTACCACTTGCCGTTGTACGCCTGGAGAAGCGTGTTCCCGCTGCTCCATTGCCAGTCTTTTTCCTTGGTCAGGGCATACTCGCCCACCAGGGTACATCCAGATGGCAACGGATCATCATAATTCAAAGCAGGGGGTTCCAGGCCAGTGGGTTCGGTACTCCATTCCCTGCGGATCAGCTTGAACGGGATGGAGGTATAGCCTCCCGCGTCGTTATCTGTCCATTCCTTCTTCACCGTCACACTGGTATACGCCGATTCCGGGGGCAGCTGGTTGGTGACAGTGATAACGCCAGAGGAAATACCAATGGGCTTACCGTCCTCTGTCATGTTGGAATAAAAGGTGGTGTAATCAACGGAAGGGTCTTCCACCACATAGTAGCTGTACCAGATGGTCCGCGGGTTGCCATCCGAATCGATCACCGTGTCTTGAATAGGCACCGGCTTGAGATTCGTAACACTATGCCATCTCCAGCCGTTTTCAGCACTAAGTATGATCGTGTCAAAGGGCTCCGGCCCTGTTACCAAGGGGGTCGTTTCGCCGGTCTCGCCGCTGCCAGTGGACTGGGCGGTGTGAGAATAGGTGACGATTGGAGCCGTACTCCAGTCTCCCGCCTTTACACCAAAAGCAATGTTGTGTGTGACAGTAAAGGAATAAACCCGAGTGGTCCCATTCGCGTATTCAGGTTCAATTGGGCGATACCAATTGTCATAGTTGCCCTGCCCGGGAATCCACAGCTTTGCCGTATTCTCATTCCCAGCTAAATAGTTTTGTACCGTAACCGTCACCACCGCGCCCTTGGGTACAGTAAGCGACTCGGTTTTCTCCATACCGTACCTGCCATAACATATCTGGACTATGGCTGTGCTGAGCAGCGGGTCGGATACCGTGGCGTCCTGACGGACCTCCGTTCCCACGCGCATCAGCTTCAGGCGGACGGGATTTTGATTGCCCGTGACGATCTTGCCGTTGGAATCCAACCATATCTTCTCCACGCTGAACTCGGCGGTGGAGGCAGTGTTGGTGATGGTCTCGTAATCATTGGAGCTGGACAAGTCCTTTGCGCCCTGTCTAATAGCGCTGTACTCAGGCGGGAGTTTAACCTCTGCATCTTTATTCCGGAAGTAGAACTTGACTGCAGGCGGATTTCTCGAAAGAATATATCCATCCGGCGCTTTCGTTTCTTCCAGTTTATAGAGGACATTATACTCAAATGCCTCGGTATATTTGACTTTCAGCTCACCATCGCTGTCTGTTACATATTTCTTCGGGTTTTCTCCGTCCATTGCAAGGGGGCCATCCCAGGTCCAGGAGCCGTCTGCATTTTTTGTAGCCTTCCAGAGCTGGAATTCCGCGCCTGGAATTCTGATCTCGGAATTTCCCTCCTTCAGTTTGGTGATCTCCAGGCTTTGCCCAGTGTAGATTCCCGCTTCATTTTGAAGGCCCGAAAATTTCACATCTTCATTGCTTTCGTATTCCTTTTCATCAGGATAGGCCGTGAAATATATTTTGTTCAAAACCTTCAAATGTGCGTAATCCTGAGTCTTTTTGAAACTACTGAGGACGTACTTGTATTCCAGAATCAGCGGTGTTGCGTCGGGAACCTCCAAGCGGATATACTTGGTGACCATGGCATAGTCAAACCCTTTTGGGTTATCCTCGTCCACCACCCAGCGCCAGTCGTTTGAGTTCACCGGGTCGCCTTGTACCAGAGCACCGTTCTCCCCCGGGGTGGCATAGTAGAGCTTCACGCTGTTGTAAAGCAGGTTAAATACCAGGTCAAGGTCACCCGGCTGATAGGAGAATTCATCCGTCAAATAGACTTTGCTGCTTCCGGGCTGAATATCGACACCCTTAGGGTTGATCTCCACCCTATAAGACAGTGTACGGTCCTGCTCACCATTTTTCCCGAGATAAGTCTTTGACATTGCGCCATCCAGCGGATTTTCCTCCAGTTTTGTCCAGTTCTGGGTCTGGTCGCTGCTGCCTATGCTTCCCTCTTTGGTTTCGCCCTCGGCATGGTTCTTGAAAGCGCCGCTACCTTCCGTGAAGCTCTCATCCACCTTGCAGTTCAAGAGCAGGACAAAAGCCGTCCCCAGCTCCAGCGGGTCGGTCCCATTTTGGCGGGTCGCCGTCACTGTAACGGTTCCTGACGTCTGGTCATAGACGCCGGAATAGCTGTAATGCCCGTCGCCGCCGGTGATTTTGCCGCTATCGTCCACCAGCAGCTCCGCCTTTGTCACGCCCAGGACAGGGGTAATGGCTTCCATGCTGAGCCTGAGAACATGGACATTCTGCGGCAGCGTGTCCACGATTTTCAGGTACGGGGTATTGCTCACCGAACCAAGGGTGGCATGGATCTTCCAGTCCAGTTCCCCGTTAAAATTCTCTACGCTGGATTCTCCGGCAATGCCCCTGCCATCGTATTTGACAATAGAGGGAGGCGTGACATTGGCATCAGAGATGTCCGTTTTCCCGCGGTAATCCACCTTGTTCTGCCAGTTGCCGGTGCCAGTCATATCTTCCCGTTTGGCGTAGGTGGTGTATTGCAGGATGAGCTGCTTGCCTGCCACCGAAGAATCATCGTTGGTGGGATTGCTTGTCAGGCTGACCTCCATATAGGTCGCATCCTGATCCGAACGGACCTCTCCTTTGGTATCTTTGGAATCATAAAACTTGGCTTGGAAGCTTGTCAGCGCTTGCCCGTCATAGAACAGCCTGACACTGTTTTGGTCAAAGTAATGCTTTCCTGAACTGCCGACCGGCTGGGTATCATCAACCAAATTTTCGTTCAGTGTAATGCCGTCACTTGCCAGCGTGACCGTCACCGTCCAATTGATGTGGTAACGTCCATCCTCATCCAATGTGATCGCGCCGGTGGTCTTTTCCACCTTTCCGCCGTCCTCGGTGACAGTCCAAGGGGCTTCCTTTTCACCCATCCTGGCGGTATTGGTAACACTGTTAGAGCCCCACTTACCCAAGTCCCCGGCAGAAGTGTAATACTTTATCACATACCTGTTTGTGTTCTTCCCATCCGTTCTTAGTTCACCATTTTCATCCACCGCTTTGAATTTGATGGTATTGCCGCTGATCTCGAAGTGCTTGTCGCACTCTTCCTGTGTGAGAGGCGTCTCATTCCATTTCACAGTTACCGTCAAGGCCGGATCAGGCAAGCGCATGGAAAGCATTTCATCTTGCAGTACCATGTCTGCAATATTGACAAAGTTATAATCGTTTACAACAATTGTCCAGCATATCCTATCATTGTCTTTTTCCCAGGAACCTGTCTTTCCAAATACAAGGTCACCAGCGGGCGGATCGGTGGTTTCAGAGGGATCGGTCGATTCCGAAGGTTCCGTGGGCATCTCCTTAGGAACGTTCACAGTGGATGAGCTATCGTGTTCAAGTTTTTTACCGTCATCTTTCGGGGTAGAAGTGCCCTTGACCGCATTATTGACGAGAGTTGTTTCGGAAGGGGCATCCTTCAGCGTATACTCATAGGTAATCTCATATCGGTTGCCCTTTTCAAGCTTTGGCAGCGTGAGCTTAAATTCTTCTTTTTCAGACGTACTCTCGCCGCGAGTACAAATGTACGTACCTTCGCCAAGCGGGGTATTCCGCGCATCTTTAACACTCACCAGTCTGAAATTGGATATCTCAATTCCATTTTTTGTCAGCGTATCCAAGATTTCAATAGGGCCAGGAGTTCCATTGGTAGTAGAAATCCAGACCGTATAAGTCAGGCGCTTGCTGGCAGGGTCATACGTACCCTGTTTGGAAATAGTCAGGTCGCCATCCAGCGATTCGTTATCTTTGTAATCAATTTCACTTCCGGATACGTCCAGCCAAACATCTCCATCTATGTTGTCCTTGATGTTTCCATTTTCATCGGCATGGTCCTTGCTCATCCAGCCAGACAGTTGAATGTAGCCGGTCATATGCTCGTCCGCATTCTTTACGTAATCATCCAAAAAACGGATATGCAGCTGTGCCTTGCCATTTTCGTCGGTCGTATACCAATACTTAAATGCGTTTTCGCCTTTGTTGTCTTGTCCGAACTTGATACCTCCATAGAGTGTATTCCAATCCAGGGTGATATCACCAAGGTTCAGCACATACTCATTGCCGTGTCGTTCGCCGATATTATTCTTGTCTGTAATATAGCCAACCCTGTTCTCATCCTGCTTGACATTAAAGGAAAAATTAATTTGGAGATTCATCTCAAATCCGTTGTTCTTATCGAACACCGCACCGGGCACCCAATTGCCGTTTGCATCCTTTTTCCGGCTCACAATTCCAACGCTGAACGCGACATCTGTCATTCGCTCCGGCGAACTGTCCGTGGATGTTCCATCCTCCGCCGTATCTGCCGCGCCGAGGAGCATGGGGGGTTCCAGGATGGTGTCTTCGTCCTCGATGATATCCTCGTCCTGGGGAGGCGTTTCGGTGGTGGGCTGGAGGTCGGTGGGGGCTTCCGTTGCCACCGCAGCGTCGGGGAGGGTGGTTTCCTCCGGCTGGGTGGAGGCTTCGGGCTGGGTGGTCTCCGGGGCGACGGGGGCCTCGGTGACGGAGGCGTCGCCGGTGGTCTCCGGGGCAGTCGTCTCCGTTACGCCTGTTGCTTCCGTTGCTTCCGCTGCCGCTGTTGTCTCCGTCGTTTCCGTTTCAGTGGCGGGGGACTCAGTCTGGCCGGTGGGGACCAGGTTATCGACGAACTCCCGGTGGTTGGCGGCGCAGGCGTCGGTATGGGTGTGCTCGTCCAGGCCGCAGGCGCGGATGTAGCAGGCGTCGGTATGGATATGCTCGGGCAGGTCCTGCTGGCCGCAGATCAGCTGGGCCACGAAATCCGCCGGGTAGCATTCCGGGGTATGGACGTGGCCCTCGGTCTCGGCCAGGACGCAGGTAAGCGCCCCCTCGGCATAGCACGTCTCTCCATGGGTATGGGCGGCGTGCTCCACCTGGCCGCAGACGGGCTGGGGGACGGAATAGCAGTCCTGGGTATGGTGATGGGCGATCTGCTCACGCAGGGTGCAGGTGAGCGCGCCGGAGGCATCATAGCAATTCTCCCGGGTATGGGTGTGGGAATAGACCTCCTGCCGGCCGCACACCAGCCGGTAGCAGGCGGCGGAATGGGTATGCTCGGGCAGGCCGCAGCTGAGCTCCTGGCTCTCCAGGGTGATGGCGGGCAGAATCAGAGCATAGGTGGTGCAGAACACCACAAAGGCCGCAATGCAGGTGACCACATTGCGCCAGACATGACGTTTTTTCCTCTGAGCGGCGAGTTCGCTCGCTCTGCGAAGGTTACCCATGGCAATCCTCCCTTTCCGAAACTATCTCACGGGGCCGAGATCCGCAAACGGCCAGACACGGTAAATGATCTTTCCGACGATCTGCTCCTCGAACACGCAGCCGACGGTGGTGCTGCGGCTGTCCACCGAAGTGGCCCGGTGGTCGCCCAGGACGAAGATGCGCCCCTCGGGTACCTGATAGGGCAGCTGGATGTCGCATTCGCCGAAGGCCTTCTCGGTCAGGTAGGGCTCGTCCAGCAGCGTACCGTTTACGTAAACGTTTCCGTTCTCATCGATATTGACCCACTCGCCCTCAAAGGCCACCACCCGCTTGACGAGGATCTTGTTATTGTAATAAAAGCTGACCACGTCGCCCCGGTCAAAATCCATGCCCTTGACGGACACGACGATATCGCCCTCTTGCAGGGAGGGGGTCATGGAGGTGCCGTAAATGCGCAGCACGGGCAGCAGCAGGGTGGCCACCAGGACGGCCACCGCCGCCACGGTGAGCAGCACATAGATGGTGCTGCGGATGACGCCGCGGTAGCGCTTGTTATACTGCACCCGGTCCAGCTCCTGCCGCAGGCGCTGAGAGCCGGGGTTTTCCAACCGTTTTTTCATTCCTGACCGCTCCTTCTGCGAAAGCGGGAGGCAAAACCCGCGGGCATGGCAGGGGCAGGCTCCGGCGCGGCGGGGGCGGGCGGAGCGGAGGCCTTGGCATCCTCCAGCAGCTTGGCGCAGAGCTGGCGGGTGCGCTCCTCCATGCGGCGGCACTTCTGGCGGGTCTGCTCCTCCTGCCGGGCACAGTCGGCCTCGGTCCGCTCCTTCTGCCGCTGGGCCTGGGCCAGGAGGGCATCGGCCTGGGTCTGCTTGGCCCGGATGCTCTCCAGGTAGCCGTCGGCGGCCTCCTGGGCCTTCTCAAACACGCCGCTGAGGCTTAGGGCCGCCTCGGCGATGGAGCCGGAATTTTCCAGCGTAACGGTGCGGTCGGCAAGCTGCTGCTCCAGCTTGGACAGGCGGGCGGCAAGGCGCTCGTTTTCCTCGGTCTGCTCGATGAGCAGCTTGAGCAGGTCGGTGCGATTCAGTTTTTTAACTTCTCTGTCCGCCATGGCGTATCCCCCACCCGGCCGCGAAGGCGGCGGGCATCTATTTCTTCTGGCTAAAAAGCGGATAAAAAAAGCCCATGCACACTTACGGTATGCATCGGCAGCTGGCTAGGTCGGTGACCCCCTAAAGTTTTGCGTCCCCCCCTCGCGGAGGGTTTGCCCAGGGGCAAATGGCAGGCCGCGAAAAAGCCCAAAGAGCCGAATGCCCCGTCAGTATGGAATTGTCACGATCTATTTCCGCATTTATGAATTTTCTGTTACATTGATTATTTTACAGTTTTTTCCTGCAAAAATCAAGTCTGTTCCCCTTAAATAGTGCACAAATATAAAATTATTTTTTGTATATATTGCCAAGCGGTCTATTTTTTGCCTAAGTTTTATATCCATAAAACGTTTCCAAATTAGGCGGGTTTTCTACAAAGCGTCGAGAGAACTCGCCGCCCCTGAAAGGGGTCAGGCGCGGTAGGCGGAATACCATTTTGGGAGAGCCAAGGCAAACAGAACGCAATCCGACATGAATGTAGGGGTGCGTGCCATTCAACGCACCAAGGCGGTCCCTTACGTTCTCTAAAGTCGGAAAAAAGGGGGTTGCATCTTTGGGCGGGATGTGTTAAGATGGGGAGCGATATGAAAAAGCTGCGATTGGGCTGCCTTGTGTTGGTTTGCGGCATCAGAGAGAGCGGGACGGTGGGATCCGCTTGCGTGCAATGCCGGGCTTTCTCCCAGGAGCTGCCGCCTGAAATGCATTCAGTAGGGCCGGACGGGTGATGCCGTTATCCATCATGGGCGTGGATGCGCCTGAAAGCTGCGCCGCGGATGCGGCGAATTGCGGGTGGTACCGCGGAAGGATTGCCTTTCGTCCCGGTTTTGTGGGGCGGGAGGCTTTTTTGTTCCCATTTTACCATTGAAAAAGTATGCAAACCTTTTAGGAGGAGAAGAAATGAAACAACAATTGGAATCCATTCGCCAGCGGGCCATCGAGGCCCTGGACAAGGCCGCCACTCCGGCGGAGCTGGAGGAGCAGCGGGTCAGGCTGCTGGGCAAGAAGGGCGAGCTGACCGCCGTGCTCAAGCAGATGGGCAAGCTCTCCACCGAGGAGCGGCCCGTGATGGGTCAGCTGGCCAACAGCGTCCGCGCCGCCATTGAGGCGCGGCTGGAGGAGCGCAAGGCTGCCGTCCACGCCGCCGCCATGGAGGCCAAGCTGGCCGCCGAGGCGTTGGACGTGACCATCCCCGGCGACGAGATCGAGATCGGCCATCAGCACCCCATGAACCAGGTGCTCCAGCAGATCAAGGACGCCTTTGTGGGCATGGGCTACGAGGTTTACGAGGCTCCCGAGGTGGAGCTGGCGGACTACAACTTTACCCGGCTGAACATTGAAGAGGGCCACCCCTCCCGGGACCGCAGCGACACCTTCTACTTCACCGACGACGACAGCGTGCTGCTTCGCACCCAGACCAGCCCCATGCAGATCCGCTACATGGAGACCCACAAGCCCCCCATCTGCATGTTGGCGCCCGGCCGGGTATTCCGCAAGGACGAGGCCGATGCCACCCACTCGCCCATGTTCCACCAGATCGAGGGTCTGGTGGTGGCCGAGGACATCACCATGGGCGACCTGAAGGGCGCGCTGATCGGCATTCTGCAAAAGGTGTACGGCGAGAGCGCCGCCACCCGGTTCCGTCCCCACCACTTTCCCTTCACCGAGCCCAGCTGTGAGATGGACATGGCCTGCCACAAGTGCCACGGAACCGGCGAGCTGGACGGCCAGGTGTGCTCCACCTGCCATGGCGAAGGCTGGATCGAGGTGCTGGGCGCGGGCATGGTGCATCCCAAGGTGCTGGAAAACTGCGGCATCGACCCGGAGAAGTACACCGGCTTTGCCTTCGGCATGGGCCTGGAGCGGATGGCCATGGGCCAGCTGAAGATCAACGACCTGCGCCTGATCTTCGACAACGACGTGCGGTTCCTGAACCAGTTCTAAGGAGGGTTTCCAAATGAAGCTGAACAGAAAATGGATCAATGAAGATTTCGTGGATTTGAGCAATGTTTCCGACAAGGAATTTGTGGAGACCCTGACGGTTTTCGGCCAGAAGGTGGAAACCTGGGAGCGGATGGACGCGGATATCAAGAACGTGGTGGTGGGCAAGGTGCTCTCCATGGTGCGCCATCCCAACTCTGACCACATGTTCATCTGCCAGGTGGACGTGGGCCAGGAAGAGCCGGTGCAGATCGTCACCGGCGCGCAGAACGTCCACGAGGGCGACCTGGTGCCCGCCGCGCTGCACAATTCCTGGTTGCCCGGCGGCGTGCACATCACCAAGGGCAAGCTCAGAGGCGAGGTATCCAACGGCATGCTGTGCTCCTTCGCCGAGCTGGGCCTGACCCAGAACGACCTGCCCGGCGTGTTCGCCGACGGCATCTGGATCCTGGAGCCGGACGCCGGAAAGCCCGGCGACGACATCAATCCCATCATCGGCAACGATGATACCGTGGTGGATTTCGAGATTACCAACAACCGCCCGGACTGCTACTCCATCATCGGTCTGGCCCGGGAGGCTGCCGCCGCCTTCGGCAAGCCCATGAAGCACCATGAGCCGGTGGTCAAGGGCAGCGACGCCGGTTCTATCTTCGAGCACCTGGATGTGGAGGTGCCCGCCACGGCGCTGTGCAACCGCTATTCCTCCCGGATGGTGGCCAATGTGAAGATCGGCCCCTCCCCCAAGTGGCTGCGGCAGCGGCTCCGCGCCAACGGCGTGCGGCCCATCAACAACATTGTGGACATCACCAACTATGTGATGCTGGAATACGGCCAGCCCATGCACGCCTTTGACTATCGCTATGTGTCCTCTGGCAAGATCGTCGTCCGGGAGGCAAAGGACGGCGAGACCCTGACCACCCTGGACGGCACCGTGCGGAACCTGAAGGCCGGGATGCTGGTGATCGCCGACGAAAATAAGCCCATCGGCCTGGCCGGTATCATGGGCGGCGAGAACTCCGAGATCAAGGACGACACCACTATGGTGGTCTTTGAATCCGCCAACTTCAACGGCACCTCCATCCGCCAGACCGCACTGGCCCTGGGCATGCGCACCGAAGCCTCCGGCAAATTCGAGAAAAGCCTCGACCCCATGATGACCATTCCCGCCGTGCAGCGGGCCTGCGAGCTGGTGGAGCTGCTGGAGTGCGGTGACGTGCTGGACGGCACCATCGACATCATTAATTACGTTCCCGAGACCCGGAAGCTGCCCCTGGAGCCGGAGAAGATCAATCACCTGCTGGGCACCAGCATTCCCAAAGAGGATATGGTGATGTACCTGAACCGGCTGGAAATCCCCGTGGAGGACGACACCATCATCGTTCCCTCCTTCCGGCCCGACCTGGTGCGGATGGTGGACATTGCGGAGGAGGTGGGCCGCTCCTACGGCTATAACGAGATCCCTGTAACCCAGTTCCGCACCGCCACCCACGGCGGCTACTCCCAGGAGATGAAGCTGGAAGTCAAGGCCGGTACGCTGTGCCGCGCCATGGGATACAGCGAGATCATCACCTATTCTTTCACCTCCCCCACCGTGTTCGACCAGATCCGCATTCCCGCGGATTCTCCCCTGCGCCGTGCCATGCGCATCCAGAACCCCCTGGGTGAGGATACCTCCATCATGCGCACCATCGCTCTGCCCTCCATGCTGGAGATCCTGGGCCGGAACAACGCCTATCACAACAAGGCCGCAAAGCTCTATGAGATCGCCAAAATCTACCTGCCCGTAGAGGGCCAGCCCCTGCCCGAGGAGCCGAAGATGCTGGTGTTCGGCTCCTACGGTGAGAAGGAGACCTTCTTCAAGCTCAAGGGCGAGCTGGAAGCGGTATTTGCCGGTCTGCGGATGAAGAAGGCCCGCTACACCGCCGAAAAGAATAACCCCAGCTATCATCCCGGCCGCTGCGCCAGCATCTCCATCGACGGCGTTGAGATCGGCGTGATGGGGCAGGTGCATCCCCTGGTGGCCAAGAACTACGGCATTGACTCCGAGGTCTACTGCGCCGAGCTGAGCTTCACCAAGATGCTGGGCCTGCGCCTGCCGGAGCCGACCTTTGCCCCGCTGCCCAAGTATCCCCCCGTCAGCCGCGACCTGGCCCTGATCTGCGACGAGGCGCTGACCGTGGCCCAGGTGGAGGACGTGATCTCCGCTTCCGCCGGGAAGCTGCTGCGCAGGATCCAGCTGTTCGACATCTATCGGGGCGTGGGCGTGCCCGAGGGCAAGAAGAGCATGGCCTTCTCCCTGGAGCTGCGCGCCGACGACCGCACCCTGACCGACAGCGACTCCGAAAAGGTCGTGAGCAATGTGCTCGCCGCCCTGAAGGAAAAGCTGAACGCCACCCTGCGTTGAGCGGAATTCACAAAATATTCATAGGCAGCTCTTTACAGAATTGCCGGTTTAGGGTATAATAGGCTAAAATATCAACAAAAGGAGGCTGAGACCATGACGGGAATGGAAACCCAGACCTTTAAGGTTCCCGATGACAAGGAGACCATGCGTCATATACTCCGAAGTGTGTTCGACGCCCTGAACGAAAAAGGCTACAACCCTATCAATCAGATCGTCGGCTACCTGCTCACCGAGGACCCCACCTACATCACCAACTACGGCAGCGCCCGGAGCATGATCTGCAAGATCGACCGGGACGAGCTGATGCAGGCGCTGGTGCGGGAATATCTCTTCAAAGAGTAACAGCCGCAGTCCAATCATCCCCGCCAAGAGGCTTTTGCCACAGCAAAAGCCTCTTGTTATGTAACTTGTTATGTAACTTGAAAACTTCATACTTCTCCGTCTTTTCGGCATAATTCTTGCATCATAATTGTAAATTCTTTCCTTTTTGCCGGTTTATGGGCAATTAAGGGTTGACATACAGATTACAATATGTTACAATTTGACTACATTTTCAGGAGGTTCCTATCATGGCTGATGAAAAAAAGGTTCTGATGTACAAGGGTCGCCCGCTGATGCGAAAGGACAATCTGGTGTATTACGGCTCCATGGCAGACAGCCACATCGTAATGATGCAGGTGCTGGAAACCAAGAAGGTGAATGACACCGATATCGCCACCCGGGTTTCCGTCCAGCTTCAGCTCACCGACCCCACCGCCAGAAGCCGCGACAGAGTGGTTAAGAAAAGCGAAAAGGACGGCTTCTATACTGCCCTGGATGTGGGCAGCGTCTGGCTGGAGCGCGCTCTGGCCGGAAAGTAAAAGGAAGCGACAACAAACATAGCTTTGGTCCGGGCATCGGTTTTCCCCTGCTCCGGCCCAATCCCCAGCGACGGAGGTAACGTATGAAGTTTTCCACGCGAGCCGCTGCGATCGTAGCGGCTTTGATTCTTTTCATGGGAAGTTTTTCCATCACCGCATTCGCGGACAATGAGGCTCTGGTCTATGGCATCGGCTTTATCAATGCCTCCGGCCTGAACCTGCGGCAGAGTCCCGACACCGCCGCGCCGGTGCTGGCCACCGCCAATTCCGGCGAATGCGTGGTCGTGCTGGACGTGCAGGACGGCTGGTATCACGTCAACTATAATCTGCACGACGGCTACATGAGCGCCGACTACCTCAGCGTGGCCACCGCCGAAAATGCCGAGCTTGGCTACGGCACGGTGAGCGGCCAGGGCGTGAACCTGCGCACCGGCCCCGGCACCTCGTACGATCGGATCGCAACCGCCTCCTATGGCGAAAAATGCTACATAATCGGCCTGAATCAGGGCTGGTACAAGGTTCTTTACAACAATCAGTCCTGCTACATCCGCAGCGATTTTCTTACGCTGACGGAGATCCCCTATGAAAACCAGGCGTCCGCCAACAGCCCGCAGTATTTCCGGCACGGCCAGGCCATCGGCGCGCTGCCCAGCAGCTCCGCCGGCACAGCCGTCTCCTCCGGCTCCGCGGGCAGCGCCTACACCGGCAGCGCCACCGGCGAGCAGATCCTCGCCAAGGCGGCAAGCTATTTGGGCACTCCCTATGTTTACGGCGGCGCTTCCCCCAGCGGCTTTGACTGCTCCGGCTTTGTGTACTATGTGTACGGCACCTTCGGCATTGAAGTGGGCCGGACCCCGGCCTCCCAATACAGCGCCGGGCGCCAGGTGGACAAGGCCTCCCTCCAGGTGGGCGACATCGTGCTCTTCGCCGGTACCGGCGGAAGCGGCATCACCCACGCAGGTATCTACGCGGGGAACGGCCAATTCATCCACTCCCCCAATTCCCGCAGCACGGTCTCCTATTCCGACCTGACCAGCGGCTATTGGAGCGAGCACTTCTACTGCGGCATCCGCGTGGTATAAAACTGAATTTTTTACCCGGCCTTGGCGGCCGGGTATTTTTTTGCGCCCGGGCGGGCATAATGGCAAGTAATTTTATGGGGCCAAAAAGGAGTGTTGCCATATGGCAAAGAATAAGCGGGGCAAATGCAGCTTTTCCTTCAGCAGCAGGCCGGTGATCGCCGCCTGGGCCAGCGTCGCGGGGAAAAAGGAGGCGCAGGGGCCGCTGGCGGGCAGCTTTGACAAAACCTTTACCGACACTCTGCTGGGGCAGAAAACCTGGGAGCAGGCGGAAAAGAAAATGCAGGAGCTTTGCCTGAAAACCCTGGCGGAGAAGGCGGGGGTACACATGTGGGAGATCGACCTGGTCTACTCCGGGGACCTGCTGAACCAGTGCATCGGCTCGTCCTTCTCTCTGCGCAATATGAACATTCCCCATCTGGGGCTGTACGGTGCCTGCTCCACCATGGCAGAGAGCCTGCTGCTGGCGGGGCTGACAGTGGACGGCGGCTATGCCGACCGGGTGGCCGCCATGACCTCGTCCCACTTTGCGTCCTCGGAGCGGCAGTACCGCTTCCCCCTGGGCTACGGCGGGCAGCGGACGCCCACAGCCCAGTGGACGGTCACCGGCTCCGGCTCCGCGCTGGTCTGCGGCGCAGGGAAAGGTCCCCGGCTGACCTGCGCCACGGTGGGCACCGTGCGGGATCTGGGAGTGAAGGACGCCGGAAATATGGGGGCGGCCATGGCCCCCGCCGCTTATTCCACCATCAAGGCCCACCTGGAGGACATGAATTTAACACCCAAAGATTATGACCTGATCGTCACTGGCGACCTGGGCCAGCTGGGCAAGGACCTGCTGCTGGAGCTGGCCGCCCGGGACGGGCTGGAGCTGGGGGGGATCCTGACGGATTGCGGCACCATGGTGTTCGACAACACAAAGCAGGACGTGCATTCCGGCGGCTCCGGCTGCGGGTGCAGCGCCATCACCCTGTGCGGACATCTGCTGGGGCAGCTGGAAACGGGCAAGCTGAAAAAGGTCCTGTTCTGCGGCACCGGCGCGCTGCTCTCCCCTACCTCCACCCAGCAGGGGCTGCCCATTCCGGGGGTCTGTCACGCCGTCGCCATCGAAGGAGGCTTGGACTGAATGGATTATTTAAAGGCATTTGTCATCGGCGGACTTTTCTGTCTCATCGGTCAGATCCTTATTGACAAGACCACCCTGACCCCCGCCCGCATTCTGGTGGGCTATGTGGTGGCCGGGGTGATCCTGGGTGCGGTGGGGCTGTATCAGCCGCTGATCGATTTCGCGGGGGCCGGGGCATCCGTGCCCCTGACGGGCTTTGGCGCAACGCTTGCCAAGGGGGTCAAGGAGGCCGTCAACGAAAAAGGGCCGCTGGGCATCCTCACCGGCGGGCTGAAGGCCACGGCAGGCGGCATCACAGCAGCGATCTTTTTCGGATTACTCGCCGGAATTCTTTTCAAGCCAAAGGATAAATCCTAAAATTCGGGGCATTCTATCACCGCGGGAAGCCGCAACCAATATTAGGAGGATACAGAAATGAGCAACAAGAATCAGAACCAGAGCCAGAATCAGTCCCAGAATCAGAATCAGAACCAGAACAAGACCCAGAACCAGGAAGAAAAGCAGTGCCGGTAAATCCCCTGAGCAAAACGCTGACAGCCCGCAAGATGGGCTGAAGGGTTTGTCGCAGGCAGTTATGCTTTGATAAAGGCCAAGGCGAATTCGCACCATGCCCCATTGGGGGCCGTACGGATTCGCCTTGGTTTTTCTTGGCTAGAGCCGGTAGAATTGGTTCAGATGGAAGAAATAGAGGTATTTCCCCTTGATGGGCTGCTGAAAGATGCGGGTGAGGGCTTCGGCATAGGTCTCCAGCTGGAGCCGGTAGCGGGCGGCGGTCTGGGGAAGGGTCTGCTCCGTCACCCGGTCGGTCTTGAAATCTAGGACGGTGATGCCGTCCCGCTCCAGCAGAGCGCAGTCCACCACGCCTTGCAGCAGCACCTGCTCCCCCTCCAGCCCCTGGCCGTACTTCCCGCCGTCGTCCAGAATGGAAAATTTGAACTCCCGGATGTGCTCGGCCCCCTCTGCCAGCTTACGGCCGATGGGGGTGGCAAAGAAGGCCGCCAGCTGGGCCGGGCTGACCATAGCCGCCTGGTCAGGGGTCAGCAGGCCCGCCTGGGTCAGCCGGGCGAGCTCCCGGCGCACACCTGCCTCGTCGGCACAGGCGTCGTAACAGATGAACTGCATAGCGCTG
>ERZ857629.2317-NODE-2317-length-18273-cov-3.872324_pt1 | contig 18273 bp, 17 predicted proteins | sample MGYA00519700_ERZ857629 | MGnify/ENA primary metagenome ERZ857629 (study PRJEB31778, sample SAMEA3449351) | human gut metagenome | biome: human gut; feature: human-associated habitat; material: faeces | place: United Kingdom | collected 2010/2012 ...
CGGGTCGCCGCCGTGGCCGCAGCGAAACAGGAGGTTCTCCGGGGTAAAGGTCCGCTCCTGTGCGGCGGACAGCAGATAGACGCTGCCCTCATGCTTCACGGTGAAGAAACCGCCCAGCGGGCCGCGTTTCTCCGCCAGCAGGCCCCGGATCAGGGTGGATTTGCCCACGCCCTTGGGGCCGGTCAGAAACAGATGTCCCGTCATAGCCGCATCCTCAGTGCATGGGGCAGCCGTGAAGCTGCACACCGGCCTTCTCCCGGCGGGTGGCCCGCACGCAGATCATCTCACCGGCGATGGACACGGCGATCTCCTCCGGCGTCACCGCCTTGATGGCGGTGCCGATGGGGGTGTGAACGGCGGCAATGGCCTCCTCCCGGATGCCTGCCGCCCGCAGGCGGGCGTTGACGCTGGCGGTCTTGGCGCGGGAGCCGATGACGCCGATGTAGGCGTACTGTCCCCGCAGCACCTGCTCCTGCACGGCGAAGTCGTGACTGTGGCCGTTGGTCATGACCACCACATAGTCCTCGCCGCCCACGGGAACGGCGTCGGCCAGATGGTCAAGGTCGCAGCACACCACCGCGTCGGCAGTGGGGAAGCGCTCTCGGGTCACCAGCTCCGGCCGGTCGTCCACATCATTTACATAATATCCCTCACAGCCATACAGGATCTTGATATTCTGATCCGTACCGGCAACCTTTGCCTTTGCCGCCGCCTTCATGGCATCCGGGAAAGACTGGGCAACACCGTGATCGGTAATGGCAATGGCCTTGTGTCCCCATGCTGCCGCCTGCTTCACTGCCGCCGCGGTTTCCGTCAGGGCGTCCATGTTGCTCATGGTGGTGTGCAGGTGCAGCTCCACCCGCTTTTCGCCCTCCGCCGTATCCCGGCGCTTGGGCATGGATCCGGGCTGAATGGCAAAGGGGCGCAGAACCATTTCATTTTCGAACCGGTCCTCGTTCAGCTTTCCCTGAATCCGCAGAACACTGCCCACCTGCACCGCGTCCAGAATGGGCTTTGCTTCCTTTGCTTCCATGAAGCGGCTGATCCGGATGGAACCTGTGTTGTCGGTCATATCGAACTTGACCACCCAGGCATTTCGCTTGGTCAGTTCCTTATGCTCCACCGCAAAGACCCGTCCCTCCACAATAACGGTGCCCATGTCCAGTGTCAGCTTTTCCATGGGGATCACGGTTCCACGGAAGGGCTTCCCGTAGATCGTATCGGCGTCCGCCACCGTCTGGGGTCTGCTCTGCTCCTGTCGTGCCATTTTTGCGGGCAGACTCACCATTTCCTTTTCCCGGATAGATTCCAGCGCGTCAAACAGAGCCTTCCCCTGCAATTCCGAACCGGCTTCAAAGATGATCTCCGGGTCTGCGCCGAACCGATCCTTCAAACGCTGCCGCACCTTGGGTGCCAGCTTTTCCAGCGCGTCCCTGCCGTTGGCGGGAAGCCGTACCGTCAGGCGGTTTTCGCCCCACTCCCATTTTGCCCCGGCAAGGGACGCCCGGGTCATGGAATCCAGTTCCATGAAATAGCCCATCAGTTCCTCCGGCTCGCAGCGGTTCAGTTCTCCGGCAGGATGGGTCACATGAAATTCCAGCCTTCTCAGACCATAGAGCATCCCGATTTCCCGGCTTGCCCGCTCCAGCAGGCGCATGGGAATATAGCGCGCCCCATGGGCATACACCACGGCGCTGCCCTTTTCCGGATCCAGATCCGCGTTATCGATGATTGCCCCTGCCAGCGCGTTTCTCATTTCCTCCGTGGGCAGATAATCGGCAAACATTCTTAAAATTGAAATTTCTTCCATCTTTCTATCCTATAACCGAGCAGGCGCATCGTCCAGACGATGCGCCTGCATATTTTCAGAGTGCCTCGATCCGTTTCAGCAGTGCCGGGAGAAGCTTGTCATAAGGAAGCTTTTCCACAGCCTCACCCTTTTCGAAAATCAGCCCGCAGCCGTCGCCGCCCGCAATTCCGATATCCGCCTCCCGGGCTTCTCCGGGACCGTTGACCACGCAGCCCATGACCGCCACGGTAATGGGCTTTTTGCAGTCCTTCAGAGCCGCATCTACCCGGTTTACAAGCCCGATCAGGTCAATTCGCGTTCTGCCGCAGGTCGGGCAGGAAACAATGTTCACGCCGTCCTTCCGCAGTCCTGCCGCTTTCAGAATGTCTCGGGCCGCGTAGACCTCCTGCACCGGGTCGTCTGTCAGACTGACCCGGAGGGTGTCGCCAATACCGTCCAGCAGCAGAGCGCCGATACCCATGGCGGATTTGATAAGTCCCTGTCGGACAGGTCCCGTTTCCGTCACGCCGATATGGAGCGGATAGTCGCACCGGCTCCGGAACAGCCGGGCCGCCGCTACCATGGTGGGCACGGTGGAGGACTTCATGGAAACACAGGTATCATAAAAGCCCTGCTTTTCCAGCAGTTCCAGATGTCCGAAAGCACTTTCCACCAGCGCCTCGGCCGTAGGATGCCCATATTTTTCCAGGAGCTTTTTGTCCAGACTTCCGCCGTTGACGCCGATCCGGATGGGAATATGCCGATCCTTACACACCTCTACGACCGCTTTTACTCGATCCTCCCCGCCGATATTGCCGGGATTGATGCGAATCTTCGCCGCACCGGCTTCCGCCGCCGCAATGGCAAGGCGGTAATCAAAATGGATGTCCGCCACCAGCGGCAGAGGGCTTTCCTTTACGATCTCCCGGAATCCGGCAGCGGCTTCCCGGTCCGGAACCGCCAGGCGGGCAATCTGGCACCCGGCAGCCGCCAGCTCCCGGAGCTGCCGCAGACTTCCCTCCACATCGGTGGTGGGGGTATTCAGCATGGACTGAATGGAGACCGGCGCACCGCCGCCAATGGGCACATTTCCGACCAGAATCTGTCTTGTCATCGGTATCTCATCCCTTCACAATGAAGAAAATATCCTTAAACATAATGACCGCCATCAAGGCCAGCAGCAGGATCATGCCCACGCCGTGAATATACCCCTCCACCCGGGGATCCACCTTTTTCCGGGTAATGGCTTCCACGGCCGTAGTCAGGAGCAGCCCCACCACTCGGCCGCCGTCCAGTGCCGGAATGGGCAGCAGATTCATCACCGCAAGGTTAATGGCAATGAAGCCTCCAAAGTACAGAAGATTCAAAAATGCGTACCAGGCACTTCCCGAAGCCTCCGCCACACTGGACATCTGCTGGACGATTCCCACAGGCCCCGTCATATCCTTCAGGCCCGCCTGCCCGGTCAGCAGCATTTTGAGGCTCAGGCGAACCAGCCGAACCGTATCCATGCTGGTATTCCAGGTTGTCTTTGCCCACAGGCCGAAGGTGCGTTTTCCCAGTGTAAAGCTGAAGCCGTACCGCTTGACCGTATTGCCGTTTTCGTCCTGGAATTCCCGCTGCTCCATATTGAGATCCTTGTAGGAGATCAGCTTTCCGTCCCGGCGAATCGTCAGATCGTGGACGTCCCCGGGATTCAGGGACATAAGCAAAGAAAAGTCGGAATTCACATAAATTTTCTCTCCGTCCAGAGATACCAGCGTATCTCCCGGCCGGATGCTGTCCGCGAAAGCGCAGTTCTCCTCCACCGCGCTGACCTGAGGAAGGACATACTGCTGATCCGGCAGCAGGAAAATCCCGATAAGCAGAACCCCCGCCACAAAATTCATGGCGGCTCCCGCTACCAGAATGATCAGCCGCTTCCACCACGCCGCCCGGGCAAAGGATCTGGGATCCTCGCTCTCTCCGTCCTCGCCCTCCATGGCGCAGTAGCCGCCGACAGGAATACAGCGGATGGCATAAAGCGTATCTCCCCGCTGCTTTTTCCAGATGGCGGGGCCCATGAACAGGGAAAATTCATTGACCCGCACCCCAAAGGACTTTGCGGCGGTGAAGTGCCCCAGTTCATGGATAAAGATCAGGAAACTGAACAGAATGATTGCGAAAATAATGCTCATAGAAATGCCTCGATAAAAGGGAATTGAAAAAAACGTCCCGTACCGGAAAGATCAGAGTCAGGCGCGGACGGTATTCTCCCGAACAAATGCTCTTGCGGCTTTATCCGCCTCCAGAATTTCTTCCAGAGTAGGATCCTGCACAAAGGGCACCGCGGCAGCCGCCCGGGCGACCAGTTCATAAATATCGTAGAATCCGATTTTATCCTCCAGGAACAGGGCAACCGCCGCCTCATTGGCACCGTTCATTGCCGGACAGGCCGTGCCGCCTGCCTTTGCACACTCCCGTGCCAGACGCAGGCAGGGAAACTGCTCCATGTCCGGCTTTTGGAAGGTCAGGGGCGGGCAGGACGTCAGGTCCAGTGTATCCACAGGGCTGGGGAGCCGCTCCGGATAGGTCAGAGCAAGCTGAATGGGCAGCCGCATATCCGGGACCCCCAGCTGCGCCATCACCGCGCCGTCTGTAAACTCCACCAGACTGTGCACAATGCTCTGGCGATGGATCACGACCTCCACCTTTTCCAGCGGCATGCGGTACAGCCGCATGGCCTCGATCACTTCCAGTCCCTTGTTCATCAGGGTAGCGCAGTCCACCGTGATTTTGGGACCCATTTTCCAGGTAGGATGCCGCAGCGCATCCGCCCGGGTCACGGTTCGAAGGGTCTGCCGGTCCATCCCGAAGAAGGGTCCTCCGGAACAGGTCAGCAGCAGGCGCTTTACCTCCCGCCGGTCTCCGCAGCCCATCAGGCACTGATAAATGGCGGAATGCTCCGAATCCACCGGAATGATCTGTGCCCCGTACTTCTCCGCCTCCGTCATGACCAGCTCTCCGGCGCAGACCAGCGTTTCCTTGTTGGCAAGCCCGATCCGTTTGCCTTCCCGGATTGCCGCAAGCGTCGGCTTCAGACCTACCATCCCCACTACGGCGGTAATTACACAGTCCGCCTCCGGCAGGGACGCTGCCGCAATCAGCCCCGCCTCACCGAAGGAAATCTTCGTGGGCAGACCGGCAATGCTTTCCGACAGGGCTTCCGCCGCCTCCCGGGTCGCCATGACCGCAAGTGCCGGACGGAACCGCCTGCACTGCTCGGCCATCCGTTCCACACTGGTTCCGGCAGTCAGGGCTCCCACACGGATCTCGGGCAGGTGAGAGAGCACATCCAGAGTCTGCCGCCCGATGGAGCCGGTGGAGCCGAGGATACTAACACATTTTACCATGGAACCATCACCCTTATACCGCCATGGGCATCAAAAGAATCAGCGCTTCCATCAGGGGCGCTACCGTGGTAATGGAATCGAACCGGTCCAGGAATCCGCCGTGACCGGGAATCAGATAGCCATAGTCCTTAATGCCCGTCTGGCGCTTGATCACGGAATAACTCAAATCCCCGAACACACCGGCGATGGAGCCAAGCAGACCGTACAAAATGGCGTAGACATAGTTGATCTGGAACGCGAAGAAGTTGTCGAGGATCAGCGCATACAGCACCATACCGATCACCGCCGCCAGAATGCCGCCCACAACGCCCTCAATGGTCTTGTGGGGGCTGACGACAGGCGCCAGCTTATGCTTGCCAAACCGGAGGCCCACAAAGTAAGCACCGGCATCGGACAGGAACGCCACAATGAAGGGAACGAGGATCATATACCGCCCCGTGGTCATATTCAGGATCCGGACAAGAGAGCTGAGCAGGTAGGGCATGACACAGCCGCCGAAGAAGCACAGCCCCAGCATCTCAATGCGCACCTTCACATGATCCGCCATCATTTCCGAAAACAGCAGAACCCAGAACGCCAGCATTCCAAGGAGCGCGTAGCTTTCCGGCGCGCCGAAATAGCTCCACAGGGAGAAGCCGAAGGCCATCAGTGCGGAGTAGGCCATCAGCCGAATATGTACCACCAGTCCGGTGCGGTAGAGCAGCTCATAGGCCCCCAGTGCCAGCAGCAGGCCAAAAATGATTGCAAAAACGATTTTCGGCGCCGCAAGCACAATGGCAAACAGGGCAGGCACCAGAATGACAGCGGCAATGACTCTTGTTTTCATTTCTCTATGTCCCTCCAAAACGACGGTTGCGCCGGGCATATTCCGCAATAGCGCGATCCAGATCCTGTTCCCGGAAATCCGGCCACAGGATATCCATAAATACATACTCCGAATATGCCGACTGCCACAGCAGAAAATTGCTGGTGCGCATCTCCCCGGAGGGGCGGATGATCAGTTCCGGATCCGGAACTCCGGCAGAATACAGATAGCGGGAGAAGCCCTCCTCCGTCAGCGCAAGATCCGCCTTTCCCGCGGCAACATCCGCGGCGTAGCGTTTTGCCGCCTGCAGGATCTCATCCCGCCCGCCGTAGTTCAGACAGAAGTTTACCTGTACCTCATAATCGGTAGATTCCCGCTCCGCCTCCCGGCAAAGAGCCTGAAGCTCCGGACTCAGGCGGGACAGGTCACCAAAGAACCGGAAGCAGACCCGGTTCTTATCCATATCTTGCAAAGCCTCTTCCAGATACCGGCGCAGGAGCTTCATGATCCCCGCCACCTCATCGGCAGAGCGCTTCCAGTTTTCCGTTGAAAAGGCGTACACCGTCAGGTATCGGATCCCCAGTGTACGGCAGTAGTTTGCGATCCGCCGGAAGGTTTCCGCCCCGGCGGCGTGTCCGGCAGTACGGGGCAAGCCCCGTTTTTTTGCCCAGCGGCCATTGCCGTCCATGATAATGGCAATGTGCCGGGGCACGTTTGGCGTATTGGCAGAAGCCATTTGCGCACCCTCTTTATCTTATATGTTTTCCGATCCGATAGCGGAAGCGAAGAATCCCCCGGAAGAGGTTCTACGCCCAAACTGTCCCAAAAGGGCATTGCCCTTTTGGGACACAATGGAAATGCAATTTTCCTGCCGCCTGCGGGCGGCAAGCTCTGCGAGGCTTTTGAGCTCGCCGGAGCAGATCCGGCAAATCAGATCGCCATCAGTTCCTTTTCCTTGACTGCCAGCTCGCCGTCCACCTTTTTGATGAACTGATCCAGCAGATCCTGCAGATCCTTCTCCGCCTTTTTCTGATCGTCTTCCGTAACCTCGCCGTTCTTTTTCAGCTTCTTTACGTAGTCCATGCCGTCCCGGCGGATATTCCGCAGGGCGACCTTTGCCTCTTCACCGTACTTGCGCACCTGCTTGATCAGGTCCTTCCGGCGCTCCTCCGTCAGCTGGGGAAACACCAGACGGATCACACGACCGTCGTTCTGGGGATTAATTCCCAGATCCGAGGTCTGGATCGCCTTCTGAATATCCTTCAGTAGCTTGGTATCCCAGGGCTGAATCACGAGCGTACGGGCGTCGGGAGAGGAAATGGTTGCCACGCCGTTCAGGGGCGTCTCACTGCCGTAGTACTCCACGGAAATCCGATCCAGAACCTTGGGGTTGGCACGTCCGGCACGGACGGAGTTGAACTCCTCTGCCAGATGCTCCATAGTACGTTCCATTTTTCTTTTGTATTCCTTAAAATCCACGCTCATTGCTTAGTCCTCCTTTACGATCGTTCCAATTTTCTCGCCCCGAACCACCCGGACAATGTTCTGGGGGTCCTTCAGAGCGAAGCAGACAAGGGTCATGTGGTTGTCCATGGCCAGCGTCATGGCCGTGGTGTCCGTTGCTTTCAGATGGCGGGCAAGGACCTCGTCATAGGTCAGGGTATCAAATTTCACGGCGGTGGGATCCGTGTTGGGATCGGCAGAATAAATGCCGTCCACATTCTTCGCCATCAGAATGGCGTCCGCCTCAATTTCCACGCCCCGGAGCACCGCGCCGGTGTCGGTGGAGAAATAGGGATTGCCGGTCCCGGCGGCAAAGATAACCACCTTGCCCTCGTTCAGGTAGCGGTCTGCCGTATCCCGGGTAAAGTACTCTGCGAACTTATTCATTTCCACAGCAGAAAGCACTCGGGCGTCAATGCCGTGATTGCCCAGCGCATCCGCCACGGCGATGGAATTCATAACGGTTGCCAGCATGCCCATGGCATCGGCATGGGAGCGCTGCATCTTATCCGCGCCGTCCTTCACGCCCCGCCAGTAGTTGCCGCCGCCGATCACGAGACCGACCTGCACGCCCAGCTCCCGACACTGTCGGATGGCATCGCACACCGCGTGGATCACCGTAAAGTCCAGTCCCCGGTGCCCGTCCCCGGCAAGGGCTTCGCCGCTGACCTTCAGCAGGATCCTTTTATATTTCACATCCGCCAAAATAAAGCCTCCTTCTTTTTGCGCACCGGAACCCATCCGGTACTCATCACCTTTTATTCTAGCGTATTTCGGGAGAAATGACAACCACAATTTTCAGTTTTCCCGATTTGTTTTCCGATTCTTCACATCTCCGTACTCCTGTGAAAAATATACACAAGGGATTGCCGGTACTCTTTGGATTCTGGTCGGATTTCTTGTTGCAAAGCGGAAGCTTTTGGGGTATAATTACCGAAATGAATTCGGCATATCGGTTTTTTCCCGGGATGCCCATTATGAAAGAGAGGACGCAGCCATGGCTGAGGTTACGGAAAGCAAAAATTTCATCCACGCATTTATTGAGGAAGATATTGCCGAGGGCGGGCAGTTTGCCGGCAAAACCGTACACACCCGTTTCCCGCCGGAGCCCAACGGCTACCTGCATATCGGTCACTGCAAGGCGCTGATCATCGACTTCGGCACCGCGGAAAAGTTCGGCGGTCTGTGCAATCTGCGGATGGACGACACCAACCCCACCAAGGAGGATGTGGAGTTTGTGGAGGCCATTCAGGAGGATATTCACTGGCTGGGCTTTGACTGGGGCGACCGGTTCTTCTATGGCTCCGACTACTTTGAGAAGGACTACGAGTATGCCGTGGAGCTGATCAAAAAGGGCCTTGCCTATGTCTGCGAGCTGACCCCCGAGCAGTTCAGGGAGTACCGGGGCGATGTGGATACCCCCGCAAAGTCTCCCTGGCGGGACCGCCCCATGGAAGAAAGCCTCGATCTGTTTGCCCGGATGCGCGCCGGCGAATTTGAGGACAACAAGTATACCCTCCGCGCCAAAATCGACCTGGCCTCCGGCAACTTCAATATGCGCGACCCGGTAATTTACCGGATCCGCCACATGCACCATCACCGTCAGGGCGACAAGTGGTGCATCTACCCCATGTACGATTTTGCCCACCCCATTCAGGACGCGCTTGAGGGGATCACCCACTCCCTGTGCTCTCTGGAATTTGAGAATCACCGTCCCCTGTACAACTGGGTCGTAGAGCACGTCTCCGTTCCCTGCCACCCCCGGCAGATCGAGTTTGCCCGGCTGGGCATTGACCACACGGTGCTCTCCAAGCGGAAGCTCCGCGCTCTGGTGGAGAACGGCTATGTATCCGGCTGGGACGACCCCAGAATGCCCACCCTCTGCGGCCTGCGCCGCCGGGGCTACACGCCCGCTTCCATCCGGAACTTCTGCGACCGGGTAGGCGTAGCCAAGTCCCCCAACACCATTGAATACGCATTTCTGGAGCACTGCCTGCGGGAGGATCTGAACGAAACCGCCCAGCGGGTCATGGCCGTGCTGAAGCCCGTAAAGCTTACCATCACCAACTATCCCGAGGGACAGTCCGAGACCTTTGAGGTAGAAAACAATCCCGGTGATCCCAACGCGGGTACCCGGCAGGTCACCTTCTCCCGGAACCTGTGGATTGAGGCAGACGACTTCCTGCCCGCCCCCATTCCCAAGTACAAGCGCCTGTACCCCAACGGACCCGAGTGCCGCCTGAAGGGGGCTTACCTCATTACCTGCACCGGCTGTGTGCAGGATGAGAACGGCAATGTGACCGAAGTTCTGGCAACCTACGACCCCGAGAGCAAGGGCGGCAATCCCGCCGACGGGCGGAAGGTAAAGGGCGCCACGATCCACTGGGTGGACGCGGAAACCTGCCGTGATGCAGAAGTCCGTCAGTATGACAACCTGTTTAACGACCCTGACCCCGACGCGGCGGGGAAGGACTTCCTCGCCTGCCTGAATCCCAACTCTCTGGAGATCCTGACGGGCTGCAAGGTAGAAGCCTCTCTGGCAACCGCCAAAGCCCCCGCCTCCTATCAGTTCATGCGTCTGGGCTACTTCTGCCCCGACAGCAAGGACTGCACGCCTGACCATCTGGTCTTTAACCGCTCCGTCAGCCTGAAGGACAGCTTCAAGGTATAACAAAATCAGTGAGAGAAATCCCTGCCCGTTCATTCAGGCAGGGATTTCCTTATGCGATGAGCGAAAAATTTCGGCAAGCCGCAGAGAAGGGCCCGTTCAGACGGGAACTTCTCTATTTTATTTCTACGGTAGAAATTGACTGGGGCGGAAGCTCCGCGGGGATCAGAGTTCCGTTCAGGCGCAGGGTAACGGGAAGCTGCGCTTCCGTCCGGTTCAGGAGCACCGCCGCAATGCTGCCGTCCGGATTCCGGAAAGCGACCTGCTCGATGGCTTCCGTATAAACCGTCGTACCAATGTGCCGCGCCCCGGGCTGCACAAAGCGGCTGAAATGCCCGATATGGGAAAAAGACAGCTTATACTGAACCTCCCCCCGGGCCGTATCACAGATGACCGGTGCCTCACAGTAATTTCCCACATAGTTGGGGCCACCCTGTTCATCGAGGCAGATATTCCAGTCGAGGAAGCTGTTCATCCCCGCCCGGAAATTTCCAACCATATCATGCCCATACATCTGGGCATTCCGCAGCTGGTTCCGGTCAAAACGGCTGTACTCGATGCAGCCCTCGGAAAAGATCAGCTGCTTATCCGGATACCGCTCCCGGACCATCCGCAGTGCGTCAAAGTGATCGCCGCTGTACCAGTGGAAGGCCAGCCCCGCCACCATATTCTCCGTTTCCTCCGTGATAACCGCCCGGGCACGGTCGTAAAGCCGCTCCTTGTTGTGGTCCCAGATAAAGAACCGGATATGCCCGAGTCCCTGCCGCTGAAACTCCGGATAGAGATATCGGCTCAGGAAAACCCGTTCCTCCTCCGGGGTAAACAGGCAGCTATCCCAGGTCTGAATCGCTTTCGGCTCATTCTGGACACTGAGGGCAGTCACCCGGATCCCCCGGGTCAGATATTCCCGCACATATCGGCACAGGTATTTTGCCCAAGCCTCATAACAGTCCCTTTTCAAATGTCCGCCGTGGGTTCTGCTGCCGTTGGTTTTCATGAAGGAAGGCGGCGACCAGGGAGTCAGCATCACGGGAAGAGACTTCCCCGCCACTGCGTACGCCCGCAGAATCCAACGGATGATACGGGCTTCATCCCGGCTCAGAGAAAAACTTCGGAATTCGGTGTCCGCCGGATCCGTCACCGCCGCATACTGTCCCGTTGCAAAATCGCAGCTGTCAATATGGCTACGGATTGCCCGGTAGCCAATCCCGGTTTTTCCAAAATAGGCTTCCAACACTTCCTGTGCCTTTTCCTCCGGCATTTTTTCCAGCGTTGCCGCTACGGCATCCGTGATTGCTCCGCCGAAAAAGCCGACCTGTTGATAGTCCACCTCCGGATAAAGATTCAACAGCAGATTTTCCTGCTCCTTCACATCCGGCACGGGCCACAGATCCCGGGTCTCCGTCCGCGCAGCACCGCCCACGCAAGTGGTTATGATTTGCTTTGCATCCATGCCTGTCCACCGCCCTCAGGAAATCACAATGCTGTTTACGGACTTTGGCTCCAGGTCAAACCGGAACGTGTCCCCCGCGTTCCGGAACTCCACCGTAAAAACGCGGTCAAAGGGATTATACAGCTCCAGCACAAGACTGCCGTCCGGATTCCGGAACACCAGACTGTCCCCGGCAAAGCTGCCGCCGATTCCCAGCCGTACCGCTCCCCGCTGCACACAAGCTGAAAAATGCTTCATAACGTAGTAGTCCGGATTATAAGTCACCGCACCCGTAGCTGGGTCTACCGTGACCATGGCATTCTGGGGATCGCCCCAGGTGTTGACTCCCCGCGGCTCCAGCGCAAAGTTCCAGTACAGATAACTCTCCGCACCGTTGCCGATGTAGTGCTTCAGCATGGTCCACACATACCGGGCATATTCCCAGGTATTGTCCCCGAAGCCGCACTCGTTTTCCGACTGCATCAGCCGGATACGTGGGTACCAGCTTTCAAAGGTACGCTGCATGGCGATTTTTCCGCCCCACTGATAGCTAACACCGGAAAGATACTGGAGGGCTTCCGGGTCGGACAGCACCAGATTGGCGAAGAAGTCATAGTCCTCCGTGGCCCATTTGTCAAAAATCAGGCGGTTGAAATCGCAGCCGGGGGCATTGATAGTTCCCAGCCACAGCTCCGTTTCCACACCCTGTGCCCGCATCTCCGGGCCCAGATAGTCCCGGATGAAGTCCCGGAGTTCCTCCCCCGTCCACATGCAGGAGGGGAATTTCTGGTTGGCCACTGGCTCATTCTGGACATGCAGCTGCTCGATGGGAATTCCCTCTTCCCGGTAGGCAGTCAGGAATTTCACCAGATAACGGGCATAGGCACCGAGGTTTTCCGGTGTCCGGATCAGTTTTCCCCAATTATAAACCGGCGGCTCCTTCATCCAGGTAGGCGGACTCCAGGGTGACGCAAAAAGGCGGATATCATCGGACTCGGACAGAGCCCGGCGGATATAAGGAATCAGCGCCCGCCGATCCCGGTCCAGCGAAAAATCCGCAAGGGCATAGTCCCCCGGCGTCTCGTCCATGCTGTACCAGTTGAACGCATAGTCGCTGGCACCGATGGGCAGACGACACACGTTGAATTTTGCCCCGTCACCGTTTGGAGAAAAAAGTTCTGAAAAGAGATTCCTCTGTTCTTCCTCTGAAGCATGCCGGACGGCCCGCCACCCCAGCTCATTGAAGCAGCCGCCGAAGCCGAACATTTTCTGATAGCTCTGCCCGTTCAGGGAAAGGACGGCGTCCGGCTCTCGCCGGGAACCCGGTTTCTTCACCGCCCACTGTGCCTGTTCGCTGGACCAGTTCCATTTCATTTGTCCCATATTTCCCTCTCCTTTATTTGTCGGAACCTACGGTTAGCCCATTGATAATGTACTTTGAGAAGAAACAAAACACCATGATAATGGGTACCACACTGATAGCGATTGCCAGATACATGGCGCCGTAATTGCTCAGATACAGTCCCTTGATCATGGAGATCATAACCGGCATGGTATACTTTTTATTGTCCGTCATGATGATGAGCGGCTCAATATAGCTGTTCCAGCACGCCACAAAATTGAAAATGGACATGGTCATGATCCCCGGTTTGATACAGGGCAGCACCAGCCGGTTAAAGATCCGAAGCTCCGAACATCCCTCGATTCTCGCCGCCTCCAGCATGGAGTCAGGAATGCTCTGGCTGATGATCCCCCGGAGAAAGAATACCGTTGTAGCGTTGCAGAAGCCCCGCAGAATAAACGGCAGGTAAGAATTGAGCAGCTTTAATTTCAGATTCAGCTGATAAAACCCGATAATGGTCACCTGGGTCGGGATCATCATGGACGCCAGCACCACCGCGTACAGAGCTTTCTTCCCCCGGAAGCGGAACTTGGCAAAGCCGTATGCCGTGAAAGCGCCAAAGTACCCGGTCAGGAGTGTATAGGGAACCGCAATCAGCAGACTGTTCGCAAATCCACGCCAGATGTTGACATGGGACTGCATGGTCACGTAGTTTTCCGCCAGCGCCTTGCCCGGAAGCAGATTCAACTTCGTGACAATGTCAAAGCTCGTATGGGTCCCGTTGATCGTCACAAGGTAAAAGGGAACCACGGACAGCAGCAGGAACAGGCCCAGAAACAGGTAAATTAGGGCTTTGCCCCAGGAAAGCCTGCGTTTATTCATGACTCCTCTCCCTTCTTCCGCATCGCGCCAAAGGAAAAGATGCTGAGGATGCCGATCACCAGAAACAACCCTACGGAGATTGCGGAGGCATAGCCGTAATTATGATTTTTAAAGCCCTGATTATATAAGTACATGGAGGTCGTCAGCACCGCTTTTCTGGGATCCCCGTTTCCGTTTGAAAGGGTCGCGGGCACATCGAAAAGCTGCATACCGCCAATGAGGGACGTGATCGTCAGGTACACCAGCGTGGGTCTGATCAGAGGCAGCGTAATGCGCAGATAGGTCTGTGCTTTGGTTGCCCCGTCCACCAATGCCGCATCATAAACGCAGGTGTCGATCGTAGTAATTCCCGCCATGACAATTACCGTCGTATAACCGAACCACATCCACCACTGAATATAGGATACCAGTCCGGAGGTAAAGCTTTCACTGTTGAAAAACTGAAAGGGTGCCCCGGGCACATGAAGCGCGGCAAGCAGATAGTTCACCGCGGATTTTTCTCCGTTGAACAGGAGATTGAACAGCAGACCTACCGAGGCCGCCGTGATCAGGTTGGGCAGATAAAACGCTGCCCGGAAAAATTTCATTCCCCGGATTTTACTGAAGGTGAAAATTGCGGACAGAACCAGTGCCGTCAGCATCTGCGGGATGAAATTCATGATCCAGATCCGAAAGGAATTCCAGAGGGATAAATAAAACACCTTGTCCCGGACTAGCCGCAAAAAATTCTTCCACCCAACCGGGGCAGCCGCCGACAGTCCGTCCCATTTCTGGAAGCTGAGATAGATCGTATAAACAACCGGGTACAGACCGAATACCAGAAACGCGGCAAAGAAAGGCGCAATAAAGAGGTAGCCGATTCTGCCCTGTTTTCGCGCAAAGCCTGATTTGGTGCTTTTTTTCATAATTGCGCCTCCTATAGTCTGTCGGTGGGCATATGCCCACCGACAGATTTTTTCTTTACTCGATAGTCAGTTCCGGATATGCGGTGGCCACATCGTCCTTGAATTGAGCGATGGCTTCATCCTTTGTCATGACGCCGGTCGCATAGTTCTGTGCCGCCGCGAGGAACGCATTGTTGATGGTTCCGTCATAGCCCGTCATCAGGTCGGCAGGAAGCTTTTCCATCTGGGCGTTGTAGAACGCAAAATGGTTCTGTCCGCCCAATACCGCTTCACCTTCCCCGGCAGCGAGCGCTTCATCCGCAGATTTCAGGGACACGTATTCTCCATATTCCGCCGCATAGGCCTGCTGTGCGTCACTGTTCAGGCAGCAGTAGGACAGGAATGCCCAGGCAAGATCCTTGTTGGGGCTGTCCTTATAGATTCCCAGCCAGGTGCCGCCCTTCACGTAAGGAACCGGTCCCTGACACATGGCCCACTGTCCGCTTGTATTCACCGCGGCGGGCTTCACCACAAACTGATAGCCCCAGGAGGGCAGGACGTAGCAGAAGGTATCATCGCTCTCCACCGCCGCGCACCATTCGGGTGCCCAGGGAGCGACACCAAGATCGTAGCCGTTGTCCGTAATGGTCTTTGCGGTGTCCATGAAGGTCAGCATGCTCTCGTCGATCACCAGCTTCTCATCCACGACCCACGGCTGCTTCCGGTTGGAGAACTGCATGTTGAAAATATCCTGCCAGGAGGCAAACATCCGAATACCCTTCTCCTTCAGCTTTGCCGCCACATCCAGCATGGCAGCATCATCCGTCAGCATGGCCGCGACCTGATCCGGATCATCGGTGCCCAGAACCTCCTTCGCCATATCCCGGCGGTACATAATGGAGCCTGGGCTTGCCTGCCAGCTCAGCGCCCGCAGAGTTCCGGTGCTGTCCGTACCGACTGCCGCCACATAATCCCACACATCGGATACATCCGCGTTGTAGGGTGCCGCCTTCAGGTCATCCCAGAAGCCGGACTCTACCAGATACTTGACATAGTCGGATTCTCCCGTAAAAATATCCGGTGCGCCCTGTCCACCTGCCAACGTAGGGGTCAGCTTTGCGATGAAGTCCGCATTGGGAACCACCGTAATGTTGACGGTCACATCCGGGTAAAGCTGATTGAAGCCTTCCACAAACCGTCCCAGCTCTTCACCGGAGGACCAGACCTCCAACGTCCCGGACAGGGTGTCCGTCGCCGCATCCTGAGATTCGGCAGCGGTTTCCGCCTCGCTGCCTGCAGCGGACGTCTGTGCGGCAGTGGTTTCCGGATCGCCGCCGGTGGCGCAGGCCGCCATGGACAGCACAAAGGTAAGCGCAAGTACGATTGTCAGCAGTTTCTTGAACATGTTTTTTCCTCCTTAATGTTTCTTATACATCCCGCTCGGGATTGCATACCTGTTTACAGGGGCCATCGGAGTGCCCCGCCAGAAGCTTGGGAACGACCATGGTGACCGTTCTTTCCTTTTTCCCGTCCAGCCGTTCCAAAATGGTGGCGGCAAGCATCATGCCCAACTCATAAACCGGCTGCTGAATGGTAGAGATCTGGGGGGTTGCCAGCAGATGGTGCCCCAGTCCGTCGAAGCCGAACAGGGAAATATCCTCGGGGATCCCATACCCCAGATTACGCAGTCTGGACGCAACGCCAATTGCGATGGTATCCGTAGCGCAGAAGCAGGCGGTCACATTCCGGTTTTGCAGCAGCGTCTCCGCCGCCGATTCTCCGCCTGCAACGCTGTTCGGCGTATAGACAACCAGCACCGGGTCAAAGGGAATCCCGTTTTCCGTTAACGCCTGCCGATAGCCCTCCAATCGGTCCGCAGTGTAGTCCTTGTCCTCGTTGACATTGATCATGGCAATTTTCCGGTGCCCCTGCCGGATCAGATGCTCTACCGCCCGCTTTGCTCCGGCAACGTTATCCACATCGATACAGTCCACATCCGGAATCTGGGTATGTCCAAACAGAACCATTGGTCTGCCCCGCTCCTGTGCGTAGCGGGCAAAGTCCTCGATCTCATTTTTCAGCAGACCCGTCACAATATAGCCGTCACAGGGGTGCTCCTTCTTCCGGTTCCGCAAAATCAGGAAGGAATAATAGTGCTCACTGAGCACCTTGCTGACACCGGCAATAAAATGCATGACAAAGGGATTGGACAGGTCGATGGATTCCGGAATAAACACATCCACCACACCGCTGCGATTGCTGGCAAGACTTTTTGCCGCCATATTGGGAGAATACCGCAGTTCCCGCATGGCTGCTTCCACTTTGGCACGGGTTTTGTCCCTGACCGCATCCGGATTGTTAATGACCCGGGAAACCGTCATGGGGGCCACACCTGCCAGGTCCGCCACTTCTTTTAATGTTGCCATGGTATTCCTCCTTAAAATAATAGCGCTACCATTTTATTTGCATGAAATAACGCCTTCAAAATGGTAGCGCTATCATTTCTGACATCATTAGAATAACATATCGTTGGTCAAATTGCAAGACTCTATTTTATCTTGTGGGCATTTTTTGTGAAATACTTACAATCTTGCGTCATGATTTTTGTGTGGGAAAAATCTGCATTTTTTGCCCTCCAAAAAACGAACCGTAAAAGCTAAATTTTCCTCGCCATTTTCGCAAAGCATGCTTGACATTTTTTGCAAAGTGTGCTATTCTTTTTTGCAAAGTTAACTTGGCATTTCAAAAGGAGGCTCTTATGCATACGCGAATTCGGGAGTTGCGGAAGGCGCGAAAAATGTCGCAGGAGGAGCTGGCTGAGCTGGTGGGAACCACCCGGCAGACCATCACCTCCATTGAGGTTGGGAAATATATCGCTTCTCTTCCTCTGGCGTATAAAATTTCCCGGGCTTTCGGACTGACCATTGAAGAAGTTTTTGATTTTTCGGATTTGGAGGAATAAATTCATGGAACACTATCGGGAAAAACTGAAATTACAGAATCTGCTTCTTGGGATTCTCTGCTGCGTGCTGGGGGCATTCTGTCTCCTGATGGCCCTGAACGGCAGGCTCGTCTCTCTGCCCGGCCCGGAGCCTTCCGGTCGCTGGCAGTCTTTCTGGAAAGGCTTCTCCACAGGCGCATCGTCCGGCGTTCTGGTCGTAGCGGTATTTCGGCTGGTCCGAAATCTGCGGGCAATGGGGAACGATGCAGCGCTGAAAAAGCTCTACGTCAGAGAACACGATGAACGCACGGAAAAAATCTACACCTGTGCCCGCAGTGCCGCCATGCAGGCATTTCTGCTGGGCGGCATGGCAGCAGTGTGTATTTCCGGATATTTCAGCATGACGGTAAGTCTGAGCATTCTGGGCTGTGTGATCTTCTGCTCCCTTGCCTGCATTGCAATGAAATTCTATTATTCCGCAAAAATTTAAAAAACGGAAAAAGCACCGCCGGAATATATCCGGCGGTGCTCAGCGTGTCAAAAAAGCCTCGCAGAGTTTGCCGCCCGCAGGCAGCAAAGTGATTCTGATCATTTTCTGTCGGGGCGTGTACCTGACAGAAAATACAACTCAGGCT
>ERZ857629.2326-NODE-2326-length-18221-cov-11.780689_pt1 | contig 18221 bp, 13 predicted proteins | sample MGYA00519700_ERZ857629 | MGnify/ENA primary metagenome ERZ857629 (study PRJEB31778, sample SAMEA3449351) | human gut metagenome | biome: human gut; feature: human-associated habitat; material: faeces | place: United Kingdom | collected 2010/2012 ...
GAACGCTCTTGGCGGTCTCGACGAGGGCGTTATAGGTGGCCTCGTCCTTTTCCTTCGAGCAGCTGAAATTGGGGATGCATTCGATGAGCTTTGCCATGATGGTGTTCCTCCGTTTGAAAAAATTTTATTGAATCGTCAACTGTTACATGTTCAGGCGTGCCGCGCCTGAGATTTTTATGTAAGTACCGCTATTATATCGCGGCGCACAGGGGGCGTAAACAGGTTTTCTTTGTCGTTTTCAGATGGGCGCTTAATTTTTTTAAGTCATCCTCAGCGCGACGAAGCGCTCCACGCACGGCGCGCTCGCGACCTCGCCGTTCCACGCCAGCACCGCGTAGGAGCGGATGGGGAGCGTGCGCACGGGCTTGGCCCTGAGCGGCGCGCCGGGATGCGTGCTGAGGATGGACTTGGGCAGAAAGCTCAGCCCGAAGCCGGAGAGCACCATCTGCATCGCCATGGGCGTATCGTAGCAGTGGCAGACGACGTTCGGCGTGAAGCCGCTGCGCTGGCACTCCTGCACGAGAAAGTCGTTGTAGCTCCACAGGTCGTCCGAGCGCAGAAGGCACATCGGCACGTTTTTCAGCCGCTCGATCGGCACCTCCGCAAGCTCCGGCGCGGGGTCTAAGTCATCGCGCATGATGAGCTCGAGCGCGTCCTCGCCGAGAATGCGCTCGCGCAAACCGCCCGGCTCGCGCGCGGCGGTGCGCAGGAACAGCGCGTGCAGCTCGCCGCGGTTGAGCGCCTCGAGCAGCTCCTGCGGAGAGCCCAGCCGGATGAAAAGCTCCACCTGCGGATAGGCGCGGTGATAGCGCTCGACATAGGGCAGCGCGTAGGGCATGGCCGAGTAGATCGCGCCGAGCTTGATGCGCCCGCTCAGCCCCATGCCGACGCTGCGCACGCTGTCCTCCACACGGCGCACGTCCTGAAAGATCTGCTGCGACTGGCGGTAGAGGCTCTGCCCCGCGTCGGTGAGCGCCATGCCCTTGCTGCCGCGCAGGAACAGCTGCACGCCCAGCTCCTCCTCAAGCTGCGCGATCTGGCGCGAGATGGGCGGCTGCGCAACGTGCAGCTCGCGCGCCGCCGCGGAGATGCTCTTCGCCTCCGCCACCGCGCAGAAATACTCCAGCTGTCTCAGCTTCATGGGCGCTCCCTCCTCCGATACCTTTTTAGTATGGAATCACGATAAATTAAGTACTTTTCATTATAGCCGATCTTTGCTATAATGCAAGATGTAAAGGAAATGCCGCAGAATAATTTACATTTTTATTGTTTTTTACGAAAATAATTTTTATGAAAGTGAGGCACCACCATGATCAATCTTGCAGACGAAGCCATGACGATCAAGCTGGATTACGAGCTTCCGGAGTATCCGAAGTTTGAATCCTGCTATCGCCGCGCTCCCCGCCGCGAATCCCACCTGACCGAAGCCGACAAGGCGCTGGCCATCAAGAACGCGCTGCGCTACATCCACCCCGCCCATCACGAGCAGATGGCCAAGGAGTTCGCCGCCGAGCTTGAGGAGCACGGCCGCATCTACGGCTACCGCTTCCGCCCCGAGGGCAAGCTCTACGGCAAGCCCATCGACGAATACAAGGGCAAGTGCATCGAGGGCAAGGCCATTCAGGTCATGATCGACAACAACCTTGACTTTGACATCGCTCTGTATCCCTACGAGCTCGTCACCTACGGCGAGACCGGTCAGGTCTGCCAGAACTGGATGCAGTACCGTCTCATCAAGAAGTACCTCGAGCAGCTGACCGACGAGCAGACCCTCGTGGTCATGTCCGGTCATCCCCTCGGCCTGTTCCACTCCCACAAGCTGGCTCCCCGCGTCATCATCTCCAACGGTCTGATGGTCGGCACGTTCGACGATCAGGAGAACTTCAACCGCGCCGCCGCGCTCGGCGTCGCCAACTACGGCCAGATGACCGCCGGCGGCTGGATGTACATCGGCCCCCAGGGCATCGTCCACGGCACGTTCAACACGCTGCTCAACGCCGGCCGCCTCAAGCTCGGCATCCCCAACGACAAGGACCTCACGGGCCGTCTGTTCGTTTCCGCCGGTCTTGGCGGCATGAGCGGCGCGCAGGGCAAGGCCGCTGAGATCGCGGGCGCCGCCTCCATCATCGCCGAGGTCGACGATTCCCGTATCGAGACCCGCTACACCCAGGGCTGGGTCAGCCACCGCACCGACTCTCTCGAGGAGGCCGCGAAGATTGCCCTCGAGCACCAGAAGGCCGGCAAGGCCTGCGCCGTCGCCTACTGCGGCAACATCGTCGACCTGCTCGAGTACCTGTACGACAACAACATCCACGTCGACCTCATGAGCGACCAGACCTCCTGCCACGTCCCCTACGACGGCGGCTACTGCCCGCAGGGCCTCACCTTTGCCCAGCGCACCGAGATGCTCGACAAGGATCCCGAGGGCTTCCGCGTGCTCGTCGACAAGACGCTGCAGCACCACTATGAGATGATCTGCAAGTTCCACGAGCGCGGCACCTACTTCTTCGACTATGGCAACAGCTTCCTCAAGGCCGTGTACGACACGGGCGTGAAGAGCATCTGCAAGAACGGCGAGAACGACCTCGACGGCTTCATCTTCCCCTCCTACGTGGAAGATATCCTCGGCCCGTGCCTGTTCGACTTCGGCTATGGCCCCTTCCGCTGGTGCTGCCTGAGCCGCAACCCCGAGGATCTGCACAAGACCGACATGGCCGCCGCCGAGTACATCAAGGCGCACAACCGCCGCTATCAGGACTACGACAACTATGTCTGGGTCCGCGACGCGGAGAAGAACAAGCTGGTCGTCGGCACCCAGTGCCGCATTCTCTATCAGGATGCCATGGGCCGCATGAACCTTGCGCTCAAGTTCAACGAAATGGTCCGCAACGGCGAGATCGGCCCCGTCATCCTTGGCCGTGACCATCACGACACCGGCGGCACCGACGCGCCCTTCCGTGAGACCTCCAACATCAAGGACGGCTCCAATATCATGGCCGAGATGGCGACCCAGTGCTACGCCGGCAACGCCGCGCGCGGCATGAGCTACATCGCCCTGCACAACGGCGGCGGCACGGGCATCGGCCGCGCCATCAACGGCGGCTTCGGCATGGTGCTCGACGGCTCCGAGCGCGTCGATACCATCCTGAAGATGTCCATGCCTTGGGATACCATGGTCGGCGTCGCCCGCCGCAGCTGGGCGCGCAACGAGAACGCCATGACCACCGTGGCCGAGTACAACAAGATGTACGAGGGTCAGGATCACATCACCATGCCTTACGTTGCCGACGACGCCGTTGTCGCCGAAGCCATGAAGGGCATGAAGCACTAAAAACACTTCAAAAAAGGGGCTTTGTTCAAAGCCCCTTTTTTGAGCAGGCCGCGCCCCTTGCGGGTAAAAGTCTGCGACGCCCTTTTGATTCCTTCTATTTAGGGAAAGGACAACATTTACTATGAAAAAGTTACTGGTCAAAAACATCGGTCTGCTCGCAACGCCCGAGGGCAAAACGGCTCATCGCGGCGAGGAGCAGGGCAGGATCAAATTCTTAAAGGACGCGTGGGTGCTCATCGAGGACGGCGTCATTGCCGCCGTCAGCACCGGCGAGGCTCCCGCCGCGGACGGCGCGGAGATCGTCGACGCCGAGGGCCATCTCGTCACGCCGGGCCTTGTCGACGCGCACACCCACCTCATCTTCGGCGGCTGGCGCCAGAACGAGCTTGGCCTCAAGCTCCACGGCGCAAGCTACCTTGACATCCAGAACGCCGGCGGCGGCATCCAGTCCACGACCAATGCCACGCGCAAGGCAACAGAGCAGGAGCTTGCCGACAAGGCGGAAAAGGCGCTCGACGAAATGCTGCGCTTCGGCTCCACGACCGTCGAAGCCAAGAGCGGCTACGGCCTTGCCACCGAGCATGAGCTCAAGGCGCTTCAGGTCATCAAGGACCTCAACGACCGCCACCCGATCGACCTTGTGGCGACCTTTATGGGCGCGCACCTTGTCCCCGCAGAGTATAAGGCGAACCGCGAAGAGTACGTCCGCCTCGTCTGCGAGGAGATGATCCCCCGCGTCAAGGAGCAGGGCATCGCCAGGTTCTGCGACGTGTTCTGCGAGGCGGACACCTTCACCGTCGAGGAGTCCCGTCAGGTGCTCGAAGCGGGCCTCAGGTACGGCCTGCGCCCGAAGATCCACGCCGACGAGATCGAGGCCATCGGCGGCAGCCAGCTCGCAGGCGAGCTGGGCGCGATCTCTGCCGAGCATCTGATCGTCTGCCCGCCCGAGGGCATCGAGAGCATGGCAAAGGGCGGCGTCATCGCCTGCCTGCTGCCCGCGACGAGCTTCAACCTCGGCGCTGTGTTCGCGCCCGCGCGCGACATGGTGAAGGCCGGCGTGCCCGTCGCGATGGCAACGGACTTCAACCCCGGCTCCTGCCCGTGCCTGAACATGCAGTTCGTCATCAACCTCGGGTGCCTGAAGTACAGGCTCACGCCCGAGGAGGTGCTCACCGCCGTCACGCTCAACGGCGCGGCCGCCATCGACCTTGCCGACAAGGTCGGTTCCGTTGAGGCAGGCAAGCTCGGCGATCTCGTCATCTGGGACGCGCCCGACCTTGACTACATCTGCTACCGCGTGGGCAGCAACCTTGCCAGGACCGTCATCAAGCGCGGCACGGTCATGTAAGACCGGAGAAGGGGAACGCTATGGATCGGACTGACTATCAGCTCTTGAACCTTCTGCAGACCGACAGCCGGTGCACGCTGCGCCGCATGGGCGATCTCGTGGGGCTGACGCCCCCCGCCGTCTCTGAGCGCATCCGGCGCATGGAGGAAAGCGGCGTCATCCGCGGCTACCACATCGACGTGGACCGCACGAAGCTCGACTGCAACATCACGGGCTTCATCTCCGTTGCCCTGGAGCCGGACAAGTACGACAAGTTCTGCTCCTTCTGCGCCGCGCAGAGCGCGGTCATCAGCCATTATCACGTCGTCGGCGAATTCAACGCGCTGCTGCGCTTTGCCGTGCGCGACACACAGCAGCTCGACGGGCTGCTCTCGCAGATCAAGAAGTTCGGCGACTCGCGCACCTCGATCGAGCTGAAGACGCTGTTCGACAGCAAGGAGATCCCGCTGCCGTAACAAAAAACCGGTAAAAAACAGGAGAGACGCGATGCGTCTCTCCTGTTTTTTCATATGTTCCGCTTCGTTCCTTACTTCGCGGCGCTCCGGAACAGGAACGTCACGATCTGGGCGCGCGTGCAGGCGCTCACGGGAGCGAAGGCCGTGCTCGACACACCGGAGGTCACGCCCGCGTTGACCGCCCACTGCACAGCGGCCGCGTAGTACGCGCCGGAGGCAACGTCGGCGAAGGCGTTCGTGCCCTCAGCCACGGGAGCACCGGCAGCTCTCCACAGGAACGTGACGGCCTGCGCGCGGGAAACGGTCGCCTTGGGGGAGAACGTCGTGCTCGACGTGCCGGTGGTGATGTTCTGCTCGACCGCCCAGGCGACCGCCTTGGCAAAGTAGTCGCTGGCGCTCACGTCGGTGAACGCGGAGGCAGTACCGGCAGGCTCCGGAGAACCGGCGGCTCTCCACAGGAACGTGACCATCTGGGCGCGCGTGCAGGTGGCGTTGGGGGCAAAGGTCGTGGCGCTCGCGCCGGAGGTGATCTTGTTTTCGACCGCCCATGCAACAGCCTCTGCGTAGTAGGCGTCCTCAGAAACGTCGGTGAACGGGAGGTCGACGGATTCCGAGCCGTCATAGTTCTCGCTGCTCAGCACGGAGGAGAAGAGGAAGTTGCTGATGAAGGCATACTCGTCTCTCTGGTGGACCTTGTGCGTGAGCGAGTTCGCGAAGAAGGCGACGTTCATGCCGTTTTCGCTGTAGGAGAAGGCCTGCACGGAGCCGTTCATGTACGCCTTGAAGTTCGCGGCGCGCTCAGCGGTGTTGGTGGGGATGAAGCCCTCGGTGGGCGTCTTGGTCTTGTCGGTCTTGACAAGAACGGTCGCAGCCGCGGGGACCTTGGAGAAGAAGCCGAGGTCGCTGGAGTACCCTGCGGAGTGTCCGTAGGCATAGAGGACGCCGTCGCCGTCGAGGACATAGCTCGCGTTCACAAGCGTCTTGCTGGGGTAGACCACCGGAGTCAGGCAGTCCATCGCGCCCTCGAGCGTGGTGCGCTCCACGCCGGAGACGAGGTCGGTCGCGGCGCACGCGCCGTAGCCGATGTAGGGCAGGCCGTTCTTGACGGCGGCCTTGGCGTCGGCACTCAGCTCGCTCGCGCCCGCAATGGCGTCCGCCTTGGCGAGAGAGTCGGTCGTGTCGAAGCCCATGAGGCTCATCGCGGCGGTATCATAGTTCCAGCCGAAGTGCTCGGCGATCTGGTCGGCGTAGAGGAAGCCCTCGGTGCTCAGCGTCGGCGTGCCGGGGATGTAGACGGTCGGGGACTTGGTGATGACCTTGGCCTTCACGCTCGTCTTGTCGACGCCCGTGGCGGTGAGCAGATACTTGCCCGCAACGCTCTGATAGTCGGTGTAGGAGCAGATGAAGTCGCCCATGCAGTCGCCGGACGTTACCATGCCGACGGTCTTGCCGGCCTTGAGCAGCTCGTTGACGGCGGCGGTGGAGTCTTCGGAGGCGTTGGAGATGATGACGTCCTTATTCTTCTCGCCGGTGAAGTAAGAGGTCAGGCCCTTGGTGTAGGCCAGCACGTCGTCGTGATCCATCGCGCTGCCGCAGACGGCGGCGATGGTCTTGTAGGCGGCAGGCTCTGCCACGGTGACCATGTCGAAGCCGCGCGTCTCGTTGAAGGAGGTGATGCCTTCGGAGTAGAGGATCGTCCAGTTGTTGATGAGCGTGCCGTCATAGAGCGCGCCGTTGGCGACAGAGCGCTTGGCCTGATACATCGAAACGATCATCGTGCCGGCGGGATAGGTGACGCCGTCATAGGTGAATTCCTTCTCGGTCACGTTGACCTTGACGTCGTTTCTCGTGAGCCACTCCATCATGTCAGCCGCGGCCTGGAGGTTGGTCTGGTTCTTGCCGTCGAGCGGGATGATGTAGCACTCGGGATAGAAGTTGCCGTTCTGGCCCGTGCCGTTGTACTCGGGACGGAAGATATCCTTCTCCGCGCCCTCAACGTCGTTCTGGTCGCACAGCCACTGGCCGACCATGTCATAGGCGTCGGAGTTGAGGTTCTTCACGCCGCGCTCAAAGATCTTGACCTGAGATTCGAGATAGGAGAGCTTTTCGCCGGCCACATACTCGGCCTGACCGAGAATGCCGTACTGGACGGCCTGCGCGGTCTCGTCGTTATAGGCGGGCAGCTCGACCGTGTAGGACACGGTGCCGTGGAGCATGGCGAACTGCGGGGTATAGCTCGTGGACATATCGTCCCACGGATCCTGCCAGTAGGTGTCGGTGCCTTTGCCGGTGTAGCTCAGGTAGTCGCGCTGGGGGATGACGTAGCTGTTGTAGCCGGGGTTGTTGGCGACCGCGCCGATGCCGAGCGCTTCGCCGCCGCCGATGAGGTGGTTGGCAAGCAGGTCATATTCAAAGTTCGGCTCGTGCGGGGGATCGCAGGGCTCGCACTGGAAGGCCTCGACACGGCCGTGGAACTCGGCGAGGGACATGGGGTTGAACGTACCGATGAGCTGCTGCATGTTGGCCGTCTCGCTCGTGGTCTGGAAGGAGTTGTCGCGGTTCAGGTCATAGCCGCCGGTGGAGTGTCTCGTCAGATAGGTACGGCCGTCGACGTTCTCCTCGGGAACGAGGATGAAGAACACGTCGGAAAGCAGGCCGTTCTTGACGTCGACCGTCTTGTTCTCGACCGTGTAGTACTTTTCAAGGTCGACCTTGCCGGACTGACCGTCGTTGTCGACCGTCAGATAGCCAAGGTAGCTGGCCTTGTCCTTGACGAGATCGGGGATGGCGACGCTGCCCTCAGCGCCCACGGGGCCCATCTCGGCCTTGAGCTGCGCTTCGCCCGCGGCGGTGAAGCCGGTGAGCATCTTGTAGTCGATGGTCTTCTCGCTCGTGATCATCTTGGCAAAGTCGAGCACGCCGTCGGTGGCGGAGACCTCGTTGGGGTGGATGTTGGAGTACATCACGGGCACGCGGACGTCGTCCAGCGCGCCGGAGGCGATCTGCGCGAGCACGGCGTCGGGATCGGTCTCGGCCTGCTCGGTCAGCGCGAGCCACTTGTCAACGCTCGTCTTGCTGTCGGCGACGATCAGATAGGGCATATCACGGCCCGCGGTGGACAGGCCCATGGAGAACTTCTGGACATAAAGGCCGTTCTTCGTGCCGTCCGCCACGATCGTGTCAAGCTCCTTGTAAAGCTCCCACATGGTATTGAAGTTCTCATACGGCGCGACCTTTACAGGGGCGGAGCCGACGGCCTTGCCGCTGCTTTTGGCGACGAGGTCAAAGTAGCCGCACTTGTCGATGAAGTAGCCGCCGTCCACATGGGGCACGCTGTAGTCCACAGCGGGATCGCCCAGCTGCCAGTCGCTGCCGTCAAAGTACCAGTTGGACGAGAAGAAGTAGTTGTTCACGTGGAAGCTCACGTCGAGCACGGTCTTGCCGTTTTTCTCGTTTGCGGTGAGCTTGACGTTCGTGAACTGCTGCTCGTCGCCCTCGGTCTTCCAGGCATTGAGCGGTCCGCCCGCGTAAGCGTAGGGGAACAGCTCCTCGTTCACATAGGGGCGGGAGTCGTCGCGCTCGAGCGACAGCTCGACCGTGCCGGCCTCAACGGCGGCGGCGAGCGCGTCCTTGCTCATGCCCGAAACGGGGATGGAGAGGGACACGTCCTTGCCGTCCTCGCTCGTGACGAGGGTGATCGTTGCGTCAACGGCAAACTTGGTGCCGAGGAGCGCGTTGTCCTTGGGGTTCATGTCCTGATAGCTGACCGCCGCCGCGGAGCTTACCGCAAGCGAGAGCGTCAGCATCAGCGCCATCAAAAGGGAAAGCGCTTTTGTGGCAAACGATGGATGCTTTTTCATGTTTCTTCCTCCTAAAGTGTTCCTGCTTCGCCGCGGCATATGCGGCGATGAATGTTGATGCAGTCAGTTTACATCAATAAAAATCCATAGTCAATAGAATATTCATTCGCAAATGTGCTGAATTTCCCTGCTGCACATGGATATCTGTCCATCATTTTTCACAATTCGCGGGGTTTGGCGGGCAATGCGCCGTCATTTTTATGCACGGGCGCGGCGCTTGCAAACCGCCGCGCGGCGGGGTATAATAAGGAAAAATCATGCCTGACGGCGGGAGGATGTGTGCATCATGCGGCTGCAAAGCGCGATCTTTACCATGGACGACTGCCTGTTCGATCCGGCGACCGGCGCGGCGCGCGCGGCGCTGGACAAGGCGCTCGCGCTCTTTAAGATGGAGGGCGTGTGGCTCGGCGCGGTGACGGCGCTGAGCGCGGAGGACGCGCAGAAGGCGCTCGACCGCGCGGGACTCGCCCCGTACTTCCGCTTCGTGCTGACCGAGCGCGTCGCGCTCTGCCCCGCCGACAGCGGCACGATGTTCGAGCGCGCGATGAAGCGCCTGCATTCGCAGAAGGCTGACACGGTGGTCTTTTCCGGCTCGCTCGCCACCATCGAAAACGCGAAGGCCGCAGGCTTTCGCACCGTAGCTGTGCGCGGCGGGAACGACGCGGACTGGGACGCGATGCGCGCCGCGGCAGCGGAATCGCTCGACCGCTACGGCGACCTGCTGGGCTGACCGCGTGCAGCGCGCGAAGGCCCCGCGCCATATGCCGCCCGCAGGCGGCCAATAATTTTAATCGTTTTCTCTGACGTCACCGCCGCGGCATTGCGATCCCCGCGCCCTTTTGAGCGCGCCAACCGTGCCGCTTCCTCGAAACCGGCTCGCTTTATCCGCCGCCGGCGGCGCTTCGCCGATCTCCATGTGCGCCGGAAAAAGCACTTCTCCGCCCGCAAGTGTAGAATTTCCCCGCTGTCAGCGGGCAGATCATGCGCGCAGCGGGCTGCATCCAGCAAAATAAAAGGGACCGTCCCGATGGGACGATCCCTTTTATTTTGAGATATTTTATTCGTAGATGGGATACTTCTTCGTCAGGGCGACGACGGCCTCCTGGGCCTTCTCCTTGCTGCCCTCGAAGTCGCGGGCGACCATGCCCATGATGCGGGCGATCTCCTTCATGTCCTCTTCCTTCAGGCCGCGGGTGGTGGCGGCGGGGGTGCCGACGCGGATGCCGGAGGTGACGAACGGCTTCTCGGGGTCGTTGGGGATGGCGTTCTTGTTGACGGTGATGAAGCACTCGTCCAGACGGCGCTCGATCTCCTTGCCGGTGATGTTGAAGTTGCGCACGTCAACGAGCATGAGATGGTTGTCCGTGCCGCCGGAGACGAGACGGAAGCCCTCCGCCTTCAGACCCTCGGCCAGAACGGCGGCGTTCTTCACGACCTGCTCGCCGTAAGCCTTGAACTCGGGCTTGAGCGCCTCGCCGAAGCAGATGGCCTTGGCGGCGATGATGTGCTCGAGCGGGCCGCCCTGCGTGCCGGGGAAGACGGCGGAGTCGATCTTCTTGGCAAGGTTGATGGTCTCCATCTCGCCGGTCTCGATGTTCTTCTTGGTGATCTCGTTCTTGCAGAGGATCAGGCCGCCGCGCGGGCCGCGCAGCGTCTTATGCGTCGTGGAGGTGACCACGTCGGCATACGGCACGGGGTTCATGTGCACGCCCGCGGCGACGAGGCCGGCGATGTGCGCCATGTCGACCATGAGGTACGCGCCGACGGAATCGGCGATCTCGCGGAACTTGGCGAAGTCGATCTTGCGGGGATAGGCGGAGGCGCCGGCCAGGATCATCTTGGGCTTGCACTCCTGCGCGATGCGGTAAAGCTCGTCATAGTCGATCTGCTCGGTCTCGTCGTTGAGGGAGTAGGGGACCTGATGGAAGTACTGGCCGGAGATGTTGACGGGGCTGCCGTGGGACAGGTGGCCGCCGTGGGCAAGGTTCATGCCCATGTAGGTGTCGCCGGGCTGGAGCATGGCCTTGAACGCGGCCAGGTTGGCAGAAGCGCCGGAGTGGGGCTGGACGTTCGCGTGCTCAGCGCCGAAGAGCTGGCAGGCGCGCTGACGGGCGATCTCCTCGGTCTCGTCGACGCAGTAGCAGCCGCCGTAGTAACGCTTGCCGGGATAGCCCTCGGCGTACTTGTTGGTCAGGCACGTGCCCATCGCCATCATGACGGCGGGGGAGACGATGTTCTCGGATGCGATCAGCTCGATGTTGCGCTGCTCGCGGTGATACTCCTTCTCGATGGTCGCGCCGACCTCGGGGTCATACTGGGACAGAAATTCCATGGTTTCCTTGATCATGGTGCGGTTTCCTCCTCTGGTTAAATTCAGTGTGGGAACGGGTCCGCCGCGCGGACTCATACGGTGCTCTCTACCCCTTAGAATAGCAAAAAAACAAAGGCTCTGTCAAGAAAAAACGGCGCGCGGACGAGATGCTTTTATTAGGAAAAAGTCGGAAATCACCTTAAAAAAGCAAAAGTGCGGAGCGCCTGCCGGAAAATGATTGACGCGCCGCGGCCTATCTGCTATGCTGAGCGTGCAGCGCCCCGTTTTCGGGGCGGGCAAACCGGCAGAGTAGGAAGCCATGTGTTTCGCAAAAAGCGATCAGTGCCGTTGGGATGGGAAGTTGCCCGCGGACGAAATAACCATGGTTTGCAGTATGGCTTCCGCATCCGCTTGCCACTCAGATGAGAGATTTTTTGTGAGGCCTCTCCTCCGCGTGGTCCCTGCCACCCGGAGGGAGAGGTTTCTTCTTTTTCGGGTCAAGCCACAGCGCGGTCTGCCGCCGCGCGGAAACCATTTATCGAAAAGGAGGTCCTCACAATGTTTTCCAATGTCGCAGAGCTCTCCCCCGCCGTATGGGGCATCCTGATCGCGGCTGTCGCCGCGCTCGTCGTCGCGGTCATCCTCGTGTGCCGCTCGGCGTCGCTGACGACGCGCAAGCTCGTCACCATCGCCATGCTCACGGCCGTGTACGTGGTGCTCAGCCTTGTCGGCACGCTGAACCTCTGGTGGATCCGCATCAGCGTGGATTCCCTGCCGATCATCCTCGGCGCGCTGCTCTACGGGCCGGTCGGCGGCCTGCTGGTGGGGCTGCTCGGCAGCTTCATGAATCAGCTGCTCACCTACGGGCTGACGGTCACGACCGTGCTGTGGGTCATCCCCGCCGCCGCGCGCGGCGCGATGATCGGCGCGTATGCCAGACGGCACGACTATGAGCTCTCCCGCACGCAGATCATCGGCGTGCTGTGCGTGACCGCGGTCATCGTCACCGCGCTCAACACGGGCGCGATGTATCTCGACAGTGTCATCAACGGCTACTACACCTATGCCTACGTTTTCGGCGGCATCGTCACCCGCGTGATCGCCGGCCTTGCGACGGCGCTCGTGATGAGCTTTGCCGCGCCTCCGGTCGTGAGCATGCTCGACCGTTCGCTGTGCGCGGTGCGCGCGGCGCAATAAAAAATATTCAAAAAAAGGGATCGCAGTGAATTCACTGCGGTCCCTTTTTTGAGACCATCGAAGAAGTGGCGCAGCCACTTCTTCGAGAAAGATTCGCTGCGTTTCGTGCCTCGCGGGGCTCGACACGCACTCCGCGCAAAGAGTAATTTGTCACGCACATGTCGTGACAAATTACGATTAAGATTCTTTCGTGCCGTGCGCGGCACGAAACTCTGCGAGGCTTATTTTCCCTCGTTTTCGACGAGCGACAACAGGGTCTGCTCAAAGCCGTATTGGTCGCGGAGGCGGCGGGCTTCGGTGAGCTTTTTGACACCGAGACGGCCGGTGCGGCGGCAGCGGAGCATCAGATTTTTCGGCGAGTGGGCAAAGTCGATGAACTCGATGACATCCACGTCGTAGCCCTCGTCCTCCAGAACCGCCGCGCGGATGGCGTCGGTCAGCAGCGCGGAGAAGCGCTCCTGAAACAGCCCGTGGGAGAGGAGGATATCGAAGTCGCCGCCCTTCCGGATGGTCTTGTTGACCTCGTGCTGGCAGCAGGGAACGGAAAAGATATGCTCGACGCCGCGGGAGACGGCGTAGTACAGGGCATAGTCGGTCGCCACGTCGCAGGCGTGGAGCGTGACGAGCATGTCGATGTGCTCGTCGTAGAGCACATCGCGCGTAACGTCGGCGACGACGAAGCGGAGGTCTGAATAGCCGTAGCGCGCGGCGACCTCGTTGCAGTGCGCGACGACGTCCTCCTTGAGATCGTAGCCGATGATCTTTGCGCGCACGCCGCGCTTGACGGCGAAATAGTAGTACAGCACGAACGTGAGGTATGATTTGCCGCAGCCAAAGTCGAGGATCGTGATCTCGTCGCGGCCATAGGCGCGGAAGGCGTCGTCCACCAGTTCGATGAAGCGGTTGATCTGCTTATACTTGTCGTATTTTGCCTTGACGATCCTGAAGTCCGGCGTGAACACGCCGAGATCGACGAGGGCGGGGATGTTTTCGCCCTCCTGCAAAATGTATTCCTTCTTGCGGTCGTGCGCGGCGGGAACGGCGGCGCGGGCGGCGCCGGACTTGGCGGTGCATTTATAAGCGCCATTCGTCCTGCGGACATACTGGCGCGTCTCCGTCGCGGTGCAGAGCGTGACGGAGCGGAACAGGCCATCGAGCTCGCGCTCGAACGTTTCAGGCAGCGCGCCGCGCGCAACGTTGCGGTGCGCGACCTTCTGCCCCTGCTGGTATTCGAGCTGGAAAAACGCCTTGCCGCGCAGCGTGAGCGGCCGCACGGTGACGCGCGAGTGCCCGATGCGCGCGACCGGCTCGGCAAGGACAAGCTTTGTGAGCGTGTCGAGCCGCTCGGAGAGGTCGTTCAAAACGATGCTCATGCGCCGAACCTCTCTTTGAGCGCAAGGTGCGCGGCGTACAGCTCGTTTTTGCTGTAGGTGTTGTTCTCGTCCTTCAAAAGCAGCTTGATGGCGTCTCTGGCGGTGCAGTCATTCTGCACCATGCAGTCCACGAGCAGCGCCTCGGGCGAGGTGATGTGCTCGACTTCGCGCAGGCGGTAGTCGTCGCAGACCTCGACGATGAGGGCGTATTCGCCCTTTTCATACGTTTCCTTCGCAATGAGCTGGTCTTTGACCTCCTGCGGTGTGCCGCGGAAGGTCATCTCGTGGAGCTTCGTCATGTCGTTGCAGAGGCACAGGCGCAGCTGCGCGTTCTCCTCGATGAAAAAGTCGACGACGCTCATGATGCGCTTGGGGGACTCGTAAAAGGCGTAGGTCGCGGTGTCGCCCTTGCGCATCATCATCAGCACGCGGCGGCGGTCCGCCGTCTCGCGCGGGAAAAAGCCGTAAAAGAGGAAGCTTGATAAGTCAAAGCCCGAGATCGACAGCGCGTTGACCGCGGCGCAGCAGCCGGGCACGCCGACGACGCGGATGCCGTTTTCGACCGCCGCGCGGATGAGCTCGTTGCCGGGGTCTGAGATGCAGGGCGTGCCCGCGTCGGTGATGACGGCGATATCCTTGCCGGACATGAGCTGCTCGATGAACCACTTCGCCTTGCCGTATTCGTTGAACTTGTGGTTGGCGCTCAGGCTGTTGCCGCGGATGCCGAGCTTGTTGAGCAGCACCACGCTGCGGCGGGTATCCTCGGCGGCGATGATGTCGGCGGTCGATAAAATCTCGCGTCCGCGCTCGGACATGTCGCGCGAGTTGCCGATGGGCGTTGCGACGATATAAAGGGTGCCGGTCGTTCTGGGCTCGTCCATAACTATCCTCCGATAAGCAAGCGTTTCGCATTATGAAGTCAGTATAGCTCATTTTTCCCCGCCTTGCAAGGCGGGAGCGGGCAGGAATTTCATTTGCTTTTTGCGCGTCGCACGGTATAATGGAGCATATCCCAGAGAAAAGGAGAGCTCTCATGAAAAAATACATCCGGCAGCTCGGCGCGTCGCTCTGCGCGGCCGCGCTGCTCATGACCTCCGCCGCCGCGCTCACCGTGGAGGAGGCGCGCGAGATCCTGCAGGACGGCTATGTCGACCGCCTGCCGGCGGCGGCGAAAAACGCGCAGACGCTCGAGGAGCTGTTTTCCTACACGGACGAATACACCTGCTACATGACCGCGCAGGAGTACGCGGATTTCCTCTCCTATGTGGAGAGCGAGGACCGCTTCGCCGGCATCGGCGCGGAGATCCTCTATACGGAGTCCGGCATCGAGATCGTGTCGGTGTTTGCGGGCGGCGGCGCGGAAAAGGCGGGGCTCCTCGCCGGCGACGTGATCGTCGCCATCGACGGGGCCGCCTGCGTGCCGGGAACGCCGGAGGCGCGCGAAAGTCTCCTCGGCGACGAGGGCACGCGCGTGACGGTCACGGTGCGCCGCGCGGACGGCAGCGAAAAGGACATCGCCATCACGCGCACGCTCGTCGTGCAGAAGAACACGAACGTCAGCGTATCGGACGGCGTGGGCTACATCGACTGCGACAGCTTCGGCTCGCAGACGGGGGCCTATTTTCAGGACGGCGTGCGCGGAAACAACAGCGCCGTCCGCGCGTGGATCGTCGATCTGCGCGGCAACAGCGGCGGACTGACCGACGCGGCGGTGACGGCCCTCGGCACGTTCACCGGCCCGGGCGAGTGCGCGTATTTCGTCGACCGTGACGGCACGGCCGCCCCGCTGCGCTATGACGGGAGCGATCTGACGGACAAGCCCGTCATCGTGCTGACGGACAGCGGCAGCGCGAGCGCGTCGGAGATCTTTGCCGGCGGCATCCTCGGCACCGGCGCGGGCATCGTCGTCGGCACGCGCAGCTACGGCAAGGGCGTGGCGCAGATCATTTACGACGGGACGAGCTGCCCGTATCTCACCGACGACGCCGTGAAGGTCACGGCGTACCGCTTCTACTGCGCGGGCGGCAGCACGACCGACCGCATCGGCGTCATCCCGACGCTCTATATCCCGCAGGGCTATGCGGCGGCGGCCGCGCAGCTCCTTGCGGGCGCAAAGCCCACGGACGGCAGCGCGTATCTGCGTCTGACGCTGAATGGGCACGACTTCTGCATCGTGCTTGCCGAGGCGCAGCAGCAGCGCGGAGCGCTGGAGGCCATCCTGTGCGCGCTCGCGCCGGACACGACGCTCTATTGGGGCGAAAACGGCGCGGAGGAGCGCGTCACGCCCGATCAGGCGCGCGAGAAATGCGGCGCGGCCGATGCGCGCATCGATTTTCTTGACGCAGCGGAGAGCGAATACGCATCGCAGATCAATGCGCTTGCGGCGTACCGCATCGTCTTCGGCGCGGACAGGCGCTTCCGTCCGAAGGACACGATGACGCGCGCGGAGGTCTGCGCGCTGTTCGCGCAGGCGCTGGACGTGTATTCGCTCGCGGGCGGCGGCTTTACCGACGTGCCGGCGGACCGCTGGTACGCCCCCTCCGTGAACGCGATGGCGGCGCTGGGGCTTGTCAGCGGCGTGGGCGGCGGGTGCTTCGACCCGGACGCGACGATGACGCAGGAGGAATTCATCACGGTGCTGGGGCGCTTTGCGGAGTTTCTGGATCTGGACGCGCGGGAGTTCCTCAGCGAGCACCCGCTGGCCGTTTTGCAGCCGCTCGAGCGGTATCAGGATTTTTCCTACTGGGCGATCCGCAGCGCGGAGCTGCTGACAAATTCCGTGACGGATGAAAACGGCAATGCGGTGACGATGTTCTGCACCGGCCTTGACGGCGTTGCGCCCAAGGCGCCGATCCTGCGCGAGCAGGCGGCCGCCGCGCTCTATAACACGCTGCGCGTAACGGGCGCGCTTTCCTACTGATATGTGGTACGTTTACATGCTCGCCTGCGCGGACGGCTCGCTCTACACCGGCACGGCGACGGATGTGGACAGGCGCTTCGCCGTGCATAAAAGCGGACGCGGGGCGAAGTACACGCGCGCTCACCCGCCCGTGGCGGTGGTATACCGCGAGGCGTGCGGGGACAAGGGCGCGGCGCTGCGGCGCGAGGCTGCCATCAAAAAGCTGCCGCGCACGAAAAAACTCGAACTGACGGAGGAAAACCGCGATGCGTGAAACGATCGTCGACCGCGCGTATGCCAAAGCGCTCCTGCCGCCGCGCAAGGCGGACGGGCACAAGGGCGACTTTGGCAAGCTGCTGATCCTCGGCGGCAGCGTGGGCTATACGGGCGCGCCGTATCTCGCGGCAAGCGCGGCGGTGCATTCCGGCTGCGGGCTCGTGTATCTCGGCGTGCCGGAGAGCATCTGGGCGGTCGAGGCGCAGAAGTGCGTGAGCGCGATGCCGTTCCCGCTGCCGGAGGCGGACGGAAAACTCTGCCTCGCCGCGCTCGACGGGATGCAGGATAAGCTCAGAAGCTGCGGCGTTCTGGCGCTCGGCCCCGGCCTTGGCCGCGGAAAAGAGACGGAGCAGCTCGTCCACGCGCTTTTATGGCAGGTGAAAGAGCCGCTGGTGCTGGACGCTGATGGCTTGAACGCCTTACAGGGCTGCACGGAAAGGCTGGATGCCCGCCGCGGCCGCGTGACGATCCTGACACCGCACGACGGCGAATTCGCGCGCCTGACCGGCAGAACGCTCCGGGAGATCGCGTCGGGCGAGCGGGCAGAGCTTGCAAGCCGCTTTGCCTGCGAGCACGGCTGCGTTCTGGTGCTCAAGGGGCACCGGACGCGCATTGCGCTGCCGGACGGGCGGATGCTCGTCAACACGAGCGGCTGCTCGGCGCTCTCAAAGGGCGGGAGCGGGGACGTGCTGACAGGCTTGATCGCGTCGCTTCTGTGCCAGGGCGTGGGCGCGGCAGAGGCCGCGGCGCTCGGCGTGTGGCTCCACGGCCGCGCGGGAGAGCTTCTGGCGCAGGAAATGACCGCGTATTGTGCGAGCCCGCGGGAGCTCGTGACGCGGGGACTGGGCCTCGCGTTCCGGGAGCTGCTGGAAGCATAAAAAGACAAAGAGGAACAAGGCCGCCGCATCGAATGATTCGGCGGCCTGTTTGATAGAAGTGAAGACAGGAAAAGCGCCCCCGAACGAATCGGGGGCGCTTTTGCCTATTTTAACAGAGGATGGAAAGGATCACTTTTTGCCAGGAATGCGGTTCGGGTCATCGGCGTGCTTGACAACAAGGCTGGTGAGAGCGAACAGCGCAACGGCGTTGGGGATGACCATGAGGTTATTGAACATGTCGCTCAGCTCCCAGACGAGGTCGTTGGACATCATCGTGCCGAGGAAGATGAACA
>ERZ857629.2329-NODE-2329-length-18208-cov-4.190712_pt1 | contig 18208 bp, 15 predicted proteins | sample MGYA00519700_ERZ857629 | MGnify/ENA primary metagenome ERZ857629 (study PRJEB31778, sample SAMEA3449351) | human gut metagenome | biome: human gut; feature: human-associated habitat; material: faeces | place: United Kingdom | collected 2010/2012 ...
GCAGGGATTTCCGGCTGCGTTTTTTTCTCCGGAAAATGAACCTGCGGCCGATCCGGGGTCCTGTTGAGCGCAGCCAGACAACCGTAATGCAGGCAGTCAAAGACGCTCTTTTCATTCAAGAACTTTACTTCCGTTTTTGCAGGGTGAACGTTTACATCCACTGCGATATTGGGCAAATGCAGGTGCAGGACGCAGGCGGGAAATTTTCCAACCATAATCTGGTTCCGGTAGGCTTCTTCCAAAGCGGTTACCATCAGCTTGGAGCGAACCGGGCGGTCATTTACAAAGAAGGTTTGCAGGCTGCGGCTTGGACGGGCATCTGTCGGTTTGGAAATGAAGCCGGTGAGTTTATAGCCGTCCCAACTGCTGTTTACCGGAATCATGCGGGCGCAGTCTCTTCCGTAAACGCAGTAAACCGCAGCATCCAGACCACCGTTTCCGGGGGTAGACAGAACGGATTTCCCATCCCGAAGAAATTGAATGGCGGTTTCCGGATGGGCAAGGGCCTGCAGTTGGATGGCGGCGGTTACCCGGCTGCCCTCAACGGTGTCGGATTTCATGAACTTCATGCGGGCAGGCGTATTGAAAAACAGATCCCGGATAATGATCGTTGTTCCGTCGGGACAGCCTGCTTCGGACTCTTCCGTCACTTTTCCGGCCTCCAGATGGAGGCTGGTGCCGCAGATGGCCCCCTTGGGTTTGGTAAGCAGATCAATCCGGCTGACGGATGCGATCGCGGCAAGCGCCTCTCCCCGGAAGCCCATCGTACCAATGGCGGCAAGGTCCTCCGCACAGTGCAGCTTGGAGGTTGCGTGGCGGAGAAACGCGGTTCTGGCGTCTTCGGGGCTCATGCCGCAGCCGTTATCTGTAACGCGCAGGAAGGTCATGCCGCCGTCCCGGATCTCAATGGTGACCTTCGTGGCACCCGCATCTACGGCGTTCTCAAGAAGCTCTTTGACAACGCTGGCGGGACGTTCCACGACCTCGCCGGCGGCAATCAGGTTTGCAACATGCGGAGAGAGCTGTTGAATGACCGGCACGGTGAATCACCTCATTTCATAAATTCCCCAGGCATTAATCAGGGTATGGATCACAATGGGGGTAAGGATGGTTTCAGACTTTGCATAGCTCCATGCCAGACACAGTCCGGCGGGAAGATATTGCAGGAAGGATAGAACCAGCGTAAGTGTGGAAGCCTTCCCAATGTAGCCCAGAATGTGAATTGCGGAAAACAGCAGCATGGATACGGCGTAACCCAGCCAGAGATTTTTTCTTGCAAAGGTTCCGAAGAACAGACCTCTGTAAAAGCACTCCTCCGCAATGGGCGCAAGCAGAACAGTTCCCAGAACGGTCAGGTATCCGCTGCTGCGGTGAAGCCCCGAGATGAAGGCGTCGTTCGCGTTCTGAAAAGCGGGATCCAGCTTCAGAATGCACCAGTTTATGACCCTGCTCATGACAAGGTAGAAAACAAGCCCCAGGATCACGGCTTGACAGAAGTAGGCAGGATGGGCAGCGGCAGCGTCAAAAGACTTGCGGAGAAAGCGGTGAAAAATCAGGATGACGGCCAGAAAGTTCAAAAGAAAATAAGTAAAATTCAGCTCTGCCTGAAACAGGGGATTTGGAAGAAGCTCATTTACGGCATGTAAAAGGCTCGGCAGCAGAAAAAACTGAAAGACCCACCAGCACCAGCCGCAGATCAGTTCCACCTGATTGAATTTTGGAGATGTCAGTTTGTTTTTTGCCATATCAGTCCAGCATTTTTCGGAGTTTGTAAAGTTCGTTCATGGCCTCAATGGGGGTAAGGGTTTCCACCTGGATGGCGCGCAGCGCCTGAATCGCCTGCTGTCCGGTCAGATCCAACATGCTGATCTGATCTTCCGGTTCCCTGCTTCTGACGGCAGGCGCGGGAGCGCCCTCCGCCTCCAGTTCGGAGAGAATCTCCCGGGCGCGGGCAATGACGGGAGCAGGAAGTCCTGCCAACTTGGCAACCTCAATGCCGTAGCTGTCGTCCGTAGCGCCGGGGACGATTTTTCGCAGGAAAATCATCTGGTCGCCACGTTTTTTTACGGCGATGTTGTAATTTTTTACGTTGGCAAGCTGATTTTCCAGTGCGGAAAGCTCGTGATAGTGGGTTGCAAAAAGGGTCTTGGCGCCAAGCCGCTTGGGATTTGCGGTGTATTCCAGAACGGCCCGGGCTATCGCCATGCCGTCGTAGGTAGAGGTACCTCGTCCAATTTCGTCCAGAATCAGCAGGCTTTTTGCCGTGGCGTATTTCAGAATGGAGGCAACCTCTGCCATTTCCACCATGAAAGTGGACTGCCCGGAAGCCAGATCATCGCTTGCGCCGATTCGGGTAAAGACACGATCTACCAGCCCAATCCGGGCACTGCGGGCTGGTACGAAGGAGCCCATCTGCGCCATCAGGACGATCAGCGCTACCTGCCGCATGTAAGTGGATTTACCGGCCATGTTGGGGCCCGTAATGATGGCAACCTGATTATTGTCCCCGCCGAGGTTCGTGTCATTTGGGACAAAAAGCGCGTCCTTCTGCATGGCCTCTACCACAGGATGCCGTCCGTCCGTAATGGAGATTTCCCGTCCCAGAGAGATTTCCGGACGGCAGTATCCACGCTGTACGGCAACGGAAGCGAGGGAGCACAGCGTGTCTGCGGCAGCTACGGCAGCAGCCGAGGCCTGCACTCGGGCAGCCTGTGCCGCCAGATTTTCCCGAAGCTGGGTGAAGATCTGGTATTCCAGCGCAGTCAGGCGGTCCTTGGCGGTAAGGACCTGGTTTTCCAGTTCTTTCAGATCCTGTGTAATATATCGCTCACAGTTTGCAAGGGTCTGCTTACGGATATACTCCGCAGGTACCTGATCAATGAAGGACTTGGACACCTCAATGTAATAACCGAACACACGGTTGAATCCAACCTTCAGCGTACGGATCCCGGTCTTTTCCCGCTCGCTGGCTTCAATAGCAGCAATGGTTCCGGAGCCACCTTCCATAATGTCCCGCAGACGGTCCGCTTCCTCGTTGGCGCCCTTGCGGATCATTCCGCCTTCCCGAATGGTGAGTGGTGGGTCATCCACAATGGTATTTTCAATCATGGAAGCGCAGTCGTCCAGCGGATCCACGGCTGCAGACAGTTTGGAAAGCAGCGGCGCGTCCAGCTTCTCCAGCTGTTCCCGCACAAGGGGAAGCGCTCGAAGTCCCCGGGCAAGTCCCAGAAGATCCCGACAGTTGACCGTCCCGGTTACGATTCGGGTCATGACCCGCTCCAGATCGGTCACATCCTTCAGTGCCTCTTCCAGTTCCCCACGGACAATGGGACTGTTTACCATAGCTTCCACCGCACCGTGGCGGCGGGTGATTTCACCCGGGTCAAGCAGGGGCTTTTCCAGCCACGAGCGAAGCATCCGCCCGCCCATTGCCGTATGGGTTTTGTCAAGTACCCACAGGAGGCTGCCGCGTTTCTCTTTGGAGCGCATGGTTTCCGTCAGCTCCAGATTCCGTCTGGCGTCCAGATCCAGCTCCATAAATCTGCCGGTAGTATAGTATTGCAGCTGCCGGATATGGGAAAGGTCATTTCTTTGCAGGGTCAGGAGTGTGGAAAGCAAGGCACCCGCAGAGATAACGGCAGCTGGCAAGGCAGCAAGTCCCAACTGCTCCAGCGATTTTCCAAAATGCCGGGTCAGGGTCTCTGTACATGCTTCCTCCTGAAAATCTTCCAAATTTCCTTCGTCCACGCAGCAGCCCAGACGGCGGAAGAGCGCATCCTCAATGGCTTCGTGGTCGGTTTCGGAACCAAAGCGCAGAACCTCCGCCGGGGAGAAACGTCCCAATTCCGAGGCAACACTCCGGGCGTCCGTGCAGACGGTTACAAAGAAGGCGCCGGTGGAAATATCGCAGAAAGAAAGTCCGAATTTTCCACCTTGGCCGAAGATGCAGCCCATGTAGTTATTTTTGCTCTCCTCCAGCATGCAGCTTTCCGTTACGGTGCCGGGGGTCACAATTCTGGTAATATCCCGCTCTACCAGTCCCTTTGCAGTAGCGGGATCCTCCATCTGCTCACAGATGGCTACCTTGTAGCCCTTTTGCACCAAGCGGGCAATATAGGAGTCCACGCTGTGGAAGGGAACGCCGCACATGGGCGTCTGCTCTTCCTTTGGCTTCGTCCGATCCCGGGTCGTGAGGGTCAGATCCAGTTCCCGCGCAGCAAGAAACGCGTCCTCATTGAACATTTCATAGAAATCGCCCAGACGGAAAAAGAGAATGCAGTCCTTATGCTTATCCTTGATTGCCCGGTACTGCCGCTGCATGGGGGTCAGTTCATTCATTTCCTTGGCCATATAACCGGTTCCTTTTCTAAAAGTTGTTTTGATTTATTCCACGGCAGCTCTGCCGGTCAGGCTCCAGGTTGAGGCACCGGTGACGGTGATGTTGTGAAAGTCACCGATCAGGCCGTCCGTGCCCGGGAAGCGGATCAGTCGGCCTCCCTCGGTTCTGGCGGTCAACAGCTCTCCGTCCCGACCGTCTACCAGACAGCGGAAGGTTTTGCCCACATAGGCGCTGTGAATATCCTGCGAGATTTCGTTCTGCACGGCGCAGAGCCGGTCAAACCGGCGGTTCTTTTCTTCCTTCGGCGTGGGATCGTCCATCTTTGCAGCAGGTGAACCTTCCCGGGGGGAAAAAATGAAGGTGAACAGACTGTCATAGCGCACCTGACGGATCAGACTGATGGTTTCCTCAAATTCCGCCTCGGTTTCACCGGGAAATCCAACGATCACATCACTGGTCAGTACCAGCTCCGGCATCAGCTCCCGGGCAATCTGAACCTTTTGCAGGTACTGTTCCCGGTCGTAGTGACGGTTCATGGCTTTCAGGACCCGGCTGGAGCCGGACTGGAAGGGAAGGTGCAGTTGTTTGGCAATTTTGTGGCTGGAAGCCATGGCTTCAAACAGCTTTCGGGAAGCGTCTCGCGGGTGACTGGTCATAAATCGGATCAGGAAATCCCCGGGAATGGCGGCAATGGCCGTCAGAAGTTCCGCAAAGTCCGGGTTATCCGGCAAGTCCTTGCCGTAAGAATTTACGTTCTGTCCGAGCAGGGTAATCTCCTTACAGCCCTGCTCCACAAGGCATCTGCACTCGGCAAGGATATCCTCGGCCTTCCGGCTCCGCTCCCGTCCGCGGACATAGGGGACAATGCAGTAGGTGCAGAAATTGTTGCAGCCATACATGATGGAAACCCATGCCTTCAGACGGCTGTCCCGCAGCTGAGGAATGCCCTCCGCGATGGAACCGGCTTCGTCCTCCACAAAGAACTGGCGCTTTTTCTGCAGCAGCACATTGCAGAGAATCTGGGGAAACTGCCACAGATGGTGGGTCGAAAAAACGCCGTCCACATAGGGAAAGCTTTTTTTGATCCGCTCACTGACCCGGGGTTCGCCTGCCATGCATCCGCAGAGAAAAATCTTCTGCTCGGGGTGACGGCGCTTGGTATGAGTCAGTGCGCCCAGATTGCCGAAAACCCGCTGCTCGGCATGCTCCCGAATGGCGCAGGTGTTCATGATGACTACATCTGCACCTTCTGCACCGGCTGCCATGGCATAACCGCTCTGGGCAAGATAGCCCCGAAGCTTTTCGGAGTCCGCCTCGTTTTGCTGACAGCCGTAGGTTTCCACATAGGCGGCAGGTGTTCTTCCGACAGAGGCCCAGTAGGCAGCGATCCGGTCACAGCAGGCAAATTGTTCCTGAAGCTGTGCCGGTGTAATCACAGTGGTTTTCGTATTCATGGTAATCTCTCCGTATTGAAAATCCAAAATGGGGATATAACTTCGACAATAAATCATACCATTTTTTTGCCCTGTTTGCAAGTCCTACTGGCAGAAAAGATAAACAGGGCGAACAGGACGGGAGAAGCACCAAAAAAGCTTGCATTCTTTGCCGATTCATGATAAACTGAATCAGTTACTTCACACTTTATTCCATGTTTATGGGGAAAGAGGCAATTATGGACGAATTGAAAAAGAATTCTGCCGTTGAGTCTGAACAGACCTCGGAACAGACTGCACCGCAGACAGACGATACCGGAATGGAAGAAACCGTTTCCGCAGAACCGGAAGCCGAAACCGTACAGGAGGATCCGGAAAGGACGGCTGCTCCCGAGATTTCTGAAGGGCCGGATGAGAAGCCGACTGAGACGGAAGCTCAGAAGGGCACAAAGCCTTCGGCCGGTAAAATCGCGCTGGCAGTTGCCTTTGCGGTCGTGCTGGTGGCGGCGCTGATTGCGCTGGTAGTTTCCGGGCTCAGCGGAAAAAAGGATGAAGAACCCACATCGACAACGGAGCAGGCGACATCGGAAACTGCCGACACTTCCGCAACCGAGGAAACGGTGGTCTATACGATTCCTGCAGACGGTAACCCCGACGACGTGACATGCAAGGGAAGCTATACCGCTTCCGATGAGGAAGTGGACGCGGCGCGGGATACGGTGGTCGCAACCGCCGGGGATAAGGAACTGACGCTGGGACAGCTGCAAATCTACTACTGGATGCAGGTCCGGGAATTCCTGTCCAACTACGGCTACTATCTGTCCTATTTTGGGCTGGACTACACCCAGGGGCTGGATACCCAGCTGTGCCCCGCCGTAGAAAACCAGACCTGGCAGCAGTATTTCCTGAATCAGGCCCTGCTGTGTTGGCAGAGCTATCAATCCATGGCGTCGGAAGCGGAAAAGCACGGTGTGAAGATGCCGGATGAATATCAGGAGGAAATTGACAAGCTGGCGGATAATCTGAAGCAGACCGCGGAATCCTCCGGGTATGCTTCCGCAGACGAACTGGTGCACGGAATGTTGGGTGGTGCCGCTGCCTATGCGGACTACGAAGCTTTTCTGAGCCTCTATTATGAGGGCCTTGGCTATTTCTCTCAGGTGACTGACGGTTATACGGTTACCGATGAGCAGATCGAGGAATACTTCAATGAGAATTCCGACTCCTATGCGGAGGATGGCGTTACGAAGGATTCCGTAACCGTGAATGTACGGCACATTCTGATCATGCCGGAGGGCGCTACCAGCGCAACCATTCGCACCGATACCTTCTCCGACGAGGCCTGGGCGGCAGGGGAGACCCGTGCCAAAGAGATTCTCGAGATGTGGAAGAAGGGTGACATGACGGAAGAAAGCTTTGCGGAGCTTGCAAAGGAGCATTCGGAGGACGAAGGCTCCAAAGAAAACGGCGGCCTTTATGAAAATGTGACCCAGGGGCAGATGGTGACGGAATTCAATGACTGGTGCTTTGATGCGAATCGTCAGCCCGGCGACTTTGATATTGTGAAAACTGATTTCGGCTATCACATTATGTATTTCTGTGAAAGCCGTCCCCAGTGGAAGGATTACGCCAAGGAGGATCTGCTGTCTCAGATGTCCAATGAATTTGTACAGGAGGTTGCGGACCTGTATCCCCTGACGGTGGATTTTGAGAAAATTCTGCTGGGCTATGTGGATCTTGGCGCGTAAGTTCCGGCATATGCGGCGGAAGCGGGATTAGGGAAACCAATGGTAAGAGCAGAGAGAGAATCTTCACGGCGGGGTGCATTTTGCCAACAGCAATTCGCTGTTTCAAAAATTTCGAGGGTGATCGGAAAGCTTGCATGCTTTCTTGCGGTAACGGTGCTTTTATTGGCAGCGGCGTTGTACGGTGTTATGTATGTGCTGGCAAAGGGACCGTCGCCTACGGCGCGGAATATGTTTGTGATGTCTGTCCGGGAAACCAGTGCAATGGGATTCCTTGCGAACCTTTTCTTCACAGAGGATGAGATTGCGCAGATCATGGGAAATCAGACAGAGGAAATTGCGGAGACGGACACGTCACTCATTACCATTCAGAGGGAAAAGCCGGAGAACTCGGACAGAATTCCGGATGCATGGGGCCTGGTGGATGAGGATGGAGACGGGATTATTCTGGAACCGGTGAAAGGAGAGACCTACTCCGGTTACATGATGGTCGTTCTGGATCCATCCCGGGTCATTATGGGAAGCGTGCCGAAGTCCTTTAACGCAAGAGGGTATACGGTTGCACAGATGGCAGAGCAGTTTGACGCGGTTGCAGGAATCAACGCCGGCGGCTTCGATGATCCGGACGGAAACGGAAACGGCAGCGTTCCCGATTCCCTGGTGGTTTTTGAGGGACAAATCTATTTTCCAAACCGGGGAGTCCGTTCTGGCTTTGTGGGATTGGACGCGGATGGCGTGCTGCACACCGGAAAGCTTACAAAGGCGGAGATCGAGGAACGGAACATCCGGTATGGCGTGTGTTTTGGTCCGTCCCTGATCGTGAACGGGGAAGTTGTGCTTTCCGATACCGGTGGCGGCGGATTGAATCCAAGAACCGCAATTGGACAGCGTTCCGATGGGGCGATTCTTCTGCTGGTGATCGATGGCAGGCAGGTGATCAGCATTGGCGCAACCCTTTGGGATCTTGTGGATATTTTCCAGAAGTATGGAGCAGTGAACGCCTGCAATCTGGACGGCGGTTCCTCCAGCATGATGTGGTATAACGGCGACTATGTGAATAACTGTGCCTCCGTAATCGGAATTCGCCCCGTACCGACGACCTTCCTCGTAATGAAAGAGGGGTGGAACGCGGGTGCATAATGAGAAAAAGCCCCATGGCTTTCTGAAGAGATTGGCAGGTTATGCCGCAATTATGCTGCTTGTGATTTGCGGCGGGCTTTGGTTTTTCTGGAAGTATATCGCGGCCTTTGAGGCATCCCGTCCCACGACAACGGCGTCTGCATGGTTGCAGCAGCATCCTCTTGCGCAGATTCTGGATGCGGACATAGAGTGGTTTTCTCAGTTTGACAGCCGGATTCAAAGTGATTCCTACTGCCGGGAATATGTGAGGGAGCATGTGGCGGAACCTCTCAGCTGCCTGAAGGATTCGGGAGAATCTACGGAGGAACAGCTGGTTTTCCGGATTCGCAGCGGGAAACAGACAATTGGGAAGCTGTATCTGGAACCAACGGGACAAACACAATTTGGATTTACGCAGTGGGAAGTTTCTGATGCGGACTATGATTTTTCGTTTCTGGAGGGAGATCCCGTAGAGATCACCGTGCCCGCTGCCTGCCGTGTCCTCATAAATGGCACGGAGCTTCAGGAGCAGGAAATCACGGAAAAAGAGATCCATTATCCCCTGCTTGAGGAATTTTACGATAGCTATACGCTGCCAACGCTTGTGAGGTACCGTGTGGAGCATCTCCTTGGGCAGCCGGAAGTTACCATTCTGGATGAGAACGGAAATGTAATCGCTCAGCAGACGGATGTGGATGCTTACTTGCAGGATTGCGGGGAAGAGGACGCGGCAAGGGTACAGGCAATCACGAGCAAATTCCTGAGTGGCTATGTAAAATTCTGCGGTTCCGGTCCCAGTAGTGTAAGAAAAAATTTCAGCGCAGTAGCTGCGACGCTCGTTCCGGATGGAGCTCTGTTAAGACGCCTGCGTTCCGCAATCAGTGGAATGGAATATGGGCAGAGCGGCGGCGATAAAATCGATTCGGTCACTGTCCACCGCACGGTTCGGCTGAGCGAGGAACGTTTCCTGTGCGATATTACCTATGTTGTCAGTACAAAAGGAAAAAAAGGCGTCGTGCAGACGACTATGCACATGAAGGTTATCGCAGTAGAAATGGGAAAGGGACTTCGAATCGAAGCCATGACCCAATATTGATTGCAAAAAAGCCGAGACACTGAACGTGCCTCGGCTTTTTTGTAAACTGGATTTTGTCCATCTTACGAATGCGATCTTTTTTACGGCCGTGCTCTATCCGACCATGTACGCTTCTCCCATGAAATCTCGCTGAGCGTAATAATTTTCTCCTTCCCGCCAACCATCAGCAGTATACGACCACTGGGGAAATACGATCTCGGTATCAGGGAGACTCTCTTTCAGTTCCTCCATGCTTACCGGGCACCCCAGCCACCATAGCCGCTTGAGCCAGGTTATTTGTTTGACGGGGGTGACGTCGATCTCTTTTCCGCCGATGTTCAAATCCTCCAGTGCCGGGCAGCTCAGAAGCGGGGTCAGGTCGACTGCGCGCGTTTTGAAAAGCTCCAGATAAGTCAGGTGCTGCAGGCCTGCAAGCGGAGTCAGATCCGAGATGCCGGTATCGGCAACAATCAGATATTTCAGATTTGGCATATAAGCTGCCCAGTCCAGATTGTAGATCGGTTGATGCCCCAGATCAATGCAGACCATATCTTCACAGTAGCGGAGATTGTAGGCCGCTTTATCCGTCAGATTTCGATGGCACCAGGTTTCGTCCGTACGGATCGTGCGGCGTCCCAGCGAAACCTCCCAGACAACCTTGTATTGCAAGCGTACTTCGTTTCGAAAAGTGGCCATGGATTCATTATCAATACCGCAGTTGCAGGCAATGACCTTCTCCAGATTTGGAAGCCATTGGGCTGCCTGACGGATCGTATCCGTACTTTCAAGGGCAATTCCGGATAAGTCCAGTTCCAGATCTTCGCTGGAAACGGGAATACCCAGAATTTCCGTCTGCCAGGTAATACTGATCTGCGGGAAATCCGTGCGGAATTTTCGCAGCTTTTCGGCTGTATCCACAGGGTCCTGAAGCATGATCTTCCGGAGCTTGGGAAGATAGGGGAGCTGTTCGACAAGCGTATCTGTGGAAATACCTTTCAGAGACAACGTTTCGATATTTCCCGCAACAGAAATTCCGGCAATGGGAACTTCATAAAACACCGTGTATTGTGAGCTTGACTCCCACAGCGTTTTAAGACCCTGTAAATCCGTACAGGATTCGGCATGAATAGTTTTCAGATTTGGAAGATGTTGCACAGCAGAGAGAACTTCCGGCGAAATCTCTGTGATGGTGATTTCCGAGCAGTCCCAGGGATAGTCCGTATCTGCTATCGTTACCGTATAGTGAACCGTGAGCTGCGGATACTGCGTCCGAAGCTGCTCCAACTGAGAATAGTCCTTGCACGCTGCGGCATTGACTGCTTTCAATGCGGGAAAATAACGCAAGGCTTCCACATCCGTATCGGACAGGATCGTAATGGTCAGAGCCTGACTGTCCGCCGGGAAAAAGTTTCCCTGAAAAGGTATATTCCAGAGAATTTCGCAAGCAGGCAGCTTCTTGCGCAGCGCGTTATATTCTGAGACGGAAATCATGCTTCCCCGTAAATCCAGCAGCTTTGTGTTCCGGGAATAAATCTTCCCGTGCAGGAAAAAGTACGAATGTCGGAACAGGAGACCGGCAATGCAGAGCACGGCCAATATGGCAGTAATGCAGACGATTCTCTTTTTGCGCATAACATGCTCCTTCAGATGAACAGGCTGAAATAACTATACCTGCCGCTTTCCCAAAAGTCAAGCTTCTGCCTGGGAGGACAGCTTATGAAAACGGATAGAGTATGCTATACTTGGCAAAAAGACTTTTTGGGGAAAGAATTATGGCAGTTATCATCCTTGGGACGCTGATGATCATGGTGGGTTATTTTCTCCTGCTCTATGCCGGTGTTGGACTTATTCAGGATAAAAGATTCTTTTCTTCGGCGCCGAAGGAGAATCTTGCCGTGATTCCGGACAAAAAGGAACGGTTCCGGGTGCGCATATTTTGGGATGGATGCTTGGAATTTTTGCGATGCTTCTTTTTGCCGGGGAAATTTTTCTTGGCGCGTGGGATGAAATCCGGAATCGATTCACCTTCGGCGGTTTCTTTACGCGATATCTGATCCTGCTCTATGCTTCGGAAATTTATGGTATTCTTTTCTTTGACTGGTTTCTGCTCTGCCACTCCGGCTTTTTTCCACACTTTTATCCGGAATTGAAGGGAATCGTGGGGCCGCAGCAGTTTGGATATAATAAGAGAACACACATTGCACATTTTTCCTTTACATTCCGCTCAGTGCGGCAATTGCATGGGTTTGTACAATTCTGTAAAGAAAGGAAAACGGGGATGATCCGTCAGAAGATCATCCCCGTTTCACAGTTACCGATTGACAAAGAAGGACGTTTGCGCTCTCCCGGCTGATTACTGCCAGCCGGCATCCTCCGATTCCGGCTTTGGGCTGCGAAGAAGAAGCGAAGAAACCACATCCCTTGCGTTTGCCCCCTCGTAGAGAACCCGGTAGGCAGCTTCCGTAATGGGCATTTCAATGCCCTGCTTTCGGCTCAGTTCCCAGGCGGATTTTGCCGCATAGTAGCCCTCCACTACGGCGCCAACCTGGGCCATGGCATCCTGTGGGGGAACACCCTGACCGATCAGAATTCCCGCCCGTCGATTTCGGGAGTGCACGGAGGTGCAGGTTACGATCAGGTCGCCTACGCCGGAAAGCCCTGCCAGAGTTTCCTTTTGCGCACCCATGGAGACGCCCAGACGGGCAATTTCCGTCAGTCCACGGGTCATAAGCATTGCAGCGGTATTATCGCCAAAGCCTAACCCGGCAGCTACACCGGCGCAGAGTGCAATTACGTTTTTCAGTGCGCCGCCAAGCTCTGCACCAATAATATCCGGGCTGGTGTACACCCGAAAGGCGTCAGACATGAAGGCGTTCTGAACAAACTCGGCCAGCACCCGGTTCCCGGAGGCGGCAACACATCCGGTGGGAACGCCAACGGCAACCTCCTCGGCGTGACAGGGACCGGAAAGGGCAGCCACTTCGTGCCCGGTTTCCTCGGATACAATCTGGCTCATTCGAAGCAGCGTTTCCGGTTCAATACCCTTAGTGACGGAAACCAGTGCAGCATCCTTCTCCAAATAGGGTGCAAATGTGCGGGCGGTATGCCGAAGCGGGAAGGACGGGGTAGCCATGACGACCAGCGAGCAGCCCGCAACGCAGTTGGGATCGGCTGTTGGAACGATTCCTTCCGGGAGCGTCACACTGGACAGCCGGGGATTTACCCGGTTTTTTCGAGCTGCATCAGCCCGTGCAGGATCGCGAAACCACAGAGCGGTTTCCGTTCCCTTTTTGCATAGCAGGGAGGCAAGGGCGGTTCCCCAGGCGCCTGCTCCGATGACGGCAGCTTTCATGGCTGTTTCCTCCCAAAAAAGTTAACCTTGGATTCTTTTCCCTGAAAAAGGCGAACAATGTTTGCCCGGTGCATATACAAAGCCAGAAGCCCCAGAAACGCACCGCCTGCGGCAACCCAGGGCCTGTTTTTGTGCATCAGCACAAAACAGACCGTATAGCTGATGGCGGCTACTATAGAGCCAAGGGAAACATAGTGTGTTGCAAAGTACAGGATCAGGAAGACACCCACGATAATGGCAGCGATTCGCCAATCCAGAACGATGGCAACTGCCAGGCTGCACACAATACCCTTCCCACCGCGAAAGCCCAGCAGTGCAGGAAAATTGTGTCCCAATGTGACACCGATTCCCCCCAGCATCTGTCCTTCCACATAAAGCCCAAAAGGCTTGAGAAGAAATCCGGACACCAGACATGCCGCGACGGCTTTCAGAAGATCGACCAGCATGACAAGCAGGGAAATCACACCGCCGTAATTCCGGAAGAAGTTTGTAAAACCGGCGTTCCCACTGCCGTGGAGTCGAACATCGTCATGCTCATGGAGTCGGGAAATCAGGACAGAGCCGTTAATATTGCCCAGAAGATAACTCACGACTACGGAGATCAACAGGGCAAGCCACACGCTCATTCTTCCTTATCTCCTTTCTGACGAATGGTAATCCGGACAGGGGTACCCTGAAGCCCGAAAACCTCCCGGATCTGATTCTCCAGATAGCGCTGGTAAGAGAAATGGAAAAGCCGGGCGTCGTTGCAGAAGATCACAAAATGCGGGGGCTTTGTACCTGCCTGGGTCATATAATAGATTTTCAGACGGCGGCCCTTATCTGTAGGCGGCTGAACCCGGGAAGTGGCATCCGCCAGCAGGGAATTGAGGGCACCGGTGGTAATTCGGCTGGTGTTTTGGGCGTAAACGGACTGAATCATGGGGAAGAGCTTATCCAGCCGGGAACCGGTAAGTGCGGAGAGGAAAATCACGGGGGCATAGAGCATATAGCTGAGTCCGGAACGGACCTTTTGCTCCTGATCCCGCATGGTATTGGTTTCCTTGTCCGCAACGGCATCCCACTTGTTGACTACAATAATGGCAGCCTTTCCTGCTTCATGAACAAGACCGGCAATCTTGGTGTCCTGCTCGGTGACACCTTCCTGCGCGTCAATCAGAATCAGACATACGTCTGCCCTGTCGATGGCATTGATGGAACGCATGTTGGAATATTTTTCAATTGCGTCATCCACCTTACTGCGGCGGCGCATGCCTGCGGTATCAATAAAGCAGTATTTTCCTGTTTCGTTTTCAAAGTAGGAGTCGATCGCGTCCCGGGTGGTCCCTGCCACATCCGAAACGATCACCCGTTCTTCTCCAAGAATTCGGTTCAGCAGGCTGGATTTTCCGACATTGGGTTTTCCAACGATTGCGACCTTGATTCGCCCGTCGTCCTCGTCCACGCCGTCATCCTCCGGGATGTTTGCCAGAACCCAGTCCAGCAAATCGCCGGTGCCGTGACCGTGAACGGCAGAGATTTCAAAAAGATCTCCAATACCGAGACAGTAGAAATCAAACACGTCAGGATTGGTGGGACCGATGGAATCGCACTTGTTAACAGCCAGTGCGACAGGCTTGCCGGATTTGCGGAGCATGGTAGCTACGTCCTGATCGGCAGCGGTTACACCGGTGCGGACATCCGCAACCATAATGATGGCATCTGCAAGTTCAATGCCGATCTCAGCCTGACGGCGCATGAAACGCAGCATATCGCTGTCGGTGCCCGGTTCAATTCCGCCGGTATCGACCAGGCGGAACACACGGCCGCACCATTCACAGTCACCGTAGATCCGGTCCCGGGTAACGCCCGGAGTATCCTCCACAATGGAGGTACGCTGCCCGGTGAGCTTATTAAAAAGCATGGATTTTCCCACATTGGGCCGCCCTATAATGGCAACCAGAGGTTTTCCCATGAAGAGCACTTCCTTTCATAAAAATATTTTGACAAGTGGTGCCGAAAGCAGACAAAAAGTCCCAGATACGGAAAAAGAGGAAGACGACAGCCTTCCTCTTACCGTTGCGCTTTTCCTTACTCAGCCTCGACAGTCAGAACCTGACGGCCATTGTAGGTGCCGCAGGATTTGCAGGCTCTGTGGGGCAGAACGGGCTCACCGCACTTGGGGCAAACCGTGACGCTGGGAGCAGAGAGCTTCCAGTTGGAACCCCGGCGCTGATCGCGGCGGGCCTTGGACACTTTACACTTAGGGACAGCCATAGTGACACCTCCTTGGGTTAACTGCAGGATGCAGATTCTATATGTTGGTTACTTTTCAAGCAGCTGCGCCAAGGCAGCCAGCCGGGGATCCGGCTCCTTTCGGCAATCGCACTTACCAAGATTCAGGTTCTTACCGCACCGGGGGCAAATTCCCTTGCAGTCCTCCCGGCACAGGAGCTTGGAATCCAGATTCAGAACAAATACCGTCCGGACAATTTCCTCCAGATCGGCGCTGTCACCGACCAGAGGGAAGATGTTTTCGTCCTCGTCCTCTTCACTGCTCAGCTCCGTAACAAGAACCGCATCAATGGGGAAGGAGACATCTCTTTGGAATTCTCCTGCGCATCGATCACAGACTCCATGGATTCTGGTGCGAACGGTACCCTTCATTACGAGAACTCCGGCAGTGTTCCGCACAGTGCCCTCCGCAATGACGGCTTCCGATACCGGATAACTGACGCCGTAGCAAAGATCGCTCAGATCGAAAGATTCCAGAAAGGGGATCGTGTCACCGGGGGTTGCCATGATCGGCTTTAAATCCAGCAGCATATGATTCCCTCCCCGTAGTCGTACCCCGATATTATATAGGACATAGCTCCGTTTGTCAAACATTATTTTGCTTTTTTTCTTTCTTTTTTCTGTTATCTATGAGGATTTCGTTTCCCGAGATACCGGAACAGAGCCGGGGAATATGAAAAAGCCGTGTTCTAATCCGGCTTTCCGGGACATACCATGGAACAAACCCATGGCAGGAGCACTTTCCTGCCGGAACAGGAGGCTGGCTATGGAGAGTATTTATGCGGATATTTCCGCCAGAACCGGCGGAAATATCTATATTGGTGTGGTGGGTCCTGTGCGTACCGGAAAATCTACGCTGGTGAAGAGAATTATGGAGGTCCTGGTAATTCCGGGGATTCAGGATCCTTACCGTGCAGAACGGGCCCGGGATGAGCTGCCTCAAAGCGGATCCGGTAAAACGATCATGACAGCGGAACCGAAATTTGTTCCGGAGGAAGCGGTGGAGGTCGCACCGGATGATTTTTCCCGTTTTCGGGTTCGGATGATTGATTCTGTCGGATATATGATTCCGGGTGCCGTCGGTGTGGAAGAGAACGGGAAACCCAGAATGGTTACGACGCCGTGGTATGACCATGAGATCCCCATGTCGGAGGCCGCAGAGCTGGGAACCCGGAAGGTGATGGAGGATCATTGCTCGGTTGGGATTGTCGTTACAACGGACGGGACAATCACGGACATCCCCAGGGAAGATTATCTGGAGGCGGAGGCCCGGGCAATTTCGGATATGCGAGGAACGGGGAAGCCATTCCTTGTAGTTATCAACTCAAGGGAACCTTCCGGGACGGCGGCTAAGAATGCAAAAGCGCAGCTGCGGGAAAGGTTCGGAATTGAGGCGATGGCGGTGGATTGCCAGATTCTGGATGATAACGGGATCCGGGAGCTTATCCGGCAGCTTCTGTATGCGTTCCCCATGACGGAGCTTCAGGTGCATCTTCCACGCTGGATGGATGCGTTGGAGACGGAACATCCTGTGAAGTCGGCACTTTACCGGGCGTTGCGGGAGCAGGCGGAGAAAATTGAAAACCTGGGGCAGACAGATCAAGCCCTTGGCACACTGGCAGAGCTTCCACAGGTGCAGGACTATGCTCTCCGCAAGGTCGATTTGGGAACAGGCACCGTAGTGATCGCCATGATTTTTCCAGACAGTCTGTTTTATGAGATCCTGAGTGCGCGGGCAGAAATGCCGATTCGCAATGACGGGGAACTGCTTCAGCTTCTGACGGAGCTGAGCCGGGTAAAGAAGGAATACGATAAAATTTCCGATGCTATCTCTTCCGTTAAGGCAACGGGCTATGGTGTGGTAATGCCAACTGCGGAGGAAATGAAGCTGGAAGCGCCGGAGGTGATCCGTAAGGGAAATTCCTACGGAATCCGCTTGAAAGCAGGTGCTCCTTCCATTCACATGATGCGGGTGGATATTGATACACAGATCAGTCCCATGGTTGGGGACGAAAAGCAGTCTCAGGAGCTGATCGAATACCTGAAAGGGGAGGACCCGGGTAAGCTGTGGCAGAGCAATATTTTCGGGAAATCTGTTTATGATCTGATTCAAGGCGGGTTGACTACCAAGCTTGTGCAGCTTCCGGAGGATGTGCGGGAGAAATTCCGCGGCACACTGACCCGAATTGTGAATGAAGGCGCAACGGGGCTGATCTGTCTTATTTTGTAATACACAGGACTTTTTCTTGACAGAAGGGAGAAAGAGACATAAAATAAATACCAGTAATACCAGAAAAAACAAAGGAGGATCCGTTGATGGATAAGACTACCATTTCCTATCTCTGGAAAGATCGCAAGCGCCGCATGGGGCTGCCGCTGAGTTTTACCCGCTACTCTCTTTCGGATGATCGGTTGTTCCTCTCTACCGGTTTCCTGAATGTTCGGGATGAGGAGGTTCTGCTCTATCGGGTACGGGATATTACGACTAGCCGCACACTGTGGCAGTGGCTGTGTGGCGTTGGCACCATCACTGTGGCCTCTTCCGATAAAACGACTCCTGAGCTTGTACTTAAAAATGTAAGGCATCCGACCATGGTCAAGGAACTCATTCACCGCAGTGTGGAGGAAATGAAGATTCGCCGCCGTGTTCGGGTGGATGAACTCATGAATTCCGGAGATGCCTCCTGTCATCACTGTGACTGTGATGCGGAAGAAACCGACGATGATCCGGATTCGGAGATCTGAGAATGCCCAAATCCCCGCCGCAAAACGCGGCGGGGAAATTTTTATATGGACTGCTCAGAACTCATAAAATCCTTAAGGCAGCACCGCGCAATTCGGCAAGAAGTCTCAGACAGGATTTTTGCCCCA
>ERZ857629.2332-NODE-2332-length-18196-cov-2.675762_pt1 | contig 18196 bp, 14 predicted proteins | sample MGYA00519700_ERZ857629 | MGnify/ENA primary metagenome ERZ857629 (study PRJEB31778, sample SAMEA3449351) | human gut metagenome | biome: human gut; feature: human-associated habitat; material: faeces | place: United Kingdom | collected 2010/2012 ...
CCGATGGGAGGACTGGGGCTATCCGCTCTGGTCGCCCTGATCCCGATAATATTCTTCTTCGTTGCACTCGCGGTATTACGTCTGAAAGGACATGTCGCTGGAGCAATAACCCTTATATTATCTATCCTGATTGCAATATTCGCCTTTAAAATGCCGATTGATATGGCATTTGCTGCTGCGGGCTATGGCTTTATTTATGGATTATGGCCTATTGCGTGGATTATTGTTGCGGCGGTGTTCCTCTATAAATTAACCGTTGCCAGCGGTCAGTTCGATTGTCCGCAGCTCGGTTATCTCCATCACTGACGATCAGCGTTTACAGGTGTTACTGATTGGTTTCTCCTTTGGCGCGCTGCTGGAAGGGGCGGCTGGCTTTGGTGCGCCGGTGGCGATTACCGGTGCGCTGCTGGTGGGCCTGGGCTTCAAACCGTTATACGCGGCGGGGCTGTGTCTGATTGCCAATACTGCGCCGGTGGCGTTTGGTGCGTTGGGCGTGCCGATTCTGGTCGCCGGTCAGGTAACGGGAATCGATCCGTTCCACATTGGCGCAATGGCGGGACGTCAGTTACCGTTCCTGTCGGTTCTTGTGCCGTTCTGGCTGGTAGCAATGATGGACGGCTGGAAAGGGGTGAAAGAGACGTGGCCAGCGGCGCTGGTTGCTGGGGGAAGCTTCGCTGTCACGCAGTTCTTTACCTCTAACTATATTGGTCCGGAACTGCCGGATATTACTTCGGCGCTGGTGAGTATCGTCTCACTCGCTTTATTCCTTAAAGTCTGGCGGCCGAAAAATACCGAAACGGCAATCAGCATGGGACAATCCGCAGGTGCGATGGTGGTGAATAAACCGTCTTCTGGCGGTCCCGTGCCTTCAGAATATAGTCTGGGGCAAATCATTCGTGCGTGGTCACCGTTTTTAATCTTAACGGTGCTGGTCACCATCTGGACCATGAAGCCGTTTAAAGCGTTATTTGCTCCGGGCGGCGCGTTTTATTCACTGGTGATTAATTTCCAGATCCCTCATTTGCATCAACAAGTGTTGAAAGCGGCACCCATTGTCGCCCAACCAACGCCAATGGATGCGGTGTTTAAATTCGACCCTCTCTCAGCTGGCGGCACCGCTATTTTTATTGCGGCGATTATCTCTATCTTCATCCTCGGCGTGGGCATCAAGAAAGGGATTGGCGTCTTTGCCGAAACGCTAATTAGTCTGAAGTGGCCGATATTGTCGATTGGCATGGTGCTGGCGTTCGCCTTCGTCACCAACTATTCCGGTATGTCCACCACGCTGGCGCTGGTACTGGCAGGTACAGGCGTGATGTTCCCGTTTTTCTCACCGTTTCTAGGCTGGCTGGGCGTATTCCTTACCGGCTCGGACACCTCCTCTAACGCCCTGTTTGGTTCACTGCAATCGACCACGGCGCAGCAAATCAACGTCTCTGACACTCTGCTGGTGGCAGCAAATACCAGCGGCGGCGTAACTGGCAAGATGATCTCCCCGCAATCTATCGCCGTGGCCTGCGCCGCGACGGGCATGGTGGGCCGAGAATCTGAACTGTTCCGCTACACCGTGAAGCACAGTCTGATTTTTGCCAGTGTGATCGGCATTATCACGCTGTTGCAGGCGTATGTGTTTACCGGGATGTTAGTCTCGTAAATCAATAATGCCGGATGATCGTTAATATCATCCGGCTTCATTTACATTATTCTGTCTTATTAATTGAAAATTATTTCTCGCTTTATTATCCATGCGGCAATAATGTTTTGTGTTTAGATAACCTGCTAAATAATTAAAAGCGTGAGAACATCTATTTTTTATCACGCAAAACAAGTCTGTACTAATTATGTTCGCTTGATGAGCAAACACCGTTCTATCTGTTGCTTTTGCAATCTTAATCGTTAAAACTACCAACAAATTTATATAGTTACGTTGTGAAGAGTTGTTAATTTTTTGTTTATTGGAATTTCGTAAAAATCACCATCCAGACATCGAATAGGGGTTATTCTTATAAATTTTACCTGTTTTTTTATCAATGATTCCGTTTTCTTAAGAATGGAGGAAGTTATTAAAGAAGATAAAGCATAAAACTATTTCCCCGGTTACGAATCTTTTAACTTTGTTTTGTCACTTGCGTTATTAATGAATAAGAAATTTAAATATAAGAAATCGCTTTTAGCGGCTATTTTGAGTGCAACCCTGTTAGCCGGTTGTGATGGCGGTGGCTCCGGATCTTCCTCCGACACGCCGCCTGTAGATTCTGGAACAGGGTCTTTGCCGGAAGTGAAACCTGATCCAACACCAAACCCGGAGCCGACGCCTGAGCCAACGCCGGACCCAGAACCTACGCCGGAACCGACACCTGATCCTGAGCCAGAACCGGAGCCAGAACCTGTTCCTACGAAAACGGGTTATCTGACCCTGGGCGGAAGCCAGCGGGTAACTGGTGCTACTTGTAATGGTGAATCCAGCGATGGCTTTACATTTACACCTGGTGAGGACGTTACTTGCGTGGCGGGTAACACGACAATTGCCACCTTCAACACTCAGTCAGAAGCTGCGCGTAGCCTGCGTGCGGTTGAAAAAGTGTCGTTTAGTCTTGAGGACGCGCAAGAACTGGCGGCTTCCGATGACAAGAAAAGCAATGCGGTTTCGCTGGTAACGTCCAGTAACAGCTGTCCGGCGAATACAGAACAGGTTTGCCTGACGTTCTCCTCAGTGATCGAGAGTAAACGTTTCGACTCGCTGTATAAGCAAATCGATCTGGCACCGGAAGAGTTCAAAAAGCTGGTCAATGAAGAGGTGGAAAACAATGCCGCGACCGATAAAGCGCCATCCACTCATACTTCACCGGTTGTGCCCGTCACCACGCCGGGAACAAAACCGGATCTGAACGCTTCCTTCGTGTCGGCTAACGCGGAACAGTTTTATCAGTATCAACCCACTGAAATCATTCTCTCCGAAGGCCGACTGGTAGATAGCATGGGCAATGGTGTGGTTGGCGTAAATTACTACACCAGCTCAGGTCGTGGCGTAACTGGCGAAAACGGCAAATTCAACTTCAGCTGGGGCGAAACCATCTCCTTTGGTATCGACACCTTTGAACTGGGCTCAGTGCGTTGACTGAACTGGGTGACGAAGTTCGCGGCGCGAATATTGATCAGCTTATTCATCGTTACTCCCAGGCCGGAAAAAATGATGAGCGTGAAGTGCCGGACGTAGTGCGCAAGGTCTTTGCCGAGTATCCCAACGTAATCAACGAGATTATCAATCTCTCGTTATCCAATGGCGAGGCGTTGAGCGAAGGCGATCAAACCTTTGAGCGGACAAACGAATTTCTTGAGCAGTTTGAATCCGGGCAGGCTAAAGAGATTGATACGGCGATTTGTGACTCCCTTGGGGGCTGCAACTCTCAGCGTTGGTTCTCGTTGACAGCACGCAATGTTAACGAAGGTCAGATTCAGGGCGTTATCAACAAGCTGTGGGGTGTGGATAAAGATTACAAATCAGTGACGAAATTCCACGTCTTCCATGACTCTACCAACTTCTATGGCAGTACCGGTAATGCGCGCGGTCAGGCAGTGGTGAATATCTCCAACGCGGCCTTCCCGATTCTGATGGCGCGTAATGATAAAAACTACTGGCTGGCGTTTGGCGAAAAACGCGCCTGGGATAAAAATGAGCTGGCGTACATTACGGAAGCGCCTTCCATTGTGCGCCCGGAGAACGTGACACGCGAAACTGCCACTTTTAACCTGCCGTTTATCTCGCTGGGGCAAGTCGGTGAGGGCAAACTGATGGTTATCGGTAACCCGCACTACAACAGCATCTTGCGTTGTCCGAACGGTTACAGCTGGGCCGGTGGTGTCAATGATAAAGGTGAGTGTACGCTCAGCGGTGATTCAGATGACATGAAGCACTTCATGCAGAACGTGTTGCGCTATTTGTCCGACGATAAATGGACGCCGGACGCGAAAGCCAGCATGACCGTAGGCACCAACCTGGATACCGTCTATTTCAAACGTCATGGTCAGGTTACAGGAAACAGTGCTGCGTTCGGCTTCCATCCGGATTTTGCGGGCATCTCTGTTGAGCATTTAAGTAGCTATGGCGATCTCGATCCGCAGGAAATGCCGCTGCTGATCCTTAACGGCTTTGAATATGTGACTCAGGTGGGTAGTGATCCTTACGCAATCCCACTGCGTGCAGATACCAGCAAACCGAAGCTGACCCAGCAGGATGTGACCGATCTGATCGCCTATCTGAACAAAGGTGGATCGGTGCTGATCATGGAAAACGTGATGAGCAATCTTAAGGAAGAGAGCGCATCTGGCTTTGTACGTCTGCTTGATGCCGCAGGTCTGTCGATGGCACTGAACAAGTCGGTGGTGAATAACGATCCTCAAGGGTATCCGAACCGCGTTCGTCAGCAGCGCGCAACGGGCATTTGGGTCTATGAACGTTATCCTGCTGCAGATGGTGCGCTGCCGTACACCATCGATAGTAAGACAGGGGAAGTTAAGTGGAAATATCAGGTAGAAAACAAACCTGATGACAAACCGAAGCTGGAAGTTGCCAGCTGGCTGGAAGATGTAGATGGCAAACAGGAAACGCGTTATGCCTTTATTGATGAGGCCGACCACAAAACGACTGAATCTCTGGATGCTGCGAAGAAGAAAATTCTGGAAAAATTCAAGGGATTAGAGGAGTGTAAGGACTCGACATATCACTACGAAATCAACTGCCTGGAATACCGTCCTGGCACGAACGTTCCGGTTACTGGTGGCATGTATGTTCCGCGCTATACGCAACTGAATCTCAGCGCCGACACGGCAAAAGCGATGGTGCAGGCTGCGGATTTAGGCACCAACATTCAGCGTCTGTATCAGCATGAGCTCTACTTCCGGACCAATGGTCGCAAAGGTGAGCGTCTGAGCAGCGTCGATCTGGAACGTCTGTACCAGAACATGTCGGTCTGGCTGTGGAATAAAATTGAATATCGCTATGAAAACGACAAGGATGACGAGCTGGGCTTTAAAACGTTCACCGAGTTCCTGAACTGCTACGCCAACGATGCCTGGCGGCACGCAGTGTTCTGATGAGCTGAAAAAATCGCTGGTCGATAACAACATGATCTACGGCGAGAAGAGCGTTAATAAAGCGGGCATGATGAACCCGAGCTATCCGCTCAACTATATGGAAAAACCGCTGACGCGCCTGATGCTGGGTCGTTCCTGGTGGGATCTGAACATCAAAGTTGATGTCGAGGAGTATCCGGGAGCGGTATCGGCAGAAGGTGAGAAGGTTACTGAAACCATCAGCCTGTACTCGAATCCGACCAAATGGTTTGCGGGTAACATGCAGTCTACTGGCCTGTGGGCTCCGGCTCAGAAAGAGGTCACCATTGAGTCTACTGCATCAGTTCCTGTGACTGTCACCGTGGCGCTGGCCGACGATCTGACCGGACGCGAGAAGCATGAAGTCGCGCTGAACCGTCCGCCAAAAGTGACGAAAACCTATGATCTGAAAGCCAATGATAAGGTGACCTTCAAGGTGCCTTACGGTGGTCTGATTTATATCAAGGGCAACAGCCCAAAGAATGAGTCAGCCGAATTCACCTTTACTGGTGTGGTAAAAGCGCCGTTCTATAAAGACGGCGAATGGAAAAACGCTCTGAACTCCCCTGCGCCGTTGGGCGAGCTGGAGTCAGACGCTTTCGTCTACACCACGCCGAAGAAGAACCTTGAGGCCAGCAATTTCACTGGTGGCGTAGCAGAATTCGCTAAAGATCTGGATACCTTTGCCAGCTCGATGAATGACTTCTACGGTCGTAATGATGAAGACGGTAAGCACCGGATGTTTACCTATAAAAACTTGACGGGCCACAAGCATCGTTTCACCAACGATGTGCAGATCTCCATCGGTGATGCGCACTCTGGTTATCCGGTAATGAACAGCAGCTTCTCGACGAACAGCACCACGCTGCCGACGACGCCGCTGAACGACTGGCTGATCTGGCACGAAGTTGGTCACAACGCCGCCGAAACGCCGCTGACTGTTCCTGGCGCAACTGAAGTAGCGAACAACGTGCTGGCGCTGTACATGCAGGATCGCTATCTCGGCAAGATGAACCGTGTCGCTGACGATATTACCGTCGCGCCGGAATATCTGGAGGAGAGCAACGGTCAGGCATGGGCGCGCGGCGGTGCGGGCGACCGTCTGCTGATGTACGCGCAGCTGAAAGAGTGGGCAGAGAAAAACTTTGATATCAAGACGTGGTATCCAGATGGCAATCTGCCAGCGTTCTACAGCGAGCGTGAAGGGATGAAAGGCTGGAACCTGTTCCAGTTGATGCATCGTAAAGCACGCGGCGATGAGGTTGGCAAAACCAAGTTTGGCGAAAGAAATTACTGTGCCGAATCCAACGGTAACGCTGCCGACAAGCTGATGCTGTGTGCATCCTGGGTCGCCCAGACGGATCTTTCGGAGTTCTTTAAGAAATGGAATCCGGGCGCGAATGCTTACCAGTTGCCGGGAGCGAGCGAGATGAACTTCGAGGGCGGTGTGAGCCAGTCGGCTTACGAGACACTGGCGGCGCTTAATCTGCCGAAACCGCAGCAAGGGCCGGAAACCATTAATCAGGTTACCGAGCATAAGATGTCAGCTGAGTAAGCCTGTATGCCGGATAAGGCGCTCGCGCCGCATCCGGCATGAAATAAGGCGCATCGGGCCTGGAGGAAAGCCGTATGGCATACACCTGCAGGCCCGCATCCGGCAAGTTACAACAAATAACCTTTAACCATGTTTTTTGATGTTTTTCAGCAATACCCCGCGGCGATGCCCGTCCTGGCTACCGTCGGAGGATTGATCATCGGCAGTTTTTTGAATGTGGTGATTTGGCGTTACCCCATCATGCTGCGCCAACAAATGGCGGAGTTTCACGGTGAAATGTCGAGTGCGCAGTCAAAAATAAGCCTTGCGCTGCCGCGTTCGCACTGTCCGCATTGCCAGCAGACTATCCGCGTTCGTGACAATATTCCGCTGCTCTCCTGGTTGATGCTCAAAGGGCGCTGCCGTGATTGTCAGGCGAAAATCAGCAAGCGTTATCCGCTGGTGGAGTTATTGACGGCACTCGCTTTTTTGCTGGCGAGCCTGGTGTGGCCGGAAAGTGGATGGGCGCTGGCGGTGATGATATTATCCGCCTGGCTGATTGCCGCGAGCGTCATTGACCTCGATAACCAATGGCTGCCCGATGTTTTTACTCAGGGCGTATTGTGGACGGGACTAATTGCGGCATGGGCGCAGCAGAGCCCGCTCACGCTACAAGACGCAGTTACCGGCGTACTGGTGGGGTTTATCACTTTTTACTCTCTGCGCTGGATAGCCGGAATAGTTCTGCGTAAAGAAGCATTAGGCATGGGCGATGTATTACTTTTCGCTGCGTTAGGTGGCTGGGTGGGGCCGTTGTCGCTACCCAATGTTGCTTTAATCGCATCATGCTGCGGCCTGATATATGCCGTTATTACAAAAAGAGGATCAACCACACTGCCTTTTGGACCGTGTTTAAGTCTGGGCGGTATAGCAACACTTTATCTACAGGCATTGTTTTAATGATAACCACGTCATTATCAAAGTGACATTTTAACTCTTATTAATAACCTTAGAGATTATTTACCATGTCGATAAAACAAATGCCAGGGAGGGTATTAATATCGCTATTGTTGAGCGTTACAGGATTATTAAGTGGCTGTGCCAGCCATAATGAAAATGCCAGTTTACTGGCGAAAAAACAGGCGCAAAATATCAGCCAAAACCTGCCGATTAAATCTGCGGGATATACCTTAGTGCTGGCGCAAAGTAGCGGCACGACGGTAAAAATGACCATTATCAGCGAAGCGGGTGCTCAGACCACGCAGACGCCTGATGCCTTTTTAACCAGCTATCAACGACAAATGTGCGCTGACCCGACGGTGAAATTAATGATTACCGAGGGAATTAATTACAGCATAACGATTAATGATACACGTACAGGTAACCAGTATCAGCGGAAACTGGATCGTACCACCTGTGGAATAGTCAAAGCATAACGTCGGGTAGATATAAATTGGCGCGGGTTGTTTTTCGTGACGCACGAATTTATCTCATTCAGTTGCTGACAAAAATTCGTCACACTCTTAGCCAGAGACAATCTCTTAATACAGACAAAGAGCATCTGCGAAAAATTGCACGCGGGATGTTCTGGCTGATGCTGCTTATTATTTCTGCAAAAGTGGCGCATTCACTCTGGCGCTATTTCTCCTTTTCTGCGGAATATACGGCGGTTTCCCCATCGGCGAATAAACCGCCCCGTGCAGATGCAAAAACGTTCGATAAAAATGACGTGCAATTAATCAGCCAGCAAAACTGGTTTGGCAAATATCAGCCCGTCGCCGCACCGGTAAAACAACCTGAACCTGTGCCTGTGGCAGAAACGCGTCTTAATGTGGTGCTGCGCGGGATCGCCTTTGGTGCCAGACCCGGCGCGGTGATTGAAGAAGGCGGCAAACAGCAGGTCTATTTACAGGGCGAACGGCTTGGCTCTCACAACGCGGTGATTGAGGAAATTAATCGTGACCATGTGATGCTGCGCTATCAGGGGAAAATGGAACGTCTGAGTCTGGCAGAAGAGAAGCGTCCCACCATAGCCGTGACCAGCAAAAAAGCCGTCAGCGACGAAGCAAAGCAAGCTGTTGCTGAACCTGCTGTCAGTGCGCCAGTGGAGATCCCGGCTGCCGTGCGTCAGGCACTGGCGAAAGATCCGCAGAAAATTTTTAACTATATCCAGCTTACGCCTGTGCGTAAGGAAGGGATTGTCGGTTATGCAGTGAAACCGGGGGCAGATCGTTCTCTGTTCGATGCCAGCGGTTTTAAGGAAGGCGATATCGCCATTGCGCTAAATCAGCAGGATTTCACTGATCCACGAGCAATGATTGCTCTGATGCGGCAGTTACCTTCAATGGATTCCATTCAACTTACGGTTTTACGCAAGGGTGCGCGCTACGACATTTCCATCGCGCTGCGCTAACCGCATTTAATCCAGGAGAATCATTCATCGTGTTTTGGCGTGATATGACGTTGTCGGTCTGGCGTAAGAAGACAACTGGCCTCAAAACAAAAAAGCGTTTACTGCCGCTGGTGCTGGCAGCGGCATTATGCAGTTCACCTGTCTGGGCGGAAGAAGCCACTTTCACCGCTAATTTTAAAGATACCGACCTGAAATCGTTCATCGAAACCGTCGGCGCTAACCTTAATAAAACCATCATTATGGGGCCGGGCGTTCAGGGGAAAGTGAGTATTCGCACCATGACCCCGCTCAATGAACGCCAGTATTACCAGCTATTCCTTAACCTGCTGGAAGCACAGGGGTATGCCGTCGTACCGATGGAAAACGACGTGCTGAAGGTGGTGAAATCCAGTGCCGCGAAAGTCGAGCCGCTGCCGCTGGTTGGTGAAGGCAGCGACAACTACGCGGGCGATGAAATGGTCACCAAAGTCGTGCCGGTACGTAATGTGTCGGTACGCGAGCTGGCACCGATTCTGCGCCAGATGATCGACAGCGCAGGCTCAGGCAACGTTGTTAATTACGATCCCTCCAACGTGATTATGCTTACCGGACGCGCCTCAGTTGTGGAGCGCCTGACGGAAGTGATCCAGCGCGTGGATCATGCGGGTAATCGCACCGAAGAGGTGATCCCGCTGGATAACGCCTCGGCTTCGGAAATCGCCCGCGTGCTGGAAAGCCTGACGAAAAACAGCGGCGAGAACCAGCCTGCGACGCTGAAATCTCAAATTGTCGCCGACGAACGCACCAACAGTGTGATTGTCAGTGGTGACCCGGCCACGCGGGACAAAATGCGCCGCCTGATCCGTCGGCTGGACTCAGAAATGGAGCGCAGCGGCAACAGCCAGGTTTTCTATCTCAAATACAGCAAAGCCGAAGATCTGGTCGATGTACTGAAGCAGGTCAGCGGCACGCTCACGGCGGCTAAAGAAGAGGCGGAAGGCACCGTCGGTAGCGGGCGTGAGGTTGTCTCCATCGCCGCCAGCAAACACAGTAATGCCCTGATTGTTACCGCGCCGCAGGACATCATGCAGTCGCTGCAAAGCGTGATTGAACAACTGGATATTCGCCGTGCTCAGGTGCACGTCGAGGCGTTGATCGTGGAAGTTGCCGAAGGTAGCAATATCAATTTCGGCGTGCAGTGGGCGTCGAAAGATGCCGGATTAATGCAGTTTGCTAACGGTACGCAGATCCCTATTGGCACGCTGGGTGCAGCCATTTCTCAGGCGAAACCGCAGAAAGGCTCCACGGTGATCAGTGAAAACGGCGCTACCACCATTAACCCGGATACTAACGGCGATCTCTCCACGCTCGCTCAGCTTCTTTCTGGCTTTAGCGGTACGGCGGTTGGCGTGGTGAAAGGCGACTGGATGGCGCTGGTACAGGCGGTCAAAAACGACTCCAGCTCGAACGTGCTCTCCACGCCGAGTATCACCACGCTGGACAACCAGGAAGCCTTCTTCATGGTGGGCCAGGACGTTCCGGTATTAACTGGATCTACCGTTGGCTCCAATAACAGCAATCCTTTCAACACGGTAGAGAGGAAAAAAGTCGGCATCATGCTGAAAGTCACGCCGCAGATTAACGAAGGAAACGCGGTACAGATGGTGATTGAGCAGGAAGTGTCGAAGGTGGAAGGACAGACCAGCCTCGACGTGGTGTTTGGTGAGCGCAAACTGAAAACCACCGTGTTGGCTAACGATGGTGAGCTAATTGTGCTTGGCGGTCTGATGGACGACCAGGCGGGAGAAAGCGTGGCGAAAGTGCCGCTGCTGGGCGATATCCCGTTGATTGGTAACCTGTTTAAATCGACGGCGGATAAAAAAGAAAAACGTAACCTGATGGTGTTTATCCGCCCGACCATTCTGCGTGACGGTATGGCGGCAGACGGTGTGTCGCAGCGCAAATATAACTACATGCGCGCCGAGCAAATCTACCGCGATGAGCAGGGCTTAAGCCTGATGCCGCACACCGCGCAGCCGATATTGCCTGCGCAAAATCAGGCCTTACCGCCAGAAGTTCGTGCGTTCCTTAATGCCGGGAGAACGCGTTAATGGTGCCTGTAGCACAGGAAACCACCGCTAACACCGTGCGTCTGCCCTACAGTTTCAGCCGTCGGTTTAGCCTGGTGGCATGGTGCGAAGCGTCGCTGGAGATCCTCCATGTTCATCCGTTGTCGCTCTCTGTTTTGCAGGAGCTACAACGGGGGCTGAACGCGCCCTTTACGCTGAGGCAAATCGACGAGGCCGAATTTGAACAGCGGCTGAATGCGGTCTGGCAGCGGGACTCTTCCGAGGCCCGCCAGCTGATGGAAGATCTCGGTTCTGCTGAGGACTTTTTTACTCTCGCAGAAGAACTACCGGAAACGGAAGATCTGCTGGAAAGTGACGACGATGCGCCAATCATCAAACTGATCAACGCCATGCTGGCAGAGGCAATCAAAGAAGGCGCTTCGGATATCCACATTGAGACGTTTGAAAAGAGCCTGGTGATCCGTTTTCGTGTTGACGGCACATTACATGAAATGTTGCGCCCCGGTCGTAAACTGGCCTCGCTGCTGGTATCGCGTATTAAGGTGATGGCACGGCTGGATATCGCCGAAAAACGCGTACCGCAGGATGGGCGCATTGCGCTGCTGCTGGGCGGTCGGGCGATTGACGTGCGTGTCTCCACCATGCCTTCCGCCTGGGGGGAACGGGTGGTGCTGCGACTGCTGGACAAAAACCAGGCTCGCCTGACGCTGGAGCGTCTGGGTTTAAGTCTCGAACTGACTGCGCAGTTGCGCCAGCTGTTACACAAACCGCACGGCATTTTTCTGGTGACGGGGCCGACCGGTTCCGGCAAAAGCACCACGCTGTACGCTGGATTGCAGGAGCTGAACAACCACTCGCGTAACATTCTCACGGTTGAAGACCCTATCGAATACATGATTGAAGGGATCGGTCAGACGCAGGTTAACACCCGCGTCGGCATGACCTTCGCCCGTGGCCTGCGCGCGATTTTGCGTCAGGACCCGGATGTGGTGATGGTCGGTGAAATCCGCGATACCGAAACCGCAGAAATCGCTGTTCAGGCTTCACTGACCGGACACCTGGTACTTTCCACGCTGCATACCAACACGGCGGTGGGGGCGATCACGCGTTTGCAGGATATGGGCGTTGAGCCTTTCCTGCTCTCTTCCAGTCTGACGGGCGTGATGGCGCAGCGACTGGTTCGCACGCTGTGTCCCGATTGCCGCCAGTCCGCGCCTGCCACCGACGAAGAAAAACGCCTGCTGGGGATTACCGATGCGCGAACCGTCACGCTGTACCATCCGCAGGGCTGTCCCGCCTGTAATCACAAAGGTTTTCGCGGACGTACTGCCATCCATGAGCTGATCGTGGTGGACGCCACATTACGTGATTTGATCCACCGTCAGGCCGGGGAACTGGAGCTGGAACGTTATGTCCGGCAACACTCTGCGGGTATCCGCAGCAACGGCATTGAGAAAGTGCTCGCCGGAGAAACCTCTCTCGATGGAGGCGTAATGGCACTGTTTTACTATCAGGCGCTGGAGCGTAATGGTCGCAAAACCAAAGGTATGATTGAGGCGGATTCCGCGCGTCATGCCCGCCAGTTGTTGCGCGGTAAAGAGCTTATCCCCGTGCATATTGAAGCCCGGATGAATACTTCGTCAGGGGGGATGTTGCAGCGTCGGCGGCACGCACATCGTCGCGTGGCGGCGGCAGATTTGGCGCTGTTCACACGCCAACTGGCAACGCTGGTGCAGGCAGCAATGCCGCTGGAAACCTGCTTACAGGCGGTCAGTGAGCAAAGTGAAAAACTGCATGTAAAAAGCCTCGGAATGGCGCTGCGCAGCCGGATTCAGGAAGGTTATACCCTGTCGGACAGCCTGCGCGAACATCCCCGCGTCTTTGACTCCCTGTTTTGTTCGATGGTCGCTGCCGGAGAAAAATCCGGACATCTCGACGTGGTGCTCAATCGCCTGGCAGATTACACCGAACAGCGGCAGCGTCTGAAATCACGCCTGCTGCAGGCCATGCTCTACCCGCTGGTACTGCTGGTGGTGGCAACGGGCGTGGTCACTATTTTGCTGACGGCAGTAGTGCCGAAAATTATCGAACAGTTTGATCATCTCGGACACGCGCTGCCTGCCTCCACCCGAATGCTCATCGCCATGAGCGACACGTTACAGACCAGCGGCGTGTACTGGCTGGCGGGGTTGCTGGGGCTTCTGGTGCTGGGGCAACGGCTACTCAAAAATCCTGCGATGCGCCTGCGCTGGGATAAAACCTTGCTGCGTTTGCCCGTGACGGGGCGTGTTGCGCGCGGACTGAATACGGCGCGTTTTTCCCGCACATTAAGCATCCTCACAGCCAGCAGTGTTCCGCTGCTGGAAGGCATTCAGACCGCCGCCGCCGTGTCGGCAAATCGTTATGTCGAGCAACAACTGCTGCTGGCGGCAGATCGCGTCCGCGAAGGAAGCAGCCTGCGCGCCGCGCTGGCGGATCTGCGCCTGTTCCCGCCGATGATGTTGTACATGATCGCCTCCGGCGAACAGAGCGGCGAGCTGGAAACCATGCTTGAACAGGCCGCGGTCAACCAGGAACGGGAATTTGATACCCAGGTGGGGCTGGCGTTAGGGCTGTTTGAGCCGGCGCTGGTGGTGATGATGGCGGGCGTGGTGCTGTTTATCGTCATCGCCATCCTCGAACCGATGCTGCAACTGAACAATATGGTTGGAATGTAATTTACGGAGTTATCACATGAATTCGTTATCCCGCACACAAAAACCACGGGCAGGTTTTACCCTGCTGGAAGTGATGGTGGTGATTGTTATTCTTGGCGTCCTGGCAAGTCTGGTGGTGCCTAACCTGCTGGGCAACAAAGAGAAAGCCGATCGGCAAAAAGCCATCAGCGATATCGTGGCGCTGGAGAATGCGCTGGATATGTACCGACTGGATAACGGGCGTTATCCGACCACCGAACAGGGACTGGAGGCGCTGATCCAGCAGCCAGCCAATATGGCGGACGCCCGCAACTACCGTACCGGTGGATACATCAAACGACTGCCAAAGGATCCGTGGGGCAATGATTATCAGTATCTCAGCCCAGGTGAAAAAGGGCTGTTTGATGTTTATACCCTGGGAGCAGATGGTCAGGAAAACGGGGAGGGCGCTGGCGCAGATATCGGTAACTGGAATTTGCAGGAGTTTCAGTAATCAGTGCCTGAACGCGGATTCACACTTCTGGAAATAATGCTGGTGATTTTCCTTATCGGCCTTGCCAGTGCGGGCGTGGTACAGACGTTTGCGACCGCTTCAGAGCCGCCAGCGAAAAAAGCGGCGCAGGATTTTCTGACTCGCTTTGCGCAGTTTAAGGACAGGGCAGTGATCGAAGGGCAAACACTCGGCGTGCTAATCGACCCGCCAGGTTACCAGTTTATGCAGCGTCGTCACGGGCAATGGTTGCCCGTTTCTGCGACCCGGTTATCGGCACAGGTTACGGTGCCGAAACAGGTGCAGATGCTGTTACAACCCGGCAGTGATATCTGGCAGAAGGAGTATGCGCTGGAGCTGCAGCGTCGTCGCCTGACGCTGCACGATATTGAACTGGAGCTGCAAAAAGAGGCGAAAAAGAAGACACCGCAGATCCGTTTTTCGCCTTTTGAACCTGTCACGCCGTTTACACTGCGTTTTTACTCGTCGGCACAAAACGCGTGTTGGGCGGTAAAGCTGGTGCACGATGGCGCGTTATCCCTCAATCAATGTGATGAGGGGATGCCATGAAGCGTGGATTTACCTTGCTGGAAGTAATGCTCGCGCTGGCGATTTTTGCGTTGGTCGCCATGGCGGTGTTACAGATTGCCAGCGGTGCGCTGAGTAATCAGCAGATTCTTGAGGAGAAAACGGTAGCGGGCTGGGTAGCTGAAAACCAGACCGCTCTACTCTACCTGATGACCCGCGAACAACGGGCGGTCAGGCACCAGGGCGAGAGCGATATGGCAGGAAGCCGTTGGTACTGGCGAACCACACCGCTGAATACCGGTAACGTGCTGCTCCAGGCGGTGGATATTGAAGTCAGTCTTCATGACGACTTTTCGCCAGTGATTCAGTCACGACGCGCCTGGTTTAGCGCCGTGGGAGGCCAACAGTGAGAAGGGCTCGCGCTGGTTTCACGTTACTGGAAATGCTGGTGGCGATAGCCATTTTTGCCTCGTTGGCACTGATGGCGCAGCAGGTGACAAACGGCGTTACACGCGTGAATAGCGCCGTCGCCGGACACGATCAAAAACTAAACCTCATGCAGCAAACGATGAGTTTTTTGAACCACGATCTGACACAAATGATGCCGCGTCCGGTAAGAGGCGATCAGGGCCAGCGTGAACCAGCGTTACTGGCGGGCGCTGGCGTGCTGGCGTCTGAGAGTGAAGGGATGCGTTTTGTACGCGGCGGCGTGGTTAATCCTTTGATGCGTCTGCCGCGCAGTAATCTGCTCACCGTCGGTTACCGCATTCATGGTGGTTATCTCGAACGGTTAGCCTGGCCACTGACCGATGCGGCAGGCAGCGTGAAGCCAACAACGCAAAAATTAATCCCGGCGGATTCGCTCCGTTTGCAGTTCTACGACGGCACGCGCTGGCAGGAGAGCTGGTCATCAGTGCAGGCGATTCCTGTGGCAGTACGCATAACCCTGCATTCGCCACAATGGGGCGAAATTGAACGCATCTGGTTGTTACGCGGGCCGCAATTATCATGATCACCTCACCACCAAAACGCGGAATGGCACTGGTCGTGGTGCTGGTATTGCTGGCGGTCATAATGCTGGTAACCATCACGCTTTCCGGGCGGATGCAGCAACAACTTGGGCGAACGCGCAGCCAGCAGGAGTACCAGCAGGCGCTGTGGTACAGCGCCAGTGCAGAAAGCCTGGCGCTGAGCGCGCTCAGTCTGAGCCTGAAAAATGAAAAGCGTGTGCATCTGGCACAACCGTGGGCTTCTGGCCCGCGTTTTTTCCCACTGCCGCAGGGGCAAATTGCCGTCACTCTGCGTGACGCACAGGCCTGCTTTAACCTGAATGCCCTCGCTCAGCCGACGACGGCGTCGCGTCCGCTCGCGGTACAACAACTGATTGCCCTGATCTCGCGCCTCGATGTGCCTGCTTATCGGGCCGAACTGATAGTCGAAAGCCTGTGGGAGTTTATTGACGAGGACCGCAGCGTGCAGACACGTCTGGGCCGTGAAGACAGCGAGTATCTTGCCCGTTCGGTGCCGTTCTACGCCGCTAATCAACCGCTGACGGATATCAGCGAAATTCGCGTGGTGCAGGGAATGGACGCCGGGCTTTATCAAAAACTGAAACCGCTGGTCTGTGCGCTGCCGATGGCCCGCCAGCAAATCAACATCAATACATTAGATGTCACGCAAAGTGTGATTCTTGAGGCGCTGTTTGACCCGTGGTTAAGCCCTGTTCAGGCGCGGGCATTATTACAACAACGTCCGGCGAAGGGCTGGGAAGATGTCGATCAGTTTCTTGCTCAGCCGCTACTTGCAGACGTCAATGAGCGTACTAAAAAACAGCTAAAAACCGTCCTGAGCGTGGACAGCAATTACTTCTGGCTGCGTTCAGATATCACCGTGAATGAGATTGAACTGACGATGAATTCGTTAATTGTCCGCATGGGCCCACAACACTTTTCTGTTCTCTGGCATCAGACAGGAGAAAGTGAGTGAGTTCCATGCTTGAGATTTATTTCCCGCTTTGCGCCGCTGATCCCATCCGTTGGCTGCGCCGTACACCCGACGTGGAGCACGGCATCTGGCCTGACGTCGCCGACGAATATCTCCAGCAATGGCTGCAAACAGACACAATTCGACTCTATATTCCCGGCGAATGGATCAGCGTCTGGCAGGTTGAACTGCCTGATGTGCCTCGCAAGCAGATACCGACGATTCTGCCAGCCTTGCTGGAAGAAGAGCTGAACCAGGATATCGATGAACTGCATTTCGCCCCGTTGAAAATCGACCAGCAACTGGCAACCGTAGCTGTGATTCACCAGCAGCATATGCGCAACATTGCGCAGTGGTTGCAGGCAAACGGCATCACCCGCGCTACCGTCGCGCCAGACTGGATGTCCATTCCTTGTGGGTTTATGGCTGGCGATGCGCAACGGGTTATCTGCCGCATCGATGAATGCCGGGGATGGAGCGCCGGGCGGGCGCTGGCTCCGGTCATGTTCCGCGCACAGCTCAATGAGCAGAATTTACCGATTTCACTAACCGTGGTCGGCATTGCACCGGAAGAACTGTCTGCATGGGCTGGTGCGGACGCCGAACGCCTGACCGTTACGGCTCTGCCCGCCATTACCACTTATGGCGAATCGGAAGGGAACCTGCTAACAGGGCCGTGGCAGCCTCGTGTCAGCTACCGAAAACAGTGGGCGCGCTGGCGGGTGATGATTCTGCCGATATTGCTGATTCTGGTTGCGCTGGTAGTGGAACGGGGCGTGACGTTATGGAGCGTCAGCGAACAGGTGGCGCAAAGCCGCACCCAGGCGGAGAAACAGTTCTTAACGCTATTCCCGGAGCAGAAGCGGATTGTGAATTTACGCTCGCAGGTGACGATGGCGCTGAAAAAATATCGCCCACAGGCCGACGATACCCGGCTGCTCGCAGAATTGTCAGCGATCGCCAGTACCCTGAAATCAGCGTCACTTACCGATATCGAAATGCGTGGTTTCACCTTTGATCAAAAACGCCAGACGCTTCACCTCCAACTGCGGGCTGCGAACTTTGCCAGCTTCGACAAACTGCGTAGCGCACTGGCGGCAGATTATGTTGTGCAACAGGACGCGTTACAGAAAGAGGGTGATGCGGTTTCCGGCGGCGTAACGTTGCGGAGGAAATAACATGTTACGCGATAAATTTATTCACTATTTTCAGCAATGGCGTGAACGCCAGTTAAGCCGTGGCGAACACTGGCTGACACAACACCTGGCGGGGCGTTCTCCGCGTGAAAAAGGCATGTTACTGGCAGCGGTAGTGTTCCTGTTTAGCGCCGGATATTACGTTCTCATCTGGCAGCCGTTGAGCGAACGGATT
>ERZ857629.2345-NODE-2345-length-18154-cov-4.168518_pt1 | contig 18154 bp, 15 predicted proteins | sample MGYA00519700_ERZ857629 | MGnify/ENA primary metagenome ERZ857629 (study PRJEB31778, sample SAMEA3449351) | human gut metagenome | biome: human gut; feature: human-associated habitat; material: faeces | place: United Kingdom | collected 2010/2012 ...
CCTTCGTTTTCCAAACTTTGAATTGGGGCAAAAATCCTGTCTGAGACTTCTTGCCAAATTGTGCGGTGCTGCCCTTGAAAAAATCGGTCTGCGCGGCTTCCCGCGCAGACCGGTTACAGGTTGAGGTAAAGAACGGGGAATCAGCCCGCCGCAAAATCGCGGGCAATGCTCCCAGACCCTTATCAAGCTTCCTCAATCGCTTCAGCGGGGCACTGCTCGGCGCAGGAGCCGCAGCTGACACAGACATCAGCGTCGATGACGTAGGTCTCATCGCCCTCGGAGATTGCCTCAACGGGGCACTGCTCAGCGCAGGAGCCGCACTTCACGCAAGCATCGGTGATCTTGTAAGCCATGGTTATCCCTCCCATTATGTAGAGTCTGTCCGCGAGCATATCGCAGAGCACCTTTAGTCTAGCATGGATTCGGAAAAAAGCAAGCCTTTTTTCAAAAACTTTCGTATATTTCTTGCGGCGGCTGGAGAAAATCTTCTGCAAAAAGGGGGATTTTCCATGCGCTACGATGTACCGGCGGAAGATATGATCCAGCGTGCCGGGGCGGAAGCAAGACATCTGGGGCACAGCTATGTGGGTTCTGCCCACCTGCTGCTGGCGCTGTGCGTCGGGGAGGGCACTGCCGGAAGGCTCCTGAAAACGCTGGGCATCAGCGCGGAGCTGACCCGTTCCATGACGTCCCTGCTTTACGGTACCGGTGCTCCCGGATTGCCTCTGCCTCAGGGACTGACCTCCTCGGCGCGGAAAATTCTTCGGGGAGCCGCCCGGGAGGCAAGGTTGCGCCATGCCCGGCTTCTCCGCCCGGAGCACATTCTGCTGTCCCTTGCCCGGCAGGAGGGATGCGCGGCGGAGGAACTGCTGAAAATTTACGGCATCAGCGCCGATACACTGTTTACCCATACGGTGGACTATTTGCGGTGGGAGGAGAGGGCTTCTTCTCCGATGAAAAAGGAGGCGGTTGCTACGAAGCTGTTGGAGCAGTTCAGTGAGGACCTTGTCCAGAGGGCCTCGGCCATGGATCCGGTGATCGGCAGGGACCGGGAGATCGACATGGTGGTGGGAATCCTCTGCCGGAAGAATAAAAACAACCCGGCGCTGGTGGGAGAACCGGGGGTGGGAAAGACCGCCATTGCCGAGGGGCTTGCCCAGCGGATGGCACTGGGGGATGTACCGCCGCAGCTGAAGGACAAGAGACTTGTCAGCCTGAACATGGCAAGTCTGGTAGCGGGAACCAAGTATCGGGGAGAGTTTGAGGAGCGTCTCCGGGATGTGTTGGCGGAGGTCCGCCGCAGCGGAGACGTGATTTTGTTTGTGGATGAAATGCATACCATTGTCGGTGCGGGAGCGGCAGAGGGCGCCATTGACGCCGCCAATATTTTCAAGCCCGCTCTGGGCCGTGGAGAGCTGCAAATGCTGGGCGCCACCACCCGGGAGGAATATCGGAAATATATCGAAAAGGACGCGGCACTGGAACGGAGGTTCCGACCTGTGGCGGTGGAGGAACCGGGAAAGGAAACCACCCTCGCCATCCTCCGGGCGCTGAAGCCGGGACTGGAACGGCACCACCATCTGCGAATCTCGGAGGAAGCCCTCAAGGAGGCAGTACGGCTGTCTGTCCGGTACCTGCCGGATCTGTATCTTCCGGACAAGGCCATCGACCTGCTGGACGAGGGAGCCGCCCGGGCAAGAATGGAGGAAATGCAGCTGACGAAGGGCGGCGCTGCCCGGAAGCTGCTGGAAGAAGAGCTCCATGACGCGGTCCGGGAGCGGCGGTTTGAAAAGGCGGCGGAGCTGCGGGACCGGATGCAGACCCTGATGGCGAAAACAGCGGAAAGCCGCCGTCCCAGAACCGTTACCGGCGGGGATATTGCCTGGGTGGTTTCCGCCCGGACGGGAATCCCGGTGGGACGGCTCACCGCCGGGGAACGGGAACGTCTGCTGGAGCTGGAGAGCCTGCTGTCCCGGCATGTCTGCGGGCAGCCCGGGGCAGTGACCGCTGCGGCGGAGGCGGTGCGCCGGGGCTATGCCGGACTGCGGGATCAGGGGCGTCCCATTGCATGCCTGCTGTTTACGGGCCCAACCGGCGTAGGAAAAACCGAGCTGTGCCGGGCACTTGCGGAGGAGGTCTACGGCAGCCGGGAGGCAATGATCCGGCTGGATATGACAGAATATATGGAAAAGCAGTCCGTGTCCCGGCTGATCGGCGCCCCTCCCGGCTATGTGGGCTTTGAAGAGGGCGGAAAGCTGACGGAAGCCGTCCGCCGCAGACCCTACAGTCTGGTGCTGCTGGACGAAATTGAGAAGGCAGACCGGGAAGTCCTGGGGCTGCTTCTGCAAATCATGGAGGAGGGAATCCTGACCGATTCCAACGGGCATCATGTGAGCTTCAAAAACACCGTTGTGGTCATGACCTCCAATCTGGGCAGTGAGATTCGGGGCGATGGGCTTGGCTTCTGCGGAGGCGGGCGGGAGGACCAGATGGAAAAGACACTGCGTCAGTTCTTTACACCGGAGTTTCTGGGACGGCTGGACAGCGTGATCCGGTTCAGCCCATTGAGTCGGGATTCCATGGAGGCCATTGCCGGAAAATATCTGCGGCAGCTTCAGGAGAGGGCGGCGGCAGCGGGGATTCAGGTGCTCTTCCCGGAGAACCTCGCGGCCTTTTTTGCCTCCGGCTGTACCGGAACCGACGGTGCCAGACAGCTTCGGCGGCGGGTCCAAAACGAGGCGGAGGGACCCCTTGGCGTCTTTCTGCTGCGGTGCAGCCGGAAGCCACAGAAGGTGCGCGCCCGGCTGGAAGCGGGAAAAATTGTCTTCTCTTCCTGAATTTTTATAGAACAACCGTTCGAATAATATGAAAAAAGAGGCAAATTTCCGGAAAAAACAGAAATTCGACAGCAAATTATATTGATTTTTTTAGGAAGAGGTATTATACTGTCCGTAAATGGAGTAAAAGGGAAATAAAGTGGAGTAAAAGGGAAGGAGGTGCGCCCATGATCGGCAAATACAGTGCCAAGCTGGATGATAAGAACCGGCTGTTTGTCCCGGCAAAGCTTCGTGGGGAACTGGGGGCGTGCTTCTATGTGACCCTTGGGGTCAACTGCGGCCACCGGTGCCTGACGGTTTATACCGAGGAGGAGTGGAAGCGGCTCAGCGACAACTACAATGTCCTGAGTATTTCCCAGCGCTCCGGCGCAACCAGCCTGATTTTCATGAACGCCGCCGAGTGCACCCCCGACAAGCAGTTCCGCTTCCCCCTGACAGACAATCTGCTGCGCTACGCCGGGATCAGCCGGGAAGTGATGGTGGTAGGCCGGGCAGGTCAGGCGGAGATCTGGGACGCGGAGGAATTCGCCCGTTTTGAGACGGAGAACCTGAGTCCCGAAAAGCTGCTGGCTTCTCTGGAGGCAATCGGACTATGAGTGAATTTCATCATGTTTCCGTCCTGCTCCACGAGAGCGTGGATGCTCTGAACATCCGCCCGGACGGGATTTATGTAGACGGCACGCTGGGCGGCGCCGGGCATTCCTTTGAAATTGCCGGCCGTCTGACGACGGGCAGGCTTATCGGCATTGACCGGGACGAAACGGCGCTGGCGGCAGCCGGTGCCCGTCTGGCTCCCTTTGCGGACCGGGTGACACTGGTGCACAGCAATTTCTGTCGGATGGATGAAGTGATCCGGCAGCTTGGACTCCCCGGTGTGGATGGCATCCTGCTGGACCTGGGTGTGTCCTCGCCCCAGCTGGACGAGGGCAGCCGGGGCTTTTCCTACATGGCAGATGCGCCCCTTGACATGCGCATGGACCGTACCGACAGCCTGACGGCGTATCAGGTGGTCAACGAGTGGCCCTATGAGGAACTGAAACGGATCCTCTTCGACTATGGTGAGGAGCGGTACGCTCCCCAGATCGCCGCGGCCATCTGCCGCAGCCGGGAGCAGAAGAAGATTGAAACGACGCTGGAGCTGGTGGATATTATTCGCGGAAGCCTGCCCGGCGCGGCGCTGCGGGAAAAGCAGCACCCGGCCAAACGGAGCTTTCAGGCCATCCGTATTGCGGTGAACGACGAGCTTGACTCCGTGTCCCGGGCTATGAATGCCGCGATCCCCATCCTGAATCCGGGCGGACGCCTGGCGGTGATCACCTTCCATTCTCTGGAGGATCGGATCGTAAAGTCCGCCATGAACGATGCCGCAAAGGGCTGCACCTGCCCGCCCAGCTTTCCGGTCTGCGTCTGCGGACGGAAGCCAAAGGTAAAGGTGATCTCCCGGAAGCCGATCCTGCCGGCGGAACAGGAGCTGACCGAAAATCCAAGAGCCAGAAGCGCAAAGCTTCGGGTCTGCGAGAAGCTGTAAGAAAGGATGACTGTCCGTGGAGCGGAAACCCGAAATTCAATATGTTGGGCAATTCTATGTCCTGGGCAGCGCCGCACCGCAGACTGTCCAGAAGCCGAAGAAAAAGGCACTGCCCAGGCTTCGCTCGGATCGGGTCAAAAAGGTTTATGTAGACCCCTTTGCCCTGTGCGGCATGGCGGTGGCGGTTGCCATGCTGGTGGTGCTGGTGATTGGCGCCGTGCGGCTGGAAAAGAACTGGGAGCTGTACAACCGTACATCGGATTCTCTTTCCGAGCTTCGCCGGGAGAATGCCCAGCTGGAGCACCGGTACAGAACCACCTTTGATCTTGAAAAGGTACGGACCTCGGCAGAGGGTATGGGGATGATCCCCCGTTCGGAAGCACCCAACGCAACCGTGTGGGTCACCGTTCCCACACCCAAACAGGCCCCCGGCTGGCTGGACGAAGTCAAATGGTTCCTGAAGGGACTTTTTGCCCAGTAAGATGCATAATCCGTGACCCTTTCCAATAAAAATAGGATAGCAGCTGCAAATGGGCGGCGAGGGTTTCCCTTGCTGCCCATTGTGCCGATTATGGGGTGCAGCACATCCGGAGGAAAGGGACGGGATACCATGCGGAAGCGGGAGCAGAGGGGCTTGGAGCGGGTGCGGCTGGACAGCGGGCAGCACCGGAGAATTTTGCTTGCGGGGCTGGTGCTGGGGGTCTGCGCCTTCCTGCCGCCTGCCCTGCGGCTGTACCGGCTGACGGTAACGGACTATGGCTATTACGCAGAGCTTGCGCTGCGGAACCAGACCCGTACCACTGCCGTGGCGGCGGATCGGGGGAAAATCTACGACTGCAACATGAATGTCCTTGCCGCCTCCGTGGGGGTGGAGAACATTTATCTGGATCCCCATGAGCTGAAGCAGTCCCGGGCGGATATCGGGGCGATCGCACAGTTCCTGGCTCCTCTGTTGGATCGGGATCCGGACTGGATCACGGAGCAGGCCGGGGACATCCGGAAGCGCTACAAGCAGGTGGGCAGCCGGGTTGAGGAGGCAACCGCAAATCAGATCCGCGATTATATCAACACAAACAACATTTCGGGCATCCATATCGAGCCGGCTGCCAAACGGGTGTATCCGTTTGGAACGCTGGCGTCTCAGGTTATTGGCTTTACCAATATTTCCGGCGAAGGCTGTGAAGGGATTGAGGCAAGCTTTGACGCGTTTCTTTCCGGAAAATCCGGGAAAGTGGTTACAACAAAGGGAAACAACGAAATGGATATGCCCTTTTCCTATGAAAAGTACCTGTCCTCCCTTCCGGGGTGCAGCGTGGTACTGACACTGGACGCGGCGGTGCAGCAGGCGTTGGAAAATCAGCTCGAAACTGCCATTGCCCGCTATGACGTGCGGAACGGCGCCTTTGGTATCGTCATGAATTGCAAGACGGGCGCTGTTCTCGCCATGGCGACCATTGGCGGTTATGATCCCAATCATTATCAGCGGATCGCCGACCCGAAGGTGCGGGCATCTCTGGATGCCCTGAAGGAAACCGGAGATGAGGAAGCCTATCAGAATGCTCTTGCCGCTGCCCGCCTGAAACAGTGGCGCAACCGGGTGATCTCCGACGGCTATGAGCCGGGGTCTACCTTCAAGGTGCTGACCATGGCGGCGGCGCTGGACTGCGGCGCCATTGACCTGAACACCCCCTTCTACTGCCGGGGCGCCGAGCAGATACCGGGGCGGGCGCAGCGGCTGCACTGCTGGCGTTCCGCCGGGCACGGTGCGGAAAAAACGCCCCAGGCGCTGCAAAATTCCTGCAACATTGCTTTTGCGCACATTGCCCTCAAGCTGGGCGGCGAACGGTTTTACGAATATGTTCAGCGGTTCGGTGTGCTGGAGAAAACCGGCATCGATCTGGCGGGAGAAAGCAGGGGCGTCTTTTTTGACAAGGCGCTGGTGACGGATACGGAGAAGTGGGGGACGGCAAGCCTGACCTCCGGTTCCTTCGGACAGACCTTCAAGCTGACGCCCCTCCAGCTGGTCCGCGCCATTGCCTCCGTAGTCAACGGGGGAGAGCTGCTGGAGCCTTATCTCGTTTCCGAGGTTCTGGACGGCGAGGGGAATACGGTTCTGAGGCAGGAGCCTACGGTGACCCGCAGAACCATTCAGCAAAGTACATCGGAGACCATGCGCACCCTGATCCGTTCCGTGGTTACGGAGGGGACGGCAAAAAATGCGGCGGTCCCGGGCTACTCCGTCGGGGGAAAAACCGGAACCAGCGAGAAAATTGACGTATTTGATGAAAACGGACAGCGGGTGCAGGACAAGATCGTATCCTTCGTGGGGATTGCGCCCATGGAGGATCCGGAGTATATTGTCCTTGCCGCACTGGATACCCCCTCCCGTGCCACCGGAATCTATATTTCCGGCGGCGTGATGGCGGCACCGACGGTGGGGGCGGTTTTGCAGGATATTCTGCCCTATCTGGGGGTGGAAAAAACCGACCTGACGGAGGAAGAGGCCCGAACCCTTTCCGTGCCGGATTTCCGGGGACTGACCCGGACGGAAGCGGAAAAGCAGATGAAGGCACTGGGACTTACCTCCGTGCGCTCCGGAACGAAGGAACAGGTCACGGCGCAGATTCCGGCCCCGGGCACGCAGGTGCAGGCAGGAAGCCAGGTGCTGCTGTACTTCGGCGGGGAGCCGGAGACGGTCCGTGTGCCGGATTTTTCCGGCATGAACCGGCAGCAGGCGGAAGACGCGGCGTCCAAGGCCGGTGTGACGCTGCGGATCTCCGGAAATCCGGAGGTGGGCACGGAAATTATCGCGGTGTCCCAGCAGCCTGCCGCCGGGGAGCAGGCGGAGCGGGGAACAGAGGTTACGGTACAGTTTGCGGACAGAAATGCCCGGGATTAGGGCAGGAGGGACTTATGAAGCTGAAAGAATTACTGCGGGACGTTCCGGTTCTGGCGCTTTGCGCCGACCCGGAAACGGAGATCGGGGAAGTGTGCTGCGATTCCCGGAAGGTAAGCGAAGGAAGCCTGTTTGTGGCGGTGTCCGGATTTTCTTCCGACGGCAACCGGTTCATTCCCATGGCAATGGAAAAGGGAGCGGCGGCGGTCGTGACTGCCCGGAGACCGGAAACCGGTGTGCCCTATGTGCTGGTGGAGTCAGACCGGCTGGCGCTTGCGCTGATTTCCGCCAATTTCTTCGGACGGCCTGCGGAAAAAATGCGGATCATCGGCGTGACGGGAACTAACGGAAAAACCTCCGTTACACTCCTTCTGAAGCAGGTGCTGGAAACGGTTTCCGGCGCAAAGGTGGGACTGGTAGGCACCGTGGGCAACATGATCGGCGGTGAGACGCTTCCCACCGAACGGACAACGCCGGAAAGCTGCGAGCTGCAGGCTCTGTTTGCCCGGATGTGGGACGCCGGCTGCACCGATGTGATCATGGAGGTGTCCAGCCACGCCCTTGCGCTGGAACGGGTGGGCGGTATTCATTTTGCTGCCGCTGCCTTTACGAATCTGACGGAGGACCACCTGGACTTCCACCACACCATGGATGCCTACTGTGCGGCCAAGGCGGAACTGTTCCGCCGGTGCGACTGGGCGGTGGTCAACCGGGATGACAGCTACGCGGATCGGATCCTCGCGGCCTGTACCTGCCCGGTCCTTACCACCTCCGCGGGGGGAAAGGGCGACCTTTCGGCGGAAAATGTGGAGCTTCATGCGGAGGGTATTTGCTTTACAGCCGTGACTGCCGCGGAAGCCGTACCGGTGCATCTGGGAATTCCGGGACGCTTCACGGTTTCCAATGCGCTGACGGTGCTGGGGCTTGGTATGGCACTGGGACTGCCACTTTCCGACTGTGCCGATGCTCTCGGAAAGGCCCGGGGTGTCAAGGGCAGAGTAGAGGTGGTTCCCACGCCGGAAACGCCCTATTCCGTCCTCATTGATTATGCCCACACCCCGGACGGACTGGAAAAGGCACTGCTTTCCGTCAGAGATTTCTGCCGGGGACGGGTCATCGCGGTGTTTGGCTGCGGCGGTGACCGGGATCCCGTCAAGCGCCCCATCATGGGAGAAATCGGGGTGAAGAATTCGGACTTTGCCGTGATCACTTCGGATAATCCCCGAACGGAAGCCCCCATGGCCATCATCGGGGACATCCTGAAAGGGGTAAAAAAGGAATACGGACCATATATTGTGATAGAAGATCGCCGGGCGGCGATCAGATATGCTATGGACATTGCGAAAAAAGATGATATAATTGTACTGGCTGGAAAGGGTCATGAGACCTACCAGGACATCGGCGGGCACAAGCACCATCTGGACGAACGGGAGGAGGTTCGTGCCCACCTGGAGGAATTGAGGAAACGCAATGGGTAGAATTACACTGCGGCAGGCAGCCCAATGGTGCGGCGGCTATGTGGAAGAAAAATATGCGGACGTAACCTTTCTGGGCGCCAGCAACGACACCCGGGAGATCAAGCCAGGTCAGCTGTTCGTGGCGCTGCAGGGCGCCCGGGACGGCAATGACTTTGTACTGAGCGCCATGGCTGCCGGTGCCGCGGCGGCCCTGTGCACCCGGAGAATGGGGGACTGCCCCGCCATCTACGTATCCGATACCCGGATCGCGCTGGGTGAGATCGCCCGGGGCGAGCGGCAGAGGCTGGGCATGAAGGTTGTGGGCATTACCGGCTCCGTGGGCAAGAGCACCACCAAGGAAATGGCAGCCACGGTGCTGGAGGGCACCTGGCGGGTGTCCAAGACCCCGGTGAACCATAATAACGACATCGGCATGCCCATGGCAATTCTGGGCATGCCGGAGGATACCCAGGTGGCGGTGCTGGAAATGGGCATGAACCATTTCCGGGAAATGGCGTACCTGTCCTCCATCGCAAGACCCGATGTGGCGGTGATCGTGAACATCGGCACCATGCACATTGAAAACCTGGGTACCATCGAGGGAATCCGGCAGGCGAAGATGGAGATCGTGGAGGGAATGAGTACCGACGGCAGCCTGATTCTGAACGGAGACGATACCATGCTCCGGAATCTGACGGGCACCTTCCGGCAGAAGATCACTTACTTCGGTTCGGACCCGGACTGCGCCGTCCGGTGCATCGAACCCCATCAGGAGGAAAACCGGCTGTGCTTCCGGGTGGAAAGCATGGGCGCCTCCTTCCCGGTGGAAATGAACCTTGAGGGAATGCACTATATTTCCGATGCCATGGCGGCAGTCAGCATCGGCCTGCAGCTGGGAGTTGCCCCGGAGAACATCCGGCAGCGGCTGGGCCAGTTCCACAATCTGGAGGGCAGACAGGAAATTCTGCAGGTGGCGGGATATACCGTTATCAAGGACTGCTATAATGCCGGCCCCGAATCCATGGCGGCGGCGCTGCAGGTCCTGTCCACCAAGCCAGGCAGACGGATCGCCGTGCTGGGCGATATGCTGGAGCTGGGTTCCTGCGCACAGGCTGAGCACTACCGGATCGGCAGACTCTCCGTCAAGCGGACGGACATGGTTCTGGCTTACGGCCCCAACGCGCCGAGAGTCCGCAGCGGCTGCCTGACGGGCGGCATGCCAGAAAACCGGTGCCGGGCATTTCAGGATAAAACCGAACTGACCTCCGCTCTTCTGCGGTTCGCGAAGCCGGGGGATACCATCCTCTTCAAGGGCAGCCACGGCATGCACATGGAAACCGTGCTGGAGGCGTTCCTTGCGGACAAGGCGGAAAAGAAATAAAAAGCAGCGGAGGCAAAAGCAATGATGACAAGGGTACTTCTTTCTGCGATCGGCGCGTTTTTACTGGCGAGCCTGCTGAATAAACTGATGATCCCGGTGCTGCGGGCGCTGAAGGCCGGACAGTCCATCCGGGAGGTTGGGCCGACCTGGCACAACAGCAAGTCCGGCACGCCCATTATGGGCGGCCTCATGTTCATTGCGGCGGCGCTGGTATGCATGCTGGTGAACCTGCCTGCCATGACGGATACCACGGTGTTCTACGTGTTCCTCATGTCTGCCTGCTTTGGCTTCGTGGGTTTTCTGGACGACTTTGCAAAAGTGAAGCACCACAGAAATCTGGGACTGACGTCTGTTCAGAAAATTCTGCTGCAAATGGCGTTCGCGGCTCTGTTTGTCTATCTCATGTACAGGAAGGGGAGCCTGACCAGCATGCTCTACATTCCCTTCCTGAATAGGATCATTCATATCCACCCCATTGCCTATGTGTTCTTCTCCATGTTTGTGGTGGTGGGGACGGTGAACTCCGTGAATCTGACGGACGGGATCGATGGACTCAGCGCCTCGGTTACCATCCCCGTTATGGCGTTCTTTGCCGCCGCGGCGCTGGCGGTGGACAAGTGGGAGCTTGCCATCCTGCCTGCTGCTCTGATCGGCGGCCTGGCAGCCTATCTGTGTTATAACTGGCATCCGGCGAAGCTGTTCATGGGGGATACCGGATCCCTGTTTCTGGGCGGCGCGGTGTGCTCCCTCGCCATTGCGCTGGATATGCCCCTTGTCCTGATTTTTGTGGGCTTTGTCTATATTGTGGAAACCCTGTCCGTGATCCTGCAGGTCAGCTACTTCAAACTGACCCACGGAAAGCGGCTGTTCAAGATGTCTCCCATTCACCACCATTTTGAAATGTGCGGGTGGAAGGAAGAGAAAATCGTCCTGGTATTTGCCGCCGTCAGTGCGGTCATGTGCCTCGTGGGCTGGTTCAGCGTGCAGGGGCTGATCGGCCGCTAAAAACGGAAAGGAGCGCCTATGGCAGCACAAATTTCTGTGCGTGCCAAAGAGAACCGCCGAATTTCGGCGTCACGGGTGGATATTCCCTTCCTCGGACTGGTGCTGCTGCTCCTGACGCTGGGGCTTGTCATGCTGTATTCGGCAAGCTACGCTCAGAGCGAATACGACACCGGCTATGAAATTTCAACCAGATACCTGCAGAAGCAGGCGGTCTGCGCCGTCATCGGACTTGCCGCCATGTTTCTCTTTTCCCGGCTCCCCGCGGCACTGTGGTACCGGCTTGCCTGGCCGCTGTACGGGCTCAGCATTGTCCTTCTGCTCAGCGTCCTTGCGGTGGGAGAGGAGGTCAACGGCGCCAAACGCTGGATCAATCTGGCCGGACTCCAGTTCCAGCCATCGGAAATTGCGAAATTTACCATGATCCTGCTCTTTGCCCGGCTGACCCGGGAGTTTGGACAGTGCGCCGGGAAGTTCCGTTACGGCGTGCTGGGCTTCGGTGCGGCGCTGCTGGGAATTCTGGTGCCGCTGGCACTGGAAAAGCATTTAAGTGCCATTATGCTCATGGGCATGGTGGCGGTGGTGATGATGTATGTTGCCGGAACCAATCCCAAATGGCTCCTTGCCGGGGCCGCGGGCGCAGTGGTATTTCTGGTTGTGTATGTCAGTCTGATGGGCTATGCCGGGGATCGGATCACGGCGTGGCGGCATCCGGAGTTGGACCCCGGAGATACGGGCTATCAGATTTTGCAGTCGCTGTACGCCATCGGCTCCGGCGGACTGTTCGGGCTGGGCTTCGGGAAAAGCCGGCAGAAGTACCTGTACCTGCCCTTTCAGTATAACGACTATATTTTTGCCATCGTCTGCGAGGAGCTGGGACTCGTGGGAGCACTGGGAATCATGGCACTGTATGCCGCTCTGATTCTCCGGGGTTACCGCATCGCACTGGCGGCACGGGATCGGTTTTCCACGGTCCTCGCTGCGGGGCTTACGACCCTGATCGCCGTCCAGACCGTTCTGAATCTTTGCGTCGTGACAAATCTTCTGCCCTCTACGGGCATTGCGCTTCCCTTTTTCTCCTACGGCGGTACGGCGCTGGCGGTGAATCTGGGACAAATGGGGATCATCCTTGGCATATCCCGACAGAAAACACAGAAACAGGAGGCAAATCCATGAACCTGATTTTTACCTGCGGCGGCACCGCCGGACATATTAATCCTGCCATTGCGGTGGCAAACTGCATGCGCCAGAGGCATCCCGACTGCCGGATCCTGTTCATCGGTGCAACGGGTCACATGGAGGAAAAGCTGGTGCCGCAGGCAGGGTTCGAGCTGAAATGCCTGCCAGGTTCCGGTCTGAGCCGGAAGAAGAGCCTTGCCGCGATGAAGCAGAACCTTCATGCCGTCCGGTGCGTGCTGAACGCCGTATCGGAGTGCAAAAGGATCTTTCGGGAATTTCAGCCGGACTGCATCATCGGTACCGGCGGCTATGCCAGCTTCCCGGCGCTTTACGCGGGGGCGCAGATGGGAATTCCCACCTGTGTTCATGAAAGCAACGCCGTCCCCGGCCTTACCACAAAGCTGGCGGCAAGGAAAGCCAGCCGGGTGCTGGTTGCCTTTGCGGAAAGCGTCCGCTATTACGGTAACCCCGACAAGGTGGAAGTGGTAGGCATGCCCGTTCGCCGGGAGTTTATTTATACTACCCGGGAGGAAGCCCGGAAGGAGCTTGGCATCGGGGAGGAGCCGCTGGTGGTTTCCGCCTTCGGCAGTCTGGGTGCCAGGGTCATGAATGAAACCGTGGCGGAAATGTTCCGTCTGGAGCAGGCGGACGGCTTTCCCTTCCGGCATATTCATGCCACCGGCAGCTTCGGCTGGGAATGGATGCCCAGGCTGGTCCGGGAGAAGGGCGTGGATCCCGATACTGTGGATGCCATCGATATGCGGGAATACATTTACAACATGCCCACGGTCATGGATGCGGCGGATGTGATCATCAGCCGGGCGGGGGCCTCTACCTGCAATGAGATCGCTGCAGCGGGAATCCCGGCGATTCTGATCCCCTCGCCCAACGTGACCAATCACCATCAGGAAAAGAACGCCAATCTCATGGCGGAGCGGGATGCGGCGGTGACCATTCTGGAACCGGACTGCACACCCCAGCGGCTGTATGATGAGGTGCGCGCCCTCCTGCGGGAGCCTGAGCGCCGGGAGCGGATGACAAAAAATCTGCGGGAAATGGTTCGGCTGGACAGCACGGAGCGGATCGGCGATATTATTGAGAGCCTTATCCGAAAATGAGAAACCTTCCGGGAGGAAAACCAATGGCAAACGAACAGACAAAAAAACCGGTGCGATCCCGGCAGGAAAGTCCCACCGGGGAGAAAAATCATCCGGAAAAGCGGCAGACGCAGCCCCGGACCGGAGCGCCCCGGCAGACGGAGCGGCAGGAGGCACGGCCCCGGACGGATCGGGAGAGGACAAACTCTTCTGCGGCCCGAAGGGCAGCAGCCCCCGCCAAACGCCCGGCAGTACCGGAAAAGCGGGGAGCGGCACCGGAAAAACGTCCGGCGGCTTCCGAAAAGCGCGCCGCGTCGCCTGAGAAGCGCCCGGCAGGTGCCGGAAAGCGCACTGCGCCGCCGGAAAAGCGTCCGGCCTCCGGAAGAGAACCGGGCCAAACCCGGCGCCCTGCCTCCGGAGAACGGGAAACACACTCCCGGACGGCCCGGAGGAATACGGGAGACGCGGGCTACCAGCCTTATAAGGCGGCCAACGACCGGAAGAAGCGGAACCGTTCCAATTCCGTGCGCCGGTTCTTTTCCCGGGAAAACGGGGTCATCAAAAGCGTCACGGGATATTTTGACCGGGTCCGGGAACGGGATGCCATGCGGAAAATGACCCGGAATTATCAGGTAAACAAAAATTCCGATGCCCCTGCCGTGATCTACACCCAGCCCCGAGCCTTCAGCCGGGACAAGCTGCTGGTGCAGCTGATGACGGTTCTGGCGGTTGTGGCGGCACTGATTCTGGGACTGTCGGTATTCTTCAAGGTCAAGGTCATCACTGTGTCCGGCGCTGAGGTCTACGGCGCGTGGACGGTGCGGGAGGCCTCCGGTATCGCGGAGGGGGACAACCTTCTGACCTTCAGCCGGGCAAAGGCTGCCGGGAAGATCACGGCCAAGCTTCCGTATGTAAAATCCGCCAGAATTGGTATAAAATTGCCGGATACGGTTAATATTGAAATTGTGGAGGAGGACGTGGTATATGCCATCCAATCCTCCGACGGCGTGTGGTGGCTGATGAACTCCTCCGGCAAGGTGGTGGAGCAGACCACCAACAGTGCCGCGAAAACCTATACCCAGGTGCTGGGCGTTACGCTGGAGCAGCCGGTTCCCGGGGAGATGGGCGTTGCCACGGAGGAAGTGTCCACCCAGACCGACGAAAGCGGCGAGACCGTTCAGCTGACGCTGACGGGGGCCCAGCAGCTGTCCGCGGCACTGGAGATATTGCAGGCGCTGGAGGACAACGATATTGTGGGACAGGCTGCCAGCGTAAATGTGACCCGTCTGAATGACATCATCCTCTGGTATGGCACCCAGTATCAGGTGAATCTGGGGGAGAACGTCAATATTCCCTACAAAATCGCCTGCATGAACGACGTGATTCTTCAGCTGAGCGATTACCAGACCGGTATTCTGGACGTGAGCTTCACCAACTGGAAGGAGCAGGTGGGCTTTACACCCTTTGATTAAACGGAAAGTTCCGTTTGATCCCGGAATATTTTGGCGAAAAAAGAAGATTTTCTATTGACCAATTCCGGATTTCGGGATAGAATAGGAAAGTACAAAGGAAATTGGATGCCTGCGGCGCTTCCGCCCGCGGCAGTGAAATGATACATAGGAGGAAGAATTTATGTCCGAAACTGTACAGGATCGTGTCGTGAAGATCAAAGTCATCGGTGTCGGCGGCGCGGGCAACAATGTTATCAACCGCATGATCGACGCGGGTGTGAGCGGCGTGGATTTCGTCGCGGTAAATACCGATAAGCAGGACCTGAACAAGTCCGTCTGCAAGAACAAGATCCAGATCGGCGAGAAGCTCACCGGCGGTATGGGCGCCGGTTCCAAGCCAGAAGTGGGCAAGAAATCCGCCGAGGAGAGCCGTGCGGCAATTGCCAAGGTTCTGGAGGGAACGGACATGGTCTTTATCACCGCCGGTATGGGCGGCGGCACCGGCACCGGCGCGGCTCCCATTGTGGCAGATCTTGCTCACGAGGCGGGCATCCTGACCGTGGGTGTTGTGACCAAGCCCTTCAAGTTTGAGGGCGCCAACCGGATGCGGCAGGCAGAGCAGGGCATTGCCGACCTGAAGGGCAAGGTGGATTCTCTGATCATCATCCCGAATGACCGGCTCAAGTATGTGACCGATCAGAAGATTACCTTCGCCAACGCCTTCGCCATTGCCGACGATGTGCTGAAGCAGGCTGTCACCTCCATTTCCGAGCTGGTTGGTTTCTCCAAGAACGTGATCATCAATCTGGACTTTGCCGACGTTTCCGCCGTCATGCGCAACGCGGGCCGTGCCCACATGGGTGTGGGCTATGCTACCGGCCGGGAGAAGGCAGAGCAGGCGGCTACCGCCGCCGTTTCCAGCCCCCTGCTGGAGACCTCCATCAATGGTGCTACCGGCGTGCTGATCAATGTGACCGGCTCCTCCGAGATGACGCTGGACGATGTGGAGACCGCTGCCGGGATCGTGCAGGAGGCTGCCAATCCCGAGGCCAATATCATCTTTGGCGCAACCTTCTCCGAGGAATGCCAGGACGAGATGCGGGTCACCGTCATTGCCACCGGCTTTGAGCTCCAGCCCGAGGCGAAGAAGCCCGAGCAGACTGCGCAGGGCGATGACATCGATAAGCCCGTAGGCGCGGCAGCCAAGCCCACAAAGCCTGAGGATATCAGCGACATCGACGAGATTTTCAGCATCTTCAAGCACTAAGCATTGCATATTCGCATCCCGGCCCCTCGGGTCGGGATGCTTTTTTAAAATGTGTTTTCCGGAATCTGCCCGGGCCGGAGAAGACGAGGAATCTCCGGTCTGTGCAGGGACCGGGAAAGGAGAAATGACCCATGGGGGCTTATGAAATGCTGGCCGGGTGCTATGACCGGCTTACGAGTGATGTGGATTACAGGGCCGTTGCCGGATTTTACCGAACGCTTCTGGACCGGGAGGGCGTTCACCCCCGGTCGGCGGTGGACCTTGCCTGCGGCACCGGCTCCATTTCCGCGATCCTTGCCGAGCAGGGACTTGCCGTCACCGGTGTGGATATGTCGGAGGAAATGCTCACACAGGCTGCTGCCAAGACCGCGGAGCTTCCCAATCCTCCGGTATTTGTCCGCCAGAAGCTGCAAAGACTGTCCCTTCCCCGGGGTGTGGATCTGGCAGTCTGTGCGCTGGACAGTCTGGACTACATTACGGCCCCCCGGGACTGTGCCGAGGCGATCCGCCGGGTCTACCGGGCCCTGAACCCCGGCGGCATGTTTATTTTTGACGTGAATACACCGGAAAAGCTCCGGGCAATGGATAATCAGATTTTCCTCGATGAGGACGATGACGTATACTGCGTCTGGCGGGGGGAGTTTGACGAGCACAGCAATATCTGTTCCTACGGTATGGACCTGTTCTGCCGGGAGGGAGACAAATGGGTCCGCTCCTTCGAGGAGCACCGGGAGTATGCCTACAGCCGAGCGCAGCTGACGGCGTACCTGAAGCAGGCAGGCTTTTCCCGTATTCGTGTCTACGGTGACCGGACGCTGACCGAGCCGGGAAGCGGCGAACAGAGAATGTATTTTTCCGCAAGAAAGGGAATCAGAAAATGAATGACTATATTGTGCGCGGTGTGAGCATGGACGGCTTTGTAAAGGCCGTAGGTATCCGTTCCACAGAACTGGTACGCAGAGGCTCTGAGATTCAGAAAACCGCTCCAAACGCCACTGCGGCCTTCGGACGGGCTTTGACGGCGGGCTCCATTATGGGCAACATGCAGAAGGGAGAGAATAATTCCCTGACGCTCCAGATCCGGGGCGGCGGCCCCATCGGTACCATTACGGTCGTGTCCGATGCGGAGGGCAACGTGCGGGGCTGTGTGACGGAACCTAACGTACCGCTGGTGGAGAAGCATCCCGGAAAGCTGGATGTGGGAGCAACCGTCGGTACGGACGGTGCGCTGACCGTGATCCGGGATCTTGACATGAAAGAACCCTTCGTGGGTTCTGTGCCCCTTGTCTCCGGGGAAATAGCCGATGACATTACCGCTTACTTTGCCCAGAGTGAGCAGATCCCCACGGCATGCGCTCTGGGCGTTCTGGTGGATCGTAACTGCACCGTAAAGGCGGCGGGCGGTTACTTACTCCAGTTGCTCCCCGGCGCGCCGGAGGAGACCATCAGCACTCTGGAGCAGGGCATCCAGCGGGCCGGGGCGGTGACTCCCATGCTGGAGCAGGGCATGACGCCGGAGGATATTCTGGGGCAGGTCATGGGAACGCTGGGTGTGGTATTTCTGGAAACGGATCCCGTCTGCTACAAGTGCTACTGCTCCCGGGAGCGGGTGGAGCGTGCCCTCATCAGTCTCGGGAAAAAGGAGCTGACGGAGATTGCGGAGGAGGGAAAAGAATTTCCCGTGGAGTGCCAGTTCTGCGATACCGTCTACCGCTTCACACCGGAGGATGTACAGAAGTTGATCAAAAAGATTTGATTTGTCCGGCGGGAAAGTAAAACTGTGGTGGGGAAATCGGGTAAAATCGGAACATATTTCAGAAAAATGAAAAAACAGCAGAATTTCTGGAAAAAGCCCTTGACAAAAGCCCCGGTTACGTGTATAATGAACCCCGTCGCTGAGGTGAGCAACACCGAAGCGGGTTCGGGAGCATAGCTCAGCTGGGAGAGCACATGCCTTACAAGCATGGGGTCACAGGTTCGAGCCCTGTTGTTCCCACCACTTATATGGCCCGGTGGTGCAGTCGGTTAGCACGCCAGCCTGTCACGCTGGAGGTCGACG
>ERZ857629.2346-NODE-2346-length-18152-cov-13.502127_pt1 | contig 18152 bp, 18 predicted proteins | sample MGYA00519700_ERZ857629 | MGnify/ENA primary metagenome ERZ857629 (study PRJEB31778, sample SAMEA3449351) | human gut metagenome | biome: human gut; feature: human-associated habitat; material: faeces | place: United Kingdom | collected 2010/2012 ...
TCGGCGGGCCGTCCGCCTCCATCGCCATGGAGGAGCTGCACAACATCGGCGCGGATACGTTTATCCGGGTGGGCACCTGCGGCGGTATCGATGTGGGCGTCCGCAGCGGCGACGTGGTGGTGGCCACCGGCGCGATCCGGTTTGAGCACACCAGCCGGGAGTACGCCCCCATTGAGTACCCCGCCGTGGCGGATTTCGAGGTGACCACCGCGCTGGTGCAGGCGGCAAAGGCTCTGGGCAAGCGGACGGAGGTGGGCATCGTCCAGTGCAAGGACGCGTTTTACGGACAGCACAGCCCGGAGAGGATGCCGGTATCCTACGAGCTGCTGGAGAAGTGGGAGGCGTGGAAGCGTCTGCACGTGAAGGCCAGCGAGATGGAGTCCGCCGCGCTGTTCGTGGTGGCGAACGCGCTGCAATGCCGCTGCGGCTCCTGCTTCCACGTGGTATGGAACCAGGAGCGGGAGAAGGCGGGATTGGATCAGGAGATGAGCGAGGACACCACCTCCGCCGTGCAGGTGGGCGTGGAGGCGTTGAAGCTGCTGATCCAAGCGGACAGAGCGAAGTGAGAGGAAAAGAAAGACGGCACACGCAGGGGGGTTATCTACAAACAGAAGCGGACAGCCCGGAGGGGCTGTCCGCTCATTTAGTGAATGGGGGGATAGTGGGCGCGCAATGATAGGACAGGGGTCAGAGGAGGGTGGCGTGGGGGGTCTCCTGCTCGGTCTTGTAGTCCATGGCCTCCTGCTGGTAGCTGGCGGCGGCACGGCGGAGCTGGGCAAGACCCTCCTCGTCCAAGGGACCTTTCACACGGGCGGGGGAGCCGAACGCCAGAGAGCCATCGGGGATGACGGTGCCCTGGGTCACGAGGGAGCCGGCTCCGATGAGGCAGTTGCTGCCGATCTTCGCGCCGTTGAGGACGATGGCACCCATGCCGATGAGGGTGTTGTCGCCGACGGTGCAGCCGTGGAGAATGGCACTGTGCCCCACGGTGACGTTGTCGCCCACGGCGACGGGGTAGCCGTTGTCCACGTGCACCACGCAGTTGTCCTGAATGTTGGAGCCGGCACCGATGGTGATGTCCTCGCGGTCAGCGCGGAGGACGGCACCGAAAAAAATGCTGCTGTGGGCTCCGAGGGTCACGCTGCCCCGGAGGGTGGCGTTGTCCGCCACAAAGGCGGTGGGATGGATGGAGGGAGTTTTCATAGTATACACCTCGCAGGAATTTTTCTGCATTGTACCACATCGTGGGAATAAAATCGACAGGAAAAGAAAAAATTGGGCTTACATTTTTCGTTAGAATATGTTATACTGTCAAAAGAAGGGGGTACGCACGACCGGAAGGGCGTGTGCATTTTTTGTATTTTTGTGAATGTGGATAAGGAGCGTGTGAAATGTTTGCAGCGGGCGATATGGTGGTATACGGCGGCGAGGGCGTGTGTCGCGTGGAGAGTATTGGTCCCTCCGGGCTGCGCTATGACGGCGGGGACAAGACCTACTATCATCTCTCTCCGCTGTACCGCAGCGGAACGGTGATGACACCGGTGGACACCTCCGTGCTTATGCGCCATGTCATCACCAGAGAACAGGCGTTGGCGTTGATCGCCGCGCTGCCGGAACTGCCGGCGCAGCGTCCCGCAGAGCGGGGGATGCGGGCGGCGAAGGAGTTCTATCACCAGCTGGTGGCGCGGTGCGACTGCGCGGAGCTTGCCTCCATGATCCACGGGATCTGCCGCAAGCGGGCGTGGGCACTGCACCACGGGAAAAAGGTCAGCCAGATGGACGAGCGGTATCTGAAGCGGGCGGAGGAGCAGCTGTACGGCGAGCTTGCCGCCGCGCTGGAGATCGCCAGAGAGCAGGTGGTGCCCTTCATCCGGCAGACGTGGGAGAAGTGGCCGGAGCAGCTGCCGAAGTCGGAGCAGGACGAGGCGGAGGAAAACGCGGAGGCGGCAGCGACTGCGGCGGAATAAGGAGATAACAGGGACGGCTTTCGCCGTCCCTTTCAGGCTGTCGAAAAAGCCGGGGGCTTTTTTCGACAGCCTGAAATAATGTCATTATTTTTTGCGCCGCGAAGCGGCACAAAAATAGTCGCTTCGCTCCGCTACGCCTTGCAGGGCAAGGCGTAGCGTGACATTTGATCCGATTCGAGGCGGGCTTCGCCCCCTCGAGCTCCCCCTGCGAGGGGGAAAGGACTGCGCGTACATGGGGGTATCGACACAGGAACAGGGACGGCGAAAGCCGTCCCTGTTGTGCTGGGGGGTCAGATCAAAAATTCGGCGGGTGCGTCGTGGGAGGAGAACAGGAGGGGGGAGAGCGTTTTGGCGTAGGCTCCCGTGTTGCCCACCGCCACAAGGTCGCCCACGGAGAGGGCGGGGCCGGTGAAGCCCTTCGCCAGCACGTCGGTGGCGCAGCAGAGGTTGCCCACGATGTCCACCGTCTCCACGGCACCGGTATCGGCGGCGGGGAGGGCGGTGATGGGGAAGGACGTTTCGCCGGTGAAGAGAGGCTCCTGCGGGGTGAGGGGTGCGTCGCCGGCGGCGGTGCGGAGCAGGGCGGCAAGCGCGGGCTTCTGGAAGCCGTTGAGGCAGTTCTCCACGATGACGTAGGTGGTGCCGTGGGAGGTCTTTTTGTCCACCACGGGCAGGTAGTACGTGCCCGCCTGCGCCGTCAGGAAGCGGCCGGACTCGATCATCAGCCGCGCACGGAGCGTGCGGGCGTTCTCGTCCGCCACCGCCTGCGCGCTGCGGTGCAGGGCGGTCATATCCAGCGGGGACTGGAGGGCAGGGTCGTAGACGATGCCCACGCCGCCGCCGAAGTTGATGTATTCCACGGTGCAGTGGAGGACGTCGCGGAGGCGGAGTGCCAGCGCGAAGCAGTTTTCGTAGTAGTGGGAGAGGACGTCCGCCGAGAGGTTCTGGGAGCGGAGGTGGACGTGGAGCCCGCAGACATCCACGGGCAGGGCGGACAGCAGCTCGCGCAGCGCGGGGAGGTCGGTCTCGTCGATGCCGAATTTGGACGCGCCGTTCGTGCCGCCGTCCATGTTGAAGGCGGGGTTGATGCGAAGTCCGATGGACTTGCGCTCGCCCCGGGCAGCGGCGATGGCGGCGATGCGCTGCACCTCGCCGATGGAGTCGGCGATCAGGTGGCAGCTGTCCCACGCGGCGGTGAGGGCGCGATCCGTCTTGCCGGCGGCGGAGAAGTAGATGTCCTCCTTCGCCATGCCGCACTCGGCGGAGAGGGAGACCTCGCGGGCGGAGGCGGCGTCCGCTCCGACACCCAGCGCGGCAAGGGCTTGCAGCACCGGCGGGAAGGGGTTCGCCTTGATGGAAAACAGAATGTCGAAGCCGGGGAAGGTACGGCGGAGCTGCTCCGCCTGTGCGGTGAGAATGTCGCGGGAGTAGAGGTAGCAGGGCGCATGTTGACGCGCCAGCGTGATGGCGTTTTCGTTCATGGGGCACCGTCCTTTACTGTGTGATAAGGACAGCATACCATATCCGGAGGGGAAAGGCAAAACATTCCTTGCGCGGCGGCGGGAAATGTGCTACAATGGGCAGCGGATGTGCGGGCGTGGTGGAATTGGTAGACTCGACGGATTTAGGTTCCGTTGCCTCAGTGGTGTGCGGGTTCGAGTCCCGCCGCCCGCACCAAAGAAAAAAGACACGCGGAGGCGTGTCTTTTTTGTGTCACGGGGCGAGAATGTCGATCTGGCAGCTTTGCATGGCGGTGAGGGCGGCGCGGTGGGCGTCCTCCGTTACGCCGGCGCAGCAGCGGGCGTCCACGGTGATGGGGGCGTTCGGGAAGGCGGCGCGGAGGAGCAGCGCATTGGAGAGGACGCAGATGTCCGTGCAGAGCCCCACCAGCTCGATCTCCGGCGTTTCGCCGGGGAATCGCTCCGCAAGGAGCCGCGCCACATCGAAGGAGCCGAAGGTGTTTTTCTCCACGAGGGTGTGGGGCTTTCCGGACAGTGCCGCCTGTATCTCGCTGTGCAGGGCGTGACCGGGGGTGCCCTTGATGCAGTGGGGCACGGGGAGCTTTTTGCCCTCCAGCGTTTGCAGGTAGTCCGCGCCGTGGGTGTCCAGCGTGACCAGCAGGGCGTCGCCCCGGAAGGCGCGGATCTTCTCCGCCACCGCGGGGACGATGGACTGCGCCGCAGGGGTGCCCAGCGAGCCGTCCACAAAATCCTTTTGCATATCCACAACGATCAGAGCTTTTTTCATGGTATACGTCCTTTCTTCTCCCGGAGACGGGGGAGGGGGTTTGGCACCATTATAGGGGAGGCGGCAGCCGCCGTCAAGGGGCGGCGGGCCGGGAAACATCCCGCTTGACCCTGTGGGGCGGGGTCTGTATAATAGGGGGAGCAAACACATGGTAAAGGGAGAAAGCACATGGCGAAGCAGGATCTTCTTCTTGAATTGCGCGAGGGGCGTCCGCTGGCTCTGCGGCAGCAGACCGCACTGACATTGCAGCTGAGCTTCCCCGCGATCTTGGCGCAAATTTCGTCCATCGTCATGCAGTACATCGACGCCGCCATGGTGGGACAGCTGGGACGGGACGCCTCCGCTGCCATCGGGCTGGTCGCCTCCAGCACGTGGCTGTTCGGCGGGCTGTGCAGAGCGTTGGTGGTGGGCTTTTCCGTCATGGTGGCGCAGCGTATCGGCGCAGGCGAGGAAAAGGATGCGCGGAATCTGGTGAAGCAGGGGCTGTGCGCCGGGTTCGCCTTCGGGCTGCTTATTGCCGCCGTGGGCGGCACCATCGCCGGAGGGCTTCCCCACTGGCTCCACGCGGACAGCTCTATCTGTCCGGGCGCGTCCTCGTATTTCCTGATCTTCGCGCTGTCGCTGCCCTTTGTGCAGCTGAACCGGCTGGCGGTGGGTCTGCTGCAGGCGGGCGGAAATATGCGGACGCCCAGCATACTGCTGGTGCTCATGTGCGGGCTGGACGTGGTGTTCAACTCCCTGCTGATCTTCCCCTCGCGGCAGCTGGGCGCGTTTATGCTGCCGGGGGCGGATCTGGGCGTGACCGGCGCGGCGTTGGGCACGGCGTTGTCGGAGACGGTGGTGGCGATCATCTTGTGCATCTGCCTGCTGCGCTCCCCCATGCTGGGGCTGCGGAAGGGGGAGAGGCTGCGGTTCGTGCCGGTGCAGCTGCGGCGTGCCGTCCGGCTGGGCGCACCGGTCGCCATTGAGCAGGCGGTCATGTCCAGCGCGCAGGTGGTGACGACGCGGATCATCGCGCCGCTGGGCACCGTCGCCATCGCCGCCAACTCCTTTGCGGTGACGGCGGAGGCGTTGTGCTATATGCCCGGATACGGCGTGCAGAGTGCCGCCGTTACGCTGATCGGGCAGAGCGTCGGTGCCAAGCGGAAGGATCTGGTGACGCGGCTGGGCTGGGTGACGGTGCTGCTGGGCATGGGCGTGATGCTGGTCGCCTCCACGCTGATGTACGCGCTGGCTCCGTGGATCATCGGGGTGCTGAGTCCCGACCGGCAGGTGGTGCTGCTGGGCACGCAGGTACTGCGGATCGTGGTGTTTTCCGAGCCGCTGTTCGGCGCGTCCATTGTGACAGCCGGTGTTTTTCAGGGGGCGGGCAGCTCACTGCTCAGCTCCGTGCTGAACTTTGTCAGTATGTGGGGCGTGCGTATCACGCTGACGCTTCTGATGGTGCCCCACTGGGGGCTGCGGGGAGCGTGGATCGCCATGTGCGTCGAGCTGTGCTTCCGCGGTTCGCTGTTTTTATTCTTCCTGTGGCGCAAACGGTGGCTGCCGCGGGAGCTGGTGTGAAGGAAAAATCCCGTGTGACGTTCTCCGTCACACGGGATTTTTGGGTGGAGGGCGGCTATGGCGGAAGATTCCGGTTGCGTGGGAGAGGGAAATCCGGTATGATAGAGAAAACGCGAAAAGGAGAACCGCCATGATCGAAGAAATGCTGGCATATAACCGCGAGTTTGTCCGCTCCAGGGGCTATGAAAAGTTCCAGACCAGCAAGTACCCCGACAAGAAGATCGCCATTCTCACCTGCATGGACACACGGCTGGTGGAGCTGCTGCCGGCGGCGTTGGGTATACGAAACGGCGACGTAAAGCTCATCAAAAACGCCGGCGGCATGATCACCGGACCCTTTGACAGCGCGGTACGGAGCCTGCTGGTGGGTATCGTGGAGCTGGGCGTGGAGGAGGTCATGGTCATCGGGCACAACGACTGCGGCGTGGCGCATATCAACGCCGATATGATGATCCGACATCTCATCCAGCGGGGGATCTCCCAAGATCACATTGACATGATGCGCTACTGCGGCGTCGATTTCGAGGCGTGGCTGCGGGGGTTCGACTGCGTGGAGAAGTCCGTGGCGGAGACGGTGGAGCTGCTGCGGAACCACCCGCTTATGCCCGCCGACGTGACCATCCGCGGCTACGTCATCAACACGGAGACCGGAGAGCTGACGCCGCAGGAGTGAGGGGACTTCGCGGCGGGGGGAGGCTGAAAAAATCACCGCTTGGAAAGCGGTGATTTTTTGTTGCGGGCGCAGACCAATACGTTTCTGTCCGGTTTGCCGGTGACTTTGGCGCAAACGGCGTATTATAGTGCCATTCAGATTTTTGCGTCCACGCGCCGCTTGGCAGCGCAGGCAATCACAAAGGTGATGACCTGCGCGATGGGCGTAGCAAGCCAGACGCCGGTCAGCTTCAGCACCGGCGGCAGGAGCAGGAGCATCAGCAGCGTACAGACCGGCTCGGCATACACAAGGAGATAGGACAGCGCGTTCTTTTCCGTTGCGTAGAAGTAGGACGTCGTAATGCGGACGAACGCCAACAACAGCAGCGGTGCAAGGAAAAACGGCAGGTACCGGACGACCCCGGCGTTTGCCTCCGGCGATGCGCCAAACAGCGCACCGACCTTTGCTCTGGAGAGATAGACACCGATCATGCAGACTGCCGTGATCGCAGCGGCGGTCAGGTATGCCAGCCTTCGGGTCGCCTGCACGGAAACTCGGTCATCCTCCCCGTAATACTGACTGATCAGGGGCTGACTGCCGTCGCCTACCCCTTGCAGCAGCAGGTAGAGAATGGCGGTGATATAGCCGATACAGCCGTAAACCGCAACCGCCTGTTCGTCCCCGTACAGCAGCAGGAAGCGGTTCATAAAAAGCATCGTGATGATGGAGGAGAAGGTCAAGCCAAAGGGGGAGATCGAGACGATAAGGACATTTTTCCAAAGACCGCACAGCTCCCGCAGCTCCGGCAGGCGGAAGCCGCTCTTTTTCACAAGAAAGAAAATGACGGCCACGACCATGGTCACCGCCTGCCCGATAACAGTCGCCCATGCAGCTCCTGCCATTCCCCAACTCAAGACCCACACGAAGGCATAGTCCAGGACAATATTTGTCACAAATCCGAGAACCATCGCCAGCATGGCAACGGTCGCGCCGCCCATATTGCGGATAAATGGAACGAAGCCGGTTGCCAAAAGCTGAAAGACCGCGCCCAGCGCAATGACGCGGGCATATTCAGCACAGAGATTAAGCATATCGCCTCTTGCGCCCAGCAGATAAAGGATCGGCTCGGCAAAAGCAAACAGGATCGCCGTCAATAGACCGGCAACGACCAGCATCAGCAGCGTTGTGCCGGAAAAGCACTCCTGCCGCTTTTTTGCCTCGCCCTGCGCGCTCAGGATCGTAAAGCGAATCGCGCCCGACAGCCCAAGCCCCGTACCGATCGCCCCCACCAGCGCGGAGATCGGATAGCCCAGCGTGATGGCGGTCAAGCCCGTATCGCCGAGGCTCTGCCCGATAAAGAAACCATCGACAATGGTGTAGACCCCCGACAGCGCGAAGGCGAGGATGGACGGAAGGACATAAGAAAAGAATTTCTTATTCAGCTCGGTGTTCATCTGCCTGCGTCTCCATTTCTTTTTCAAAAACAAGATTGAATAGGGTGATGGCGTCCGTCATCTGCTTCATGCGCTCCGCGCCCATGATGTCGAACACCCGCTGCTCCAGCGTGTGCAGAGGGGAGAGGATCTCTGATGCATAGAGCGTCCCTTTCTGCGTCAGGTACACCTTTTTCTCGCGGTGATCCGACTCCCCGGCACGGAGGGATACAAGCCCCTCCGCCTTCAGCGTTCGCATGACGGTACTGACCGTTTGCTTCGACAGTCCGGTGTAGTCCGCTATGGTCTTTTGTGTGATCGGCGCGTGCGCCTCTATGGCATATAAAACGATCACGCGGTATTGGTTCTGCCCTGCGGCGGCGCACCACGCGGTGTATAGCGCGTTTGTCCGTCCCCACGCTTCCCACATCTTATCTGCATCGAGCTTCACAGCTATCCCTCCCTATATTGGTATTTGCAGGTACTATTATAGAGCTTTTGAAAGGGAAGTCAATCCCTTCGTTCAGAACAAATAAAAAACGCCGTATTCCCTTCACCGTTTCAGGCTTTGGGATATGGTGCGTTCAGGGCGTTTGACGCCGCGGCGAGATACTCCCGTGCGATTGGGGATTTATCGCCGACCAAACCGGCGACGGCTGCATGAGCTGGATGCGGTTCGAAGAACCTATCGAGCCGGAGAGCGTCTGTCGGGTAACGTTTAGCGGGGGCGTGGTGCTGGCGGAGAGCCTGGTGCTGAAAGGCAAGGCGAAGTCCGTCCGCCGCAGGAAGGAGAAGAGCGACTCCCGCAGCAATTCCGGCGGAGGAGGTTCCGACCGCAGCGACCACTATTGCTAACAGACAAAGAGGACACCCAAAGGGAGCCCTCTTTGTCTGTTAGCAGCGTATCAGCATCGCTCCGGTGCTTCAAACAGCGTCAGCGTGCTGCTGAGCACAATTTTTTGTATCTCGCTGTCCGGCTCCAGGATGCGGGTCAGAATTTGCCGCGCCGCGATGCGCCCCATCTGTTGGGATGGCTGGCTGATAAGACCCGCGGGCTGCATCATGTAGATGTCGCGGCTGCTCTCCTGATAGCCCAAAACCTCGATCCTCCGCGAATCGCCCGGGTACTCTCTAAAAAGGTAGGACAGGATGTCCATGGCCATCACGTTGTTGGAGATGACCAGTGCCGTGCAGCCCTGATGCAGCAGCTTGATGGCAGGCGTCATGGCATTGGCAGCAGCAGAATTGCTTTCGCGCACCATGTCCGGGGAGACGGGCAGATGGTTTTCTGCCATGGCGTCATGGTAGGCATGCAAACGCTCCTGCGCCGTAGAGAGGCGGGACAGGTCGGAGACATATCCGATGTTGCGGTGTCCGCGCTTGATGAGGTGCGTGACCCCCTGAAAGATGGATTCATAGTTGGAGATAGTGATGCAGTCGCTGTCAAAGGGCAGATCCGGCAGAGTCCGGTCGATAAACACCACGGGGAAGCCCTCCGGCAGTACCTGCCTGATCCGCTGACCGTCGGTGAGGGTGCTGGCGATGATAAGCCCGTCCACGATGCCGGAGGAGAGGAGAGCGATGCTGTCCAGCTCCCGCTGCTCATCCTCCTTAGTGTTTGCGATGATGAGATGAAAGCCCTGTGCAGCAAGATATGTCTCGATTTCATCGATGATCATAGACCAGAAGTGGTTTGAAATATCGGGGATGATACACCCGATCAGGTTCCGCTTTCCCATTTTGAAGCTTCTGGCCAGCGAGTTGGGCACATACCCAAGTTCTTTGACGCTGGCCATCACGCGCCGTGTCGTCTCGGCGGAGACATGCCGCGTCTGGTTTAGGACATGGGATACCGTGGCGATGGAAACGCCGGAATGACGCGCGACATCGCGCATATTTGCCTTCATTTGCTTCACCTCGTTCTTCTTCCTTTACCAGTATAATGTGCGGAATTTGTTGTGTCAAGAAAATGTTTTCTCAGGAAAGTTAACATGTTACCTGTGAAAAGCACCAAAAAAGTTCACAAAAATATGTATGCATTGATTATTTACAAAAATAGACGAGCAATATATAATTTTACAAAAAGTTAAACGTTTACGCAAAGAGCGGAAGAAACGTAAAGGGAGGATACGCATGAGCAAGCTGAAGCGGATGTATGTGTTTGATAACGGCGTACAGTACAATGACAAGTCTACCATGCTGGCTGGCTACAATGTGGCGACGTTCCGCGATCAGAAAAAGGTGTCGACCTACATTACCATCCCCATCCAGACGTTCCTATTTCAGTGTGACGATGGATATGTGCTGTTCGACACGGCGTGCGATCCAGAGTTCGCACAGCACTGGCCGGCGGATATGCTGGAACGGTCGCCGTACATCTATCCGGAAAACGGGCTGCTGCCGGACAGGCTGCGGGAGCTGGGTCTGCTGCCGGACGACATCGGAACGGTGGTCATGTCCCATCTGCACAACGACCATGCCGGCTGTCTGCACATGTTCAAAAAAGCCATGGTCTACGTCAACAACGCAGAGATCACCACGGCGGTGCGCAACTATGTGCTGAAGGAGCCGTCCGATGTACACATCCCCACGGACATCAAGGCCATCATCGACGCAGAGCTGACATGGCGTCCGGTGATGGAGGATGAGTTCGAAGTGCCTGTGGCGCAGGGACTGACCATCGTGAACTTCGGTTCTGGTCACAGCTGGGGTATGCTGGGGCTACGGGTGGACTTGGAGAACAGCGGCAGCTTCCTGCTGGTGTCCGACGCACTGTACAGTGCCGAGAACTACGGCCCACCGGTGCATATGCCGGGGATCGTGTACGACACCATCGGCTATGCCCGCACGGCCAAGGTCATCGAAAAATACTGTGCGGCGCACGGCTGCAGGATTCTGTTCGGCCACGACGCGGAGCAGTTCGCCGGGCTGAAGAAGTCGCCGGAGGCATTCTACGATTGATGCGGAGTTGGTCGCACCCGGCCGCTGCCGGGTATCACCATAAAACAACAAAAAACGGAGGAAAAAACATGAAAAAGTTTTTGTGTCTGCTTTTGGCCGCTGTCATGGCACTCAGTCTGGTGGCCTGCGGCAGCCAGCCCGCGGTGGATGAGACGAAGACAAACGACAAGACGGACTATGTGGTGGATCTGTCCGACATCACCATCGGAGCCTGCGTAATGTCCTTTGAGCAGGAGTTCATGGCCAACTTGGTGGTGGGCTATCAGGAATTCATGAAACAGACCGGCGTCAACATGCTGCTGACGGACGGCGGCAACATGGAGGTGGAAAAGCAGGTCACCAACGTGGAGAACTACATCTCCGCCGGTGTGGACGGCATCCTCGTCCAGTGCGTTTCTCTGGAGGCACTGAAGGACACCTTGCGTCAGGCTATTGACAAGGGCATTCCCGTCGGCGTGTATCCCTATGACCGCACTGCCAACGTCACTACCTACTTTGGCTACGACGAGTACACCTGGGGCTACAGCCTGGGCGAGTGTGCCGCTCAGTGGGCCAACGACCACTTCAACGGCGAGAAGATCAAGGTTCTGAGCATCACATCTCCCCAGGAGGAGGCATCTGTTGAGCGTTCTCGCGGCTGGATTGAGGCCTGCGAGGCCGGTTACGGCAAGGAGAACATCGAGTGGGTCGAGGCTGCCGCCACGGATGCCACCACCTGCATCAGTGCCACCGAGTCCGCGCTGCAGGCCAATCCCGATATCAAGATGGTCCTGGCACTGGGCGATACCTATGGTCTGGCCGCTTATGAGGCATTGACCAGCTCCGGTCTGGACACCAGCGACATGTTCCTGGGTGCCTGCGACGGCACCAATGAGGCTCTTGACCTGGTGGCGGCCAACACCGTGTTCCGCTGCGACGTCGCCAATGACCGCTATGTGTCCGAAATCGGATTCTACTGGGCGCAGAACATGGTCAAGATCATCCTCGGCATGGACTATGACGATCCCTTCCCCATCACCACTATGGCTGTCACCTATGACAATGTCAACGACTATCGCTCCAGAGAGCCCAGCTATGTGGTGGATCAGGCACTGATCGATTTTGTGAACAGCAACGCCCAGTAAAGCGGTGCTGCACTGAGTAGAGCAAGGCTTTATACCGGCTGCGGTCCTCTGGGTCGCAGCCGGTATAAAGGGATTCTGGTAGGTGACGACATGAAAGAAACTCCTATTCTGCAAGTAAATGAGCTGACAAAGCGATACGGTGCCACAACGGCGTTGGAGGGCGTTTCCGTTGCGTTCAGGCGCGGCGAGGTGCACGCCCTAGTCGGCGAGAACGGCGCGGGAAAGTCCACGCTGAGCAAGATCATTGCCGGTGCGGTGCAGCCCACGGAGGGAACCCTGACCATCAAGGGTCAGACGGTGACAGGGCTGTCGCCCATGCAGGCCAAGAAGCTGGGCATCAGCATGGTGTATCAGGAGTTCAATTTGGTTCCTGAGCTGCCGGTGTATGAGAACCTGTTTATCGGGAAAGAACTGCGGAACGGCCCTGTCATCCGCAGGGCGGAGATGATCCGCCGCAGCCAGGAGATATTTGAGACCATGGGCGTGACGCTCAACTGCGAGAGCCGGATCAAAGATCTCTCCGTGGCGTACTGTCAACTGGTGGAGATCGCCAAGGCTCTGCTGGACGACAGTGAGGTGCTGATCCTAGATGAGCCTACGGCACCCATTACCAACAAAGAAGTGGAGATGCTGTTCCGCGTGGTGCGGATGCTGCGGGAAAAGGGCATCCTCATCATCTACATCTCCCACAGACTGGATGAAATATTTGAGATCTGCGACAGGATTACCGTGCTGCGGGACGCACACCTCGTCCGTACGCTGGACGTGAAGGATACCTGCCGCGAAGAGCTGATCGCCATGATGATCGGTCGCGAACTGACACAGGAATTTCCGCCCAGAGAAGCCGACTACCGGTACGAGGACGCACAAACCGTTCTGAAGGCGGAGCACTTAACCAACAAGAGCCTAAAGGACGTGAGCTTCGAGCTGAAGCAGGGTGAGATACTGGGCATTGCGGGTCTTGTGGGTGCCGGGCGCACAGAGTTGCTCCGTGCCGTCTTTGGCGCGGACCGCATCGTTGCAGGTACCGTCACCGTCCACGGCAATAAAATGAAATTAACGCATCCCAAGGATGCGATTAAAAACGGGATAGCCCTGATCCCAGAGGATCGGAAGCGCGAGGGACTGATGCTATTTCAGCCCATTGCCCACAACATGACCATTACCATCATCAAGCAGCTGAGCCATCTGCTGATGATCTCCCAGCGGGAGGAGCAGGAGACGCTGGAGCGTAGCGTGCAGCTGCTGTCCATCAAAAATTCCTCGTTGGCAAGGCCGGTGTCCGATCTGTCGGGCGGTAATCAGCAGAAGGTGGTGCTGGCCAAATGGCTGTCCACCAGCTGCGACATCCTGCTGTTTGATGAGCCTACCCGGGGTATTGACGTCGGCGCAAAAAAGGAGATATACGATTTTCTGTTCCGCATGAAGCAGGAAGGGAAGAGCATCATCATGGTGTCCTCGGAGATGTCCGAGATACTGAACCTCAGCGACCGGATCCTGGTGATGCACGAAGGACGTGTGCAGGGTCAGCTGCTGTATCAAGAGGCTACACAGGAGAAGATCCTGTCCATTGCCTCCGGCTATGAAGCCTGACGACCCGCGGCAACAGAATGAAACAGGCGGAGCGGTGTCGCCCGGCCTGAAAGGAGTAATGCAACATGACAGTGAAACCGAATTCCAAAAAACTGGCTGCCCTGTATGAAAAGTACGGCATCATCGTGATCCTGATCCTGGAGGTCATCTTCTTCTCCATAAAGAGCCCCACGTTTCTGAAGCTGGACAATATCCTGTTGGTCAGTCGGCAGGTGTCATTTTACGGCATTGCCGCTGTGGGTATGACCATGGTGCTGCTGGTGGGTGAGATCGACATCTCAGTAGGCTCTATTCTGGCGTTCAGCGGCTGCCTTTCAGCGGTACTCATTACCAAGGCAGCCGTGCCTGTGGCACTGGCCTGCCTCATCGCTATCGTCATCAGCACCTTTTTCGGCCTGCTTTCCGGCACGCTGACCACCATCTGCAAGGTGCCGTCCCTGATCGCCACGCTGGCCATGCAGATCATCATCAAAGGCTGCACCTATCTGATGACGGGCGGCACCGCGGTCAGCGGTCTGCCGGATAACTTCAAATTTATGGGACAGGGCTTCCTGCTGAGTCGTATCCCCGTGCCTGTGGTGGTATGGTTGGTGATCTTCCTGCTGGGTCTGTTCGTGCTGAACAAGACCTACATCGGCCGCCGCATCTATGCAGTGGGCGGCAATAAGGAGGCGGCGCGCCTGTCCGGCATCAAGACGACGGGCATCGTCATCGGCACCTTTGTCTGCTCCGCTTTTGTGGCCGGTATTTCCGGTACGCTGATGGCGGCGCGCCTTGGCTCCGGTATGGCCTCCGTTGGCTCCGACTTCGCTATGGACGTGCTGACGGCCTCTGTGCTGGGCGGCGTCTCGCTGCAGGGAGGTAAGGGCAATGCCGTCAACGTGCTGGTGGGCTCCTTCATCATCGGCATCCTATCCAACGGTCTGGTGATGCTGGGCGTCATCGAGTACTGGCAGTGGATCATCAAGGGATGCGTGTTCCTGCTGGCGGTGATCCTCAGCAACATCGTGCAGATCGCGGAGCAGAAGTGAGAATGCATGCAGGAAAGGACAGTAAGATGAAAGCTGCTGTATTTTACGGAAAGGGCGATATGCGGGTAGAGGAGCATGCCATTCCCGCTCCCGCGGCAGGCCAGGTGCAGCTGCGAGTCAAGGCCGCCGGTGTCTGCGGAACAGATATGCATATCTATGCCGGTGCCAAGGGTGCGACGGAGTGCGAGCCCCCGGTGGTGCTGGGACATGAGATTTCCGGCGTGGTGGAGCAGGTGGGCGCAGGCGTCACCCGCTTCCGTGCGGGAGACAGAGTGACCGTGGATCCCAATATCGCCTGTCACACCTGCCATTTCTGCCGTACCGGACGACCCCATCTGTGCGAGGGCATGGTGGCGACGGGCGTCAATCTGGACGGTGGGTTTGGTCAGCTTTGCAACGTGCGGGAGGAGCAGACCTACCTGCTGCCGGACGGGGTCTCCTTTGAGGAGGGGGCACTGTGCGAGCCGGTGGGCTGCTGCCTGCATGGTATGGATATGGCTCGCGTTCACGCCGGTGACTATGTGGTGATCGTCGGCGGTGGTCCCATCGGTCAGATCATGTTGCAGCTGGCGATTCTCTCCGGCGCGGTGGCGGTGGCTGTGGTAGAACCCATTGCTGAAAAGCGCGCGCTGGCGATGAAACTGGGTGCCGCGCTGACGCTGGATCCTCTGACGCGGGATGTGCCGGCGGAGCTGAAGCACTATGGCATCGGCCATGTGGATGTTTCCATTGAGTGCGTGGGTCGCAGAGAGACGATGCTGGATGCCATCCGCTATGCCGGCCGCGGTGCTACGGTGCTACTGTTCGGTCTGACGCCGCCCGACTGCGAAATCCCCTTCAAGCCCTTTGAAGCGTTCCAGAAGGAGCTGACGGTGGCGGCGTCCTTCACAAATCCCCATACCCACGAGCGGGCCATACGCCTCATTGCTTCGGGTCGCCTGCGCGTGCGGGAGTTGGTAGGCGAAGAACTGGCACTGGAGGATGTCACTCGGGCACTGACCGGTGCCGTGCGACCCGGCAAAACGCTGATCCGTCCATAAAGGAGGAATGTATATGCTGCAGCAAGTTATGACGGCACCCGGCGTCATCGAATTCCGGGAGACGCCGCGTCCCATCGCGGCGGAGGGACAGGTACTGGTCAGAATCATGCGTATCGGTATCTGCGGTTCGGATATACATGTCTACCATGGCAAGCATCCCTTCACCAGATATCCCGTCACACAGGGTCACGAGGTGTCCGGTCGGATCGAGGCTGTGGGCAGCGGTGTGGAGGGTCTGTCGGTGGGGCAGAAGGTCACCATCGAGCCGCAGGTCTGCTGCGGGCACTGCTATCCCTGTACCCACGGCAAATACAATCTCTGCGAGGAGTTGAAGGTCATGGGATTCCAGACCACCGGCACCGCCAGCGAGTATTTTACCGTGGACGCGGACAAGGTAACGCCCCTGCCGGAGACCATGAGCTATGACGAGGGTGCTATGATTGAGCCGCTGGCCGTCACCGTCCATGCGGCCAAGCGTTTTCCGGAACTGAAGGGTGCCAGAGTAGCTATCCTGGGCTGCGGCCCCATCGGTATCCTGCTGATGCAGAGCTGCAAAGCACTTGGTGCCGCCAGCGTACTGGTGACGGACGTCTCGGACTACCGTCTGTCCGTGGCACGTTCGGTGGGCGCGGACTACGCGGTGAACACCGGGGAGACCGACATGGAGCAGGCTCTGCGGGATGCCTTTGGCTCGGACAAGGCGGATGTGATCTACGATTGTGCCGGTAGCGACATTACCATGGGCCAGGAGATCCGCTGTGCCCGGAAGGGCAGCACCATCGTGCTGGTGGCGGTGTTTTCCAAGCTGGCATCGGTGGATCTGGCGGTGTTGAATGACCATGAGCTGGAGCTGAACACCAGCATGATGTACCGTCACGAGGATTATGTGGACGCCATCCGGCTGGTGTCCGAGGGCAAGGTGCAGCTGCGCCCGCTGATGAGCCGCCATTTTGCCTTCCGGGACTACCTGAAGGCATATCAGTACATTGACGAGAACCGTGAGATGACCATGAAGGTCATTATAGACGTGCAGGAGTAAGAGTATGAAGCTGGAGCAGTATTGCAGCGGTCTGCAGCATGTAGGGCTGCCCACCGCAGATATCGGGAAGACACTGGCATTTTACCAGAGGCTTGGCTTTCACATTGCCTGCGACACGCAGAACGGCACGAAGCGCGTGGCGTTCCTGCGGCTGAAGGATCTGACTCTGGAGGTATACGAAAGCGATCAGGCGGCGGGGAAGGCAGGTGCGATTGATCATCTGGCACTGAATGTCAGCGACGTGGATGCGGTGCATGCCTGGGCTGTGGAGCAGGGACTTGCCGCTCTGGAACCGGAGGTGCGTTTTCTCCCCTTCTGGGACAGAGGCGTCCGATTCTTCACGGTGCCCGGCCCCAACAGCGAAAAGATCGAATTCAATCAGATGCTGTAAGAGGTGTGTATATGTATGATGCAGTTGCAATAGGCGAGCTGCTGGTGGACTTTGCCTGCCAGAGTACTGATGTTGGCGGCTACCCGGTGCTGGCGGCGCATCCCGGCGGCGCACCCGCTAATTTTCTGGCGGTGCTGGCACACTACGGGATGAAAACAGCACTATTGGCCAAGGTGGGTGACGATGTCTTTGGTCGCCTGCTGTGCCGGACGGCGGCGCAGGCGGGCATCGATACTGTGGGGATCGTGGCGGATGGGTCCGTGTTTACTACGCTGGCCTTCGTCACGCTGGACACCGACGGTGACAGAGATTTTTCCTTCGCCCGCAAGCCCGGCGCGGATATGCTGCTGCGCTATGACGAACTGAATCTGTCGCTGATCGACCAGACGCGGGTGTTCCACTTCGGCTCGGTGAGCATGACCGATGAGCCGTCCCGGGATGCCACCCGCCGGGCGGTGGAGTACGCCAGAGGTCGGGGCAAGCTGGTGACCTACGACCCCAACCTCCGCACCCCGCTGTGGAAGGATTTGTCTCAGGCTCGACAGGAGATCCTCTGGGGACTGTCCGCAGCGGACGTGGTGAAGATCAGCGGCGAGGAGGTGGAGTTCCTGTGGGGACTGCCGCCGCAGGATGGTGCGGAAAAGCTGCTGCGGGAGTTTCCCGCTACGCTGGTGTTCGTCACCTGCGGTGCCGACGGCTGCTATTATGCCGGACGGCAGGGTGCGGGTCATGTGGGCTGCCCGCCGGTCCGCACTGTGGATACCACCGGTGCCGGAGATATATTTATGGGTAGTGCCGTGGCGCAGCTGCTGCGCACCGGCAAATGTCCTCAGGAGCTGGAGGCGGAGCAGCTGCGGCAGATCGCCGCTGCGGCCTGCGCCGAGGCCAGCCTGTCCACCGAGCATTACGGCGGGATCAGCAGTATCCGCTATTGATGCCGTTTCAACAAAAGGAGGGGCAGAACCTCGATTTTGTAGTACTTTTTCTTGCATCGCCATTTCATGCTTTCACCCGCTTTCTTTGAATATAATAAAACGGCACCCTGCACAAATGTCCGTACAGGGTGCCGTGCGATTATTTTCGCCAGTTAGCTATGGGATAGGTGCCATAC
>ERZ857629.2348-NODE-2348-length-18143-cov-7.815679_pt1 | contig 18143 bp, 19 predicted proteins | sample MGYA00519700_ERZ857629 | MGnify/ENA primary metagenome ERZ857629 (study PRJEB31778, sample SAMEA3449351) | human gut metagenome | biome: human gut; feature: human-associated habitat; material: faeces | place: United Kingdom | collected 2010/2012 ...
AAGAACAGAACAATTACTTGATAATAAAAGTATATATAATAAAATATTAAATGAAAATATATATAGTTATGAATCAAATAGAAACATAAATCAAATAAATAACAAAATATTAAAAATAGAAAACAAATATAAAGATTATATACATTCTGAATCAAAATATAATATTCTATTTAATAAGCAATTAACAATAAAGGATATTTTATTTATATTTACTAACATTTTATCATTATCAATATCTATATTACTAATAATTAATAATAGTTTAACTATAGGAAGATTATTTCTGTATACATCTATAATATATTACTTTATAGAACCAATAAAAGAAATATTGGACTTAGGACCTAATATTAATTATTTAAAAAGTATATATAATAGGATAAATGATTTACTGTTGGTCAAAGAAAAAGAAGATATTAAAGATAAGTATAAAATAAAAGGAGATATTAAAATTAATAACATTTGTTATAGTTATAATAATATAGATTATATAATTAAAAATATAAACTTAGAAATACCTTATAAAAGTAAATATTTAATTTATGGTAAAAGTGGACTTGGTAAGAGTACTATAATAAAAATATTATTAAAATACTTAGGTGATTATAAAGGTAATATAAAAATAGATAATAATGACTTAAAAAACATATCAAGAGAATCAATTCAAGATAGTTTTACATATGTATCTCAAAATAATTATATAACTAACGATACAATAAAAAATAATATTATTTATGATAGAGATATAGATGATAATGACTATAAGAAGATAATAGATATTTGTAACCTGAATACACTTATAGAAAGTAAATATTTAAAAGATAACTTCGTGATAGAAGATAATGGTTTTAATATATCGGGAGGTGAAAGACAAAAAATCATTCTAGCAAGAAGTTTATTAAAAGATTCAAATTACATTATATTAGATGAAGCACTAAGTGAAGTGGATGTTTATGAAGAAAAACAAATATTAAATAAAATCTTTGATTATTGCAAAGATAAAACATTAATATATATTTCTCATAAAAAAGAAATAATATCTATGTTTAAAGAAAAATATAAAATAGAAAGGAAGATGTGATGTTAGAAAAAGAAGAATTATATTTGATAAAAGGAGGCGCAGCAGATTGGGTAGTAATAGGAATAATAGGTACGTTAATAACTTTTATTGCAGGAATAGTAGATGGTTATTTAAGACCATTGAAATGTGATGAATGATAGAATCTGAATTAATATATATAAAAGGAGGTTCTAAAATATCAGGTACTATAATTAATGCTGCAGTAAGATTATTTAATTTATCACTTGAACTTGGTAGAACAATAGGTTCATCAATAAGAAGAAGTGATGAAAATAAAGTATGCCCAATTAATGATTAACAAGACAGAGAATGTTCTCTGTCTTTTTGCAAACTAAATGTCAAGCAAATGTAAATTGACTAGGAGTGGGGTGTAAGTGCTATAATTTAACTATACTAAGTAAAGTAAGAGTAAAGGAGTAAGAATATGAAAAATAAAGGATTTACATTAGTAGAGTTACTAGCAGTAATAGCTATACTTGCAATACTTGTTATAATAGCAATTCCGAATGTATTAAAGATGTTTAATGATTCAAAAAAGAATGCGTTTATGGTACAAGCAAGAAAAACAGCTAATGTTGCCCAAGAACATACAGTGTTTTCTAATGATAAAACATTTGATTGTAATAGTCTTTTAACAGGACAAAAGTTTAAAGATTGTACTGCCACAGTAGATAAAAATAATCAAGTATCGGTAAATGTACTAGGAAGTGGAACATATGAAAACTTTTTAATGGTAGATGTAACACCAAACGCTAACTCTGGTACATTTGTTGACTTATCAAAGTTAAATACAATAGAAACAGAAAAAGAATTTGAAGAGTCATTAGTAAAGAATAATAAAATAAATGAACCAACATTTAAAATAATGACAGCAGATGAACTAGTTAATATTCAATCTAAAATTGAAACCCCAACTGAGGCAGAAAAACAAGAATTTATAGATCTATATAATAATTCATTAAAAAATATTAAAATAGATAATAACTTAATTAAAAGTACTTCAAAAGAAACAATTTTTGCAGCAACCATGAAATTACCAGCAGGAAAATATAAAATAGTGTATAAATTAAACAATTATGAAACTGACCTGCCTTTTATTACTGACAATTTGATTAATAATAAGGAAAATATAAAAAATAATAGTGATATGTTTAATTATTTATATTTTACTGATTATAATATTATTGAAGATAAGAATGGAAACAGTATCTTAACAGGAACAATAAATATTTCAAAAGATACAAAATATTATATATCCGGGGGTATAAATAAAATTGGTACTGGCCCTGAAATAACAATAGAGAGAATTATACCTGATTTTACTATTAATGGTAAAGAAAATGTAGAATTATCACCAACAGAGGTATCAAGCTATAAAGATGCAGGAGTGTCATACAACAGTAAAACTTTAACAGGAAATGATGTATATACATATACTAATTTAAAAGATAAAGAGGGAGAGTATAAATATAATTATATAATTAAAACAAATCAAGGAGTAAAAGTATTAAGAAGATATATTACAGTATCTAATAATACAAGTGAAAATTGTTTTAAATTTAATAAAGAAAATCAAGAAATAGAACAATATTATTATTTTGAAAATAATGAATCTAGTGGTAAAAAGTGTCCGATGGATGTTGTAATACCAGAGAAAATATTAGGGGTACAAGTAAAGTCAATAGGTTATAGTGCATTTGAATATGGCTGTAATGAAGATATTGTATTACCAACGGCCTCTTTAAATAAATATGAAATTAGAAAAATATGGTGTGAAACAAATCCTATTGGTATCAATTCTGTTGTATTACCAGAGGGATTAAAATATATTGATGAATCTGCATTTGCGAGAAATAATCTAAAAGCAGTAACAATACCATCTAGTGTTAAGGTAATAGGATATTATGCTTTTGCAGATAATCAATTACAATCAGTTATCTTTAAGGGTGATAGGGGTAAGATTAAAATGTGTAAATCATTTAAAGGAGAAAAGCATTCTGACTCTGTTAATGCTATTGTAGATACATATTGTGAAAAATAGTTGACTGAATTTAATTATTCAGTCTTTTTCCCTATTAAAATATTGTGAAATTAATGTCAACAATTCAGGAAAATGTCTTAAAATTTTTAAACATTAACGGGAAAATATTCTCGTTTTTGTTTGTAATTATATAACTTATTCAATTGATATTTTTTGTATCTAACAAACGAGAAAATCAAACTCAAGCATATTGATGTTGATTATGATTTTTCTCAATTTGTTTTAGAAAAGAACTTAATTTCCATGAATGAGTCATTGGAGGAATATATTTTTTCTTTTCTTTAACTTCAATAACCTCATCAAATTCTTTAGAAAATCTTTTGTTTCTAGATAATTGTTTCTTTTTAAATTCCTTTTTAGTTTTCTTTCTAGCCTTAGGAGATAGAATACCTGCTTTGGTTAAATTTTTATAGATAAAATCATATGATACATCTATGTTTTCATCTTTTTTTAGAAACTCTTTAAAATGACTAAAATTAAAATCATAGTATTTTGTCTTATAAAGTAGTATAATATCTTCGGAGATTGAATTATCCAAGGCATTAACAGGTTTATTTGATTGGTTGCCATGTATAAATGCAGATTTTCCATTCTCCTTATATTTAATAATAAGACGATTAATTTATCTTCTTGATATACCGAGTTTTTTACTGGCTCGATTTTTGTTGCCATTATAATCAACTAGTTCTTTAATAACTTCATATTTTTCTTGTATATTCGAGGTATATATACCACGTTTTCCGATAAAAATTTTAATGCTATCGGTTAAGTTCTATCTTATGATACTGCTCAATGTTATAAAAATAGAGTTGAATTGATTAATGCAATTTTTACTATAAGTAATTTAGAATATGTTAGCGGTAATTTAAGAGATATTTCAGAGTATATTAATGAAAAACAAAAAACGTTAGTTTATAGAAAAGATGGAGGTAGATTTTAAAATGTTTAATTTAATTGACGTTAATTTAGAAAGTAAAATGGATAAAGTATTACATTATGTTGCAAAAAGTCTAAGTCAAACAGGTCATAATTCCAAACCGGTTTTGCTGCATAGTTTTAAAGTTGCTATGACACTTTATGAATTTAACTATTCCGAAGAAATAGTAATTTCAGGAGCCTTGCATGATTTAATAGAAGATACTGATGTTTGTTATGAGGATATATGCAACATTTATGGAGAAAAAATAGCTAAAATTATTGGTGCTGTTAGTTTTAATCCTAAGATTAAAGATAAGTTAGTTCAAGCAAAAACCATGTATGAAAGATGCCGTGAAAATGGTTACGAGGCTTTAATCGTTAAATGTGCTGATTTGCTAGATAATATTAATTTTGTAAATTTAGTAGAAAATTGTACTATTAGAGAACAATTGTTTAAGAAATATGAATTATTTTTAAACATATCTAAATCTGTTATTGGGCAAGAAAAAATATACCATATGTTGAAAGAAAGATTAAATGATGTTAGGCATTAAGTATATTATCACCAACTGAGGTATCAAGCTTAAAGATACTGGAGTGTCATATAAAGATAAAACCTTATCAGGTAATGATGTATATACATATACTAATTTAAAAGATAAAGAAGGAAATTATAAATATAATTATATAATTAAAACAAATCAAGGAGTAAAAGTATTAAGAAAATATATTACAGTGGTTAATTATACAAGTGAAAAATGTTTTGGATTTGATAAGGAAACACAAGAAATAGAACAATATTATTATTTTGAAAATAATGTATCATGTAAATAAATAGTTGACTGAATTTAATTATTCAGTCTTTTTCTCTGTTTTTTCTCTGTTAAAATATTGTGAAATTAATTGACATATAATTTATATTGGTTATAATTATATAGTTAGTTGCCTAACTAATGGAGGGCGTATGAATAATAGCGTGAGTGAGGAAATTAAAAAAATACATAATCTTACTATTAGGAAAATAATATCTTTTACTAAAAAAGAAGGAATAGATTCTATTAGTCCATCTCAAATAATGATAATTAAATATCTTAGTGAAAGTAAAAGAGGTGTATATCAAAAGGATTTAGGTAAAAACTTCCCACTAAGAAAATCAACAATATGTGGAATAGTTAAAACTATGCAGAAAAATGGACTTATTAAATTAACTAATTCTGAAAATGATTTAAGAAGTAAAAGAATAGAATTAACTGATTTATCTAAAAATATTAATAATAGAATTAAGAATAGTTTTAAAAAGTTTGATGAGATGATTATTAAAGATATTGATAGTAGTGACTTAGAAATATTTTTTAAAGTATGCACTCAAATACAAAATAATTTAAAAGGAGAAACTGATGATAAAAATATTTAAAAATCTTAATAAAAAAGATTATTTCTTAATGCCTATTATTATTTTATTAATAGTATTACAAGTATATCTAGAGCTTAGAATACCAGAGTATATGACACAAATAACAACTCTTGTTAAAACTAATGGTACAATTAATGAAATATTAACTCAAGGTATTTATATGACTTCATGTGCGTTTTTGAGTTTAATATCTTCAGTTGTAGTTGGATATATAATTGCAAATATTACGGCTAATTTTTCATTAAATATTAGACGTAAGTTATTTACTAAGGTAAATGAATTTAGTCTTGAAGAAATAAAGAAATTTAGTACTAGTAGTTTAATAACTAGAACTACTAATGATGTTACTAATTTAGAAATGTTACTTTCTATGGGACTTCAATTATTGATTAAAGCTCCTATAACAGCTATTTGGGCTATTAAAAAAATATTAGGTAAGAACTTCACATGGTCTGTTGTTACTGGTTCTGCTGTATTAGTATTAATAATAATGATAGTTGTACTTGTTATTTTAGTATTACCAAAGTTTAAATTAGTACAAAAATTAATTGATAAGATTAATGGTCTTACTCGTGAAAATTTAAAAGGTATTCGTGTTATAAGAGCTTTTAATGCTGAAGAGTTCCACGAAAATAAATTTGAACATCAAAATAAAAAACTTACTGATACACAGATGTTTAATCAAAAGGTAATGAGTATTACTTCACCAGTTATGTATTTAATAATGAATGGTGTTTCACTTGCTATATACTTTACAGGAGCATATATGTTAGATTCTGCTTTATTCGCAGAAAAAATAGATTTGTTTAGTAATATGGTTGTATTTACATCATATGCTATGCAAGTTATATCATCTTTCTTAATGTTAGCTGTGATATTTATAATGTATCCAAGAGCTTCTATTTCTGCTGATAGAATTAATGAAGTTTTAGATACTAAATGTAAAATTAAAGATGGTAAAATAAGTGAAGGAAAAACTAAAGGAAAAGTTGAGTTTAAAAACGTTTCATTTAAATATTCTGATAGTGATGAATACGTATTAAAAGATGTATCGTTTACAGCTGAACCTGGTATGACAGTTGCAATAATAGGATCTACTGGTAGTGGTAAATCCACATTGATAAACCTAATAACTAGATTCTATGATGTTAGTGAAGGGTCTGTACTTGTAGATGATGTTGATGTTAGGGAATATAAGTTATCATCTTTATATGATAAACTTGGTTATGTTTCTCAAAAAGCAATATTATTTAGTGGTACTATTAAAGATAATGTTTCTTTTGGAAAAAAGAGTGATTATGAAGTCACTGATGATAAAATTGAATCAGCAATCAAAGTATCTCAATCAGAAGATTTTGTATTAAAATTAAAAGATAAATATAATTCTAGAGTATCACAGGGTGGAACTAATCTATCAGGTGGTCAAAAACAAAGAATATCTATAGCAAGAGCTATCGCAAGAAATCCTGAAATATATATATTTGATGATTCATTTAGTGCTCTTGATTATAAAACTGATTATATATTAAGACATGAACTTAAAAATTATACAAGTACTTCTACTAACATAATAGTTGCTCAAAGAATAGGTACAATTATTAATTCTGATATGATAATTGTACTTGATAAAGGCGTTGTTGTAGGAAAAGGTACTCATAAAGAATTAATGAAGAATTGTAATGTTTATAAGGAAATAGCATACTCACAATTATCAAAGGAGGAATTAGAACATGAATAATGAAGAAAAAGAAACTAAAAGAAATATTCCTCATCATGGACCAGGTAGAGTTAATGAAAAACCAAAAGATTTTAAACTTGCTATAAAAAAACTAGTTCACTATTTAAAACATTTTATGATACCAATAATAATTGCTTTAATTTTATCAGTACTAAGTAGTGTATTATCTATAGTAGGACCAAATAAACTAAGTGATTTAACAGATGAAATATCTAAGGGTATTGGTATTAACACTAAGAATATGGAATTAATTACAAATGATATTCAAAATGATTTTAAGAATAATATAATACTTAGTGAATCTGATTTGGAAACATTAAATAATAATGATAAAACTAAATATTATGAAATATTATCTACTATAAAAAATAAAAATGAAAAGGAAGTTTATAGCAGTATATTATCACTTCCTGATAGTGTAAAATTATTGATATTAAGTGATACTAAAATAAATAGTGTTTCAATATCTAATAGTGATAAATTAAAACTATTAAGTTTTACTTCTAGTAGTACAGATGAAACATCTATGTATAAGAACCTTGATAAGTTACCTGAAAGTATTAAGAGTCTTATAAAACCTAAAATTGATTTTAATAAAGTAAATAAAATAGGAATATTCTTAATATGTATCTTCTTGATAAGTGCAATATTTGATTATTTTGAAAATATTATTATGGTTAATGTTTCAAATAACTTTGCATATGGTTTGAGAAAGAAAATATCTAAAAAGATAAATAAATTACCTCTTAAATATTTTGATAAGAATAGTTATGGTGATATCTTGTCAAGAATAACTAATGATGTTGATACAATTAATATGTCTTTACAAAATAGTCTAGGTACATTTATGTCATCAGTAACTTTATTTATAGGTTCAATTATTATGATGTTTTCAACTAATGTTTATATGGCTATTACAGGTGTATTATCAAGTTTGATTGGTTTTGTCTTTATGAGTTTAATAATGAAAAACAGTCAAAAATACTTTACTAAAAGACAAATTGAACTTGGTAAATTAAATGGTCATATAGAAGAGGCATACTCATCTCATTTAGTTATTAAGGCATATAATGCTACTAAGGAGTCAACTGATAAGTTTGATGAGTATAATGGTTCATTATATGAATGTAATAGAAAGAGTCAATTCTTATCAGGTTTAATGCCACCTCTAATGGGCTTTATTGGTAATTTTAGTTATGTTGCAGTATGTATAGTTGGTGCTATACTTGTACTTAAAGGTAATATTACTTTTGGTGTTATAGTTGCTTTTATGATATATGTAAGGTTATTTACTAATCCATTATCAAGAATTGCTCAAAGTATGACTCAATTACAATCAGCAACATCTGCATCTGAAAGAGTATTTGAATTTGTAGAAGAGGTTGAAATGCTTGATGAGTCTGAAATAACAAAGCAACTCGATAAAAATAAAGTTAAAGGCGAAATTGAATTTAGAAATGTATCATTTGGATACAGTGATAATAAAACTATAATAAATAACTTTAATTTTAAAGCTAAACCTGGTGAAAAGATAGCAATAGTAGGTCCAACCGGAGCTGGTAAAACTACAATAGTTAACCTTTTAATGAAATTTTATGAAATTAATAAAGGCGATATATTAATAGATGGAGTTTCTACTAAAGAGTTAACAAGAGAGAATATTCATGATTTGTTTATTATGATTCTTCAAGATACTTGGTTATTTGAAGGAACTATAAAAGAAAATATTAAATACAATAAAGAGAATGTTAGTAATGAAGAAATATGGAATGCATTAAAAGTGGTTGGTGTTGATCATTTTGTTAAATCACTTCCTAAAACTATTGACTATAAGATAGGAGATAATGATTCAATATCATCAGGTCAAAAACAACTACTTACGATCGCAAGAGGTATGATTAAAAATTCTCCGTTCTTAATACTTGATGAGGCGACGTCTTCAGTTGATACAAGAACAGAAGAACTAGTCCAAAAAGCTATGGATAAATTAACTAAGGGTAGAACTTCGTTTATAATTGCACATAGACTATCAACTATAAGAAATGCTGATCACATACTTGTTATGAAGGATGGAAGCATAATTGAACAAGGAAATCATGATGAACTTATAAAGAAAAATGGTTTTTATGCAGAACTTTATAATTCACAATTTAAAAATTAACATATGGATACACATTCATATGTTTTTATTATCTATTGATTTATTAGTTTAAATAATTTATAATAATACATATAACAATGATAATTGGAGACTAGAATGGGTAAGATAAAAAGAAAAATATTTAATAAATTTAACTTATTTTATATTATTCTTTTGGTGTGCGTTGGTATAATTAGTGTAGGTTATTCTGCACTTAATTCAACTTTGAAAATATCAGGTACTGCGACTGCTCGCGCTAAGAGTGATATTAGAGTTATTAGTATAAATTCAACCAGACTTGATAATGGTGCTTATGAAAAAACAACTCCTAGATATACTAAGCATACTACTCAAATAGATAGTACTCTTCCTAATCCTAATTCTATTATTGAATATACTGTTACTATTAAGAATTATTCTGATAAGCAATATGAATTTGTATCAAGTGAAATTACTGAGTCTAATACAGATATAACATTATCTATAATAGGACTTGCAGAAGGCAAAATATTTGAACCAGGTGAAGAAGTATCTTTTGTTATTAAAGAAATGTATACTTCTGGGCAAAGTTCTAATCATGATGCCACTACGATAGTTAAATATAATTTTGTTGAATATATCCCTGAGCCTGAGGTAGTTACAACATTATTGAGAGAACAAATACTTTCTGATAATGGTGGGGCAAGTGCTATTGAAGGAAAGTCAAAGCCTTCATTTAGTTCCTCAGATACTTCAAATAGTGGAATGCATGCAGATACTGATGATAAAGGTAAAACTTATTATTATAGAGGAAATGTTACTAATAATTATGTTTTATTCGCAGGGTTTTATTGGAGAATAGTAAGAATTAATGGCGATAATTCTATTAAACTTATTTATCAGGGTGAGACTGCTAATGCAAGTGGTGCTAATTCTGGAATAGGTACCTCAAAGTTTAATACAATTGCTGGAGTTTCTACATCTGTTACATTTTATTATTCATTAACTGGTTTATCAATAATATCATCTGCGCTTAATACGTGGTATGGAAATAACTTAACAAGTTATGATGATTATATATATAAAGATTCAATATTCTTTTCAGATTTGTCTAATGCAACTTCTCAATATACAAGTCCATCAACAAGTAATGCAAGTGTTGCTCAAATTGAAAAAAAGGCACTTTATTTTGGAACTAGATATAGACTCCTTAGAAAAAAAACACCAACATTTTTAATACCAAATAATGATAAACATACAGCGACAATATCAACAATAGGTAATAAAGTTTTAACATATCCAATAGGTTTAATTACACTAGATGAGGCGTATTATGCTGGTGGATTTAGTGATAATAATACTAGCTATTATTTAAATTCTTCTGTTGACTATTGGACAATATCTCCTTATGAATTTGTAAAACAAAGTTTATTTAGTAAAAACTATGATGCAAGAATTGCTTATATAACATCTAGTGGTAAAATAAGTGAGGGGAACTCTGATGCTGCATATACTATAAGACCAGTTATAAATCTTGTTCCGGAAGTATTGTGGGGAGGTGGAACTGGTACAGCTAGTAACCCATATATTCCTACTTTGGGAAACTCTCAATCTGAAAATAAAGTTGATCCGACTCCTTATTATAATAGTACGCTTGCTTCTGCATTAACATCAATGTCAGATGCAGGAGACAGTACATTATTAAAACACGACTCTTCATTAGAAAATGGTGCTAATGATAATAATTATAGATATTCTGGACCTGATCCTAATAACTATATTTGTTTCGGAGATTCATCTTATAACGGAGATTCTAATAGTACGTGTCCTATAAATAATCTTTATCGAATTATTGGTGTGTTTGATGGAAAGGTTAAATTAATATCAGCAGACTATGTTGATAAAAGTATGCTAGGGCAAACGGGAGCTTATAAAAGTGATGTTACAAGTATAGAAAGTACATATATAGGTAAAAAAACAGCAAATAATATTTCTAAATATGCATATACTACAGTTGTCAATAGTGATCCTGATGATAATGATGAATCATATATTAACAAAGCAAGTATAACAAATAAATTAGGTTCTACCTCTCCTGCGGCTAACGATTGGGATGATACATCAGACCTTGCACGTGAAAATTTAAATAATATATTTTTAAATAAATTTTCAAATGATTGGAAAAGTAAAATAGTTAAAACAACATGGCATGTTGGTGACGTTAATTATTTTGATTCAATAAAGGAGAAAGCAAAATTAGTAATGGATAGAGAACTTAATAGTGATGCTACATATTCAAATTATGTAGGCATGATGTATTATCATGAATATGCTTTTGCAGCTTCAGCTATTGTATGGAAATATAGTATGAACTCTTATGCAAATTATACAAAGAAAAATTGGATGTTTTTAGGACTAAAAGAATGGACGATATCGCATGGTTCATATACTTTATTGGTAAATAAAATAACAACATATGCTGCGGCAGTTGCAACATCAGGTGCTCCGGGATATGAAAAAGTTAACAATGGTCTTCCAATAAGGGCAACATTTAGTATAGACACTTCCGTTAAATTAAAATCCGGCAAAGGAACTTTTGATAATCCATACGCTCTTGATATTTCATAATTAGGAGTATGAGACTTAAAGCTTATAGAAGTGACTATTCACTTCTATTTTTTATTGCCAAAAATTTAATTTAATGTCAAACGCTTGTAAATTGACAAATCTGTAGATATTGTTATATATTGAATATATAAGGAGAAGGTTAAAAATGTTTGAAACTACAAAAAGAAAACCAAAAAAACGACAAAATCCATATCAAGTAATATATGATCTTGTTGATAAGTTTGTTGAAATTTTAGAGCAAAAAGATAAATCACCCAAAGAAAAGCGAGAAGAAATAAAGAAAATAGATGAAGAAATATATCATTTGTTGGATTCAAATCACTGGTGGGATAAAAAATTTTACGAAGTAGAACAAAACAAAGCAAAAAGAAATTATTTTATATATTCTGAACAACACCAACCGGATTTGGCAGAACATCAAAAAAAATTGCTATATTGTTGGAAAAGAATAGAAGCTCATTCTCTTTCAATATTGAAAACTAAAACTATAAATAATACAGCAAATAAATCAGCTGAACAAACAGAACAATTAGGAAAAATGTTTAAATTTATAAAAAGAAAACCAAAGAAACAACAAAATCCATATCAAGTAATATATGATCTTGTTGATAAGATTGTCGAAATTTTAGAACAAAAAGATAAATCACATGAAGAAAAGCGAAAAGAAATAAAGAAAATAGGCGAAGAAATTTATCATTTGATGGATTCAAATCAATGGTGGAATGAAAAATTTTACGAAGAGGAACTAGATAAAGCAAAAAGAAATTATTTTATATATTCTAAACAACAACAACTGGATTTGGCAGAACATCAAAGAAAATTGGCATGCTGCTGGAAAAAAATAGAGGAACATTATCTTTTTATATGTGCAACTAAAACTATAAATGATGCAGAAAAAACTATAAATGATATGGCTGAACAAACAGAACAATTAGAAAAAATGGGTGATAATTTTTATAAACAGATGATGGAAATAGGTCAACGTGATTATTTAGATACTGCTGGAGCTATTGCAGCGTATGAAGAAGCCAAAAGAATGATGGAAGAAGATTCAATGGAAGAAGAAGATTCAAGAAAAATGTAATGTTTATTCTAATACAGAAAAAATAGGAGTGACTATTCACTTCTATTTTTAATTTTTAAAAATATAATTAAATATGATAAAAGATATTATTAAAAATAAAAACTATGAGATAAAAATTGATGTTAATTATATTCATATAATTAATTATTTAAAAATAAATGACATATCATTTAATAATATTAAAGTATCTTTGAATAGTAAAAAAATAAATATTAATGGAGAAAAATTAATAATAACTAAATTAGATGAAAATGAAATGTTAATAAAAGGAGTATTTAAAGGAATTGATTTTATAGATGAATAGTCCTGTTAAAATTAAAATCAATACTTGTAGTAATAGATTTATTAATTATTTAATTTACAATAATATATATTATAGTTCACTTATTAAAACTAGTGATTCTTTTATACTTATTACAAACTATGAAAATTATAAAAAAATAGCAAGAAGATTTGAAACAGTTATTATTAAATATTATGGGAAAATGTTCTTTGTAAATTTTATAAAAACTAATAAATATATGATATTATCAATTATTATATCTTTATTATTATTGAGATTATTAACATCTACTATATTTGAAATTAATATTAATACTGAAGATCAAGAACTTAAAAAGGAAATTTTTTCTAGTTTAAATGAAAATGGTATAGATATATATAAAAAGAAAAAAACATTTAACGAATTGAATAAAATTAAAAATAATATTTTGAAATCTAACGAAGATATTTTAGAGTGGATTGAAATTGTTGAGAAAGGGTGCAGTTATACAATTAATTTAACCAAAAGAGTGAAGAAGAAAAGTGATATGGAAACAAATACTCCTAGTGACATAGTGGCATCAAAAGATGGTCTTATAAAATATATAACTAATTATAGTGGGACTAAGCTTAAGGATGTTAATGATTATGTTAAAAAAGGAGATGTATTAATAACTGGAAATATTATTAAAAATGATGAAGTTGTTGATAAAGTTAAAGCAGTGGGAAAAGTATATGCTGAAGTATGGTATACAGTGAAAGTAAATATACCATATAATTATATTGAATACACAGACTCATTAAAAAAAGTTAATCATTATTATTTAGATATATTTGGTAAAAAATTTACTTTACTTGGAAAATATGACTCTAAAAATACCATTAATACTAGAAAACTAATATTAAATAAACCATATTTATTATTTAAATTATACAAAGAAGAGAAAAAAATATATGAATATAAAGAATATAAGATTACTAAAGATGATGCTTATAAAGAGGCTCTTCATAGGAGTGAAAAACAAATTAAAAATAGACTTAAAAGTGATGAATATATAATAAGTAAAAATACTTTGAAAAAAGACGCATTTCGTAGTAAAATGTATGTAGAAGTATTTTTCAAAGTTTATGAAAATATTGGGGTTACTTCAGATATAGGAGAATTAAATGAAAATAATGGAATCAGCAATTAGAGATGTTGTTAATATGTCATGGCCAACACTTGTAATAGTAATAGCTATCATATTGATATTGAAGGTAACTTATTATTTTAAAGGAGAAAGAAAAACGTTTTGTTTACATGAAGAACTAATGGATTTATTATTTCTCTTGTATTTAATTATGCTTTTCCAACTTGTAACTACTCAAGATTTGGCAGGTGGAGGAACTAACTTATCACCATTTAAAGAAATATTTAGATATAAAGTTGGCAGTAGTTTGTTCTATAGACAAGTAGTTGGTAATATAGTATTATTTGTACCACTTGGTTATTTTGCATCTAGATATTGTAAGATTAATGGTTTTTTAACTATATTTTTAGTAACATTACTTTCAAGTGGAGTAATAGAAACCGTTCAATACTTTATAGGAAGATGTTTTGATATAGATGATATTATATTAAATGTTGTAGGTGGAGTAATAGGATTCTTAATATACATAGCTTTATCTGCGATTAATAAACACTTACCTAAAGTATTACAAAAAGATTGGTTTTATAATTTATTGAGTATAGGAATTGTTGCTTTTATAGTGATATGTGTACTTAGAATATATTAAGGAGTTATATGAAAGATTATATTTTTAATACAACAAAAGAAAAAATTGATACAAGTGAAATGGATAAAGTTATTAACTTTGCATGTAAGAAAATGGGAGTTAAAAACCCACTTTTAAATATAGTACTTGTTGATAACAAAAAGATTCAAGAAATAAATAAAGAATATAGAGGTAAAGACGCTGTAACTGATGTTATATCTTTTGCATTTGAAGAAGTTAGTGATGTAGAATATGAAAATATTAGATTTTTAGGAGAAATATACATATCTTATGAAAGATGTTGTGAACAAGCAAAAGAATTTGGACATAGTATTAGACGTGAACTTTGTTATTTAGCGGTACATGGACTTTTACATTTACTTGGATATGATCATATGAATGAAGAAGATAAAAAAGTTATGAGAACTCTAGAAGAGGAGATTTTAAATGAATATGATATCACGAGATGAAAGAAAGAGTCAAAAGGGATTAAAGAAGTTTATTAATAGTTTTACTTATCCTATTAAAGGACTTAAATACGCTTATAGAAATGAACAAAATCTTGCAGTAGATGTTGGCATTGCAATACTTGTAGTTTTATGTGGATTAATATTTAGAGTTAGTGGTATTGAATGGGCAATACTTGCTCTTACTATTGGACTTGTAATATCATGCGAACTTATTAATACAGCAATAGAAGCAGTAGTTGATTTGATAACAGAAGAATATCATCCTCTTGCTAAGGTTGCTAAAGATACATCAGCCTCTGCTGTGTTTATATTTGCTATAGTAGCAGTAGTAGTAGGACTTATAATATTTTTACCAAAGATAATAATGCTTTTTAGATAGGAGTAATAATGAAAGAAAAATTAATTAAATTATTAAATAATAGTTATGCACCATATTCAAATATGAAGTTTTCATGTATAGTTGAATGTGAAAGTGGAAATATGTATGAAGGAGTGAACATTGAAAATGCATCATTCGGAGGTACTATTTGTGCTGAAAGAAACGCAATTAATAATGCAATAAGTCATGGAGAAAGAAAGTTTAAATCACTTTATTTAATGACTAGTAGTGATGAAATATGTTATCCATGTAATATATGTAAACAAACATTCTTAGAGTTTTTTGATGATAATGTTATTTTTAATATAATGACTCATAATGGAAAAATGAAAGTAATGACATTTAAAGAACTAATGGCAACTACATTTACTAAGGAGGACTTAGTATGAAAAGTGGTTTTGTAAGTTTAATAGGAAGACCTAATACAGGTAAAAGTACATTATTAAATACAATATTAAAAGAAAAAGTTGCTATTATATCAAATAAACCTCAAACAACGAGAAATTTAGTACAAGGAATATATAATGAAGATGATACTCAAATAGTATTTGTAGATACTCCTGGTATTCATAAACCAATTGATAAGTTGGGAACTGCGTTAAATGCTCAAGCGTATTATTCAATAAATGATGTAGATGTTTTACTTTTAGTAGTAGATGCATCAGTACCTTATGGAAAAGGGGATCAATTTATAATTAATAAACTTGAGAATGTTGACAAACCAGTTTTCTTAATATTAAATAAAATAGATAAGTTAACAAATGATCAAATATTACTTAAAATAAATGAATATAAAGATTTATATGAATTTGCAGAAATAATACCACTATCTGCTTTAAAAGATGATAATATTAATAGATTAATAAATGTGCTTAAGAAATACTTACCAGATAATGTTAAATATTTTATGGATGATGAAAAAACAACTCAAGAATTAGATTTTAGATTATCTGAAATAGTTCGTGAAAAAATATTTATACATACTAATGAAGAAGTACCTCATTCAATATCTTGTAAATTAGTGGGTTATGAAGAAAATTCTAAGATAGCCAAAGTTTATATAGATATAATAGTAGATAGAGATTCTTTACGTAAAATAATTATAGGCGCTAATGGTAATATGATTAAATTAATAGGTAGAGAAGCAAGAATAGATATGGAAGGTATATTAGGAAAGAAAGTATATCTAGAACTATATTGTAAAACTATTAAAAAATGGAGAGAGAAAGAAAAATATATAAAAGATTTAGGATATTTATTAAATAATGAATAAATAATTTTATTTTCCTGCAATATAATATTGTAAGGAGAAGATAATATGACTAAAGAAGAAGCTTGGGAGTTATTTAAACAAACAGGAAAGATTGAATATTATTTAAAATATAAAGAAGGGAAATAACGTATATAAGACATGAAGATTATTGAAGTAGAAGGAATAGTTGTAAGTAATACACCATATAAAGAAAGTAGTAAAATAATAAATATATTTACTTCTGAATATGGAATAATAGGGTGTATATCTAAAGGATGTAAGAATCTTAAGAGTAAATTAAGATTACCTAGTGAAAAGTTTGCTTATGGAACATTTCACTTATATTATAAAGAAGATGGTCTTTCTACTTTAATAGATGGAGATATTAAAAATTATTTCTTTAATATTAAAAGTGATATAGTTAAGATAAGTTATTTGTCTTATCTTGTAGAACTTGCTGTTCATACATATAAAGAAAGTGAAAATAATGAAGTTTATAATCTACTAATAGATTCAATATTAAAAATAGAAGATAATTTTAATCCTAGAATAATTACTAATATATTAGAAGTACAATATTTAAGTTATTTAGGTATCAATTTAAACTTAGATGAATGTGTTAAATGTGGTAGTTCTAAAGTAGTAACACTTTCTATGAATAAAGGTGGATATGTGTGTGCTAACTGTAGAGATAATGAAGAACTAATAGATGAAAAAGTTTTAAAATTATTAAGACTTTATCAATATGTTGATATATCTAAAATAAGTAATTTAGATATAGATGAAAATAATTCAAAAATAATAAGTAAAATAATAGATGAATATTATGACTTATATTCAGGACTAAGAACTAAAAGTAAAAAGTTTTTAAAAGAAATAGATTTATAAAATCTATTTTTCTTTTAGTCAATAAAATGTCAATCATTTGTAAATTGACTAGGGGGGGGGGTGACTATGTTATAATGCAAGTATACTAAGTAAAGTAATAGTAAAGGAGTAGGAT